>Ga0193699_10000048_pt1 | contig 68299 bp, 63 predicted proteins | sample L3c2metaG_FD_160095 | JGI IMG/M metagenome (GOLD analysis project Ga0193699, IMG submission 160095) | Soil microbial communities from a riparian zone of the East river system, Colorado, United States - L3c2 | ecosystem: Environmental > Terrestrial > Soil > Riparian zone | place: USA: East...
GATCTGCTCCGGGGTGTGCCTGCGTCGCTTCAACTTGTCGTCGTCCTTCTCGCCCATCATCACGGACGCATAGGACTCTCACAAGCACCGGACCGAACCCACGGGGTCACGCCAGTAGAATTGGGTGTTCGAGTCGTCCGACGTGAACACGACTGTCGGCGGCCGGTCGAACTGGTACTTGCTCGGCCCGGATTTGCCCCCGGCCGCCTGCGACGTCGTCGATCCCGTTCGCACGTCGGCAGGGGCCCCACTCGCGCGAGGTGTTCAGGCTGCGCACGACCTTGGCAGCACAGGAGCTGCTGGTGGACGTCCCGTCCGGGACTACGTAGACATTGGCGCACTCGACAGTCGGCCCGTGAGGAACACCGCTGTCCCTCGGTCACAGGTCCCCCTGCCCGGCGTCCGGTCCATGCCGCTCTTGTTGAAGCAGCTATTGCTGCGGACATTCGAGCCATTGGTGCTCGGGAGCTATCGCAACGGCGCGGATCTGGGGGCGCCCGCCTGGGTCCAGCAGATGACGCCCGCGTTCGAGACTGCCCTGCCCGAGCATTGACCGCTTGGTAGACGTGCAGGGCTGGATCTGGCGTGACCGGCCCGACTTCGGCCTGCAGGTCGCCGCCGACGCCGGCTCCCCGACGAAACAGCATCGAGAACGTCAACCGCCCCGCCATAGCCCGGGGCGTCGCCCTGGTACTCCTTCCAGAAAAGGTCGACGGCAGGCCATTTCCACGGATCGCCATCGGTCGACTCAAAGCCGTAGGCCTGCGCCGAGGCCGCCGCCGACGCGCTGGCCGCGTTCGACGACAAGTGGGGCCAGAAATACCGATGATCGCTGACTCCTGGCGCACGCGCTCGGAGAACATCATCCCGTTCCTGGCGCTGCCCGCCGACCTGCGCAAGGCCGTCTACACCACCATCCACGACTACACCGAGCTATTTCACAACACCGGCGCCGACACAGCTCGCGGAATATGCTCACCCCAACCGAGTTCGAAGACCTACACCTAATCAATGTCCCTGACTCCAGAACTCCCGACTCCACGACTTTAGGGGTAGATCAAGGTCTCCGCCAAACCCGGTACGGCTCATGATCGCACCTGAAAAATTCGGACGATCAGTGACACATCTTGGGCGACGTTGATGTCGTGCCCATCAGGTACCGGTAGTGGTGTAGCGCCGAGCCGGCAACGCTCGTTGCGCTGATCAATCGCTGCGCCGGTGGAGCGCGAGATTGATGTCGTCGATGGTGCATCCGGCGTCTCGAGCCTGTTGAGCAGTGACCTCGATCAGATTCTGGCGACCGACAATCCCTGGTTCGGTGGCCAAGGTTTCGAGGGCTACAAGTGCGTGCACGACCTCGTAGTACCGCGCCTGCTCTTGGCTGGAGGACGTAGCAAAGAGCTTCTGCAGCTCGTCCAAGCGTTGCCTGAGCGGCTCGCTGATCTCGACGTGCTCGCCGTCAAACATTTGAGCCCAAGTGGACCAGCTACGAGGCACCCGGCTCCCCTGTGCCGGGCAGCGGGATCCGACAGACCTTGAAGGCCGAACCAATCCTGAGCTTTCCAGGGGTGGAGCTGACGCCGGTCCACGCCCACAGGAAGGTGACGACCTGATTCGTCGTCGTGATGCCTCCGCCACCGCCGTAGTACTGGAACGTACGCATGCTGCCGTGAAAATTGTAGGATGCGGTTCGAAAGTGCGGGCTGTATGGAGGGCTGATAGGCGACGTCGAGACACTGGCGGCAGGCATCGACACTGTTACCTTGCTGGCGAAGCCCGTCCTGTAGGCAGCTCGGAACCGGAAGTCCCACTTCAAGCGCCCGTTGGCGGCACGCCAAAAGTACGAGTAGCTGTGAGGCAGGTACGTCGATCCGACGCAGGGCGGTGGACCGGCTGCGACAGCCAGGCTCGGCGGCTCGCGCTTTGCAGTCCGCCACCGTGTCGCAATTGTCAGACCAGGTGTCCCCGTCCACGGTCGTGTTGTCGTCGTCGTATGGACCCTCGCCCCAGTATTCCCCGGGGTCGCAGACCCACGACAGATCCTGATCGGCGCGCAGGGTGGCCGTCGAGTTCGGTCCCACGTTGCCGACTGCGTCGATGCCAATCACCTCGACCGCGATCGTATCGGTTGGGTCTGCCGCGACCACCGTGGCCCAGCTGTCGGCGGTATCTGCCCATGCTGACCAGCTTCCGCCCTCCACCGAGTACCGGTAGCGATAGAGCGTCGTTCCAGAGCCTGGTGTGCCATCACGCAGGGCGGGATCGACGGGCGAAAGCCAAGAGACCAGCGCGGTGCCATCATGGGCCACGCGTGTTTCGGCTCGCGCAGTTCATAGGCAACTGCAGCGTTACGGGACCTCGTTCGAGACTGCGATGCCGGAGCCCGTACGGCGCATCACGATGCCGGGATCGCGACGATCTGCATCGGGCCCGTCAGCGTGCCTCGAGCGACGATGAGGTTCCCGCCGTCTAGCGCTACGCCGCGCGTATAAGCGGGCAGGGGCTTGTCGGCACCCGGCAGCAATGACGACAGGACGGCTGCTCCGCGCACGGCGCTCTTGACCTGCGTGACCCACTGCACGTCTGAGCCGGCGATGAACGGTCCAAAGACCCCGTAGGCGGTGCATGAGCGAGCCAGGCGCGCGCGGCTGGTGAGAGTCTGGCGCCAGATCTCAGAGGCTTGGGCGTCCCCGCCCGAGTCGGGTTCTCCTTGGCAGCTGCGCAAGTTCGACCAGCCGAACGTCATCGCCGTGCCCGCGAGGTCCAGTCCGGTCGGCGATGGCCCGTCGACCAGCTTGGAGCCGACCCGCGAGAGCGGCCCGCGGGTGCCGCCCGTGAACCGGAGGGTCCGCGCGTGACCGCGAAGGTCTGCAAGATAGAGGCGCCCACCGATGCTGCGGCGGCCGTGTCGCGGCTCGTCGATGGCGAAGTACGCTAGGCGGCTGCCCCAAATGCTAGGCGTGACCTCCGAACGCACGGACGAGCTCGCCACGGCCAGCACCCGATCGCTCCCGTCGGCGAACCGGAAGCGGTGGACGTCGCATCCACGCGCGAATGCCCACTCGGGCAGTTCGTTGAACGCCAGCCCCAGTCCGCCCGTCTCACCGCGACAACGCGAGTACACGACCACTGGCTGTCCAGATGCGTCGGGCCCCACGTCGGCATCAAATGACCCCCTGCGCGCGGGAATCGGCAGTGTGGTGACCTGCCCATTGCGATACGCACGCAGCCGATATGTCTTCGAAGCCTCGTCGAACGTGCTCCAGACTGCAACGCCACCGTAGGCCGACACCGGCGTGCTCGCGTTGACCGTATCCAAGACGGTTTCGGTCGACACGTCTTGCGCAAAGGCCGGGCTCAGGCTGAGCATCGCTACGACGATTGCGGCCCCTGGGAGACGTGCCGCGGCACGGAGGCACGGCGTCACGGTGTGTTGCTTGGGTTGGTCTTTGCTGCGTAGTCGTCGTACATCGGCCGGCGACTCAGGTCGGTGTAGCGGAGCAACCCAGAATCAAACGCGTTGGGCTTCTCTGGTGTCACGGGGTCTCCTAGCAACGCGTAGTAGTACAGCCGCGAGATTCGGGAGCTGCGGTTGACCACGTCGTTGATCAGCCTGACCGTCGCCGTTCGCGCCACGCTCTACGTTCGGCCGGGGAACGGTTTTTCGAGACCGACGGCGTCGCCGCGCTGTCCCACACCACCGGCGCCGCGAAACGAAACCGAGCCCGGCCCTGGCCGTCGCCGAAGGTGATCGACCCGTCGCGCTCGTGCCGCGGCGCCAACCCGGCGCTCGCCGTCACGTCGTACCGGTGACGTCGGGCAACGCCACCAACCAGGTGGCGACGCTGCTCACCCAGCCGGCGCAGAAGTCGGGAACGACCAGGTCGACGATCGCCTCGATCGTGTCCTTGACGAACGCGCCAACGTCGAGGCCGAGGAGAGCGAGCGGCACGTGAGTATGGGCGCGGAAGGGTGGCGCGGCAGCAGCAGCGCACGCGTGCAGGTCGCCGCTCGTGGAGGTGCAAGCCGGCACGTAGCATCGACTCATGGCAATGATGGAGCCCGTGAGCGGACCCGCCGAGTTCGTCGCCGTTCTCGCTGAGCTCCGGTACCGCCAGCCCTCCCTTAACGCTTCTATTGCGCCCTGCTCGGTCAGTCTCGGGGAGGACGGCGCGTCCGCGGACCGCCGAACACCGCGTCGATGACGAGCGCCGCCAGCCCGCCAGCGCACAGGGCGACGATGCCGAATATGAGCCACCAGCCGGTCGGCAGGCTTGATGCCTCGGCGCCGCCGTTGGGGCCGAAAGTGCTCGACGCCGCGAGGCAGTAGAGGACGGCGGCTGCGACGGCCAGCGCGGCGCCCAGTGTGATGAGTGAGCGTAGGAAGGGTTGGCGTGTCATCCGGCGCCTTCAGCCCCCGGCCGCATCAACGCTCGAATAGGGCTTGTCCCGGCGTGCGGAGGACGGTGCCCCCATCCGTCGTCTTCGTGTAACTCGCCGGGAGGACGCCGATGTCGCCGAAGAAGCACGAGCCCTTTTTCTCGTCCTGATCATTGCAGTAGTCGACCTCGTCTTCCCCCGGGACAGGAATTGAGTAACCGTCCCGGGCGTAGTGCGTCGGCTGCACGCTGACTTGGAGACTGTCATTGTCGTCGAGGCGAGTGATGATGTGTGCCCAGCGGTAGCGGAACCGGTTCGACCGCGGTCGGCAGCCCATCCCGACGGTCAGCGAGTAGCTGTGGTAGATGTCGTCGTTGAGGTAGTCGTCGGGGTACGCGCAGCGGTAGCTCGCCGTCCACACGCTCGGAATCCCAGCCTGATCGGGGCCATCGTTGTTTGCCGGAAGGAAGCCCCACGGCGGCGCACCGAAGGACAAGCCATCGTGGTCTTTGTTCGTGTCAACCTGCACCTCGACGCCACGCTGGCCGTCGTCGCGGCGGTACCCGCGGAACCAGTAGTAGCGGTTGGACGACGCACCGAAGCGCCACGCCGCCACGACCTTGTGAAAGCGTCGGTCTTCGTCGTCGCCGTTCGGCCGGCGGTACACGCGGTCGTAGGTGGCGACGCGCACATGGAACGGGCTGTAGCTGTGCTTACGAACGCCAGTCTCAGCCGGCCCGTCGCTGCCCTCGATGCGCAGCTGTGGTGCAGGCTGCGTGGTTCGATCGAGGCTCCGCGCCCGTGCGCCGGACGAGTCAACCGTTGGGCAGCCTTCGCTGTGTTCGCCCGCGACGGTCGTCGTCCGCACGCGCTCCAGTTGGCCGCCGAAGCGATTGGTAATGCGCTGGGCGGCGTCCAGGTTGTGCAGGATCGCGAAGCTCCTTACGGGCACGCCGCCGTAGTTGTCGAAGCTCTGCGCCCTTACGGCGAGGCTGTTCAGTTGCTGGTCGATCACGTCGCGGTCGGTCGGATTCGCAGTGGCTCGAGCCGACTGCAGGTAGTCGACGAAGTCGTCGGTGTCCTCTCGCAGGAACGTCTCCCAGAAGTTCACCGACTGGTCATACGTCATCTCCGGGTTCAACGTCATCGCGCTGGTCTGCGTGTCGACGTCCGTCCCTGGCTGCCGCTCAAGCATGCTGGCCATGGTGGCGCCGTCCGGCAGTGCCGCGCGAACCTCGGCGACCGTCATGGGCTGATCGAAGGTGAACGTATCGACCGGCTGGGCCGAATCCGACAGGTGCAGCGAGGCATCGATGGAGTCGACGGCGTCCGGGTCGTCTTGGCAGTCACCGGCCGATCCAACCGCCACGTCCGCCTCGGCCGTCGTACTGCGATTGCTGGCCGCGTCGATCGCGGTCACCTCGACGTGGACGAACTCGCCCACCAACGCTCCGGGGAATCGGAAACCGGGCTCGGCGGTCGTCGTCACCGCGCTGAGCGGCTGCCCCGGACGGCTATAGCGGTATTCGTACGAGGCAATGCCACTCCCGGGCGATCCGTCGGAGAGCGGCGGGTCCTGTGCCAGCCAATCGATGTCGCCCTCTCCGGTCCTCTTCGTCGAAATCGGCGAGAAAGGCCGAGGGAACAGGCGGTGGCGTATGGTCAACCGACACGGTCCACGGTGCAGAGCTCGATGTGTTGCCGGCGAGGTCTTGGGTGATCTGGCGGAAGGCGTGTGCGCCTTCGCTGAGGGTTGTTGCATCAATGCTGACCGAAGGGTCGACGGTGGTCGGGCATGTGCGGGGCGGGTTGGTGGTGCTGGTGCACGTCGGCGTGGAGGCCGCGATCTCGGGGCCGTCGACTTCTTCGATGGCGACGCGGCGTACGCCCGAGACCGATCCTTGGGCCGCTCCGCGCTCGAAACTCGGCGCTTAGCGGCCTTCCAGGCCACGATTGGTGCACTCGACGTGACCGCGGAAGGCCCCGACTACGTAGCGATGTCCGCCGGGCAGGATGGCTTCGGCTTGGAGTGCGACAGGCGCTCCCGCTGCGAGGGTCGCGCCGGCAGCCGGGCATTGCCGGGTCACCCGCACCAGCGCGTCCGGGGAGTACCGCGATGGACGGGACGGACGGCCGTCTGCTTTGCCTGGACATTCGATGGAGAAGGCGAACTCAGCGGCGACGAGACGGCGCTCGGCCTCGTATAGGCCGAGATCGAACATATCCGGGACGGTTTTCGACTGCCCGGAGTCCCGGCGGGACAGGAGCGAGCACCCGGGGCCGGGAATCGACGACGCCTGCCGCAGACAGGCGCCCGCCCCGTAGCGACGCGCGAGGTAAGTCTTGTTCGGAACCGTCAGGTTGTCGACTAGAACCGACACGCACCGAGCGGCGAGGCCCGTGGTTCGCACGTACACGCCTTGCCGGGCGAGGGGCCTGATGTCAAGGTCGATGCGGTCCTGGAGCCGCTCGAGCTCCGCGCGTGACTGTGACTGCTCACGCGGCGTCTCCGCGGAGAGCACCGTGACCGCCAGGCCCGATATCGCCACGGCGACGGCTCCCCCGATCGCCATCAAGAATCGACGTTTCACGGTGAGTATGTCCTTAGTGGGTCAAGATGGCTGCATCGACAAGATGCTCGGCCTCAGCGGCGCCCTGGAAGTCGACGTGGCAGGGATCGGACTCCGTCGCCTTCTCGGAGAGCTTCACAAGCAGCCCCCTCGCGCTGCCTCGTCTCACGACCGGGCCACCGCTGTCGCCGTGGTCGACACAGGCCTTGAGCGTGCCGTGGTCCTGCGGACCGACGCGGAGTTCCTCGACCTCGCCGCAGTGCCCGCCCGTGCGTACGCCGGACATGCAGAGGTAGTCCCCTTCGGGGCTGGTGTTGACGCTGCGGATCCGGTACTTGGTGTTGCGCCGCGTCTCACCTCTGTCGGTGACGTAGATCCAAGGCCGCGGCGGCGGGACGAGCCAGTTTCCCGACGACGCGACGTTGATGAGGCCGGCGTCCCCCCGCTGATCATGGACGAAGGCCGCACCGGTGCCGAGACTATCGATATCTGCGATCACCGGGTCGCTCCTAAACATGGTCCACTTCGTGGCGCCTGCCGACGACGTCAGCTGGCTCAGGCAATGCCCGGCGGTCATGAGGTAGTAACTGCTTCGGTCCGGCGTGCTTGCCGTAAAGCCTCCCGTGCAGATGCCTGAAACGTTTGAACTGTTCGTATCGCCGTAGAGGAGAAGACCTCCGCGGAGTGGCTTGTCGCAGAGAGGAACCCGGCCCGTGATGGTACCGGACGGGTCCTTCCGCTCCACGCACGCAAGCTCCTCGCCGTGGTGGAAGTTTGGGACATCGCTGTCGGCCACGGTCACGGTCACGGGCGCGTTCGCGGCCGCTGTATTCACCTGGGCCTTCTGCGTCGCGGTCGCGTCGGTGCCGACCTCGATGTGCACGGCGTTGCTTGCATCACGACGGCTGAGCTGGATGAGCCCCTGGCCGACGAGGTCAGCGAGGTCGGCGTCCACGGCGTCATAGCCGTCGTCCAACTCTTGCCGGGTGTAGGAGACCGTCTGGATCCGGCTGTCCGCCGAAAGTCCGGCATTGGACAGGGCCGTCGTGGCCCCTGACGTCGACGTTCCGCTCTTGAGGTTCACGACCACCTGGCGGTTCACGTTGTCCATCCACATTCCCCCGTAGCCAGACCCGGAACTGCCGGCGGAGATGGTCTCGCCCAGCCCATCGGCTCGACCCTGCTTGTCCATCCAGGGCGCAGCAACGGCCTGCGATGTCCCATAGTCCCTTGCATAGGCCGCCGCAGCGGCGTCTTCCATCCCGGGATCCTCGGTGCTCGCGGCGATGGTGATGCTGCCGGTGGCGGTGGCGGAGGTGTGGCCTGCCCCGTCGATCGACCGCGCCTCGATCGCGACCGTCATGCCGACGGAGACGCCAGAGATCTCGATGCTCGAGCCGTCGGCCTCCTGCCAAGCCGATAGCGCGCCGCCGTTGACGCTGTAGCGCACCAAGCTCGTGGCGACACCGGAACCCGGAGAGCCATCCGCCAAATTCGGGTCGCTCGATTCCCAGTTGATGATCACGGCCGGATCAGGGTCGTTGGGGTAGAAGAGGCTCTGCTGGAAGTTCGACGGCGCGCTCGGGGCGGTGCGGTCGACGTGGATGACCCAGCTAGCACTTACCCCGCTGTTGCCGGCCAGGTCTTGGGTGATTTGGCGGAAGGTGTGGGCGCCTTCGCTGAGGGTCGTTGCGTCGATGCTGACCGAAGGGCTGACGGTGGTCGGGCATGTGCGGGGTGGGTTGGTGGTGCTGGTGCACGTGGGCGTGGAGGCGGCGATTTCGGGGCCGTCGACTTCTTCGACGGCGACGCGGCGTACGCCGGAGACCGATCCCGACGTGGTGGTGGGGTCGGTGGAGCCGAGCGTGAGGGTGTGCTGGTCTTGGCCGTTGACGTAGGCGTCGTGGAGGTCGTGCCAGGGGCCGGAGGGTTCGCTGCTGGGGCGGGTGGTGTCCCAGTTGGCGTCGGGGGTGAGCCAGGCGGGGCTGGCCGGGAGTGCTGAGCTCAGCGGGGTCGCCTGGGTGACGTGCAGCAGCTTGTCGTAGGTGTAGGTGGTCTGGCCGTCGTCGGCGACATCTTCGGTGGCGTTGCCGGCCGGGTCGGTGACGACGGTCGTGCGGTTGGCGGTGTCGTAGCTGTAGGTGGTGGTGGGGTTCTTGGTCGGGTCGGTCGGGTCGGTCGGGTCGAGGACGCGGATGATCTTGGTCGCCGGCGATGATCCGGCGGGTACCCATTGCCACTCGATGCGCGTCTGGTGTCCCTCGGGGTCGGTGATCTTGATGAGCGAGCCGTCGGAGTTGTAGGTGTAGCTGGTGGTGTGGTTGCTGTCGTCGGTCACGCCCGTCAGCCAGAGGGGATCGTCGCCGCCCCGTGCGAACGTGGTGGTGTGGTCGCCGTCGGTCATGCTGGTGACCATCTCGTCGGCGTTGAGGTCAAAGGCGACCTGGCCGCCGTGGGTCTCGGAGATCGTCGTCTCCGAGCCGGTCCAGTTGATGCTGACCTGGCTGCCGTTGGCGTCGCGGATCGCTCCGAGCTTGCCCGACGGCCCCCAGTAGTAGTAGTGCCGGCCGCTGGTGTGGTCGGTCAGCTTGTACGTGACGCCGCTGATGCCGTCCCGCGTGCACGAGCTGCCGCTGTTGTGGATCGTGCACAGGCTGGCGTCGAGTCCGCTTGGGCTGATGAAGCCACCGCTGCCGTCGGCGGCGAAGCGGTAGTGGGCGCCGGCGTCGTCGCTGTAGTACAGCGAGCCGTCGGTGTCTTCGTGGATCAGCGTCTGCTCGTAGGTCTGAAACCAGCCCCGGCCGTAGGAGCCGATGTCATAACCGGAGACCGACTCCCAGTTGCGCGTCACCGCTAGGTCAAGGCCGTCGGTGCTGGGCACCGTGGCGTCGTTGACGGTGTACTTCAGGTTGCCGTTGGCGACGTTGACGGCGATCTGGGAGTGGTCGGAGAGCTTCTGGACGTCCTGGGTGTAGCCGGGGTTGTCGCCCTGGTACTCCTTCCAGAAGAGGTCGACGGCAGGCCATTTCCACGGATCGCCATCGGTCGACTCAAAGCCGTAGGCCTGTGCCGGGGAGCCGGCGTCGGCGGCGACCTGCAGGCCGAAGTCGGGCCGGTCACCCCAGATCCAGCCCTGCACGAGCTCGGCCGGCACCGTCAGGTAGTACCAGCTGTTCAGCGCGCCGACCGACGTCGGCGGCCCGACATCATTCGTGCCGCTGCCGACGTCGCCGCCCGCAGTGCTCCACGCATTGGTGCCGTCCCGGGTCGTCCACGTCGCCGCGTCGGTCCAGTCGCTGCTGATCGGTCGCACGCGGAGGTTCGACGCCGGCACCGTGCCCGAGCCGCTGGCGTGCAGCAGCAGCGTGGCATCGTAGATCGCGGCGTCCTGCGGGATCGCCGACCGAGCGTCGAAGTACAACAAGCTCTTGTGGCTGTGCTCGGCATCGCTGCCGACCCACAGCGTCGGATCCGCGCACAGGCTCGTCGCGGCCTGGCTGCCGCCGGCCACCGTGCAGTCGCGTTGCGCACCGCTGTAGCGCATCTCGCCGCCGACGATCCACTGCACGTTGGGATCGACGATCACCGGAAACACCCGCCCGGCGCCGGCCAGCCACTCGCGGTCGACGCGGAGCGTCAGCGTCCACCCGTCCCCGGCGCGTTCGATCGAGAGCCGCGAGGTATGCGACACCGACGGCTCGGTTGCGCTGTCCCACACCACCGGCGCCGCGAACCGAAACCGCGCCTTGCCCTTGCCGTCGCCGAAGGTGATCGACCCGTCGCGCTCGCGCCGCGGCGCCAACCCCGCGCTCGCCGTCACGTCGTAGGCAAACACGCGCTGGGCGCCGCGGCCGCGAAGCGTGAGGAGCTCCTTGACGCCCGTATTGACCGCCTCGTAGCTCGCATCGACGCCGACGCCAACATCGGCGAACGTCGCTCGATCGCCGCGGACCGCGGCAATCGCAGCACTGCCGTGCAGCCTGAAGGTGAGGCTCGCGCCGCCCTTGACCAGCCGAAACGGATCACTGAGCGAGCGTGGGATCAGCGCGTCGCCGTCGTTGGCCGTGCGATGCACATACCCGGCCCGATCGGCAGCGACCAACGTGTTGTCGATCGACACCCACCTCCCGGGGGTCTTCTCGAAGTTCACCGGCTGCGGATAGAGCCGCGTGACCATCCGGCCATCGCCCTGACGAAACGTGCGCGAACTCGCCGTCCGCCGCCAAGCAACCTCGTCGCCCAGCGGCCGCGCCTCACGCGACGCAGCAGGCGCAACACGCTCCGACACCGCCCGTGACACCGACCCACCGGCCGAGCCCACCACCGCCACCACCGCACACCCCACCAACACCACCAGCAGCATCCAACGCGACCGCAAAGCGCCCACACCAACCCCCACCCAGAACCCTCATCCCCCGGGCAGCCCGTCGACCGGTCGTCCACCATTGGACCACCGCCAATCAACACTGAGCAGCACTCGCTGTCAAGACCAAACGGACCATCACGTACCAGTTCGTCCGACGGTCAGCAGCCACCGTCACAGATACCCGGCTCGCGGCTCCCACCCCGCCGCGGGTGGTCTCAGGCGATCCGGGTACCGCGCTCAGCCCGTCGCGACGTGGCAGCCCAGTCGGCGCAGGTACTTGGCATCGGCCTGATCGATGCCGACCGCGCGCGGCGCGACCTTTCGGGCGGCGACGGTGACTCTGTCGCCGTCAATGCCGGGGAAGCGCAAGGTCACGGTCACCAGCTGGCCGTCATGTGGATCCACGAGCTGCGGCGCGACCTGGGGGTTGTCGCCGGCCCCAATCTGGGTGGAGAAGCACGGTGGACGCCGGGATTTGGTCGTCGGTGTTCCGTACGGGCTGGAACCGTCGAGCAGGAAGGTGGCCTTGATCCCGCGAGTAGTACGCGGCAAGGCTCGGTTCATCCGGGCAAAGACGTAGAAGTTGATGTTGGTTTCCGGGTGCGGGTAGGCCGATGCGAACACCACTGTGGGCGGTCGCTCGAACCGGTACTTGCTCAGCGCGGCCTTCTTCGCGGTCGCCTGGGTCGTCGTGGACGCCGTACGCGCGTCGGCTGGAGCCTGCTCGGAGTTGCAGGCGGTGACCGCGGTCGCCACGACGGCCGCGATCGCGGCGATCGGCCACGCCCGAGTTGCTGCAGCGCGCGAGCAGGTCGACCTCGTGCCAGGCGTCATCGTGTGGCTAGCGGGCTCGCCGTTCACGGAGACAGTGGAGGCGGTGCTCGTGGGCGAGGCCTTCGTCGCCGAGACCCTTGGGGTTCCTCTGCACGGGCAGCGGGGCTATCAGCGGCGACACGGCTTGGAGCGTCTGGCTGACGCCGTGGATGTGCAGAGCGAGGGTGGCGGGGGTGCCGAGCGGGACGCCGCTCCACGGCGAGTGCTTCGTTCCTCCGGCGTATTGCATGTAGCAGCGCTCGCTCTTCGGTAGGAACCACACGGCCTTACGGGTCGCGGGCGGCTGGCTGACGACCTCTCCGTAGGAGCCCTTCGGCAGGCGCCGGTTCATGCGGAAGTAGACGGTGACATCGGACGCCTGGTCGGAGAGATCCTGCCGCACGATGAGCGGCGGCTTGACGAATCGGTAGCCGCTGACGCCCTTCGCGATGCTCTTGTGTGGTGCGGGCGTCACCCGGCCCCCTGCGGTCGAGCACACGCCGTCGCGGCGACCGCCAGCAAGACGAAACCCACGCCCACGATGAGGCGCAGATGCCGCCTCTTGGGGCTCATGATCCAGGGTTGTCGGGATGGCATTGGCTTGCGCCATTTCTGCACTTGAAGCCTCGTGCCCGGGCAGGCCGTCGACCGGTCGACCACCATTGGACCATCGCCAATCAACAGTGAGCAGCCCTTGCTGTCAAGGCAAACGGACCATCACGTACCGGTCCGTCCGGCGGCGAGCAGCCACCGTCACAGATACCCGCCTCGCGGCTCCCACCCGCCGCGGTCGCCTCAGCCGATGCGGTAGCCCGCGGCGTGCGGCGGTCGCGAGCCTGTCGGAGGCACGCTCAACGGCGCTCGGGGCCAGCGCCAACTCGAGCGGCCCGCTGATGCGACCACGGGAACGGTACGGTGCCGTCCCATGGTCGTTTCATGCAACCCCCGCGGATGACCCGGACCCCGCGGACGATCGAGCTCCCCGACGTCGTCGTGACCGGCGTCGGCGCCGTGACCGCCCTGGGCACCGGCGCGCAGACGCTGCACCGCCGCTGGCTGGCGGGCGAGGACGGCATCGCCGGCGGCCTCGCGCGCGCGTCGGACTTCGATCCGGAAGCCGGGATGACCGCCAAGGAGGTCCGGCGCAGCGACCGGTACACGCAGCTGGCCGTGGCCGCCGCCGAGGAGGCGCTCGCCATGGCCGGCTGGGGCGCCGATCCGCCTTACGACCCGTTCCGCGTCGCGACGATGCTCGGCACCGGCATCGGCGGCATCGGCACGCTCGAGAGCCAGTTCGACGTCCTGCGCGACAGCGGGCCCCGACGCCTGTCGGCGCTCGGCGTCCCGATGATGATGCCCAACGCGGCCGCGGCCACGATCGCGATGCGGCGAAGCTTCCACGGCCCCGCGCTCGGCACCGTCTCGGCGTGCGCGGCCGGCGCCAACGCGATCGGCACGGCGCTGCGGATGCTGCAGTACGGAGAGGTCGACGCTGCCGTCGCCGGCGGCTCGGAGGCGGCGATCACGCCGTACTCCACGGCGGCCTTCGGCGGCATGGGGACGCTCTCGGCGCTGGGCATCTCGCGGCCGTTCGACGCCCGCCGCGACGGCTTCGTCCTCGGCGAGGGCGCCGGCGTGCTCGTCCTCGAGCGCAAGGCCGACGCGCTGCGCCGAGGCGCGACGGTGCTCGCCGAGCTGCGCGGCTACGCGTCCACCGTCGACGGCTACCACCTCACGGCGCCGGACCCGTCCGGGGCGCCCGCGGCCGCGGCCATGAGCCTGGCCCTCGCCGACGCCGGCCTCCAGCCGGCCGACGTGTCCTACGTCAACGCGCACGGGACCTCCACCCCCCTCAACGACCAGGCCGAGGCCGGGGCGATCCGCACCGCGCTCGGGCCGCATGCCGGCTCGGTCCCGATCTCGTCCACGAAGTCCGCCGTCGGGCACCTGCTGGGTGCGGCCGGGTCGGTCGAGGCCGTGGCGACGGTGCTCGCCCTCCACGAAGGCGTCGCCGGCGCCACGCTCGGCTACGAGGAGGTGGATCCCCTGATCGGTGAGGATCTCGACGTCATCGCGGGCAGCCCGCGCGACCTGCCGGCGGGCGAGCGCGTCGCGCTGTCGAACTCCTTCGGGTTCGGCGGCCACAACGCCGTCCTCTGCCTCTCCAGCGAAGGCTGAGGCGCCCGCGCTCCCGGCGGCGCCGTGCACGTCGTCGTGCACGCCTCCCACGCGGCCCGACACCACTGGTATACTAGTCTACAATGCGGATCCCGATGGAGGAGCGCGCCCTGGGAGGCTCGGTGGGCGACGGGGCCTACGTGGCGCTGCGCACGGCGATCGTCACGGCCCAGCTGGCGCCCGGGCGCCGGCTGTCGGAGAACGAGCTCGCAGGCCTGATCGGCGTCAGCCGGACCCCGGTCCGCGAGGCGCTGCTGCGCCTGCGCGACGAGCGCCTCGTCGAGGTCGTCCCCCAGCTCGGCACCTTCGTCACGTTCATCGACGAGGACGCCGTGGCCGATGCCCACTTCGTCCGCGAGTCGCTGGAGGTCAACGCCCTCCGCCACGCGGCCGGCTCCCTCGACGGCGACGACCTGCGCGCCATCGAGGACAACCTCGACGCCCAGGAGCGGGCCGCGGACGGCGACGACGACCAGGCCTTCGCGCGACTCGACGACGAGCTGCACCACCTGCTCTGCGATCTGTCGGGCCGCGCGGCCGCGTGGCGGTTGAGCGAGCGCGCGCGCGGGCAGTTGGATCGCGTCCGCCGGCTCAGCCTCCCCGACCCCGGGTACCGCCGCCAGATGCTCGCCGAGCACCGGGCCTTGGTCGCCGCCGTGGCCGTCGGCGACGCCGACGCCGCCGAGCGCGAGCTCCGCCACCACCTGCGCATGGTCCTGTCCAGCCTGCCCGACATCCGGCGCGCCCATCCCGAGTACTTCCAGGAGGCCTGATGGCGCTCTACCACGACATCGATCCCGCCGAGACCGCCGAATGGGTCGAGGCCCTCGAGGCCGTCATCCGCAACGACGGTCCCGACCGCGCCCGCCAGCTGCTCGAGCAGGTGTTCGCCGACGCGCGCCTGCGCGGGCTGCACCCCGCCGGCGACCTCAGCACGCCGTACGTCAACACGATCCCGGTCGACGCGCAGGCTCCTGTACCGGGCGATCAGGAGCTCGAGCACCGAGTACGGTCGCTCGTGCGGTGGAACGCGATCGCCACCGTGCTGAGCGCCAACAAGGAGTCGTCCGAGCTGGGCGGCCACATCGCGAGCTTCCAGTCCGCCGCGACGCTCTACGAGATCGGCTTCAACCACTTCTGGCACGCGCCGTCGCCGGAGCACGGCGGCGACCTGGTGTTCATCCAGGGCCACTCCTCCCCCGGCATCTACGCGCGGGCGTTCCTCGAGGGCCGGATCCCGGAGGAGCAGATGCGCCGGTTCCGCACCGAGACCGACGCGGCGGTGCCCGGGCTCTCCTCGTACCCGCACCCCTGGCTCATGCCGGACTTCTGGCAGTTCCCCACCGTGTCGATGGGCCTCGGCCCGCTCATGGCGATCTACCAGGCGCGGTTCATGAAGTACCTCACCGGCCGTGGAATGGCCGACACGACGGGCCGCAAGGTGTGGGCCTTCATGGGCGACGGCGAGATGGACGAGCCCGAGTCGCTCGGCGCCATCTCGATGGCCGGCCGCGAGAGGCTCGACAACCTCATCTTCGTCGTCAACTGCAACCTGCAGCGCCTGGACGGTCCCGTGCGCGGCAACGGCAAGATCATCCAGGAGCTGGAGACGAACTTCCGCGGCGCCGGCTGGAACGTCATCAAGGTCGTCTGGGGCCGGCGCTGGGACGATCTGCTGGCCGCCGACGCCGAGGGCCGCCTCGTCAAGCGCATGGAGGAGTGCGTCGACGGCGAGTACCAGGTGTTCAAGTCCCGCGACGGCGCGTACGTGCGCGAGCACTTCTTCGGCGCCGACCCCGAGCTGGCGCGGATGGTCGAGGACTGGACCGACGCCGAGATCTGGTCGCTGAACCGCGGCGGCCACGACCCGTCGAAGGTCTACGCGGCCTACGCCGAGGCCGTCGCCCACACCGGCCAGCCCACCGTGATCCTCGCCAAGACGATCAAGGGGTACGGGATGGGCGAGTCCGGCGAGGGCCAGAACATCACCCATCAGCAGAAGAAGATGAACGAGAAGGCGCTGTTCGCCTTCCGCGACCGCTTCGAGCTGGACCTCACCGACGACGAGGTCCGCAACGTCAGCTTCCACAAGCCGCCCGACGACGCGCCCGAGATGGTGTACCTGCGCGAGCGCCGCGCGGCGCTCGGCGGCTCGCTGCCCCAGCGCCGAACCGCGGCGCCGCCGCTCCCCGTCCCGGAGCTGTCGGCCTTCCAGGCGCAGCTCGACGGCACCGGCGAGCGCGAGATCTCCACGACGATGGCGTTCGTCCGGATCCTCTCCACGCTCATCCGCGACAAGCAGCTCGGCCCGCACGTCGTGCCGATCGTCCCCGACGAGTCGCGGACGTTCGGCATGGAGGGTATGTTCCGCCAGCTGGGCATCTTCAGCCAGGTCGGCCAGCTCTACACGCCGCAGGACGCCGACCAGCTGATGTCCTACCGCGAGGACAAGTCCGGCCAGATCCTCCAGGAGGGGATCAACGAGCCCGGCGCGTTCTCGTCGTGGATCGCGGCGGCCACCTCGTACGCCAACCACGGCGTCTCGATGGTTCCGTTCTACATCTACTACTCGATGTTCGGCTTCCAGCGCGTCGGCGATCTCGCGTGGGCCGCGGGCGACTCGCGCGCGCGCGGGTTCCTGCTCGGCGGCACCGCGGGACGCACGACGCTCAACGGCGAGGGCCTGCAGCACGAGGACGGCCACAGCCACCTGCAGGCGGCGCTGATCCCCAACTGCGTCGCCTACGACCCGGCCTACGCCTACGAGCTGGCGGTGATCGTCCAGGACGGGCTGCGCCGCATGTTCGGCGAGCACGAGGACGTCTTCTACTACCTGACGATCATGAACGAGAACTACGCGCAGCCGGCGATGCCCGAGGGCGCGGAGGAGGGCATCCTGCGCGGGATGCACGTCATCGCCCAAAGCGACGACGCCGAGGTCCAGCTCTTGGGCTCGGGCACGATCCTGCGCGAGGTGCTCGCGGGTGCCGACCTGCTGCGCGCGGACTTCGGCGTCGGCTCCGACGTGTGGAGCGTCACCTCGTTCACCGAGCTGCGCCGCGACGGCATGGACGTCGAGCGCCACAACCGGCTGCATCCGGCCGGAGAACCCCGGAGCGCCTACGTCGAGCAGGCGCTCGGCGAGCGCAACGGCCCGGTCGTCGCCGCGACCGACTACAACCGCGCGCTGCCCGACGGCATCCGGCCGTGGGTGGATGCTCCATACACCGTCCTCGGCACCGACGGCTTCGGCCGCAGCGACTACCGCAAGGCGCTGCGCCGGTTCTTCGAAGTGGATCGCCATCACGTCGTCGTCGCCGCGCTGCACGCGCTGGGCCGGCACGAGGACGCCGCGAAGGCGATCGAGCAGTACGGCATCGACCCCGAGCTGGAGGCCCCATGGCGGACGTGAAGCAGGTCAAAGTCCAAGGGACCAAGTCAGGACCCTCATGGCGGACGTGAAGCAGATCCTGGTCCCCGACATCGGCGACTTCACCGACGTGGCAGTCGTCGACGTGCTCGTCGCCGCCGGCGACGAGGTGGCCGAGAACGACCCGCTCGTCACGCTCGAGACCGACAAGGCGACGATGGACGTGCCGGCGCCGTTCGCCGGCGTGATCGGCGACGTCCTGCTGAAGGTCGGCGACACCGCCTCGGAGGGCACGCCGGTCGTGACGCTGGCCGTCGCGGCCGACGCGGCGGCCACGGTCGAGGCCGGCGCGCCCAGCGCCGTGCGCAGCGCCGTGGCGGCCGAGGCCTCGTCGCGCCCGGCCCCGCCGGAGAGGCAGCCCCCGCCGCCCAAGGTGCCCGACGCCGTCCCCGCCGGCGGCTCCGTGTCGCCCAACGGGGACGGCCCCATCTACGCGAGCCCGTCGGTGCGCCGGCTGGCGCGCGAGCTCAGCGTCGACCTGAGCGCGGTCCCGGGCAGCGGTCGCAACGGGCGTATCGTCCCGGCCGACGTCCAGGCGTTCGCCGACGGCGGCGGGGCGGCGGCGCGGGCCGCGGCCACCGGTGCCGGAGCGGCGACCGGCGACGGCGGCCTCGACCTCCTGCCCTGGCCGCAGGTCGACTTCGCCCGCTACGGCGAGGTCGAGCGCGTGCCACTGAGCAAGATCCGCCGGATCTCGGCGGCCAACCTGTCGCGCAACTGGGTGCGGATCCCGCACGTCACGCACAACGACGAGGCCGACGTCACCGACCTGGAGGCGTTCCGCAAGCAGCTCAACTCCGAGCAGTCCGACGTCAAGGTGACGATGGTCGCGCTGCTGCTCAAGGCGGCCGCGGCCACGTTGAAGGCCTTCCCCGACGTCAACTCCTCGCTGGACGGCGACGAGCTGGTGCGCAAGAAGTACTACCACTTGGGCTTCGCGGCGGACACGCCCAACGGCCTCGTGGTCCCCGTGGTCAAGGACGTCGACCAAAAGGGCCTGCTCGACATCGCCGGCGAGCTGAGCGAGCTCTCCGGCAAGGCCCGCGCCGGCAAGCTCGGCCCGGCCGAGATGAGCGGCGCGACGTTCACGATCTCCAGCCTCGGCGGGATCGGCGGAACGTCGTTCACGCCGATCGTCAACGCGCCCGAGGTGGCGATCCTCGGCGTGGTGCGCTCGGCGACGAAGCCCGTGTGGGACGGCAGGGAGTTCCTCCCACGCCTCATGCTGCCGCTGTCCTTGTCCTACGACCACCGGGTCATCGACGGCGCGGCCGCGGCACGGTTCGTCGCGCACCTGTCGGGCGTCCTGACCGACCTGCGGAGGGTTCTCCTGTGAGCACCACCACCACGCTCGAAGTGCTCGTCCCCGACATCGGGGACTTCAGCGACGTCCCCGTGGCGGAGCTGCTCGTCGCCGTGGGCGACGAGGTCGCCAGCGACGACCCGCTCGTCGTCCTGGAGTCCGACAAGGCCTCCATGGAGATCCCGGCCCCTCAAGCCGGCACCGTCAAGGAGATGAGGGTCAAGGTCGGCGACGCGGTCGCCGAGGGCAGCGCGCTGCTGGTGCTCGAGGTCGCCGGCGCTGTCGCGACCGAGACGGCGCCCGCCCCCGCCGCGCCGGCGGCCACCGAGCCGCCCGCGCGCCCGACCGGCGAGCCGCCGGCCGCCACCGAGCGCGGCGACGTCCACGCGACGGTGCTCGTCCTGGGCTCCGGCCCCGGCGGCTACGCCGCGGCGTTCCGCGCCGCCGACCTCGGGCTCGACGTCGTCATGGTCGAGCGCCACGAGAAGCTCGGCGGCGTGTGCCTCAACGTCGGCTGCATCCCGTCCAAGGCGCTGCTGCACGTCGCCAAGACGATCGCCGAGGCCGAGACGGCCGCGACGCATGGCGTCGCGTTCGGCGCGCCGCAGATCGACCTCGACGCGCTGCGCTCCTGGAAGGAGGGCGTGGTCGCCAAGCTCAACGGCGGCGTCGCCGCCATGGCCAAGGGCCGCAAGGTCGAGGTGGTCCACGGAGAGGCGCGGTTCACGGGCCCGCACATGCTGGCGGTCACCGGCGCCGACGGAACCACGACCGTCTCGTTCGACCACGCGATCGTCGCGACCGGCTCACGGTCGGTCCGGCTGCCGGGCGTCCCCCACGACGACCCGCGGGTCATGGACTCCACCGGCGCGCTGGAGCTCGCCGATGTCCCCGAGCGCCTGCTCGTGGTCGGCGGCGGCATCATCGGCCTGGAGATGGCCACCGTCTACGACGCGCTCGGCTCGGAGGTCACGGTCGTCGAGCTCCTAGACGGCCTCATCCCCGGCGCCGACCGCGACCTCGTCAAGCCGCTGGCCAAGCGGATCGGCGAGCGCTACGCGGCGATCCACCTCGGCACGCGGGTCGAGTCGATCGAGGCGCGCGACGACGGCCTGCACGCCACGTTCTCCGGCGACGTCGCCGACGCCGTCTTCGACCGCGTCCTCGTGGCCGTCGGCCGCACGCCCAACGGCGCCGGCCTCGGGCTCGACGCCGCGGGCGTGCACGTCGACGAGCGCGGCTTCGTGCCCGCCGACGAGCGCCAGCGCACCAACGTGGAGCACATCTACGCCATCGGCGACGTCGCCGGCGGCCCGCTGCTCGCCCACAAGGCGACCGCCGAGGGCCACGTCGCCGCCGAGGTCATCGCCGGCCACCCGACGGTCTTCGACGCGCGCGGCATCCCGTCGGTCGCCTACACCGAGCCCGAGGTGGCGTGGGTCGGGCTGACCGAGACCGAGGCCGCCGACCAGGGCAAGGCCTATGAGAAGTCGGTGGTCCCGTGGTCGGCCTCCGGCCGCGCGCTGGCCAGCGACGCGTCCAACGGGCTGACCAAGATCCTGCGCGATCCCGAGACGGGCCGCGTGCTCGGTGCCGGCATCGTCGGGACCAACGCCGGCGAGCTGATCGCCGAGGCCGGCCTGGCGCTGGAGATGGGCGCCGACGTCGGCGACGTCGGCCTCACGATCCACGCCCACCCGACGCTCAGCGAGACGGTCATGCTGGCCGCCGAGGTGGCCGACGGCACGGTGACCGACCTGCCCAACAAGCAGGCCGCCAAGGCGCGCAAGGCGGGCTGACCGTGCGCGTGAGCCGAACCTTCGCGTTCCTGGATCTGTGCGGGTTCACGGCGTTCACGGACCTGCACGGCGACCAGGAGGCCGTCGCCGTGCTGGCCCACCTGCGAGCCGTGCTGCGCGCGCAGGCCGAGCAGGGCGGCGTCCGGGTCACGAAGTGGCTCGGCGACGGGGCGATGCTGTCGGGCATCGAGCCTGGCGGCGTCGTCGACTGCGCGTCCCGGGTCCGCGACGTCCTGCAGGCCGACGGGCAGCTCGCCCTGCGCGGCGGCATCTGCACCGGCGAGGTGATCATGTTCGAGGGTGATGACTACATCGGCGCCGCGGTCAACGTCGCGGCCCGTCTCTGCTCGCACGCGCGCCCCGGCCAGCTGCTGCTGACCGCGCGCACCGCCGCGGCGGCCGTCGTGCAGGACCTCAGCCCCACCGCGCTGGGCTCCGTGAACGTCCCCGGCGTGTCGCTGCCGGTGGACGTGCTCGCGCTTGATCCCGCGCCCGCGGCCTGACCGGCCGCCCCAGGAGCGTGGGTCCCTAACCCGCCGCGGGTTTCGCCCCCTGGGCGAAGACCCGCAAGGGAACCTGGCCCTCTGGGCCAGTGTTCCCCTAGGGGTGCCGTAGGCGGCCAGCGAGGCCGAGGCCCACGACGGCCAGCCGTCGCCGCCGGAGGTGGGTCCCCAGTCGCGATAGCGACACAGTCTCAGCGCAGCGTCGCGCGCAGCGTGCGCAGCGCCACCGCGCCGGCCAGGAACGCGGCGCCGGCCACGAGGAACGTCGCCCGCGGCGTGACCGCGCCCGCCACGGCGCCGGCCACCGCCGACCCGAGCGCGATGCCGGCGGTGATCGCCGACGTCTCCCACGAGAAGGCCTCGGTCAGCGTGGCGTCGGGGGCGACGTCGCCCATCGCCGCGTAGAGCACGCCGAACAGCGGCGCGACCGCGGCGCCCGCCAGCACGAGCGCCGCGCCCAGCGGCCACACGCCGGGCACCGCGGCGAGCGCGGCCGACGTGATGCCGAGCACGACCAACAGCATCAACATCGTGCCGACCGCCTCGTGCACACCGGCGTACCGCGCCCACGCAAGGCCACCGGCGAAGCTGCCCGCGCCCCACAGCGCGAACAGGATCCCGGCCATCCCCGAGGCGTCGAGGTGGTCGGCCATCGTGATGATCCCGAGCTCCGTCGCGCCGAACGCGACGCCCATCGAGGCCGCGATCGCCAGCAGCGTCCGGACGCCCGGCACGCCGAGCGCGCTCGAGCCGAAGGTGCGCGGCGCGTCGTCGGCCGCGGGGTCGGCGCCGCCCAGCCGCTGCGTCTCGGGCAGGACCGCGAACAGCGCGCTCGTCGCGCCCAGCAGCACGCCGGTCACCGCCAGCGCCGCCGCCGCACCCAGGAACTGGGCGACGCCGACGAGCAGCAGCGGCCCGATCAGGAACGCGAGCTCCTGCAGCGTGGCGTCGAGCGTCACGAGCGCGGAGAAGTCGGCGGCGTCGAGCATCCTGCGCCAGATCACGCGCACGCACGCGCCGACCGGCGGCTGCGCGAGGCCGACGAGGCCGGCCAGCGCGAGGAACGCCGCGACCGGGGCGCCGGCCGGCAGCAGGGCGAAGGCGACCGAGGCCGCCGTCACGGCGGCGCCCGCCAGCAACAGCACCGGCGGCTGACCGACGCGGTCGATCGCCCGGCCGAGGATCGGCGAGCCGACCGCCATGCCGAGCGCGCACGCCCCGCTGCAGACGCCCGCCAGCGCGTAGGAGTGGCCGAGATGGCGGACCTGCAGCACGAGCAGCAGGCCGATCGCCGCAAGCGGGACGCGGGCCAGCAGCGCCAGGGACATGGTGCGCAGCACGCCGGGGACGCGCACGAGCGCCGTGGTGGTGGCCATGCGCCGTCGCCCTAGGGGTGCCGTAGGCGGCCAGCGAGGCCGAGGTCCACGATGGCCGGCCGTCGCCGCCGGAGGTGGGTCCCCAGTCGCGAGAGCGACACGGTCTCCTACTCCGCCGTCAGCGCCGCGACGAGCCGCCGCAGCGCGGCGACCACGGCAGCGCGGTCGAAGGGGCCGTCGGCGACCAGGCCGTGGCTGATCAGCCCGTCGACCGACGCGGCCAGCAGCGCCGCATCGGCGGCGCGGGCCCGCGCGCCGACGTTGCGCAGGACCTCGGCGCAGAAGGCGACCCACTCGTCGTTCCAGCGCCGCGCCACCGGCCGGAGCTCCGGCCGGCGCAGCGCCTCGAGCCACAGCGCGCCGTCCACGACGGCGTTCTCCCGGCGCGTGGTGCACGCCTCCTGCACCATGGCGGCCAGCTCGGCGGCGAGGGTCGCCCGCGTCCAGCCGCGGGACGCCGTGCGCAGCGTGTCGAGATACCGCAGATCCCGCTCGGCCGCGTGCTCGAGCGCCGCGCGGACCATGTCCTCCTTGGAGGCGAACCAGTAGGTCGTGGCCGCCACGGGCAGTCCGGCCTCCGCGGCGACGAGCCGGTGCGTCAGGCCGTCGGGGCCGACCCGGGCGATGACGGCCAGCGCGGCCTCGGTGATGAGGGTGCGGCGCGCCTCGCCGCGGGGCGGGCGCTCGGTCGTCGAGCCGGCGGCAGGCATCGGTACAACTGTACCGATACCGGCACATCTGTCCCGGTCGATGCCTCAGCGGTTCGGCGGCAGCCGTCCGTCGACCAGCCACCCGCGCAGCTCCGTGCGGCGGATCTTGCCGCTCACGGTCTTGGGGAGCTCGTCGACGAAGTGGATCTCGCGCGGGTACTTGTAGGGCGCGGTGCTGTGGCGCACGAAGTCCTGCAGCTCGGCCGCGAGGCCCTCCGACGGCGTCCGGCCCGGCGCCAGGACGCAGACGCCGACCACCAGCTGCGTGCGCTCCGGGTCGTCGCGCCCGATCACCGCCGCCTCCATCACCGCGGGATGCTCGACCAGCGCGCTCTCCACCTCGAACGGCCCGATCCGGTACGCGCTGGAGGTGATCACGTCGTCGTTGCGCCCCGAGAACCAGAAGTACCCGTCCTCGTCGAGCGCGGCCTTGTCCCCCGTGAAGTAGAACGGCCCGCGGAACGCCTTCTCGGTCGACTCGGCGTCGCCGAGGTAGCCGGGGAACAGCCCGACCGGCCGCTGCGGCGTGCAGCGGACCACGACGTTGCCGACCGCGCCGGTCTCGACCGGCGCGCCCGCGTCGTCGACCACGGTGACGTCCCAGCCCGGCACCGGCCGGCCCATCGACCCCGGGCGCACCTCGACCGTGCGGTAGTTGGCGACGATGCACGTCGTCTCGGTCTGGCCGTAGCCGTCGTAGACCGTCAATCCGCCGGTGCCCTCGCTCCACGCGCGAATGACCTCCGGGTTCAGCGGCTCACCGGCGCTCGTGCAGTGCCGCAGCGCCGAGAGGTCGTGCTTGGAGAAGTCGGCCTGGACGAGCATCCGGTACAGCGTCGGCGGCGCGCAGAAGGACGTGATGGCCTGGCGCTCGAGGATGCCGAGGATCGTGTCGGCGTCGGGCCGGCCGAGCGCCACCTGCACGATGCACGCCCGCTCGTGCATCTGCCCGAACAGCCCGCCCCAGGCGGCCTTGGCCCAGCCGGTGTCGGAGACCGTCCAGTGCCGGTCGCCGGGACGCAGGTCGTGCCAGAAGCGCGCCGTGCCGACGTGGCCGAGCGCGTAGGACTGCGGGTGCTCGACGAGCTTGGGGTAGGAGACGGTGCCGCTCGTGAAGTACAGCAGCAGCGGATCGTCGCGGTGAGTCGGGTCCTGCGGCGTGTCGCCGTCGCCCGCGGCCTGCAGCCGCTCGTCGAAGTCCAGCCATCCGGACGGCGGCGCGGCATCGCCGACGCAGAGCCGCACGCACAGCTCGGCGCGCGCGTCGTCGACCTTGACGGCGCCCGCCGCGTCGGTGATCGCCCCGATCGCCTCGCCCTGCTCGATCCGGTAGGCGATGTCCTTGGGGGTGAGGAGGTTGGGCCCCGGCATCGGCACGGCGCCGATCCGCATGCACCCCAACATGGCGGCATACCACTCCGGGATGCGTGGGAGCATCACGAAGACGCGGTCCCCCTTCGACACGCCGAGGTCCAGCAGTGCGCGCGCGGCCTGGCGCGAGGCGCGCGCCAGCTCGGCCGCGGTCTCCAGCGCGACGACCTCGCCCGCACCGTCGAGCGAGAGCACCGCGGGCGCGTCGGGATCCTCCGCGGCCCAGGGCTCGAGGATCGACAGCACCGCGTTGAAGCGCTCCGGAACGTCGACCCGGTAGCTCGCCCTCTCGGCGTCGTAGTCGCGCAGGTTCGGCGCGGCGCAACGCGAGGGCGGGTCGATCGACCGGCGAGGTTCTGACACCCCGTCAATCTAGTACAGGCGCCAGCGGCGACCAACGGTCACCGGACCTATGGCCGTCGCGCCCCTCCTGCGTCAGGATGCCGTGATCGCCGTCAACACCGACACGACGACCGCGGCGGGGCGCACCGCGTGGGCCCGGAACCTCGCCGCGCCCATCCGCGGCTTCCTGTACGCCGAGATGGGGGGCGCCGTCGTCCTCGTCTGCGCGGCGGTCGCAGCGCTGATCTGGGCGAACGTCGCACCCGACAACTACGCCTCGGTCTGGGAGACGCGGTTCGCGATCTCCCTCGGCGACCACGTGCTCGCGACCGACCTGCGCGGCTGGGTCAACGAGGGGCTCATGACCCTCTTCTTCCTCGTCGTCGGGCTCGAGGCCAAGCGCGAGCTCGACCTCGGCGAACTGCGCGAGCGCACCCGCCTCGCGGTCCCCGTGGTCTCGGCGCTCGGCGGGATGGCGCTGTCGGCCGCGATCTACCTCGCGATCAACTGGGGCGGGCCGGGCGCCCGCGGCTGGGGCATCGCGGTCTCGACCGACACCGCGCTCGCGCTCGGCGCCATGGCGCTCGTCACGCGCGGGCGGGCGATCCGGCTCCGGGTGTTCCTGCTCACGCTCGTCGTCATCGACGACCTGGTCGCGCTGCTGATCATCGCCTTCGTCTACACCGAGCACGTCTCGGTGACGGCGCTGGCGGTCGCCCTCGGGCTGTTCGCGGTCCTCGTCGCGCTGCGCTACGCCGGCCCGTGGCGCGGACCGGCCGCGGTCCTCGCCGGGGTCGGCCTCTGGCTCGCGCTGTTCGAGTCGGGGATCGATCCCGTCATCGCGGGCCTGGCCATCGGCCTGGTCACGAGCGCCTACCCGCCGGCGCGCGACGACCTCGAGCGCAGTACCGAGCTCACCCGCTCGTTCCGCGAGCAGCCGACGCCCGAGCTCGCGTACTCCGCGCGGGCGAGCCTGACGTCGTCGCTCTCGCTCAACGAGCGGCTGCAGTACCGGCTGCATCCCTGGACGAGCCAGGTCGTCGTCCCGCTGTTCGCGCTGGCCAACGCCGGCATCCACCTCAACGGCGATCTGCTCTCGGCGGCGGTCACGTCACCGGTGACGCTGGGCATCCTCGGCGGCTACGTGGTCGGCAAGCCCCTGGGCATCATGGGCGCGGCGTGGCTCGCGACGCGCAAGGCGTTCGGCGGCACGCGCCTCACGATCACGTGGCCGGCGCTCACCGGCGCCGCCGCCTCGGCGGGCATCGGGTTCACCGTGTCGCTGCTCGTCGCGTCGCTCGCCTTCGACGGCCACCCCGCCCTGCTGGACGAGGCCAAGCTCGGCGTGCTGGCGACGGCCGTGGTGTCGCCGATGGTCGCCTGGCTTGCGTTCCGGGTCATGACGCACCTGCCCGCGGAGCTGCGCCGCCGGCAGCTGGACCGGACCGCCGGGCAGCTCCTCGACCTGACCGACGACGTCGATCGCGAGCGCGACCACATCCGTGGCAACCCCGACGCGCCCGTGACGCTCGTCGAGTACGGCGACTTCGAGTGCCCCTACTGCGGCGCCGCGGCGCCGGTCATCCGCAAGCTGCAGGATCGCCTCGGCGACGAGCTGAGCTACGTCTTCCGCCACCTGCCGCTCACCGACGTGCACCCCGGGGCGCAGCTCGCCGCCGAGGCAGCCGAGGCCGCCGCGGCCCAGGGCGCGTTCTGGCCGATGCACGACGTCCTGCTCGAGGACCAGGACGACGTGTCGGTCTCCGACCTCTACCGCCGCGCGTCGGAGATCGGGCTCGACCTCGACCGCTTCTCCGACGACCTGACGCACCGCCACTACGCGCCGCGCGTCGCCCGCGATGTCCAGAGCGCCGACGCGTCGGGCGTCTCCGGCACGCCGACGTTCTTCATCAACGGCCGCCGCCACGAGGGCGTCTACGACGTCGAGACGCTCACCCGCGCGGTCAAGGCCGCGGCGCGGGCCAAGGCGCCGATCGCCGCCCGGGGGTGACGCAGTCGCCCGGCGGCGCGCCCGCGCTCAGTCGCCCGCCAGCGTCGCCGATGCGCGACAGGTGACGCCCGACGGCCCGGAGGCCCGGACGGTCACGCCGTCCGCGCCCGCGTAGTCGCGCAGCCGGCGGTGCAGCGTGAAGGCGCGCGAGCTGCGACCCGTGCGGACCCTTCCGCGCCACGCCACGCGGCCCTCCTGCGCGATCGTGACGCTCCAGGCCGAACCGCCGCGCGCCTGGTGGACCTCGAACTCCGCCTCGATCCCGCCGTCGTCGGACTTGAGCTTCAGCTCCGAGCGCACGCCGCCCCCGCAGGTCCCGTTGACGCGCACCTCGTTGCGGTCGCCGCCACCGCGGGCAGCGGCGCCGGCGGGCAGGGCGGCGGCCAGCACGAGGCTCGACAGCAGGGCGGTGAGGACGGGCGGGCGAAACATCGCCAGGAGCGTCGCGCGCCGGCCGGGCGGGCGCAATGGGACTTCCGTCGCAGCCGGCCTCAGCCGCCGCGGCGGTCGGTGAAGCCGTTGCGCTCGGCCCACAGCGCGGCCTGCGTGCGATCGGTGACGCCCAGCGCGCGGAAGATGCTCGTCAGGTGCGTCTTGACGGTCTTCTCGCTGATCTCCAGCCGGAGCGCGATCAGCTTGTTCGGCAGGCCCTCGACGAGCAGCACGAGCACCTCGGCCTCCCGTCCCGACAGCCGCTCGCCGGGATCGGGCTGGGCCTGCGCCGTGACGAGCGTGCGCGCCGCCCGCGGATCGATCGGCGACTCGCCCCGCGCGGCGGCGCGGATGCCCTCGGCGACCTCGTCGGCGGCGACGTCCTTGAGCAGGTAGCCGCATGCGCCGGCCTCGATCGCGCCGAGGATGCGCGGGCGGTCAGAGAACGACGTGAGCACGAGGACGGCGGTCTGCGGATGGTCGGCCAGCACCTGCCGGGTCGCCTCGATGCCGTCCAGCCGCGGCATGTCGAGGTCCATCAGCACCACGTCGGGCGCCAGCTCGGCGGCGCGCCGCACGGCCTCGACGCCGTCGGACGCCACGCCGACGAGCTCGATGTCGTCCAGCGCGGCGATCAGCCGGCCGAGGCCGTCGCGAATGACGCCGTGGTCGTCGGCCAGGACCACGCGGATCACGAGGCCGGCACCTCGAGCGTGACGCTCGTGCCCGTACCGGCCTGCGCTTCGACGGTCAGCGTCCCGCCCGCCTGGGCGACGACGTCCTCGAGCAGCGTGAGGCCGAGGTGGCCGTCGCCGGCACGGCTCGCGCGACGCGCCGCGTCGAACCCGCGGCCGTCGTCGGCGACCGTGAGCCGGATCGTGCCCGGCGCGGCGCAGCTCACCTCGACCCGTACATGTCGGGCGGCCGCGTGCGCCTGCACGTTGCGCAGCGTCTCGCGGGCCACGCGGTAGACGAGCGCGTCGGCGCCCGAGCCGGCCGCGGCGCGGTCGTCGACGTGCAGCTCGGTCGCGACGCCCGCGGCGGTCAGCGGGCTCAGCAGGTCGCTGAGCGTCGCCTCCAAGCCGGCGGACTCGAGGCTCGGCGGGTGGATCTCGACCAGGAGCGTGCGCAGCGCCCGCACGCCCTGCCGCAGGCGCGCGGCGCTCTCCCGCAGCGCCACGGCGTCGGCCTCGTCGCCGCGGCGCGCGGCGCCGTCGGCCAGCGGCGCGAGCCCGAACGCGACGCCGGCGAGATCCTGGACGACGCCGTCGTGCAGGTCGGCGGCGATGCGGCGGCGCTCGTGGTCGGACGCCTCGATGGCGCGCACCAGCAGCCGCTCACGCTCGCGGTGGCCGCGCTGCAGGCGGCGCGCGAGCGACCAGGAGAGCGGGACCTGGAACAGCAGCAGGACGGCGAGCGCGGCCAGCAGCGTCGGCGCCAGGGTCCGCAGCAGGCGCTGCCCGCTGGCGCTCAGGGCGTCGAAGCGCTGGTAGGTCTCGAACAGGACCGGTGTGCCGTTCGGCGTGCGGATCACCGTGTGGGCCTCCAGGAGCTTTCCCTCCTGGCGCTCGTAGCGGTTCTCGGGCTTCGACAGATCGCTGAGCTCGGCGTCGGAGCGGCCGTTGGTGAACAGCTCCCGCTCGTCGGAACCCAGCCCGAAGCGCTTGCCGATGATCGCCGGCTCGTCGGAGTAGAGCACGCGCCCGTCGCGCGACCAGATCTTCACGCGGACGACCGACGGGCTCAGCAGCCGGCCGACGACGACGTCGTCGACGCCCTGCACCGCCACGCGCTCGCCGCGCAGCAGGCCGTCCGTGAGGGCGGCCGACTCGATCAGCGCGCCCTGCAGCTCGACGCGTTGGCGCGTGTCGCGCTCGGCCTCGCGCACGGTGACCGAGCGCAGCGCGAAGAAGCCGCCGACGACCACGACGGCGATCGCGGCCAGCGAGCCGAGCATGAAGCGCGCGATCGCCGAGGCCGCGCGAGGGGGCGGCCCGGCTGCGGCGCGACCGGTGCCTGGACCGTCGGAGACGAGCATGTGCGGCACATGGTGCCCGGCCGCGCGCGGTCGCGGGGCCCGGTCAGACCTTTGTCCCATGGAAACCCGGACCGACCTGGCCGCACAGTGACGACATCGCACGTCCTGTCACCCGATCGAGGAGGTTCATCATGTTGACCCAGTCCCGGCGCACCATCCCGGCCGCCCTGGCCATCGCGGCACTCGGCCTGGCCGGTGCCGCGCCCAGCGCGCTCGCTCGCCACGGCGCCGACGATCCGGCCGGTCACGCCCGCGGTGCCAGCCACAGCACGCGCGCCGACCACGACGGCGGTGCGCGCAAGCACCGCGGCCACCACGGGCGCCACCACCGTGGCGGCAACGACGACGGCCCCAACCACACGTAGGAGCCCGCCGAGCGGGTAGGACGTGCGCCATGCACGTGCGCCCGCTCGCCCCGCAGCTCGAGGTCGGCGTCGTCGGCCTCGGCACGTGGTCGGTCTTCGACGTCGGCAGCGACCGCCAGCCGCTCGCCGACGAGGTCGTCGCCACGATGCTCGCCGCCGGCGGGCGGCTCTTGGACTCCTCCCCCATGTACGGCAGCGCCGAGCGCGTGCTCTCCGCTGCGCTGGGCGACCGGCGCGACGAGGCGGTCGTCGCCACCAAGATCTGGACGTCCTCGGTCGCCGAGGGCCGCGCGCAGTTCGCCGAGCACCTCGAGCTCTACCGTGGCCGCGTCGAGGTCGAGCAGGTCCACAACCTCGTCCGCTGGCATCAGCACCTCGGCTGGCTGGAGGAGGAGCAGGCCGCCGGGCGCATCCGCGCCCTGGGCGCCACGCACTACAGCCCGCGTGCGTTCGGCGAGCTCGCCGAAGTCATGCGCACGGGACGCATCCAGATGGTCCAGGTCCCTTACAACCCCGGCGAGCGGGAGTGCGAGGCCGACATCCTGCCGCTGGCGCAGGAGCTCGGGCTCGGGGTGCTGGGGATGCGGCCGCTGGGCAGCGGCAGCCTGGGCCGCGGACCCGGCCCGGAGGAGCTCGCCGCGCTCGGCGTGCAGACCTGGGCCGAGGCCGTGCTGGTGTGGGACCTCTCGGACCCGCGCATCACCGCGGTGATCCCGGCGACCTCGAATGCGGAGCACGCCGCCGCCAACGCGCGCGCCGGCGAGCATCCCGGGTTCAGCCCCGAGCAGCGCCACCGGGTCGAGGCGCTGTGGCGAGCGCGGCGCTAGGCGAAGCCTCGCCCAGGGGGCTCGTTTCGCTGCGGGTACTGGCCCAGGGGCTCGTACCCGCGGTCCAGTAGGGACCCGGGCTCCTAGGCGTCGAGCAGCTTGCGCTGCTGGCGCTCGGGGCTGACCTCGACGACGTCCCACGCCAGGCCGGTGCGTCGCAGCCCGCGGATGACCAGCGACGACACGTCGAGCTCCCACCAGCGCAGCCCGTGGTGCGCGGAGGTCGGGAAGGCATGGTGGTTGTGATGCCACGACTCGCCGAGCGAGAAGAGCGACAGCCAGGCCAGGTTGCGCGACTCGTCGTCGATCGCGAAGCGCTGCCGCCCGAAGAAGTGGCAGAGCGAGTTGATGGAGTAGGTCACGTGGTGCAGCACGAGCATCCGCACGGCACCGCCCCACAGCAGCCCGGTCAGCGCGGTCTCCAGCGACCCGCCGATGAGCCAGCCCAGCGCGAACGGCACGGCGAGGCCGGCGAGCACCCAGAGGACGAAGGTGCGGTCGACGAAGCGGATCACCGGGTCCTTCATCAGGTCCGGCGCGTAGCGCTCGCGGTTGGCGCGCTGGGTGTGGATGAACAGCCAGCCGACGTGGGCGTGGAACAGGCCGCGCAGCACGCCGTCGTGCCCGTGGGGGCTGTGCGGATCGCCCTCGCGGTCCGAGAACGCGTGATGCTTGCGATGATCGGCGACCCAGGAGATGATCGGCCCCTCGATCGCCGCCGAGCCGAAGATCGCCAGCGCCGCGCGGATCGGCTGCTTGGTCTTGAAGCTGCGGTGCGTGAAATGCCGGTGGAACCCGACCGTGACGCCGAGCGCCGTGAAGGCGTAGGTGATCGCGAAGACGGCGATGTCGCTCCAGCTCAGCAGGCTCGACCACACCTGCCAGCACACGACGCCGAGCGCGAGGAAGGGGATCACGGTGACGCTCCCGGTGAGGAAGCGGTCCAGGTTCTCGTTGGCCGTCGGCTGCACGTCCTCCGGACCGGGGCCCGGAAGCTGCGCCGTGGCGAGATCGGTCGCGTGCATACCAGCACCCTTTCGCCGTCGCGCGCGCTTGTCCCTGGGGCCTGGGGCCGGATGAGTCGGGGGTTAACCCCCGAGTGCGCCGAGCTGGATCGAAGAACCATCCGTATGTATGGTCGTTCCATGTCGGGGGTGGGCTTCGAGGTGCGCAGCGAGCGCGGCGAGATCGTCGCCGCCGTGGCGCGCGTCATCGCACGCCACGGCTACGAGCGCACGACGGTCGTCGCGATCGCACACGAGGCCGGCACCACCGCCGCCGCGGTGCGCCGGGCGGTCGGCGAGAAGGACGACTGCGTGTTCGCGCTCTTCAGCATGACGTTCCACCAGGCGTTCGCCCACGTGCTCGAGTCCATGCGCGATGTCCCGTGGCCGCAGAGCGTCCGGGACGGCCTCGCGTGCCTCCTGGATCTGCTGGCCGCCGAGCCGGACTACGTGCGCGCCAACGTCGAAGGCATCCGCGCGCTCGGAGCCGACGGTGGCCTGCGCCTGGACGCCGCCGTCGAGGCGTTCACCGCCTTCCTGGCCCCCGGCTACGAGACCTCGGCGCATCGCACGCCGCCGCTGCCGCTGCCGGTGTTCCACGGCCACCTGATCGGCTCGACGGTCGTCCACGTCATCAGCCAGCACGTCCTGGAGGACCGCATCGAGGAGCTGCCGCAGGCGCTGCCGCAGCTCCTCGGCGTCGCCCTCACGCCGTTCTGCACGGCGTCGGACATCGACGCCCTGCTGACCGCGAGCTGACGCGCCTCACGCGCGCCGTCAGGCGTCGCGGCACGTGGCGGCGCCGGAGCGGCGCGCGGCGGTGCCATCGGCGAAGGCGACCGACGCGCGGTAGGGCCATCTCCCGCCGGCAGGGCACGCGGCGACCGTCAGCGCGCGGCCGCGGATGATCGAGAGGCGGAGCTGCTGCAGCCCGAGCGGGACGCCGGCGATCGTCTGCAGGTCGGGCGGGAACGCCAGGTCGATCTGCAGCCCGCCGCCCGGCGGCGCCGTCAGCCTCCCCGGCACCACCGTCTTGACGTAGACGGGGTTGCGGACGGTGGTCGCGAGATAGACGTCGTCGGGGCCGCCGTTGACCACGACGATCCGGCCGACGGTCTTCGCCGCATCGGCGACCCCGATCGCCTCGCCACTGCCCACGATCGCGCCGCGCGGGCAGCCGCCGGGCCCGGCGCTCCGCAGCGTCCGCAGCGAGCAGGTCGGCGCGTCGCCGCCGTGCCAGGCGACGCCCTCGGCCAGCACGAGCCGCGCCGTACGCGCCACCGGGGGATCGACGCCGTCCGGCTGCCGCAGCGCCAACCGGACCTGCGCGCGGGCCGGTGTGAGCGCGACGCTGGTGCCGAGCACCGCGACGGGTGACGCCCGGACCGTGGCCGGCGTCGCGGCCACGCCGTCACGATCGCGCGAGGACGCCGCGCCGCAGCCCGCCGCCGGCAGCGCCACGAGCGCGGCGAGGACGAGGAGCTTGCCCGGCACGTGCATGGGCGCCGAGCGTATCCAGGGCGGGCTCGCGGCGTCCAGAGCCTTCGTCGTCTTCAGATATTCGGGGCACGCCGACACGGAGATGGGGCACGAAATCGGCGACGGAAGGCATCGGGTACAGCTATGTTTGTCCTGTGCCCGAGTCGAAGAAGAAGCGCGCGCGCGAGCCCTACCAGCTGCCGGCCGGCCGGCACGGCCTTCCGCGGCAGTTCGTGGTCTCCAATCAGCGGGAGCGCATCCTGGCGGCCGTCGCCGACGTGTGCAGCACGGCGGGCTACGTGTCGATGAGCGTGGAGGACATCGTCGTCACTTCGGGCGTGTCACGCCGGACGTTCTACGACAACTACCGCGGCAAGGAAGACGTCTTCCTCGCCGCCTACGACGAGATCTCCGAGCGGCTGCTCACGCAGGTCAAGGACGCCTACGACGGGGCCGACGGGCTCGTCGCGCGTGCGCGCGAGAGCCTGGGGGCGCTGCTGGGCTTCATCGCGTCAGAGCCCACGTTCGCGGACATGTGCATCGTCGAGGTGCTCGCGGCCGGGCCGCAGGCCATCGAGCGGCGCAACGCGATCATGCACGCCTTCGCCACCATGATCGACGACGCTGCCGCCGCCGAGCTGCCCAAGAGCAAGCGACCCGCGCCGATCGTCGCCGAGACGCTGGTCGGCGGCATCTACGAGGTCATCTACTCGCGCGTGCTCGCCGGCAAGTACGCCGAGCTCCCCGCGCTGCTGCCCGACCTCGTCTTCGCGCTGCTGCTCCCCTACGTCGGGTCCGAGGCGGCGGGCGAGATCCTCAAGAAGGAGCGCCGCAAGCTGTCTCGGGTGGAGAGCTCCGCCAGCGCCTAGGCGGGGCCGCTACCTGGCGACGTCTCGCCGGGAGACACCCATGGTTTCTCACTGCAACGCCAGATGTCACTGCCGGTGGCAGCGGATCCCGCGACGTGGTGAGATCCGGTCATGAGCCGCGCCGTCGAGCAGTCCAACCGCCGGCTGCTGTGCGAGGATCTCGTCGCCAAGGGGGTCGAGTTCAGCGAGCCGCCGACCGAGCGTCCCTACGGCATCGACTGCGGCCTCCGGGATCCCTTCGGCAACAAGCTGCGGATCTCGCAGATGGCGGAGATGCCGGCCCGGAGCTGAGCGGGCTCAGGACGCCGTGGGCGCGGGCGTCATGGGAGCGGCCGTGGGCGACGAGCTCGGCGGGGGCTCGCTGCCGCCCATGTCCAACCGGAACGGCGGGTACTGGTCGGTCATCAGCGTGGCGTAGGCGGCGACGCGGAACACCCAGCGGTTCATCCCCATGACGAAGTCGAAGATGGCCTTCGGGTAGCGGCCGGTGAACAGCAGGACGATGCCCGCGATCAGGACCAGCAGGAAGATCAGGCCGCCGCCGGAGCTTCCTCCCCCGTTGTCGCTGGCGGCGTTCAAGCCGGCCCACGCGCCGCCGGCGAACACGGCGACGACGAAGTAGTGCGGCAGCGCCAGCAGCCACCACTTGACCAGGACCAGGCCGCGCGAGAGCGCCCGCGGGTACTCGACGTTCAGCTGCGCCGGGTAGTCCGGGACGTCGGCGAGCGTGAACGGCGGATAGCGATCGGTGCCGAGCGCGCTGTAGGAGTAGAAGCCGACCCGCCACGTCCAGCGCAGCACGCCGACGTTGAAGTCGAACAGGGCGCGCGGATAGCGGCCGGTCGACAGGATCGAGACGAATGCGACCACCGTCGCGCCGACGAACGCGATCCAGAGGAACACGAGCACGATGACGTGCGGGATCACCAGGACCCACTTGACCAGCCACAGCGCGCGGCTGGGCGCTGGGTCGACCGCGCCCTCGATGTGCAACGGATAGGCGGAGGCGGCAGGGGCGGTGGGCATGGGCTCACCCTCCCAGCATCGTGGCTCCCATCCCGTGTGGTGCCAGGCCTCTGCTCGGGATGCCTCCCACCGCCTTGGCGGGGGCAGACCGCACCGCGGCGAGCGCGGCCCGCTCCGCCCCTCGCCCCACCCGACCGGCCGCGTCGAAGGACGACTCACCCGGGGATATACCTGGTGAGTCGTCCCTCGATGGCCCCTGTGGTGCCCTGGCTAGGCGCCGGCGCGCGCCAGCGCGGGAGCGTCGGTGTACGTCTCGCCGCGCTCGGCCTTCTCGACCAGCGAGGCCGGCGGCTCGAAGCGCTCGCCGTAGGTGGCCGCGAGCTCGCGCGCGCGGGCGACGAAGCCCGCCACGCCGGCGTGGTGGGGGTGGGTGGGGTGGACGTATCCGTTGATGTACTGCAGCACGCCGCCGGTCCAGCCCGGGAACCCGATCCCGAAGATGGAGCCGATGTTGGCGTCGGCGACCGACTCGATGACGCCCTCGTCGAGGCACTTGACCGACTCCAGCGCCTCGGCGAAGAGCATGCGCTCCTCGAGGTCCTTCATCGAGATCGCCGACGGGTCGGCGACCGGCGGGAACGCCTCGCGCAGGCCGGCCCACAGCCCGCTGCGCTTGCCGTCGGCGTATTCGTAGAACCCGGCGCCACGCAGCTTGCCCGCGCGGCCCTCGGCGAGCATCCGGTCCACGACCTGCTCCGACGCGTGGCCGACCCAGGTCCCGCCCTCGGCCTCGACGGCCTCCTTGGTCGCCTTGCGGATCTTCGCCGCCAGCTCCATGTTGAGCTCGTCCATCAGCTGGAGCACCGGCGCCGGGTAGCCGGCCTGCGAGCTCGCCTGCTCGATCGTCGGCGCGGGCACGCCCTCCAGCAGCATCGCGATGCCCTCGTTGATGAACGTGCCGATGACGCGCGAGGTGAAGAACCCGCGCGAGTCGTTGACGACGATCGGCGTCTTCTTGATCTGCTTGGCCACGTCGAGCGCGCGGTACACCGTCGCGTCGCCGGTCTGCTCGCCCTTGATGATCTCCAGCAGCGGCATCTTGTCCACCGGGCTGAAGAAGTGCAGGCCGATGAAGTCGGCCGGGCGCGACACGCCCTCGGCCAGCTGCGTGATCGGCAGCGTCGAGGTGTTGGAGCCCAGCAGCGCGGGTGGGTGGGCCGTCGTCAGGAACGGCTCGATCTCGGCGAAGACCTGCGCCTTGACCTTCGGGTCCTCGAACACGGCCTCGATGACGAGGTCGGCGCCGGCCGCGTCGGCCGGGTCGGCCGTCGGGTGGATGAGGGCCAGCAGGGCGTCGCCCTTCTCCTGCGTGGACCGCCCGCGGGAGATCGCCTTGTCGACCAGGTCCTTGGAGTAGCCCTTGCCGCGGTCGGCGTTCTCCTGCGAGACGTCCTTGAGGACCACCTCGATGCCGGCCTTCGCGCAGACGTAGGCGATCGCGGCGCCCATCATGCCGGCGCCGAGGACGACGACCTTCTTGGAAACGAACGTCTCGACGTCGTCCGGCCGGCCGCGCTTGCCGTTGACCTGCTGGAGGTCGAAGAAGAACGCCTGGATCATGTTCTTGGCGACCTGGCCGGTCGCGAGGTCCACGAAGTAGCGGCCCTCGATCTCGATGGCCGTGTCGAAGTCGACCTGCGCCCCCTCGACCGCCGCGGCCATGATGTGGTGCGGCGCGGGGTAGTTGGCGCCCTTGAGCTGCTTGCGCAGGTTGGCCGGGAACGCCGGCAGGTTCTGCGCGAGCTTCGGGTCCGACGGCAGGCCGCCGGGCATCTTGTAGCCCTTGACGTCCCACGGCTGGACGGCCTCCGGATTCGCCGCGATCCACGCCTTGGCGGCGGGGATCAGGTCGTCACGCGTGGCGACGACCTCGTCGACCAGGCCCATCTCCTTGGCCTGCGCCGGGCGGACCTCCTGGCCCTGCAGCAGCAGCTGCATGAGCGCGTTGACGATGCCGAACATGCGCACGCTGCGCACGACGCCGCCGCCGCCGGGCAAGAGCCCCAACTTGACCTCGGGGAAGCCGAGCTTCGCCTTCGCGTCGTCGACGATCACGCGATGGTGCGTGGCGAGCGTGATCTCCAGCCCGCCGCCCAGCGCCGCGCCGTTGATCGCCGCGACGACCGGCTTGCCCAGCGTCTCCAGGCGCCGCAGCTGCGACTTGACGAGGCGGATGCCCTCGCCGAACTCCTCGGCCTGGTCCTTGGTGACGGCGAGCAGGTCGTTGAGGTCGCCCCCGGCGAAGAACGTCTTCTTGCCTGAGGTGATGACGACGCCCTTGATGTCGTCCTTCTCGGCCTCGAGGCGGTCGACCGTCGCGCCCATGGACGCGATGTACGCCGCGTTCATGGTGTTGGCGCCCTGGTTGGGGTCGTCGATCGTCAGGACGACGATCCCGTCGTCGCCCTTGTCGTAGCGGATGGTGGTGGACTCGGCCATGCTCAGATCGCCTCCACGACGGTCGCGATGCCCATGCCGCCGCCGACGCAGAGCGTGCAGAGGCCGTACTTGCCGCCGGTGCGGTGCAGCTCGTCGACGATCGTGCCGAGGATCATGCCGCCGGTCGCGCCGAGCGGATGGCCCATGGCGATCGCGCCGCCGTTGACGTTGACCTTCTCCATGTCCAACCCCATGTCCTTGACGAAGCGCAGCACGACGGCCGCGAACGCCTCGTTGATCTCGACGAGGTCGAGCTGGTCGGCGGTGATGCCGGCCTTCTCCAGCGCCTTCTTTGACGCGGGCGCCGGGCCGGTCAGCATGATCGTCGGGTCGGCGCCCGAGACCGCGGTCGCCATGATGCGGGCGCGTGGCGTGAGGCCGAGCGCCTCGCCCGTCTCCTCGTTGCCGATGGCGACCAGCGACGCGCCGTCCACGATGCCCGACGAGTTGCCCGGCGTGTGGACGTGCTCGATCTTCTCGATCCAGTGGTACTTCTGCAGCGCGACGGCGTCGAAGCCGCCCATCTCGCCCATCACGGCGAACGAGGGCTTGAGCTTGCCGAGCGTCGCGACCGTCGTGCCCTGGCGGATGAACTCGTCGTGGTCGAGCACGACGTGCTCGTTGAGGTCCTTGACCGGGACGACCGAGCTCGCGAAGCGGCCCTCGGCCTGCGCGACGGCTGCGCGCTCCTGCGAGCGGGCGGCGTAGGCGTCGACGTCGTCGCGCGTGAAGCCCTCCACGGTGGCGATGAGGTCGGCGCCGACGCCCTGCGGGATGAACGACGTGTCGTAGTTCGTCTCGGGGTCCATCGCCCACGCGCCGCCGTCGGAGCCCATCGGCACGCGCGACATCGACTCGACGCCGCCGGCGAAGACGAGGTCCTCCCAGCCCGAGGCGACCTTCTGCGCGGCGATGTTCACGGCCTCCAGGCCGGAGGCGCAGAAGCGGTTGAGCTGGACGCCGGCGACGGTGTCCGGAAGACCCGCCTTGATCGCGGCGGTCTTGGCGATGTCGGCGCCCTGGTCGCCGACCGGCGAGACCACGCCGAGGACGACGTCGTCGACCTTGTTGGGATCCATCCGCTCGTTGCGGATCAGCATCTCGTGCATCAGGCCGACGACGAGGTCGACCGGCTTGGTGCCGTGCAACGACCCGTTGCTCTTGCCCTTGCCTCGCGGGGTGCGAATCGCGTCGAACACCAGCGCTTCGGTACGTGCCATCGGTTTGTCTCCTCTGGGAAAGGTGGCGGAAAATGTAGCAAGAACATTCATGCGTGAACGCAAACTCGTGGATCGGGCTACGATGCGCCGTGCATGGCCGCCACCCCCACCAGCCGGCGCCGCACGCAGGCACAGCGCAGCGCCGCCACCCGCGAGGCGCTACTGGACGCGACACTGGCCTGCCTGGTCGAGGACGGCTTCTCGCGGACCACGACCACGCGCGTGTGCGAGCGCGCCGGCCTGTCGCGCGGCGCGCACCTGCACCACTTCCGCACCCGCAACGCCCTGGTCGCGGCCGCGATCGGCCACCTCGCCGAGCGCCGCAGCGAGGAGCTGCTCGCCGCCGCCGAGGAGCTGCCGGCGGGTCGCGAGCGCCTGGCCCAGGGACTGGACCTGGTGTGGAGCAGCTACGCCAACCCGCTCTTCCAGGCCGCGCTGGACCTCTGGACCCAGGCGCGGACCGACGCCGACCTGCGTGAGCTGCTCGTCGAGGTCGAGCGCCAGCTCGATCGCCAGACGCTCGAGCTGGCCCGGCGCCTGTTCCCGGATCTCGCCCCCCGCCCGGACTTCGACCGCCTGGTCGAGATGTCCATCGCGACGATCCGCGGCCTCGCCCTGCTCGACACGCTCCATCCCGGCGGCGCGCGCAACCGCAAGCAGTGGACCGACTGCCGCGCGCGGCTCGTCGCGCTCTTCGAGGCCGAGCCGGCGCCCGGCGGCCGGGAGCTGGACATCCGGTGATCATCGGCGACCCGCGTGAGAGCCGGCTGGGCGCTTGCCGAGCCTCCACCGGGACGTCGACGGCGCCCACCAGGCGCGCTCGCCGAGGAGCGTGAGCGTCGCGGGCACGACGACGAGGCGCACGAGCGTCGCGTCGAGCGCGATCGCGACCGCCGCGCCCAGCCCGATCTCGGCGATGACCGGCACGCCCGTCGCCGCGAAGCACGCGAAGACCACCACCATCACGAGCGCGGCGCCGGTGATCGTGCGCCCGCTGCCGGCGATGCCCTCGAGCACCGCCGACCGGGCGTCGTGGCCGGCGTCGTGCAGCTCGCGCACGCGGCTCAGCAGGAACACCTCGTAGTCCATCGACAACCCGAAGACGACGGCCAGGATGACGGGGATGGTCACCGTGTCGAGGTAGCCGGGACCGCTCCAGACGAAGACGGCGGTCAGCACGCCGAAGCTCGCGGCCACGCTGAGGACGTTGGCGGCGATGGCCTGCAGCGCGAGCGGCACCGAGCGCAGCATGACCAGCAGCAGCACGACGGTCGCCAGCAGCGTCCAGGCGACGATCTTCCACAGCGAGCCCGTGATGGCGTGGTTGAAGTCGACCTCGGCGGCCGTGTCGCCGCCGACGAGGCTGCCCCGCGGCAGCTGCGCCCGCAGGCGGTGCACGAGCGCCTTGGCCTGCGGCGAGTCGGCGTCGTGGCGCAGCGTGACGACGAGGAAGATGTACTTCTTGTCGGTCGTGCGCGTCCGCACGCCGGTCCGGACGATCTCGTCGTCGGCGCGCAGCAGCGCGACCGAGCGGTCGAGCGTGCTGGTCGGCACCAGCACCTTCAGCGGCGATCCGTCGCCGCGCCCGCGCACCTTCGCGGCCGCCTCGAAGCCCGTGCGCGTCTCGTTGCCCTCCGGGAACTGGCGCAGCGCGCCGTCGCCGGTCTTCAGCCCGAGCACCGGCGCGGCGAGCGCGAGCAGCACCAGGAGCGAGAGCACCAGCGCCGCCGCCGGCCGCGCCGTCACGCGCTGGGCCCAGCGGCGGAACCCGCCGCCGCCGCGTGGCGCGCCGAGCCGCCCGCCCACCACCGTCAGCAGCGCGGGCAGGAGCGTCACGCAGGCCAGCAGCGAGACGAGGACCACGATGATCGCTCCCAGCGCCATCGACCGGATCGCCGTCGTCGGCACCAGCAGCAGGCCCGCGAGCGCGACGACGACGGCCGCGCCGCTGAACACCACGGCGGTGCCGGACGTGGCCATCGCGGTGGCGCGCGCCTGCTCGGGCGTCGCGCCGTCGCGCAGCTCCTCGCGATAGCGGACCACGACGAAGAGCGAGTAGTCGACCGCCACGCCGAGCCCGATCATCGACGCCATGTTCGGCACGTAGAAGCTCATCAGCGTGTGGCGCGCCAGCAGCGCGATCAGCGCCGCGGTGAGCAGCACCGACACGCCGCCCATCGCCAGCGGGAGCGCCGCCGCGGCCAGCGAGCCGAAGACGCCGAGCAGGACGAGCAGCACGAGCGGGAAGCCGACGCGCTCGGCGTGGGCGAGGTCGTCCTTGGTCAGGTCGACCATCCCGGCCCACAGCGCGCCCTGGCCGACGAGGTGCACCTGGACGGCGCCGTAGCGCCCGCCGCCGTCGTCGCCGAGGTGCAGCCGGCGCCGCAGCTCGCGCGCGGTGTCGGGTGCGTGGAACGTGTCGACCGCGAGCGTGAGCGGCACGACGACCGGCCGGCCCGGCTTCGTGCGGGCCAGGTACACCCCGACCTGCCGGGCCGCGTCGTCCATCTCCACGCCGGGCGTCGCGTGCGCGGCCGCGCTCACGGCGGCCAGCGCGGACCGGTAGTCGGCCAGCGGCGTCCCGCGGTCGGCGACCAGCACCGCCCCCATGACGTTGGGCCGGAAGATCAATGGCACGGTCTGCTGCACCGCCGCGTCGGCACGGGCCGACTGCGAGCCGGGCACCTGGAACCCGCCGCCGGTCAGGTGGTCGGACTGCGTCAGCGCCAGCGGCACCGCGGCGGCGACCAGCGCCAGCCACGCCACCAGCACCACGGCGCGATGGCGCCCAACCCAGCGGTCGATCGCGACGACGACGCTGCTCGCTCGCATGCGCCCGACTAGCGACGGCACGGGACGCGGCCGTCGTACTTGACGACCTGCCCCGACTCATACGTCGCCTCGACGTGGTAGCTCCAGCGGTTGCCGGCGGGGCAGGACGTCGTGGCGATCCAGTCGCCGCGCCCCGACACCACGTGGAAGCTCTGCAGCCGCAGCGGGATGCCGGCGACGATCTGCAGCGAGCGCGGCACCACGGCGTGCAGCTTGTAGGCCCACTTGCCCGATCGGAGCCGGGCGATGTCGACCGGGATCGGCTTGGCGACGCGGGCCGGGTTGGTCAGGACGACGAACAAGTACATCTTCCGCGCGCCACCGTTGACGACCGTGATCCTCGGGTAGCTCGGCACCGTGTCGGCCAGGGCGCGCGCCGTGCCGTGGCCCATGATCGAGCCGCGCGGGCACGCGCTGAGGCCGCGGTGCTCCATCCCGCTCTGCGAGCAGGTCGGGAACTTCGCGCCGTTGTAGACGCCGCCGCGCGAGATCCACACGTCGACCGTCTTGGTGATCGGCGGGTCGTAGTCGAACGGGATGTCGACCGTGCCGCGAACGTCGACCACCACGCCTTGCGGGTGGCTCGGCGTGCCCGCCTTGTTCGGCGTGACCTTCACGACCGCCGAGATCTTGATCGGCACGACGCCCTGCGCGAGCGCCACGGCGGCGCCGACCAGCACGGCGCCGAAGGCGCCGAGGATCAGCAGGATCCGGAGCCGTCGGCGCGCAGGCATGCTGCTCAAACTAGGGCAGCACCAGCCCCACTGCAAACAGCACCATGTCTCAACCGGGGTCCGGCGCCGGCTCCACCGGCAGCCCGGCCGCCCGCCACGCCTGGAAGCCGCCGACGAGGTCGGTCGCTCTCGCGAAGCCCAGATCCTGCAGCGTCGCGGCGGCCAGGCTCGACTGGTAGCCCTCGTGGCACACGACGACGATCACGCGATCCAGGTCGGCCGACAGCTCGGGGTCGTGGTGGTCGGAGGTGGGATCGACGCGCCACTCCAGGACGTTGCGCGGGTGGACGCGGGCGCCGGGAATCGCGCCGTAGCGGGCGCGCTGGGCGTCCGGGCGTATGTCGACCAGCACGGCGCCCTCGCCGGCCACGGCGCGGGCGGCGGCCTGCGCATCGAGCCGGTCCAGCCGCGCGCGGGACTGCTCGAGCAGCTCGTGGATCGTCGTGCGGGTCGTGCGCGCCATGGATCCCATCATGCCCGCTGCACCACCCGGGTAGGCTCGAAGGCGATCCCCATGACCGCCGTCTCCAGCCCGGTCCCGCTCACATCGCTCTCCAGCGGCGCCGGCTGCGGCTGCAAGCTGGCCGCCGCCGACCTCCTGCCCATCGTCATGCGGCTGCCGGCGGCGACCGATCCCCGGCTGCTGGTGGGCACGCCGACCGGCGACGACGCCGCGGTGTTCCGCCTGACCGACGACCTCGCGCTCGTGCAGACCATCGACTTCTTCACGTCGCTGGTCGACGATCCCTACGACTTCGGCCGGATCGCCGCGGCCAACGCGCTGTCGGACGTCTACGCGATGGGAGGACGACCGATCACCGCGATGAACGTCGTCGCGTTCCCGCTCGAGCAGCTCGGCGGCGAGGTGCTCGGCGCGATCCTGCGCGGTGGCCTGGACGTCGTCACCGCGGCGGGCGCCTCGGTCGTCGGCGGCCACTCCATCAAGGACGACGAGCCCAAGTACGGGCTCGCGGTGACGGGGACGATCGATCCGCGCGCGATCGTCACCAACGCCGGTGGCCGGGCCGGCGACGTGCTGGTGCTGACCAAGCCGCTCGGCGTGGGCGCGATCGTCACGGCCGCCAAGCGCGGCGCCGCCGGGCCGGAGCTGGTGCGCGCCGCGGTCGACGTCATGGTCGAGCTCAACGCCGCCGCGTCCGAGGCGGCGCTGCGCGCCGGCGTCCGCGCGATGACCGACGTGACGGGCTTCGGCCTGCTCGGCCACCTGCACAACGTGGCGCGCGAGAGCGGCCTGGCCGCCGAGCTCGACGCCGGCGCCGTGCCGGCCATCGACGGCGTCGAGGCCCTCTTGGCCGACGCCGGCGCCGTGTCGGGCGGCAGCGCCCGCAACGCCGAGTGGGCCGCCACGTTCTCGACCGTCGCCGGCGGGGTCGCGCCCTGGCGCGCCCGCCTGATCACCGACGCGACGACGTCTGGCGGCCTGCTCGCCGCCGTCGACGCGGAGGCGGCCGCGACGATCCCCGGCGGCACCGTGGTCGGGCGGCTCGTCGAGGGCGCGCCTGGCACCATCACCGTGCGGTGATCGACATCGCCCTCTTGGAGCGGCCCGGGGCCGGTGCCCCGAACGGCCTTCAAAGCCGTTGGCGGCGCCTCGACCGCGCCGGGAAGGTTCGACTCCTTCGCCGCTCCGTCCCATGACCACGCCCGGCCCCCTCACGCTCGGCACGGCGGGCCACGTCGACCACGGCAAGACCGCCCTGGTCGCCGCGCTCACCGGCGTGGACACCGACCGGCTGCCCGAGGAGCGCGAGCGCGGCATCTCGATCGCACTCGGCTACGCGCCGCTGGCGCTGCCGTCGGGGCGCCGGATCTCGCTGGTCGACGTGCCCGGGCACGAGCGCTTCGTGCGCACGATGGTCGCCGGCGCGTCGGGGATCGACCTGTACCTCATGGTCGTGGCCGCCGACGACGGCGTCATGCCGCAGACCGTGGAGCACGCGGCGGTGCTGGAGGCGCTCGGCGTGCGCGAGGGGGTCGTGTCGGTGACCAAGGCCGACGTCGCCGACCCCGCGCGGGCGATCGCGGAGGTCCGGGAGCTGCTGCCGGGGGCCGGCGCGGTGGTCGCCTGCTCGGCGGTGACCGGCGCAGGCGTGACCGACGTCGCGGCCGCGCTGGAGCGCGTGGCCGCGGGCGTCCCGAGCCGCGCGGGCCGCGACGGCGAGGCCCTGCTGCACGTGGACCGCGCCTTCACCGTGGTGGGGATCGGGACCGTCGTCACCGGGACGCTGTGGGCGGGGACGCTGCACGGCGGCGACGCGCTGGCCCTGCTGCCCGGCGATCGCGAGGTTCGCGTGCGCGGCCTGCAGGTGCATGACGAGCCGGTGCACGAGGCGCGCGCCGGTCAGCGCGTCGCGGTGAACCTCGCAGGCGTGCGCGCGCGAGACGTCGAGCGCGGCGACGCGCTGACCGTGCCGGGAGCGCTGGCCGAGACGTCGGTGCTGGACTGCACGCTCCAGCTGCGCGGCGCGCGCCACGGCGAGCGCGTGCAGATCCACCACGGCACCCGCGACGCCGCCGGCCGCTTGGCCGATCTCGGCGACGGCCTCTGGCAGCTGCGGCTGGAGCGCCCGCTGCTCGCCGCGGCCGGCGACCGCGTCGTCGTTCGCCGCCTGTCGCCCCCGGACACGCTCGGCGGCGGCACCGTCCTCGACGCCGCGGCGCACCGGCACGGGCGACGGCTCGAGGCGCTGGAGCGGCTGCGGGCGCGCCGGGACGGACGCCCGGTCGCGGGTGGGGGACAGTCCCTCACTGCCGAGGTCGATCGACGGTCCGCCACCGCAAAGCGAGGGGGACTGTCCCCCACCAGATCGGAGGGGGGACTGTCCCCCACCCGATCGGAGGGGGGACTGTCCCCCTCGTCGTCCGCCGCTCTGCTCGATCGGGCCGAGGCGCGGCTGCGCGCGGCGGGGATCGGGCTGCTCAGCGAGGCGCAGCTCGGCGACGACGCCGCGGCGCTGCCGGCGCTGCGCGCGGGCGGCAGGGCGGTCCGGGTCAGCGGTCAGCTCTACGCCCACGCGGAGGTCGCCGCCGACGTGCGGGCGAGGATCGTCGCGCTGCTGGCGGCCCACGGCTCCGTCTCGCTCGCCGAGGTCCGGGACGCGCTGGCGACTTCGCGCAAGCCCGCGCAGGCCTTCCTCGAGCACCTGGACGCCGAGCGCGTCACGCGCCGGATGCCCGACGACCGGCGCGTGCTCCGCACGCGGCGCGACGCAAGGACACCAACATGACCGACGCGCCCGATCCCGCCGTCCGCGAGCGCCTGCGCGCGCTGCCGGCCGTCGACCAGCTCGCGGCCGCAGTGACCGGCCCCGCCGCTACGCCGGTCGAGGCCACCGCCGCGGCCCGCGCCGTCCTCGACGCCCGCCGCGACGAGCTGCTCGCCGGCGCCGACGGTCCCGAGCCCGATCTCGTGGCGCGCGCCCGCGCCCACCTGCGCCCGTCGCTGCGCCGCGTCCTCAACGGCACGGGTGTCGTCATCCACACCAACTTGGGTCGCGCGCCCCTCGCCGGCGCCGCCGCCGACGCCGTGGCCGACGCTGCGCACGGCTACATGAACCTCGAGCTCGACCTCGCCACCGGCCGGCGCGGCGCACGCGACGCCCACGTCGCGCAGCTGCTCGTCGAGCTCACCGGTGCACAGGACGCGATGGTCGTCAACAACGGCGCCGCCGCGACCCTCCTCGCCGCCGCCGCCCTGGCCGGCCCGGGCCGGTCGATCGTCGTCTCGCGCGGGCAGCTCGTCGAGATCGGCGGCGGCTTCCGCGTACCGGACGTCGTCGCACAGGCGGGCGCGCAGCTCGTCGAGGTCGGGACGACCAACCGCACCCGCGCCGCCGACTTCCGCGCCGCCCTGGACGCGGGCGCCGACGTCGTCCTGCGCGTCCATCAGTCCAACTTCCGCACCGTCGGCTTCGTCGAGGACGTCCCGATCGCCGAGCTGACCGCCCTCGGCGCGCCGGTCATCGACGACCTCGGCTCCGGCGTCCTGGCCGGCGGCCTCGACGACGTCCTCGCCGACGAGCCGCCCGTCCGCACCTCGGTCGCCGCCGGCGCCGCGCTGGTCTGCTTCAGCGGCGACAAGCTCCTCGGCGGCCCGCAGGCCGGGATCCTCGTCGGCACGCGTGAGGCCATCACGACCTGCCGCCGCCATCCCCTCGCACGCGCGCTGCGCGTCGGCCGGCTCCCGCTGGCCGCCCTGGCCGCGACGCTCGCGCTCTACCGCGACCCCGAACGGGCCCGCGCGGACATCCCCGTCCTCGCGATGCTCACCGCCGCACCCGACGCGCTCCTCGCGCGCGCCCGGCAGCTGGCCGGCGCGACCGGCGGCGACGTCGTCGACGCCGTGGCCCGCGCCGGCGGTGGCGCGCTGCCGCTGCTGGAGCTCCACGGCCCCGCCGTGGCCGTCGGGCCCGACGGCGCCGGGGCCCACGACCTCGCGGCGCGGCTGCGCGCCCACGATCCGCCGCTGCTGGCGCGCATCACCGACGGCCGCGTGACCGTCGACCCCCGCACGCTGCACGGCGACGGCGAGCTGGAGCAGGCCGCCGCGGCGATCAGCGCCGCGCTGTCGGGCTCCTGACGGCGCGAAAGATCTCATCCCGCCCACAGCTGCGGTTGATCACAGGTTCAGGTTCGCGACTGATCATCGATGCGTGCAGCACGAGCTCACCATCCAGCAGGCGCGAGAGATCGCCCACCTGCGCCGGAACCATCCCGGTGCCGAGCTGCGTGCCCACCAGAAGCCGTGGGGCGTCATCGTCGAGGTGCGCCACCACGGGCACACCGTCGCGCTCGAGCGGTTCGACTGGACCGGGGCGGCCGTGCCCGACCGCCCCATCCAGCTCGCCGCCTGAGCGCGGGTGAGTCACCGGTGCTGCACGACCGGCATCTCGAGATCGGGCTCGTACCGGGTCGCCCGTGCGCGGGCCATGCGGGCGACGGCTTCGTCGTCCTGCGCCGAGGACCGGCCGGACCGGACCCAGGCGAAGCGGAAGCAGAGGGCGGCCGCCATGAAGCACACGCTGGCGGCGTGCTCGGTCCACGGGCCGGTGCGGCGCCGCGCGAAGCGCAGCGCCAGGCCGCCGCGGGCCAGCCACTTGGCGCGCTTGAACCAGCCGGCGCCGGCGCCCTCCTCCAGCACGGACGCGAGCCGCCCCAAGTGATGGTGGTTGATCTCCGACAGCAGCAGCTCCGCCGCCATGGCGCCGCTCTCGACGCGCCCGAGCGCCACGGGCGTCGGATGCCCCACGGGCGTCCCGTCGGCGACGAGCACCAGGCGCGTCGCGGCCGCTCCGGTCAGCGTGGCCGTCGCGACGAAGATCGGGCCGAGCGACAGCCGGCTGCGCGCCCAGACCGGCACGGCGGTCGAGGCCAGCAGCACGCCGGTGTAGGACCCCAGGTAGCCGCCGACGACCGCGGTGCCGCAGCCCAGCCGGCGGGCGACCTTGTCGCGTCCGAGCAGGTCGGCGGCGACCGCCGCGGAGCTCAGGCCGCCGAAGACCGTCAGGCACCACGAGCCCATCGACATCGGCGAGCGCGGCTTGAAGATGCGCAGCATGTTGGAGAAGCGCTCGGGCCGGCCCAGGTCCATGATCAGCAGCGGCGGCGAGGGCGCCAGCGCGCCGAGCGCGACCATCCGCGCCACGCGGGCGGAGCGGTGGTCGCCCGCCAGATCGCAGGCGAAGCCGACGAACGACGCGCCCGCGGCCATGCCGCCGAACCAGAAGTAGAGCGGGACCTCCCACGTCCACACCGGCGGCTTCATCATCGGCCCCTGGACGACGGCGGGCGGCTCGCCGCGCCGCGCGCGCCGGTTGGCGCCGGCGATGCGCTCGGGGTCGGGCATCTCGGGCGACGCGTAGCCCGAGTCGCGCCGGAAGATGTTCGACCACCGCGCGTCGCGCCAGCCGCGCTGATGCAGCCCGACGGCGGCGCCGGCGACCGCGCGCTTCCATGACGCGGGTCCGCCGGGCGTGCCGACTGCGGGCGTCATGTCGCGGTGCTCGGAGTGGGCGACCGCCGAGCGCTCGCGCTCCTGGGCCCGCGACTCCTCCATGCGGCGGGCGTCGCCTTCGCGCGCGGTCATGAAGCCCGCCGCGCCTGCCCGCGGGCGCGGAGGTCCCGCACGACCTCGAAGGCCCCCGACCCGGCGGCCAGCAGCGTCAGCGCGCCGACGCCCTGGGCCTGCCGCGGCACCTTGAAGGCCAGCGCGACGCCGGCCGCCGCGGCCAGCCCGGCGCCGACGGCCGCCAGCGTCGCCGGCACGACGTTCTCCTGGATCGGCGAGTCGGCCTCGGCCGGCAGCCCGTAGCGCTCGGGCGGCTCGGTGAGCAGGAAGAAGGCGCCGAGGCCGCCGGCGATCTCGTCGCCGGGCGCGTCGCCGGCGCCGTAGAGGTAGGCGCCGGCGAGGCCGCGATCCTGCAGCGTGACCACGCGGCGCTGCGCGGTGTCGACCAGCTCGTCGTAGGGCCCGAACTGGATCGAGTCGGTGGGGCAGGCCTTCGCGCAGGCGGGCTCCAAACCGTCCTCGAGGCGGTCGTAGCAGAGGGTGCACTTGGCGGCCCGGCCATCCTCGGGCGAGCGGTCGACCACGCCGAACGGGCAGGCCGGGATGCAGTAGCCGCAGCCGTTGCAGACGTCGGGCTGCAGCACGACGGTCTCGAACTCGGTGCGGATCAGCGCGCCGGTCGGGCACGCGTCCATGCACCCCGCGTTGGTGCAGTGCTTGCAGACGTCCGACATGAAGACCCAGCGGTCCATGTCGGCGACGGCGGCCGCGACGTCCACCTCCCCGCGCTGCTGCGCCATCTCCACGAGGTCGGGGATCTCGCTCTCGGTGACCCCCGCGCCGGCGTCGGCCAGCGCCGCCGCCGGGATGTGCGGGACCGAGCCGCCCCCTCCGAGGGCCAGCGCGGCCGCGGCCTCCTCGCGCTGGATCTCCGACGGCTCCAGCAGCTCCACGAACCGCACGTGGCGCCACGTGGACGCGCCGAGCGACGCCGTGTGGTCATACGAGCCGCCGCGCCGGAACGACGCGCCGTCGGACGGCAGGTCGTTCCACTGCTTGCACGCCACCTCGCAGGCCTTGCAGCCGATGCACACCGTCGTGTCGGTGAAGAAGCCCATCCGCTGGGCGCCGTCGCGGTGGATGGAGATCTCGGTGGGCGCCGCGTGCGGGATGACGTCGATCACGGGGTGTGCCTGGTCCGGAGCATCGGCAGCTCGGCCGGATGCTCCTCGTTGGTGGCGACATGCCCGTGCGGCGCATTCGTCACGCGCGAGGTCGCCGGGCTGGTGCGGCGGCCGGCGCGCACGTTGCACGTCAGCGCCTTCGTCGTCTCGATCGTGGTGTTCGGGTCGCCGGACAGGTGGAGCAGGTCGTTGGCGCTGTCGCCCTGGTTGAGGCCGGAGAAGCCCCAGTGCCACGGCAGGGCGATCTGGTGGATGGTGCGGTCGCCGAGGCGCAGCGGGCGCATGCGCTCGGTCACCTTCGCGCGCGCCTCGATCTCGCCGCGCGCGGTCTCGACCACCATCCACCCGCCGTCCTGGATCCCGTGCTGGGCCGCCAGCATCGGGTCGAGCTCGGCGAACATCTCCGGCTGCAGCTCGTTGAGCCATGGCAGGTTGCGGCTCATCCCGCCGACGGTGTGATGCTCGGTGAGCCGGAACGTCGTCATCACGACGGGCCACCGCGGGTCCTCGGAGACGTTGACGGGGTTGTCGGGCCGGTCCCAGCGGATCGCGACCGGGTTGGCCGCCACCGCCGGGTAGAGCAGGTTCGGCATCGGCGACTCGATCGGCTCGTAGTGCGTGGGCATCGGCCCGTCGAGCAGGCCCGACGGCGAGAACAGCCACGCGCGCCCGTCGCCCATCATCATGAAGGGCTCGTCGCCGGAGATCGCGTCCATGCCCTTGGCGTCGTCGGCCGCCTGGTAGTCGGGGCGCTTGTCGACCGGGAAGTCGGGCACGTCGTAGCCCGTCCACCTGCCCGTCTCCTCGTCCCACCAGATGTACTTCTTGCGCTCGCTCCACGGCCGGCCCTGCGGGTCGGCCGACGCGCGGTTGTAGAGGATGCGGCGGTTGGCCGGCCAGGCCCAGCCCCACTCCGGCGAGACCCAGCCGCCCTCGGCGTCGATGTCGCCGGGGTCGCGCCGGCGGGCCTGGTTGGTGCCGTTGGCGTAGACGCCGCTGTAGATCCAGCAGCCGCACGCGGTCGAGCCGTCGTTCTTCAGCTGGGCGAAGCCCGGCACCGGCGCGCCGGTGGCCACGTCGTAGCCGTTGATCTCGCGCAGGACGTCCAGCGCCTGCGGCTCGCGCTCGGGCCCGTGCTCGGCGTAGTCCCAGTTGAGGTTGACGATCGGCCAGTCCTTGGGGTCCTCGGAGCCGGCGTAGTGCGCCTTGACCCGCTTGGTCAGGTGGTGCATGAACCACAGCTCGCTGCGCGCGTCGTCCGGCGCGTCGATCGCCTTGTCGCGCCACTGCACCATGCGCTGGGTCTGGGTGAACGACCCCTCCTTCTCCACGTGCGTCGCGCCGGGCATGAGGAACACCTCGGTCTGGATGTCCTCGGTGCGCACCTCGCCGGAGGCGATCTCCGGCGCATCGCGCCAGAAGGTCGCCGTCTCGATCTCGTTGAAGTCGCGCACGACCAACCACTTCATGTTGCGCAGTCCGCGGCGCATGAGGCCGCCGTTCTGCGACCCGATCGCGGGGTTCTGCCCCATCGCGAACAGCCCGTCGAGGCCGCCGTCGACCGCACGCATCATGGTCGGGAAGTGCGCGTGGTTGCCGGTGATCTTCGGCAGGTGCCCGAACCCGAAGTCGTTCTCCGGGGTGGCGGCGTCGCCGAACCACGCCTTCAGCAGCGAGATGATGTACTTGTCGAAGTTCGACCACCAGCCCTTGTCGGCGCCGCCCGACTTGATGTAGGCCTCGAGGGTGAGCTCCTCCTCCCGCGCACGCGGCATGTGGAGATAGCCGGGCAGCAGGTCGTACAGCGTCGGGATGTCGCTGGAGCCCTGGATCGTCGCGTGGCCGCGCATCGCCATGATGCCGCCGCCCGGGCGCCCGATGTTGCCCAGCAGGAGCTGCAGGATCGCGCCGGTGCGGATGATCTGCACGCCGATCGACTGCTGCGTCCAGCCGACGGCGTAGCAGAGCGCCGTCGTGCGCTCGCGCCCCGAGTTGTCGATGAGCGTCTGGGCGACCTCGTGGAACTGCTGCTCGGGGATGCCGCAGATCTCCGACACCATCGCGGGGGTGTAGCGGGCGTAGTGCTTGCGCAGCAGCTGGAAGACGCAGCGCTCGTGCTGCAGCGTGTCGTCGCGCCGGACCGCGCCCTCGAGCATGCCGGCACCCGTGTGCTCGTCGAAGGCCTGGGTCGCGTGCTCGCGCATGCCGGCGGCCGAGGCGACCTCGCCGCCCTCGTACATCCACGTGCTGCGGTCGTACGTGCGGGTCTCGGGGTCGAAGCCGGAGAAGACGCCGCCGAGGTCCTCGGTGTCGGCGAACTTCTCGTTGATGATCGTCGAGGCGTTCGTGTAGTGGAGGACGTACTCCTTGAAGTACGACTCGGTCTCCAGCACGTGCCGGATGATGCCGCCGAGGAACGCGATGTCGGTGCCCGCCCGGATCGGGACGTGCACGTCGGCCGACGCGCCCGTGCGCCCGAACCGCGGATCGACGTGGATCACCTTGGCGCCGCGCTCACGGGCGCGCATGACCCAGCGGAACCCGACGGGATGCGCCTCGGCCATGTTGGAGCCCTGGATGAGGACGCAGTCGGCGTTCTGCAGGTCCTGCTGGAAGCCGGTGGCGCCTCCGCGCCCGAACGAGGTCCCCAGACCGGGGACCGTGCTCGAGTGTCATATTCGGGCCTGGTTCTCGATCTGCACGGCGCCCATCGCCGTGAAGGACTTGCGGATGAGGTAGTTCTCCTCGTTGTCCAGCGTGGCGCCGCCGAGGTGGGCGAACCCGAGCGTGCGGTCGACGCGCTTGCCGTGCTCGTCCTCGGTCTGCCAGCCGTTCTCGCGGGCGGCGATGACGCGCTCCGCGATCATGTCCATCGCCGACTCGAGGTCGAGGTCCTCCCACTCCGTGCCGCCGGGGCGCCGGTAGCGGACCTTCGTGATGCGCCCGGGCTGCTGGACGAGCTGGCGCGACGCCGAGCCCTTGGGGCACAGCGTCCCCTGGTTGACCGGCGAGCGCGGGTGGCCCTCGATGTCGACGAGCTCGCCGTCGCGCGTGTAGACGACCTGGGCGCAGCCGACCGCGCAGTACGGGCAGACCGACTCGGTGGTCTGCAGCCCCGCGACGCGCGCGCCGGCGTTCTTGGTCTTGCGTGACACGGCGTAGCCGCCCATCCCCCAGTCGGCCGCGCGGCCGACCACCGGCAGGTCGCGGAGCATCTGGAAGGGCTTGGGACGGGCCACCTCCGTCCATCATTCCACCGGTCGACGGGTTTCCAATCACGATCTCGCGCCGTGCGCGCGACTGTACCGTCCAGACGGTATAGTGTGGGACATGCCTTCCGCGATCCTCCTCTCCCTCGCGATCCTCTCCGAGGTCGCCGCCACCGTCGCTCTACGGATGTCGCACGGCTTCAGCCGACCCATACCGGTCCTCGTGGTCGTCGTCGGCTACGGCCTGTCGTTCTGGCTCATGGCCCTCGTGCTGAAGGACATCCCCGTCGCGCTGACCTACGCGATCTGGTCGGGCGTCGGCACCGCCCTGATCGCCGTCGCCGGAGTCACGTTCTTCGACGAGTCGATGAACGTCTTCAAGGTGCTCAGCCTCGGGCTGATCGTCCTCGGCGTCGCCGGCCTCAGCGCCTCCGGCGGAGGCGCGCACTGATGGCAAGCCGTGCCGCGGGCGAGACCCGCGACCGCCTGCTGGACGCCGCCGCGCGCCTGCTCCTCCGCGACCCGTCGAAGCTCACGCTCGACGCGGTCGCCGAGGAGGCCGGCACCTCCAAGGGCGGCCTGCTCTACCACTTCCCGTCCAAGGCCCAGCTGCTCGACGCCGTCGTCGACCGCTGGGAGGCGAGCTTCCAGGACCAGATCGACGCGGCCGCCGACGACACCCCCGGCGGGTGGGTCCGCGCCTACGCCGACGTCAGCGCCCTCGACGGCGAGGACGAGCACGCGCGGGAGATCGACAGCGGCATCCTCGCCGTCCTCGCCCTGCAGCCCGAGCGTCTCGAGGCCGTGCGCGCCCGGTACGAGCGCTGGCAGGAGCGGATCGCCGACGACGGGATCGACGCCGTCGACGCCACCGTCGTGCGCCTCGCCGCCGACGGCCTGTGGTTCTCGGAGCTGATGGGCCTCGCACCGCCGCGCGGGGAGCTGCGCACGCAGGTCGTCGAGCGCCTGCGCGCGCTCACGCGCGACGTGCGCTGAGGCACCCACATCGGCGGTCGCCCGACAACTCGGGATGACCTCGGCCCGCTCGCGGGCTAAGGTTGCGCGTTGGCGCGCGCGAACCGGGCGCCGACCCCGACCCCCGAACCCCTCCCCAGGCTCTCCCCAGCCGCCCCTTTTTCATATGCGCAAACTTGCTCGCTGGTGCTTCCGGCACCGTTGGATCGTCCTCATCTCCTGGATCGTGGCCCTCGTCGGGCTCTCGGCCATCCACGCCGGCGCCGGCAGCAACTACCGCGACGAGTTCAAGCTCAGCGGTACGGACAGCTTCGACGCGCTGCACCTGCTGCAGCGCAGCGCCCCGAAGGCCTCGGGCGATCAGGAGACGATCGTCGTCAAGGCCAAGGACGGCACGGTCACCGACCCCGCCGTCAAGCAGCGCGTCGAGTCGATGCTCGGCCAGGTCGGCAAGCTGCCGCACGTGGCGTCCGTCGCATCGCCCTACGCCAAGGGCGGCGCGACGCAGATCTCCAAGGACGGCAAGATCGCGTTCGCGACGGTCACCCTGGACGACGACGTCGTCACCGTCCCGATCGACGCCACCAAGAAGCTCGTGTCGACCGCGCAGAAGTCGGCCGACGACCAGCTGCAGGTCGAGCTCGGCGGCCAGGCGATCGAGCAGGCGCGCCAGCAGGGCGGCGGCGGGCTGCTGATCGGCATCGCCTTCGCGCTGATCGTGCTGTTCATCGTCTTCGGCTCGTTCCTCGCCGCGCTGCTGCCCATGATCGGGGCGATCGTCTCGCTCGGCGTCGGCGTCGCGGTGATCGGGCTGCTCTCGCACGCGATCACGATGGCGTCCTTCAGCCAGGAGCTGTCGCTGCTCATCGGCCTCGGCGTCGGGGTCGACTACGCGCTGTTCATCGTCACGCGATATCGCCAGGAGGTCCTGCGCGGCGTCCAGCCCGAGGACGCCGCGGTCAACGCGCTGGACACCTCCGGCCGCGCCGTGCTCTTCGCCGGCATCACGGTGTGCATCGCGCTGCTGGGCATGTTCGCGCTGGGCGTGAGCTTCCTCTACGGCGTCGCGACCGCGGCCAGCATCGTCGTCGCGTTCACGGTGCTCTCGGCGCTGACGCTCCTGCCCGCGCTGCTGAGCTTCTTCGGCCGCCGCGTGCTGACCGGCAGGCAGCGCCGCGCCGTCGAGGCCGGCGAGCTGACGACGACCGACGAGTCGCCCTCGTGGGCGCGCTGGGCCGGCGTCCTGCAGCGGCGTCCCGCGGTGATGGCCGCCGCGGCGACCATCGTCATGCTGCTGCTCGCCGCGCCGTTCCTGTCGATGCGCCTGGGCTCGTCGGACGCGGGCTCGGACCCGACGGCCTCGACCACCCGCAAGGCCTATGACCTGCTGGCCCAGGGCTTCGGCCCGGGCTTCAACGGCCCGCTGCAGCTCGTGGCGCAGACGCCGGCGGCCGAGCAGAAGGCGGCGTTCAAGCGCGTCGTCGACGCCGTGGCCAAGAGCCCGGGGGTCGTGGCGACCACGCCGCCGGTGACGGTCGGCAAGGACATCTCCCTGGCGCAGGTCTACCCCAAGGACTCGCCCCAGGACAAGGCCACCAACGACCTCGTGCAGAAGCTGCGCAAGGACGTGGTGCCGGCGGCCGGGAAGGGGCAGGTCCACGTGCTCGTGGGCGGCTCGACGGCGATCGGCATCGACTTCTCCAAGGTCCTGTCCGACAAGCTGCCGCTGTTCATCGGCATCGTCGTGCTGCTGTCGTTCCTCCTGCTGATGGCCGTGTTCCGCAGCCTGGTGATCCCGCTGATGGCGGCGATCATGAACCTGCTGTCGGTCGCCGCGGCGTTCGGCGTGGTGGTCGCGATGTTCCAGTGGGGCTGGGGCGCGGAGCTGATCGGCGTCGACCGCACGGGGCCGATCGAGGCGTTCCTGCCCGTGATGGTGTTCGCGATCCTGTTCGGGTTGTCGATGGACTACGAGGTGTTCCTCGTCAGCCGCATCTACGAGGAGTGGCACAAGCGCCGCGACAACCGCGAGGCCATCGTCCACGGGCTCGCGGCGACCGGCCGCACGATTACCGCGGCGGCCGCGATCATGGTCCTGGTGTTCGGGGCGTTCGTCCTCGGCGGCGAGCGCGTGATCAAGCTGTTCGGCATCGGCCTGGCCAGCGCCGTGCTGCTCGACGCGCTCATCGTGCGCTCCGTGCTCGTCCCCGGGCTGATGCTCATGGTGGGCAAGTGGAACTGGTGGCTGCCGGGGTGGCTTGACCGCATCTTGCCGCGCCTCAACGTCGAGGGCTCGACCGACGAGCCGACACCCCCGGCGACGGCGCAGCAGCCGGCGGTGCCCGAGCACGTCTGATACGCGGCCGCCGCGGCTCTAAGGTCCATCGGAGACCCAATGGCCGCTCCCCTGCATCCCGCGCTGAAGGCCGTCAGCGACGCCGTCCTGGCCGTCGCCCGCCAGCACTCGGTCGACGACGTGCTCCAGCGGCTGGTCGACTCGGCGCGGGAGCTGGCGGGCGCGCGCTACGCCGCCCTCGGCATCCCGGATGGCGAGGGCGGCTTCCGGCGCTTCCTCGTCGCGGGCATGAGCGACGAGCTGATCGCCCGGCTCGGGCCGCTGCCCCGGTCGCACGGCGTGCTCGGCGCGATGCTCGAGTCGCCCGCGCCGGTGCGCACCGAGGACCTGCACGAGCACCCGCGCTTCGGCGGCTGGTGGCCCGACGGCCACCCCGACATGCGCTCGTTCCTCGGCGTGCCGATCGTCGCGCCGGAAGGCGTGATCGGCGCCTTCTACCTCACGCACAAGGAGGGCGCGCCCGCCTTCGACGACGGCGACCAGGAGCTCATCGAGCTGCTCGCCGCCCACGCCGCGATCGCCATCACCAACGCGCGGCTCTACGAGCGCAGCCGCGAGCTGTCGATCCTCTCGGAGCGCAACCGCCTCGCGCTCGAGCTGCACGACGCGGTCAGCCAGAAGCTCTTCGGCCTCGTGCTCACCGCGGAGTCCGCCGGCACGCTGCTGGACCGCGACGCCGACGGCGCCCGCGCGCAGGTCGACCGCCTCGGCCAGCTCGCCGGCGAGGCGCTCGACGAGCTGCGCGCGCTCATCCTCGAGCTGCGCCCGCCCGACCTCGTCCGCGACGGGCTGTGCGGGGCGCTGCGCAAGCACGTCGAGGCGCTGGACCGGCTGCACGCGACCGAGATCGACCTCGACGCCGACGACGGCGTCAGCGCCGGTGGGGACGGCACGCGCGACGCCGAGGTGCTGCGCATCGCCCAGGAGGCGATCGCCAACGCCGTGCAGCACGCCGGCGCCGACCACGTGTCGGTGCGGATCGCGAGCGCCACCGAGCCCGACGGCCTGCGCCTGTCGGTCGCCGACGACGGCGGCGGCTTCGATCCCGCCGCGCCCGAGCTGCGCGCGCGGCGCCTCGGCCTCACGTCGATGGAGGAGCGCGCCGCGCGCCTGGGCGCCCGGCTGACGATCCGCTCGGCGCCCGGCGCCGGCACGACCGTGACGCTCGAGGTCGACCGTGCCTGAGCCGATCCGCGTGCTGATCGTCGACGACCACGCCGTCGTGCGCGAGGGCCTGCGCACGTTCCTGGGGCTGCAGGAGGGCCTCGTCGTGGTCGGCGAGGCCGCCGACGGCGAGGAGGCGCTCCAGCAGGTTGAAGGCCTTGCTCCCGACGTGGTGCTGATGGACCTGGTGATGCCGCGCCTGGACGGCGTCGGCGCGATGCAGGCGCTGCGGGCCCGCGGCGCGAGCGCCCGCGTGATCGTCCTGACGAGCTTCGCCGACGACGAGCGGATCCTCCCCGCGATCCAGGCCGGCGCCGCCGGCTACCTCCTCAAGAACGTCGCGCCGGCCGAGCTGGCGCGCGCCGTCCACGCGGCCCACGCGGGAGAGGCGCTCCTCGATCCCTCGGTCGCCGCGCGCCTGGTCGCCGCGGTGGTCGGCGGCGCGGCGGATCCGCGGCCGCCCGAGCACACGCTCGCCGACGCGCTCACGCCCCGCGAGCGCGAGGTGCTCGCGCTGCTCGCCCGCGGGCTGGCCAACAAGCGCATCGCCCGCGAGCTGGGCGTGAGCGAGAAGACGGTCAAGGCGCACGTCGGGCACCTGCTGGCCAAGCTCGGCGTCGCCGACCGCACGCAGGCCGCGCTGTACGCGGTGCGCACCGGGCTCGCCGAGGACGCGGCGGCGCCACGGTCCTAGGACCAATTGCCGCTACCACTCGGGACCCGCCGGCGCCTAGCGTCGCGGACATGCCCAACGCCATCATCACCGGAGCCTCCCGCGGCCTCGGCCTCGCGCTCGCCCGGGCGCTGGCCGCCGACGGCTGGCGGCTGACGCTCGACGCGCGCACCGCCGCCGACCTCGAGCGCGCCGCCCGCGAGCTGGGCCGCCTCACGGAGGTCGTCGCCCTGCCCGGCGACGTCGCCGACGCCGCCCACCGCCGCGCGCTGGTCGCCGCCGCGGGCAAGGACATCAACCTGCTCGTCAACAACGCGAGCGTCCTCGGCCCGAGCCCCCAGCCGGCGCTCGCCGAGTACCCGCTCGACGTCCTGGAGCGCGTCTACCGCGTCAACGTGCTGGCGCCGCTCGGCCTCATCCAGACCGCGCTGCCGCGTCTGCGCCTCGGCGCCGCGATCGTCAACGTCACCTCCGACGCCGCCGTGGAGGACTACCCCGGCTGGGGCGGCTACGGCTCGTCGAAGGCCGCGCTGGACCAGCTGACGGCGACGCTGGCGGCCGAGCACCCGGGCCTGAGGTTCTACGCGGTCGATCCGGGCGACATGCGCACGCGGATGCACCAGGAGGCGTTCCCCGACCAGGACATCTCCGACCGGCCGCTGCCCGAGGCGATCGTGCCCGGCCTGCTCGAGCTGCTGCGCCAGCCGCACCCCAGCGGGCGCTACCGCGTCCCGCATCCCGCGGAGGTCGGTGCATGAGCGCCGCGGCGTTCGCGCTGCCCAGCGCGCTGGAGGCCCGCGAGCCGCCGGAGGCGCGCGGGATCGCCCGCGACGCGGTGCGGCTCATGGTCGCGGCACGCAGCGACGGCACGCTCGCCCACCGCCGCTTCACCGACCTCCCCGACGTCCTGGGGCCGGGAGACGTCCTGGTGGTCAACACGTCGGCGACGCTCCCCGCGGCCGTCGACGCCCACCGCCCCGGCGGCGCCGCCGTGCAGGTGCGCTTCGCCACGGCGGCGCCCCACCTGCCGCCGCCGTGGTGGGTCGTCGAGGTCCGCACGGCCGGCGGCGCGGCGCGGCTGCGCTCCGTCCGCGCATCCGAGCGCCTGGCCCTGCCGGGCGGCGCGAGCGCCGAGCTGGTCGCGCCGTACGCGTCGGGCTCACGCCTGTGGCTGGCGCGACTGGATCTCGGGACGGAGGCCGGCGGCGGCCTGCCCGCCTACCTGGCCCGCCACGGCGCGCCGATCCGCTACCCCTACGTGCCCCGCGCCTGGCCGCTGTCCGACTACCAGACCGCGTTCGCCACCGACCCCGGCAGCGCCGAGATGCCCAGCGCCGGGCGGCCGTTCACGCCCGAGCTGATCGCCCGGCTGGTCGCTCGCGGCGTCCGCTTCGCGCCCGTGACGCTGCACACGGGCGTGTCCTCGCCCGAGCGCCACGAGCCGCCGTACCTCGAGGCCTACGCGGTCGGCGCCGCCGCAGCACGGCTCGTCAACGCCGCGCGCGGCTGGGGCGGGCGGATCGTCGCCGTCGGCACCACCGCCGTCCGCGCGCTGGAGACCGTGGCCGCCCCCGACGGCACCGTCGTGCAGGGCGCCGGCTGGACCGGCCTCGTGCTCGGCCGCGAGCGCGGTCTGCGCGCGGTCGACGGCCTGATCACTGGCTGGCACGAGCCCCACGCCACCCATCTGCAGCTGCTCGAGGCGGTCGCTGGCGCCGCGCTGCTCGATGCCTCCTACCGCGCGGCGCTGGAGCGCGGATACCTCTGGCACGAGTTCGGCGACAGCCACCTCGTCCTGCCGTAAAACCCACCGGTTCGGGTGGGGGCGAGTGTGTTTGGACTTGTACGCAACCGTTCCGATGAGGCATGCTGCATGGCGACCAGTCGTTTCGCTCCCTCGGGACAGGGGGCGCGACGGCCGCCAGCGCAGAGTTTTCGAGACCGAGCGTGACGCGAGCTGGTCCTTCTCCCAGCGGGCCGGGCGCTTCCCCTGGCGCCCGGCCCGTTGACCTAACAGCCCGCCAAATGACCGACCACGCCCTGCCCGGCCGGGAACCGACCTCCGTCGCCTCCTCGCCGATCGCGGCGCTGCATCTGCTCGTCTCCATGCTCGGTGAGGCCGAGGTCGCCGCACCCGGCGGCTCGTTCTACGATCGCCTGGCCGAGGCGGTGTGCCGCCTGGGCTCCATGCGGCGCGCCGTGGTGTTCATCTCCGACGACGTCCGGCGGCGCGTCTGGGCGGTCGGCAGCCACAACCTCGACGTCGGCCTGCTCAGCGACGAGCCGATCCAGGTCATCCCCCTGGCGCTGCGGGCGCTGGAGCGCGACGAGGTGATCGAGATCGCGACCGCGCTGACGCAGGAGCTGCCGGCCCGCGACGTCGCCCGCTTCGAGCTGACCGACATCACCTGCATCCCGATGTCGGCCGGCGGCCGGCACTACGGCGTCGTGCTGGCCGAGCGCGGCACGGGCGCGTCCGCGCTGACCGACCCCGAGCGCGACGGGCTCTGGACGCTCGGCAAGGTCTGCGCGCTGGCGGCCTCGGCCCGAGCGGCCACGCGCCAGCAGGAGCGGGCGCGCCACCTCGCCGACCGCCTCGACCTCGCACGCGACGTGCACGAGCGCGTCGTGCAGCGGCTCTTCGGCGTGAGCCTCGCGCTCGGCGCGCCCGGCGACCTGACCGCGGCGCAGCGCGAGCGCTGCGCCGACGAGCTGCAGGCGGCCACGCAGGAGCTGCGCCACGCGATCCAGCGTCCGATGGCGCGGGCGGCGCGGGAGGTCGACACGACGCTGCGCGAGGAGCTCCAGCGCCTCGCCGCCGAGCACGCCGACCTGCACCTGGCCGTGCGCTGGGACGCCGGCGCCGAGATCCCGGCGGCGCTGGAGCCGCTCGCGCAGACCGTCGTCGGCGAGGCGGTGCGCAACGCCCGCAAGCATGCCCGACCGTCGCGGATCGACGTCCACGTGGGGCGCGAGCCGGGCGCGCTGGCCATCGCGGTCGTCAACGACGGCGTCGGGCCCGGCGCCCCCGCCGGTGCCGGCGTGGGGCTGCGCCTCGCCGCGTTCGAGGCGCTGAACTTCGGCGCGGCGGTCGACTTCGGCCGCACGCCGCCCGACCGCTGGCACGTCCGGCTCGTCCTCCCGCTGCCGGCGGCGGCCGCATGACCCAGCGCGGCAAGCTCACCGTCCTGGTGGTCGACGACCACGACATCGTCCACTGGGGCATGCGGATCGTGCTCGTCCAGCAGGACTGGGTCGAGCGCTGCCTCCCGGCGACGACGGGCGCCGAGGCCGAGGAGCGCGCGCGCCGCTACCGGCCGCACGTCGCGCTGATCGACCTGTTCGTCGGCGACGAGGCCGGCACCGACATCGCGCGCCGCGTGCGGGCCGCGCATCCGGCCACGCGCGTGCTGCTCGTCTCGGGCGCGGGGCGCATCTCGGCGACGGCCGCGCGCGCCGCCGGCGCCGCGGGGTTCGTGACCAAGGACCGCAGCGCCGCGGAGATCGTCGAGGCGATCCACCGCGTCGGCACCGGCGACGATGTCTTCGACACCCCCGTCACACCGTCGTCGCAGCGCCTCACCGCACGCGAGCGCGAGGTGCTCGAGCTCGTCGCCGCCGGGCTGACGAACGCCGAGATCGCCGCGCAGCTGAAGCTCTCGCCCAACACGGTCAAGGAGCACGCCAGCTCCATGTTCCGCAAGCTCGGCGCCCGCAACCGGGCCGACGCCGTGCAGCGCGCGCAGCGCCTCGGCGTCCTGGCCTAGGGGTGCCGTAGGCGGCCAGCCAGGCCAAGGCCCACGACGGCCAGCCGTCGCCGCCGGAGGTGGGTCCCCAGTCGCGATAGCGACACAGTCTCCTAGTGGGCCACGCGCGGCAATTCTTCGCCCGGCGGTCACAAATCGGGCGCCCCGCGCAACTTAACGATGATCACCGTTCCGGGAAAGGACCCGCGTTGCCCACCTCATTCGCGTTTCGCACCGTCGCCCTCGTCGCCCTCTTCGCCTTCGCCGCCGGCTGCCTGGCGGCGGTCGCCCCGGCGCAGGACGTCGCCCCAGCGCCGCAGCGCACCCTGGTCGCCTCCGGCACCGGCTCGGTGAAGCCGGCGCCCCGCGACAGCAACAGCAACGCCTCGATCGTCGCGGCCGTCGAGAAGGCCGAGGCCAAGGCGCTGCCGATCGCCGTCGCCGACGCCCGCTCGCAGGCCCAGGAGCTCGCCACCGCGACGGGGGTCACGCTCGGCACGCTGGTGTCGGTGTCCAACAGCGGCGCGACGAACGGGTTCTACGGGCCGATCTTCTACTCCAACGGCTCGTTCGGCCCGGGCAAGTACTGCGGCAACGTCCGTTCGCGCTCGGTCACCGTCGACGCCAACGGCAAGCGCCACCTGGGCAAGCTCAAGACGCGCCGGGTCTGCCGCGTGCCGAACACCGTTCAGCGGGTCGTGTGGCTGACGTTCGCGATCGGCTGAGCGCCCGTCGGCGAAGGCCGCCTACCGGGCGGCCTTCACCTTGATCTTCGCGCTCACCGTCTTGCCGTCGGAGCGGATGCCGGTGACCGTGAGCGTCTGGCTGGAGCCGCTCTTGACCTTGCGCTTGAGGCGCAGGACACCCCTGGGGAGCGTGAGCTGGATCGCGCGGGCCGTCTTGCCCTTGGGCGCCTTGAACGCGATGCGGCCCTTGGACCAGCGGACGGTCGCGCCCTTGAGCTTCTTGTTGGCCATCACGAGCCGGCCGGACTTCTTGACGGCGGCCGACGAGGCGATCTTCAGCGTCGAGGGCAGCTTCAGCCGGAGCTCGCGCAGCGGCGCCGTGGCGGCCAGCGTCAGGCGCAGGGTCGGGCGCTGCTTGGCGACGCCGTAGAGCTCTCCGGTGCCCGAGAGCGGGGCGCAGCCGATGACGGTCGCCTTGACCGTCTGGTTGCCCTTCGCCCCGGAGTGCGCGCCGTAGGTGGCCTGGACCGTCGGATCCTGGTCGCAGAGGCCCTTGCTGGTCGCCAGGACGGCCCTCGGGCCACCGGAGAGGTCCAGCACCAGGCGCCGCAGCGGAACGTCCGGGATGCCCTCGAACGTGGTGACCAGGCGCTTTCCGAGCGCGACCGTGCCCTTCAGGCGCAGAAGGCCGAGGTCGAGCGCGATACCCGGCAGTCCGCCCTTGGTGGCGCCCTGCGTCAGGTAGACGCCGCCCGAGAGCCGGGTCGGGAGCAGCGGCGTCTCGGCGGTGACCCCGCCGATCTTCGACGCCGCCGGGCAGGTGCCGCTCTGCAGCTGCGCGTCGGCGCAGACGGACTTGAGGTTCTTGAGGTCGACGCCGATGCCGTCGGGCAGCGACACGACCGTCCGGCTCATGGCCGCCTGACCGGCGGGCTGCTCGATGGTGACCTTCAGCGGCGGGTGCTTGCCCTTGGCGACCTCGCCGGCCGAGCCGACGGAGGCGGTGAGCTTCGGGCTGAACGCCAGCTTGTCGCAGCCCGTCGCCTGGTAGGGCGCGTCGGCCGTGGCCGTCGTGCCGCCGACGGCGGTGAACGTGCCGTGCAGCGGGTTGGCCGCGCACGACGTGGCGTTCTGCATGAAGCCCTTGCGATCGATCGTCAGGTCGATCGAGCGGTAGGCCGTCGGGATGCCCTGCAGCGACTGCGGCAGGTCCTCGGTGACCACGTCGATCCCCGTGTCGGGGCGCAGCACGAGCTTGTTCATCACCACCACGGTCCCGAGGTCCATCGCTGGGACGTTCGTGTTGACCGAGACGGCCAGGCCGGCGATCCCGCCGTCGAAGCCCTTGGTCAGGTAGACCTTGCCTGGCAGCGACAGCGGCATCGGGCCCGTGCCGACCGCGACCTTGGCGCTGCCGACCAGCGATGCGTCGGTGCACGCGTTGGCGCGCGCGTCGGCGACCTCGCAGGCCGGCACCGCCGGCAGCTTGCCGGTCAGGCCCGGCGGCAGCGAGACCTTGGCGTCGAGCAGCCGGAGGTTCTTGTCGGGCCGCAGGATGTTGACGGTCAGCGCGGCGTCGCCGCCGGCCTGCGTGTCGGGCAGCGAAGCGCTGAGCCCCGGCGCGAACGTCGGCGGCTGGCAGTCGATCACCTTGAAGGTGTTGTTCGGCGACGCCACCGCGCCACCGCCCCACGGCGTCATGTCGGCGGTGACCGAGTAGTCACCGCACGCGGTCGGCGACGTGAGCGTGGCGCGCCCGTCGCCGGGATCGGTGTAGATGAACTTGAAGGACGTGAACGGGACCTGCGGCTGGTCGGTGAAGTGCGCGGTGACCGCCGTCGTGTCGGGATCGATCGTGGCGAATCCGCCGAGCTTCAGGCGCAGTCGTGCATCCTCGACGGAGATGAAGTTGACGAGCGGCACGCCCGGGCGCGGCGTGCCGAAGTACACCTTGCCGGTCAGCGTGGCGCCGGGGAACAGCGGCGTGACGAACTCCACGCGCCCCATCTCCGAGCTCGCCGGGCAGCCAGGAGGCGCGTCGATGCCGAAGCCGAACTGCTCGGGCGTGCACGGCTCGAGGCCGTTGGCCAGCGGCGGGTTGAGCTGCAGGCCGACCGGCAGCTTGAGGTCGACGTCCTTGAGGTAGGCCTGGCGGATCGCGCTGTCGCTGTTGGGCGTGTCGTCGATCATCAGCGTCGCGGACGCCTCGCCCGGCGTGTCGGCCGGTGACGTGGCCGGACCGACCTGGAGCTGCGGCGTGAAGGGCAGGTTGCCGCAGCCGCTGGGAATGAAGGACCCGGTCGCGCTCGCCGTGGCGTTCTCGTACGACGTGACGCTCAGCGTCGTCGTGGCCGGGACGTCGCAGCGCGTCGGCAGCGTGATGAAGGGCTTGCCCATGTCGCGCCCCGTTCCGGCCTTCGGACCCCAGAGCGTGAGGGCCATGTGCGTGATCGTGATGTCGGACTCGCCCACGAGGGGAAGGGTGATGCGGCGAGGGATACCCGCCGTGATCGAACGCAGGCCTGCATCAGCAACACGAACGCGCACGGGTGCCTCCAGCGCGACGGGGCTAAGCGCGCCTGCCCCCTGGTTCAACAGGATGCCCAGGCGCGCGGGCTCAGTGGCCGTTGGGGCGAGGTTGTAGATCTCCCCGCTTGCGGTCAGTCCTTCGCCGACGAGCGGGATGCCGGTGTCGATGATGGAGGAGACGTCACCAACCCGGCTGCCTGCGGGACAGCTGTGCGACGACGCCAGGAAATCAGCCCGCGCGCACGTCGTGGCCGCGGTCGGATCGCCCACGACACCGGCCGGAAGATCGAGCACCAGGTCCTTGGCGTCGTCGCTCGACCCGCCGTTGGCCAGATCGAACGCGATGCAGAAATCGCGATGGCTGCCTGCCTGGTAGGTGCCGCTGCACGGCTTGGCACTGACGTTCGTTGGCGTGACGGTTGCGCTCGCAGCACCCGTCATCCCGAACAGCGCGCAGCACAGCACGCCCACAGCAACGATCCATCGATGACCCACGACCATCTCCCCTGGTTCCCCTGATTCCCCCGAATAGGCAGCCGCCGCACCAGTGAACGTGCGCGGCCACCCGTAACGCTAAGGCATACCCACGGAAAGCGGTAGTTCGAACCCGATTGGGAAGAAAAAGGCGAGAGCCCCGCACTTGGCGAGGCTCTCGGTGAAGCGGGATGTGGCGGTGCTTACTTCTTGCGCGCGCCGTTGACGGCCGTCTTGAGGCCGGCTCCAGCGGAGAACTTCGGGGCCTTGCTGGCCTTGATCTTCACGGTCTCACCGGTCTGCGGGTTACGACCCGTGCGAGCGGCGCGCTTGGACACCGAGAACTTGCCAAAGCCGGTGAGGGCGACCTCGTCACCCTTCTTGAGGGTCTTCTCGACGGTCGTGATCACGGCCTCGACGGCCTTGCGAGCATCGGCGTTGGTGAGGCCGCTCTCCTTGGCGATGGCCTCGACGAACTCGGTCTTGTTCATGCGGTTGCTCCTGAATCGACGGCAAACAGTGGGCGCAGCCTAGAGCAGCCGCCGTACCGCATGTCCGGCGGCCGGGCGCGGGCACTCGTGCGTCGCGCCCGGATCACCAGGTTCAATCCTTGCGGAGGGCGTCCTTGACCTTGTCGGCGGCCTCGCCGACCTTGTCCTCGATCGTGCCCCCGCCGGGAGGCCTCGTACGCGCGGAGATCAGGCCCACGACGCGCCCGAGGACCTCCGGCCGCAGCTCGAAGAACCGCAGGCGCCGTCCTGCGGTCGTGAACACGCGCATCTGGCCGTGACGGCGCAGGCGCCCGCCGCTGCGGGCCTCCACGCCGGCGATATCTCGGTGGCGCAGGTACCGGACGCGGCCCATGATCGCGTCGTCGCGCAGCCACAGCAGCCGGCGGTCGGTCACCGCGAGCTGGACGTCGTGGCTGTCGCCCGTGGCGGTCAGCACGACCTCGTCGACCTCCTCGCCGTCCTCGAGCGTCGCCAGCAGCTCGCGGGCCAGCACGCGCCGGACCTCCGGCGCCAGCCAGTCGCCGGCGATCCGCGGCGAACCGGCCTCGGCTGGCCGGCCGCCCGCGCCGGAGCCGCCGGCCGCGGCCGCGGTCGCCACGCGCGACATGTGCTCGGACTCCAGGCGATCGCGCAGGAGGTCGTAGGCCGCGTTGATCGAGATCATCATCTCGCCGGCCGCCTCGCCGGCGCGGTCGGGGTGGAAGCGCTTGGCCAGCCCGCGGTAGGCGCGCTGGACCGCCTCGGGGGAGGCGCCGGGCTCGAGACCGAGGACGGCATGCGGATCCACCCCTCCATTGTCGCGAACGCGTGTCCGCACCGACCCACGTCGCTCAACCTGGCGCCCGAAATGGCCGATACTCCCGGCCGTGATGCCCACCCGACAGGAACGTGTGTACCTCGAGACGGCCCGGCACCGGATCGCCGGGACGCTGACGCTGGCCCGCGACGGCTACCGCAGCCGCGTCTCCGACGTGCTCAACGCCTCCGAGCGCGACTTCATCCCGCTCACCGACGTCACCGTCGAGCTCGTCGGCAACGAGGGGCCGGGCACCCACCACGACTTCCTCGCGGTCTCCCGGCACCACGTCGTCATCGCGATTCCCGAGCTGCCCGAGGACGGCGCCCTGGAGCCGGCGGAGATGGCCGTGCCGCCCGCCGGCGTGCTGTAGGCGCCGCCGCCTACGGCACCCCTAGATGAGTAGTTCCACGGGGTCAGGTGGTGTATTGGATCAGGGAGCGGCTGGGGAGGCCGAGTCGGTGGTTGAGTGCGACGGCGGCGGCGAGCGCGAGGAAGCGGCAGGCCAGGCGGGTTCTGAGGCCGTGCAGGGTGCGTGCGCCGTGGCGTTCGAGAGTGAGGATGTCTTTGGCGGTCCAGTAGATCGACTCGATGCGTTGGCGGATCGGCGCGAGGTGCATTGCCTTACCGGGCTCGTCTTTGCGTCGCGGGCGATGGATGTGAGCGTCCAGCGCGGCGAGGTCGGTCTCGAACTGCTTGCCGCGGAAGTTCTTGTCGCCGATCAGCGTCAGGACCTGGCCGGGCAGCCGCTGACAGCGTGCGACCAGTTGCAGGCAGACTTCCTTTTCGTCGATCTTTGGCGAGGTCAGCGCCAGCGCTCTGTGGGTGCCGTCCATCGCAAACAGGGTGTGCAGCCGGAAGCCGTAGAAGTAGCGGCTGTGGCTGGCGCAGTAGCCGTAGTCGGCGGCGTTGGCCAGAGCGTCGTCAAGGCTGGAGTGCCCGCCGCGCTTGACCGTTTGCCTGGAGCGGGCGCACTCGACGGGGGTGCTGTCGACGAGCAGCACGTTGTCGGTCGATCCCGGGCTGTGGCGCGCAAACTCGGCGGTCAGCGCTTCGATCGTGTCGGCCAATGCCTCGCGTCGCTTGTAGAAGCCCTCGCGGTCGGGCAGCGTCGGGAACAGGTGCCCGAGGCGCTTGCGAGCAGTCGCGATGAACCGCTCATCAGACGGGATGCCCATCATCGACTGCGCGACGCAAAGCGTGACGACCTCGGCGTCGGTCACGATTCGCCGGGCGTTTCCTGGCTTTTTGGGCAGGAGATCGTCCGCGGTGCAGAACACCGCAATCAACAGCAGGTCGAGGTCGGCGAGCATCGAGGCTCCTCCTGGGAGTCGGCGGTGACATCAAGCACCGCTGACTTCGACCTGTCTGTTTATGTCCCCTTCCAGCCAGCCCGTCCCCAACAAGCCGTGGAACTACTCATCTAGGAGCGTGGGTCGCTAAGCGGCGCGGGCGTGGTCTGGCGGGGCCGCTGTTGGGTGTGGGCCGGTTTTCAGGCCCGTGGCGGGTGGGCGGGGCGCGAAGCGCCCCGCCCGTTGTCGTTGGGTGCT
>Ga0193699_10000049_pt1 | contig 67785 bp, 57 predicted proteins | sample L3c2metaG_FD_160095 | JGI IMG/M metagenome (GOLD analysis project Ga0193699, IMG submission 160095) | Soil microbial communities from a riparian zone of the East river system, Colorado, United States - L3c2 | ecosystem: Environmental > Terrestrial > Soil > Riparian zone | place: USA: East...
GGCCGCGAGCCGCGGACCCCACGCAATGGGCGTGATCCGTTTAAGCCCAAGCCGCGGGCGCAGCGCAACTTCACCGACCCCGAATCGCGGATCATGAAGACCGGCGACGGCTCGTTTCATCAGTGCTTCAACGCCCAGGCGATCGTCGACAGCACCGCGCAGGTGATCGTCGCCGCCGAGCTCTCAAACATCTCCCCCGACGCCGGCCAGCTGACCGCGGTGCTCGACGACTTGGCCGCAAACCTGCAGGCGATCGAGGCCGAAGTGGCCGACGAGGCGGTGCTGCTCGGCGACGCCGGCTACTTCAGCGAAGCCAACGTGCAGACCGCTGCCGACCGCGGTCTGGACCCGTTGTTGGCGACCGGGAAGTTCAAGCACAACGAACCACCCCCGATCGCCCCCAAAGGCCGCATCGCCAAGGACGCCACCCCCAAACAGCGGATGGCGCGCAAGCTGAAAACCAAGAAGGGTCACGCGGCCTACGCCAGACGCAAGGCGATCGTCGAGCCCGTCTTCGGGCAGATGATGACCGTCCTGCACGCCCGCCAACTGCGCCTCCGCGGGCTGGTCGCCGCCCGCGCGCAATGGCGCTTTGACTGCGCCGTGCACAACCTGCTCAAGCTGCACCGCAACGGCGGCCTGGCCGCCACCGCGACCGGATAGACCCGCCCGCCCGCAGCCGCTGGCAGCACCCAACGACAACGGGCGGGGCGCTGCGCGCCCCGCCCACCCGCCACGGGCCTGAAACCGGCCCACACCCAACAGCGGCCCCGCCAGACCACCGCCCGCGCCGCTTAGCGACCCACGCTCCTAGGGGAACACTGGCCCAGAGGGCCAGGTTCCCTTGCGGGTCTTCGCCCAGGGGGCGAAACCCGCGGCGGGTCAGGGACCCACGCTCTTAGCTTAGGGGGGACCCGCTGGTAAGCCTCAAAGTAGCCGCGTGTCCCTGCGACGCCCCGTCGCTGCTGCTGTGATCGGCGGACAGCAACCGCACCGCTTCGAGCGTGGATGCTGGCCGCGCGGTCGTTGCGGGCCGTCGCGCACGATCTCGGTTTCACCGCCACCCACACGGCTTTACAGCTTTGCGCCCGCATAGGAACGTTGTGTGCATAGTCCGCAACCGGACGCTTCCTCACTCATACTGCGCAGGATTGCGGCGTAAACAATGACTTAAGCGACACCAATGCACACAGTATCTCTCATCGCATAAGGTGCCCCATCGCTCGGCGAGAGCGGAGGATTAATCACTAGGAGGATTCATGAGGTTTCGGTGGGGGGCTGCCGTCATCGCGGCAGCGTTGCTGATCTGCTCCGCGAGCGCTGAAGGGGCCATCAACATGCGCGACATCCGGACGGCCTCTGGTGTCGATGTAACGGCGCTGACGATCCCTCGCCCGGATGCCTCTCCCGGCGACAGAATCATCGTTGCGCTCCACGTTGCCGATGATCGCAATACGGCGTCTAGCAATGTGTCCACGCCGCTCCAGCCGGGGTGGGCGCCGGTCAATAGCTGTCCGCGGGTTTCTGGAGGCCAGGTCCTCTGTCCCTTCGGAACGGGCCACCTGTACGTCTTCGAGCACGTCGTAGCGACCAACGAGCCGGCGTCCTATACCTTCGGGTTCTACGGCGCGAACAGTACCCCTCAGCGGGGTCTTCATTCCGGGTTCGCTGCATCCTTCAGTGGGGTCGACCCAAACGCCGCGATCGGAGCCGGGCGCAGCATCTCGGCAACGCAGACGCGGCAGACGAGCTGCTCTGCACTCAACTCGGTGCCCGACAGCCGAGCGCTCTGCATCGTCGCAGTTCGAGGCGCTGCGACGAGCCCAGCATTTCCCTCATCGATGACGCCGCGGGCCACGCTTTCGCCCCGACGGGGCACCACGGCCGTCGTTGGTCGTTCCCTGTTCTTTGCCGACGAGCCCGTCGCGACATGGCTGTATCCGGCGCGGACGGTTTCCTGGTCGGCGCCCACGGCTGACGCGACGGCGGTATCCGCGAGCATGGTCATCGACCTTCCACCAGTCCCCGGCCCGACGCTTACCGTGTCCGGTGACCTTGTGAGCCCAGGGGTCGACGCCTCGGGACGTGACCTTTTCGGCATGGCGTTCCAGGCCCAGGACCGCGGCACTGGCGTTGCGAGTGTCGAGGTGCTGGTCGATGACAGCGTGCGCGAGCGGTTCGAAGGCGACGACTGCGCCCCCGGTTGCAGCACGATCGCCGGTGATTGGTTCTTCGACACCGACACCGTGTCGGAAGGGACCCACCGCATCGAGGTGATCGCGCGCGACAACTCGGCCAACGCCACCCGCCGCAGTTTCACGGTCAACGTCCCAGGTCCGAACCACTATGCCGCCGCCCTGTCAGGGTGGCGCACTTCCGTCCAGCAGCAGGTCGACGAGGCATCCGCCGCGGACCTGACGGGACCCATGCCCGTTCCGCCCGATAGTTGGAATCACGCCTCGGACTGCGACGCGACAACCGACGCATTGCGCGCTTGCTACGACGCGATCATGGACTGGGGCGCCGACGTGCAGAACTGGCTCACCGCCAACCTTCCAGACGCTACCGCGGCCGGCTCGCTGCCCAACCCGCCGACCTTCGAGTACTCGCCCGAAGAAGACACGCCGCGTGATCTGACGCGTAGGATCAGGGACGCCTTCACCGTTGCGCGCCACAACGTCGCCGACCCGAACGGCACGCTGGACGTGGCCATCGGCTTTCACCGGCCGCTAACGCCTAGCGAGGTCAGTGCAGCGGTCCCAGCCGGCGCCGCATTGCAGGACCAGAGCGCCCTGACCGGCGTCTACGATCCTGTCGCCGCAAGCTGGGGCGGATCGGTCCGGGTCTCTACGCCCGCGTCGCTGGATACGAGCATCGAGGACTTCTACGTCAAGGAGTCCGAACTCGCCGCCGGCAATATCTCTGAGCTCGAGCAGGAGACCCCTGCAGACGATGAGGAGGCGGAGGACATCGCCGCCGCGCTCCAAGACGCGCGCGCGTTCAAGACACATCTCGACGCGCGAGGCTCGTTCATCACCGGGGTGACCGTGCGGCTGGGGCCCTCCCAAGCGGCGAGTGCAATGCGGTCTGCGGTCGCCGGACAGGGGGCCACCAACATCAAAACGATGACACCGCTGTCAAGCCCCGCGACCTCCGACGCCGGAGCGACCGCCCTCAGCGCCATGTCGGTGGACGCGGCCACCGTCAGCACCGCTGCCAGGGCTACGAGCTCCACGCTGACCGAGCCGCGCGAGCCCACCTGTGAGGACCGGGGCGAGGTCGGACGCGTGCCTGAATCGATCGTCGCGCCGAACCCGGTCTACGCCGCTCCCAGCCGACACAAGGCCGACACGGTCCTCGGCGATCCTGACGGCGGGCATCACCTCAAGGTCCACCGCCTCAGGTTCCGTTGGCAAGCCGCCTACGGCCTTGCCTGGATGTGCGCCGATCGCTCCGGCGACCGCAACGTCGAGCTGGAGGCGCAGGTCTACCCCGAACTGCCCCGCTGGTCAGACAACTGGGAGACCAACAACGCCCGCAAGTACACGCAAACCAACATGCCGGGCAACATCCACCAGGACGACTTGGCAAGCGGATACCCACCAAACCCGTTCGACAAGGCCAAGTACCCCGACTTTGCCATCATCGCCCAGGCCTCGCGACAGTTCCGCTATCGCAAGCTCTATTTCGTCAACTTCACCACAAATGAGGGCGAGGACGACCAGGGCCGCGTCATCTACAGCATGCAACCGACCGCCCGAGCGTGGACGGCCGCCCAGCAGGGCTATTGCGGTGCGCGTTTCAGCGACTACAAGTCCTGCATGTTCTCGGCGGTCGACGTCTGCTACAACCACGCCTACATCTCTGAGGCCCCTGTATATCGCCGAGTTGACTGGTCTGCTCATCTCGGCTACCGGTCGCGCCTAACAGATGTCGCTCGCCTGCATCCCGAGCAGGTCGACGGCCGAAAGATCATCACCTACTGCGACGCGCGGCCGCCCGGCTCCGAGGACACGTGAGGACTCCGCGATCTAGCTGTTCTGCCTCAGGCGGTGCCGAACGCGCGTGACGGGCGGCCGGTTACGAGTGAGCTGTTGCTTCCGCTCGTTGTAGTAGTGGTGTAGCCAATGTGGCAGCGCTGCGGCTCTGACGCCGCTTGAGCCGTAGCGCGGCCCCAGGCCCCCACTCCGCGTTCGGGCGTCTGCCGAAAGCCCCAGATTCTCTATGTCAAGTGGTCCATGCTCGGGCAGGTGTTGGCCCAGACGTGGAGGCGCCGGTACACGACGTTCGCGAGGTGACGCTTGAGCCCGCGGCGGGCTTCGCGTTGGGTCTTGCCCTCGACGAAACTTGCCCAGGAAGACCTTGGTCTGGGGGTGGTGTCGTTGTTGGACGCTCGCGATGCGGTGTCTGACCCCGGCGCGCTTCTCAGCGCACGTCCCGAGCCGGTCGCCAGTGCTGATTTGTCGGTACCAGACACTGCGGAGGCACCGGCTATCCGCGTCGACGGCGCCTGACAAGCGTCGCGATTCCAAGCGCCGCTGCGATCAATAGCAACAGGATGCTAACGGGGACGGAGATGTAGAACAGGCTCTGTGCTCCGTCGTTCGTGCAATCGGGAATTGGGTCGGCGTCGACGCACGTCCCGCGTTGCGTCCAGACGATCAGTCCCGCGATGTAGACCGCGACGGCCAGGACAGCGCAAGACACAGCGGCTCGGCCCATATCAAGACTGTATTCCCAGCGTGAGTGGAGGCTACACCGCTCAAGGGCCTGCACCGGGGGCATCCCCCGGGTGCCGCTTGCCTCGGCATCGTCGATCTCCAGGCGCTACGCCTGTGACCTACGGAGACGGCTTGGCCAACGCGTGCACCCGCGCGGCGCCCACGGGCGTCGACGCCGCGCTCGACCTACCAGGACGCGGTTCGCGCGCGACGCTCGTCGACCTCACCGATGGCACAGAGGGGGTCGCCACGATCGCTGACGCCGCGGCCGAGAGCTCGGCGTGCGCTTGGTGTACGAAGCACCCAGGACGTCGGCGCGATCCTCGCCGAAGTCCGAGCGCCCGTCGCAGCCGCCGCCACAGCGCCCACGTGGTGCTGCGCCGGGTGCGCGACAACCCCACGAGCCCCATGTCCGGGAGGCTCGTGCTGGGCCGGCGCGACCCCGCCCATGGCGCTCGGCCAGGGCTACAGCGCCGCCCTCGAAGGCCGGCCCGCCAGCAGCAACCCATACGCCTTGGGCCTGCCCTGCGACAACGAATCCCGAGCGTCGCTCACCGTCAACGGCGAGCCCATCCAGACCAGCACCGCGGTGCGCTGGAGCGGCGCGCACGTCCTGACGATCGCCACGGTGATTGCCCGCCACGATCTCCCGCTGGCGCTCACCTCCGCCTACGTCGGCGCGCCCGGCGTGCGCACGCACGTCACCCACCTTCAGCAGGGCCCCGCCGGCCAGAGCCCCACGATCGAGACGATCGCCTTCCACGACGCCCACGGACCCACCGCCAGCAAGGTCTTCTACCGCGCGGCCGAGTGCGCCTACGACCACGCCGAGCGGCTGGTCGAGTGGCTGTTTGCCCTCGGCGACGAGGTCCGCATCGACCTCGCCGACGACGCCGTCGCCGTCCTCGACGCCGTCCAGTAACCAGCCTGCGGGCGCGGCCTGCGCATGGCGGACCCGTCTCGGTGATGCCGCCATGCTCGCCCCCGCCCGCAAGGATCGCCCGTGAACCACCACCCACTCGGCGCCCTCGCCTCCCTGCTGGTCGCAGGGCTGCTCGTCAGCGTGCTCATCGGCGGCCACCCTCATCGCGCCCGGCTACTTCGGCTGGCGCGACCCCAGCCGCCACCGCTAGCCATGGCCGCGCTGCCCGCCATCCCCGCCGAAGTCGGCGAGTTCAACGACGCCGAAGAGGCCATGGTGCGGCGCGCCACAGCCTCCAAAGCCATCCCCTGGCGCGTCGCCCGACGCACCGCCAGCGGCGAGCTCGTCCGCGAGGCCGCCATCGCCGCAGGCACCGCCAACCCTGGCATGGTGCACGACGTCACGCTGACACGCACCCCCGCAGGCCTCGTGACCTCCACGGGCCTGCTCCGCGCCGCTTAGCGCACCGTGACCGTCCTGCTCACCGCCCCGGCGAGGTTGCCGGCCGCGTCGGTCGCCCGTACGCGCAGCACGTAGGTGCCGCGCTTCAGCGTGCGCCTGCTGGCCCGGGACCACGCCTGGGTGCCCGTCGCGGTGGCGTAGCTCACCTTGGCGCCCTTGCGGGTGAAGGCGACGTAGACCTTCTTCGGCGCGCTGGCACCGCAGCCGGTGTCGGTGGCCTTGCCCTTGGCGCTGTAGCCGTTGCGGGTCGCCGTGACCGTCGTGACCGACGAGACCGGCGGCGCCAGGTCGGCGCAGGCCCCGGCCGCGGTGAAGCCCGAGGGCAGCACGCCGGGCGCGGCGAGCGTCACGTCGCCGACGATCTGGTCGGCGGGCGGCGCCTGGGCCGGGTACTTGGACAGGTCGACGGTCGCGTCCTTGTAGGTGCCCTCCTGGAAGCGGACGTCGGCCAGCTGGATCGACCCGGTCGCGGTGCGGCCGCCGAAGCGGAGCTCGACCTGGGCGACGTGCTGCAGGTCGACGCCGCCGAAGTCGGTCAGCGGGATGCGGACCTCCTTGAGGACGACGTGCCGGCGGCCGCGGTGGGTCTTGCCGCCCTCGTCGAACACCGCGCCGAGCGACGGCTCGAGCGCGCTGCCGTACTTGGCGGCGCCGGCCGGGACGGTCGCCTCGTGTCCCTGGTCGTCCACCAGGACCACGTCGAAGTCCTGCGAGACGGCTCGCGGGTCGGACGCGTTGCCGGGCGTGCGCTGGACGTTGCGCGTGTCGAAGTAGTTGACCGCCGCGCTCAGGGCCAGAGTCGTGAAGCCGGACACGTTGCCGGCTCGGGCCGGCAGCTGCGCGGCGAGCGACGCCGGGCGGTCCCACGCCAGCGCCAGCTGGTTGCCGTAGCTGCGGTTGACCGGCGCGTTCTCGCGCTCGTTGGCCTGGCCGCCCGGGCCGTCGAGGGCCGGCAGCGGGCACGGCTTGGCGGCCTTCGGCGGGTTCTGGGCCGTCCCGACGAACTGCAGCGGCTCCGGGTTGCACCAGTCGTAGCCGCCGGACGTGTCCGCCGCCGGCGTGTAGCCGTTGGCCGGCGCGGTGCCGTCGGGGTTCTTGAAGGGGTTGGAGAAGCCCGACCCGGTGAGCGCGCCACCGGCGGCGTCCACGGTCAGCGGCTGGTCACCGCCCGGCTCGATCACGTCGAGCCGGCCCGCCGGGGCATCGAAGTAGTTGGTGGAGAACTCCTCGCTGCACGAGACGCCGGTGGCGCCGGGTGATGCGCAGGCCGACGCCGGGAACGGCTCGGAGCCCGTCATGTAGGGGTCGAACGCGGTCTCGCCGCCGGCGAAGCGGCGCATGAACGCCGCCTCGATCGCCAGGCCCGCCTTCTGCTGGTCGGTGGGGCTCAGGCGGATGGAGCTCGGGACCGAGACGCCCGCGGTCGACAGCGAGTTGAGGTTCTTCTCCCCGCAGGCCAGGTCGCGGATGTTGGTGGAGTTGCCGTCGGTCAGCGTGGCGGCACGCGAGTAGCCCGCGCCGTCGTCGGCGACCCAGCTCGTGTTGAAGTAGTTGTGGTCGGCGCCCTGGACGGTGAACTGGATCCGGGGGAACGGGTCGCCGGGCGCGATGTGCTGGCTGCGCTCGAAGAAGCGCGCGCCCTGGACGTTGGACACGTCGCCGTCGCACAGCGGCAGCACCGTGGCGTAGTTGGTGCCGTACGGCGCGCGGCGCTCGTAGTCGACCGGCGCGATCGACAGGACGGCCTTCAGGTTGTACCGCGGCCCGGGCCGGGTGCGGTTGTAGTCGATGAAGTGCGTGACGGCCTCGCCACCGCGCGAGTGGCCCATGAGCCCGATGCTCGACATGTCGAGCCGACCAGCCAGCGCGGCCGGCAGGTTGCCCGCGGCCAGGCCCTGGTTGGCCAGCGACAGCGCGTCGAGATGCGCGGCGATGATCTGGCTGCGCGAGTACATGCCGCGGTCGTCGCCCGGGTTCTGGACCTGATGCACCATCATCTCGTCCTGGTCGACCGAGATGACCACGTAGCCGTGGCTGGCCAGGTTGGCCGCGATGTAGTCGTAGCCCTCGTCGTTGGGCAGCGGCGAGAAGCCGGTGACCGGCGCGCCGGTCGTGATGTCGCGGGTGCAGTCGTCCGCGTAGGCGCTGGACTCGCCGGTGCCCAGGGGCAGCGCGGTGGTGCGGCAGGCCGAGTGGTTGCCGTGCACGTTGACGATGACCGGGAACGGGCCGCTACCGCCGGAGGGATAGAAGAGGTCGCCGCGCAGGTACTGGGTGAACTCCTCGCGCTGCGCCGTCGCCGGTGCGCCGGGCGAGCTCGGCATCTGCAGGCGGATCGACCCGGCCTCGTAGTCCTGGCGGACGATGCCGTAGGGACCCGCGGCCAGCGGGTCGGGCGCGGCGGCCTGCGCGAGCGGGGCGAGCAGGAAGAGCGCTGAAGTCACGACCAGCGCGAGGAGGGTCAGCAGACGGGCGAGCGGACGGACGGGGATCACGAGTTCTCCGGATCGAGGCATGAGTGCGGCGGCCCGGTAGTCAAGCGGCCGCCCCCCGTCGCCGAGGTCGACCGGCGGTCGGAACCCGACCACAAACCGGTTGGACCGCCGGTCGGATTACCACTTCCAAGGCTTTTGTGTTTTGCAGGCATTTCGACGCGCATCGACCCTGCCGGTCCGTTTCTCGCCGTCGTTTGACCGCCGCCGAGCCGTGCCTACACTGCCGGCGCCGCGGGGCGAGCCCCCTCGCCCGACCCACCGAAGCTGGAGCCCGATGAGCCGCTGGAAGTCCCTCTCCCGAACCGTCGCCCTGACCGGATGCGTCGCCGGCCTCGCCGTCCCCGTGACGACCGCGGCCGCCTCGACGATCACCGTCGACGACGACCGGGCGCAGTGCCCGAACGCGGGGTACACGGCGATCCAGGCCGCCGTCGACGCGGCCGCGCCGTACGACACGATCGCCATCTGCGACGGCACCTACCGCGAGTCCTCGACGCCCTCGGATCCCGCCACCGGCGTGACCGGCGCCGCCAACGGGCTGACGATCCGCAAGAACCTGACGCTCAGGGGCGCCGGCCCGTCCAAGGTCCTCATCGAGCCGGCCGCCACCAGCGGGACGCTGGCCGGGTCCGCACCGGCCCTGCTGGACGGCGGCGGCAACGTCGTGACCGTCAGCCGCCAGTCGCTCGGCTCGACCGCCGAGTCGGAGCTGTCGGTCACGATCTCCGGCGTGACCATCGCGTCGCCCGACGTGGACGTCGAGGCCGGCGTCAACTTCTTCAACAGCTCCGGCCACGTCGTCAACTCGGTGATCGGCCCGCTGCACAACGCGACCTCGGGCGCGCCGCTCGGCTGGGGCGTCGTGCTGTCGAACTCGTACCTCGGCGTCGACTCGCCCGGCGCGCCGGCGCGACGCCTGCAGATCGACGGCAGCCGGATCGCCGGCTACGGGGCGGGCGGCGTCCGCGTCGACGGCGCGACGCACGGCGCGCCGACCACGCGCTCGGGGATCTCGGAGACCGGGGAGATCCGCTCGACGGTGATCGACGGCGGCGGCGACGGCACCGCCGGCCGCACCGGCGTCGAGTTCCACTCCGGCGCCGATGGCGTGGTGAGCGGCAGCCGCATCTTCGGCAACCTCAGCTCGGGCGCGCCGCGCACGTCGGTGGGCCTCCTGCTCACCGACGCCGGCACGGTCGGCGCAACCGGCAACGCGTTCGCCGGCAACGGCTACGGCGTGTTCAACGCCGACGCCGGCGACAGCGCGGTGCGTGACGGCGCACCGGTCGCGGCGCCCGGCAACTTCTGGGGGGCGGGCGGCCCGCTGGTCGGCACGCCGAGCGCGGGCGGCCGGGAGGGGGTCTCTGGGCTCGACAGCGGCTCGGCGGCGTCGGTGACCACCGCGCCGCACGCCACCGTCGAGCCCGCCGGCATCCCGGAGACCGGCCCGCTGCCCACCGCCGATGGTGCGCCGACGGCGTCGCTAACCTCGCCGCTGAGCGGCACGCCGCTGACGGCGGGCGGCGCCGCGCACGTGCTCGCTAGCGCCGGCGACGACTTTGGCGTCACGTCGGTGTCGGCCTACCTCGGCAGCCGCCTGCTGGGCACCGACGGCACCGCACCGTACGACGTCGCCTACACCGTTCCGGCCGACCTCGCCGGCACCACGCAGTCGATCACCGTGGTGGCCACCGACTCGAGCGGCCAGACCGCGAGCGACGGCGTCACGGTGACGATCCCGTCGACCGACGTCCCGGTCACGCCGCCGGCGATCGGCCGGATCGGTGGGCTCAGCGGTGTCGTGAGCGCGAGCCATGGCTTCAGCCTGACGATCCCGACGGTCGGCGCCGCGAGCGTGACGGTCATGCTCGGTGCGACGACGATCTGCCGCGACACGGCGGCCCCGTTCACCTGCGCCTACAAGCCCTCGGGCCAGGACGTCGGCGCCCAGACCCTGACGATCGTCGCCACCAGCACCAGGGGCGCGACCGCCACGTCGACCGCGGCCATCCGCATCGGCCGGTTCACCGGGGCCAAGCTGATCGTGACGGGCAGGCGCGCCACGGGCGGGGTCAGGGTCACCGGGAAGCTCACGCCGCCGGCGCGCGTGACCCGGGCCCAGGCGTGCCGGGGCGCCAAGGTGGTCCTCGAGTCCGGCGGCGACCGGCGGACGGTGTCGCTGAGCGCGACGTGCACGCTGTCGGCGACCGTGCCGGGCCGCGGGACGAAGGTCCGCGCGAGCTACCGCGGCTCGTCGGCGGTGGCCTCGATCGGGACGGTCAGCGCCAAGGTGGGCTGAGCGCACGGCGCGCTCGCGGCCGCGTCAGCAGGCCGCGAGCGCGTCGGCGTAGAAGCGCAGGTAGCGCGCGTAGTGGGCGCGCCAGTACCCGCCGTCGTGGCCGCCGGACCAGTGGTGCATCGGGATCCGGAGCGCGGTGGCGAGCGCCTCGCCGCCCGGGCGGAACGGATCGGCGGTGCCGCCGTCGAGCCAGAGCCGCGCGCGGCCCCACGCGGCGCGGCCGCGTACCCGCGCGAGCGCGACGACGTCGTGGCGGGCGAAGTCGGCCGCGTCGTCGAAGGCGCCCGGCGCCGTGTCTGCACCGCGCAGCCAGACGGCCGCCGAGTGCCCGCCGACCGCGCAGAACCGCTTGGGGCGCTGGCGCGCGACGTCGAAGGCGCCGAAGCCGCCCATCGAGATCCCGCCGATCGCCACGCGCCGTGGATCGGCCTTCAGCCGCCTCAGCGCCTGCGGGATGACCTCGTCCAGCACGTAGCGCGTCCAGTCGCCCGAGCCGCGGCGATGCCAGTACGAGCCGAACGCGCCGTCGGGGAACACGACGTCGGGTGCGCGGTCGCCGAGGCCCGCCAGCGCGGCGAAGAAGGCGCCGTTGGCGTTGGACTCGTGACCGTTGGCGCCGCGCCCGTGCAGGAAGACCAGCAGCGGACGTCCGTTCCCGCCGCCGGCCGGGGTCGCCGCCGTCTGCGGCAGCGTCCGGTGGACATAGCGCGATGCCACGTCGTAGCGGATGATCTTCGCCCCGTGAGCCGCCGACGACCCGGTGTGCACGTCCCCGGGCCAGAACCGGTACGCGATCCCGGCCGCGGCGACGGCCGCCACCAGGGCGACGGCGATGATCCGGCGGGGCATCGTCCGCAGCGTAGTTCGTGACGGACGCCCTGAGTGGCACGCGCCCGAATGGTCCGACGACCGTGGGTCTGGCGCCCCGGCGCTCAAGTCCGGCGACGATTGCGCCGAAGTCTCACCGTTGAGTGCAGATGTCGCGCTGAAGGGAGCGGGAATGCGGTGGAGGCGGTCGGCAGGACGTGGGACGGCGGATGGTGCGTCGACGGCACGGCCATGGCCGGTGCGCGCCTACCTGCTGCTGATCGTCGGCGTGTTCGTCCTCGCGGTCGTCGCGGCCACGGGCTACGGCTTCGCGTGGAGCTCCGCCCAGGCCCGCGACGACGCGACGCGGGAGATGGCGCTCCAGTCGCGGCGCGCCGCAGACTCGATCGCGTCGGCGATCGCCACCGGGCGCACCACCGTCGAGGGGCTCGCCGCCCAGCCCGGGCTCGACAAGGTCTTCGTCAGCGCCGAGGCCTGCCAGCTGACGACCGACGGAGCCGGCGCCTTCACCAGCGTGCGGCTGGACCTCGTGGCGGCCGACGGCCGGGTCGCCTGCACGTCCAAGCCGTCGCCGCAGGTCACCTCGGCGAAGGTGCACGCCGGCAGCGCCTGGCTGCCCGCCGCGCTGCGCGCCAAGGGCACGGCCGTCGACTGGCGCGCCGAGGACCGCGCGACGCACACGGCCGCCGTCGTGATCACCGCACCGATCCGGCGCGGCACGCGCACGGTCGGGACCGTCGCGCTGTTCGCGCACGTGCCGCCGGCCGCCCCGGCGCTGGCGCGCGACGTCGCCGGGATCCGGCACGAGAGCTTCACGATCGTCGATCGCGCCACGCACGCCGTGGTCACCACCTCCGAGAGCGCTCCGCGCGGCTCGCGCGCCACGCGCTTCCCCGGCGGGCGCGCGACCGGCGACTGGGACGGCATCGACGGGTCGCGGCGCCTGTTCGCGTCCGCCGACGTCGCCGCCGCCCCGTGGCGCGTCTACGCCGGCGAGCGCCGGTCGGCGGTCCTCGCGGACGCTCGCGGCGCGCTCAGCCGGCAGGCGCTCGTCGGGCTGCTGGCGCTGCTGGTCCTCGCCGCGTCGGTGTGGCTGCTGAACCGCCGCGTCGCCGGACCCCTGCGGACCGTGACCGCGGCCGTCGCCCGCGCCGGCCGGGCGCCCGACGGCACGCGGGTCGACGAGGCCGGTCCGGCCGAGCTCCAGCGGCTGGCGCGCGAGTTCAACTCCATGTTGGACGTCCGCGCCGGCCACAACGCCCAGCTCGTGCACCAGGCCACGCACGACCCGATGACCGGACTGCCCAACAAGCTGCTGCTGCGCGACCGCCTCGACGGCGCCTTGCGCGCCGACGGCGACGGCGACCCCTGCGTCGCCGTGCTGTGGATCGGCATCGGGCGCCTGGACATCGTCCACGACGGCTTCGGCCACGAGGTCGGCGACCGCATCTCGGTCGAGGTGTCGGCGCGGCTGTCACGGACCCTGCGCGCCAGCGACGCGCTGGCCCGCTTCAGCGGCCACGAGTTCGTGGTGCTCTGCCACGACGTGACCGCCGAGGAGGTCGCCGACGTCGTGGAGCGCCTGCAGCGCTGCCTCCGGCAGCCCTTCCGCGGCCCCGAGGGCGAGATCGTGCTGCAGAGCTCGATCGGCATCGCCCGTGCGCGCCGGTCCGCGACGAGCGCCGACCAGCTGCTGCGCGAGGCCGACAGCGCGATGCGCGAGGCCAAGGCCACAGGACAGGACGCCTACGAGTTCGACGGCGTGCTGCAGCAGCGCGCCACCCGGCACCTCGCCGTCGAGCGCGAGATCCTCCACGGGCTGCAGCGCGACGAGTTCCTCGTGTACTACCAGCCGCTGGTCGACGTCGAGACCGGCACGATCATGGGCACCGAGGCGCTCGTGCGCTGGGAGCATCCCGAGCGCGGGCTCGTCTCGCCGATGGAGTTCATCGGCGTCGCCGAGGAGACCGGCCAGATCGCGGCCATCGGCCGCCTCGTGCTGGAGCGCGCCTGCGCGCAGGCCGCCGAGTGGGCGGCCGCCGGCCATCCGCTGCGGATGTCGGTCAACGTCGCCGTCGACCAGCTCCGCGACGAGCAGCTCCCCGCGCTCGTCGCGCAGGTGCTGGCCGACACCGGCCTGCCGCCGGATCAGCTGTGCCTGGAGATCACCGAGTCCTCGCTCGTGCGCGAGTTCGAGCAGGGCGCGTCGGCGCTCGCGCGGCTCCGTGCGCTCGGCGTCCACCTCGCCATCGACGACTTCGGGACCGGCTACTCGTCGCTGTCCTACCTGCACGACCTGCCGATCGACGAGCTCAAGGTCGACCGCTCGTTCATCGCGAGGCTGGACCGCGACCGCCAGGACGACCGCGACCGGCACATGGTCGAGGCGGTCGTCGGGATGGCCCGCGCGCTCGGGCTCACCGTCGTCGCCGAGGGCGTCGAGACCGCCGAGCAGCTCGAGTTCCTGGCCGCCCTGCACTGCCCGATCGCGCAGGGCTACCTCTTCGCGCAGCCTCAGCCGGCCGACCGCATGCTGGAGCTCCTCGCGCGCCAGCGCGACGCCGCCCTGCTCGGGCTCGCCGGCTGAGGCTCAGGGCACCAGCACGATCTTGCCGAGCGTGTGGCGCTGCGCGAGGTCGCGGAACGCTTCGCGAACCTCATCCAGTGGGTACGTCTGCGCGATCGGGATCTCGAGGTCCCCGGCGGCGATGCGGCCCGCGAGGTCGGCGAGCACGTCGGCGCGGGCGGCCGTGGCGTTGCCGTCGGTGTTGGCGCCGACGCGCTGCGCCGCCGCCCAGTCGATGATGGTGTTGATCCGCTCGGGCGCGACGCCGAGGGAGACGGCGAGGTCGACGTAGCCCGAGCCGTAGGTGTCGATGAACGCGTCGACCGTGCCGCGGGCGGCGGCTCGGATGCGATCGGCGACACCCTCGCCGTAGGTCACGGGGATCGCCCCGTGCTCGGCGAGCCAGGCGTGATGGGGCTCGCCGGCCAGCCCGATGACCGTGGCGCCGGTGTCGGCGGCCAGCTGCACCGCCAGGGACCCGACGCCGCCCGCCGCGCCGGAGATCACGACCGTCTCGCCCTCGTACAGCCCCACCGCGCGGACCGCGGCGAACGCCGTCGTGCCCACCACGAAGAGCGCACCGGCCTGCTCCCAGCTGACGCCGGGCGGCCGTGCCGTCAGGTTGCCGGCGTCGACCACCACGAGCTCGGCGTGGCTGGCGCGGTCGTCGGTGAAGCCGATCACCTCGTCGCCGGCGGTCCACGCGTCGACGCCATCGCCGACCTCCTCGACGGTGCCGGCCAGATCGCTGCCCTCGCCCGACGGGAACGTCGCGGGAAAGCGGTCGCGCATCGCCCCTTCGCGGATCGCGGCCTCCCCCGGGTTGATGCCGGCCGCCGCGACGCGCACCAGGACCTCGCCCGGCCCGGGCACGGGCCGCTCCACCTCGACGACCTCGAGGACCTCGACGCCGCCGTAGCGATCGAACCGCACTGCGCGAGGCATCGCCTCATGACACCACACGTCGCAACCGCGGTCGGTCCCGCGTGCGGCTGTACGCTGCGCCCGGGGCCAACGCATGGACCACTCGACAGGCGACTCGCCGACCCTCGCTTCGACGCTCTCGGGCGGCGGACAGGTGGTCGCCGGTCGCTACCGGGTGCGCGCGCGGCTCGGGCGCGGCGCCTCGAAGGAGGTCTATCTCGCCTACGACGAGCGCCTGGACCGCGAGGTCGCGCTGGCGATCGTCGTCGGCGCGGGCGACGGCACGGCCGCCCGCGCACGCGTGCAGCGCGAGGCCCGGGTCACCGGCCGGCTCGGCGACCACCCGAACGTCATCACGGTCTACGACACCGGCGACCTCGACGGCGTGCCATACCTCGTCCTGCGCGCGATGCCCGGCGGCTCGCTCGCCGACGCGCTGGACCAGGCGCGACCGCCCCTGGCCGACGCGATCCGGATCGGCGGCGAGATCGCCGCCGCCCTGGCCCACGCCCATGCCCACGGCGTCGTGCACCGCGACGTCAAGCCCGACAACGTCTGGCTGGCCGCCGACGGCCACGCCGCGCTCGGTGACTTCGGCATCGCCCAGGAGCTCGGCGCCGACCGGCTGACCGCGCAGGGCGTGCTGCTGGGGACCGTCCGCTACCTGTCGCCCGAGCAGATCCAGGGCGCCGACCCCGCTCCCGCCAGCGATCTCTACGCCCTCGGCGTCACCCTCTACGAGCTCGTCACCGGTCGGCCGCCCTTCATGGCCGACGACCCCGCCCACGTGCTTACGCAGCATCTGACGGCGGCCCCGCTGCCGCCGTCAGAGCACGAGCCGGCGGTCCCGCAGGCGCTCGACCGGCTGATCCTCGCGCTGCTCGCCAAGCAGCCGACGCAGCGGCCGGCGTCGGCCGCCGACGTCGGCGCCGCGCTCGCCGGCTGCGACGCACCCCAGGACGCACCGGCCGCAGAGGCCCCGGTCGCGACGGACACCCGCCGCCTCGTGACGGTCCTCGCCGCGCGCGCCGGCGTCGCCGACCCGGAGGCGCTGCACGGCCTGCTGCACCGCTGCGCGGCCATCGTCGAGCAGCACGGCGGCACGGTCGAGCGCTACCTCGGCGACGCCCTCGTGGGCCTCTTCGGCGTGACCGAGTCCCACGACGACGACGCGCTGCGCGCCGCGCGCGCCGCGGTCGGGCTGCGCGCCGCGAGCGCCGAGCTGCAGGTCGGGATCGAGGCCGGCGAGGTCTTCCTCGCCGCCGGCCGGCGCGGCGCGCCGATCGCCACCGGTGCGGCGATCACGACCGCGGGAGGTCTCGCCGAGCATGCGGCGCCAGGCGAGATCCTGCTCGGCGAGCACATCCGCCTCGCCCTCGCCCGCCACGCGGAGATCGACCCGACGACCGGTGGGATGGTCGAGCTGCGCGTCGAGCAGCCGGCGCTGCTGCGCCTGCCGGAGACGCCGTTCGTCGGCCGCGACGAGGAGCTCGGCGCCCTGCACGCCGCCTTCGCGCAGGTCCGCGACGACCGCGTCTGCCGGCTCGTCACCGTCGTGGGTCCGCCGGGCATGGGCAAGTCACGGCTCGCCGGCGAGCTCGTCGCGGCCCTCGGCGACGGCGCCACCGTGCTCGCCGGGCGCTGCCCGGCCTACGGCGAGGGCACGACCTACCGCGCGCTGGGCGACCTCGTGCGCGGCCTCGGCGGCGACCCGCGCGCGCGGATCGAGGCGCTGCTGGAGGGCGACGAGCCCGCCATCCACGGCATCGCCGGCGCGATCGGCCTGTCCGACGAGCCCGTGCAGATCGAGGACACCGCGTGGGCGCTGCGGCGGCTGCTGGAGCGCCTCGCCCGCGACCGGCCGCTCGTCGTCGCCGTCGAGGACATCCACTGGGCGCAGCCCGCGCTCCTGGACGTGCTCGACCACGTCGTCGCCCTCTCCAGCGGGTCGCCGATCCTGCTGCTGTGCCTGACCCGCCCGGAGCTGCTCGAGGCGCGTCCGGCGTGGGCCGCACCGCAGCCCAACCGCTCGGTGCTCGTGCTCGACCCGCTCCCCGACGCGCAGGCCCGCGCGCTTGCCGCGAGCCTCGGGGCCGCGGAGCTCGCACCCCGGATCGCGCGGCGCGCCGAGGGCAACCCGCTCTTCGTCGAGCAGCTGGCGGCCGTGGACCCCGCTCACGGCGAGGACGACCTGCCGGCGAGCATCCAGGCGGTGCTCGCGGCCCGCATCGACCGCCTCGACGCCGGCGAGCGGATGCTCCTCCAGCGCGCCGCCGTCGAGGGCCGGACGTTCCACGCCGGCGCGGTCGCGGCGCTGCTGCCCGACGGCGAGCGGCGCGGCGTGGGCACGCGCCTGGTCGCGCTCGCGCGCAAGGGGCTCGTCGGGGCCGACCGGCCCGAGTTCGCCGGCGAGGACGCATTTCGCTTCACCCATGCGCTCATCCGCGAGGCGGCCTACGCGGGCCTGCCCAAGCAGCTGCGGGCCGAGCTGCACACCCGCATCGCGCAGTGGCTGGAGGAGCGGCCGGGGGCGGCGGACGAGGTCGTCGGCTACCAGCTCGAGCAGGCCTGCCGGCTCGCCGCCGATCTCGGCCGGCGCGGCGCACGCGAGCGGGCCGTCGCCGCGCGCGCGGTCGCCCGGCTGCAGGCCGCCTCGCGGACGGCGCTGGCGCGCGGCGACCCGGCGGCGGCGAGCACGCTGCTGGAGCGCGCCATCGCGCTCGTCGGCGACGAGGACGCGGCGCGCGGCGCGCTCCTGCCCGCCCTCGGAGCGTCGCTCTTCGAGGCCGGCCGCATGACCGAGGCCACGCAGGTCCTGGACGAGGCCATCGCCGGTGCGCCCGAGCCAGGCGTCGAGGCGCGCGCCCGGGTCGAGCGGGAGTTCGTGCGCCTCGAGACCGAGACGAGCGCCGGGACCGCTCCCGCACGCGCGGTGGTCGACGCGGCCCTGCCCGTGCTCCTGCGCGCGGGAGACCAGCTCGGCGCGTGCCGCGCGTGGTCGCTGCGCGCCCAGACCGCCTGGATCGCGGGCCGCGTCGGGCGCGCCGACCACGCGTGGTGCGAGGCGGCCGACCACGCCCGGCGCGCCGGGGACGACCGCGAGCTCTTCGGCATCCTCGGCTGGCGGGCGACCGCGGCCGTGCTCGGGCCGACCCCCGTCGACGCGGCGATCCTCCGCTGCGTCGAGTTCCGCGACCGCGTCGGCGCGAGCCCGGTGGCCGTCGCGTCGATCGTCAACCCGCTGGCCTCGCTCCATGCGATGCGCGGCGACTTCGCGCAGGCCGAGCGCCTCCTGCTCCAGGCCAACCAGACGCTGCAGGAGCTCGGCAGCCTGGGCGCCAGCGTGTCGCACCACGAGGCGCTCGTGCGACTGCTGGCCGGCCAGCCGGTGCTCGCCGAGGTGCCGCTGCGCAAGGGCCTCGAGACGCTCGCGGCGATGAGCGACGCGCGGCTCGCGGCGACGACGACCGCGATGCTCGCACAGGCGGTCTTCGCCCAGGACCGCGTACGCGAGGCCCGCGAGCTCTGCCGCTCCGCGGCCGCCGACGAGGCGGCTGACGATCTCATCACCCAGGTGATCTGGCGCGGCGTCCAGGCACGCATCACCGCCGGTGACCGACGCTGCGAGGAGGCGGAGGCGCTGGCGCGCGAGGCGGTCGCGCTCGTGGAGCCGACGGACTTGCTCTCGCACCGCGGCGATGCCATGCTCGACCTCGCACACGTGCTCAGCAGGTGCTCCCGACCCGAGGAGTCCGGCCGAGCCGCCCGGTCCGCCCTTTCGCTCTACGAACGGAAAGGCAACGTCGTGGGTGCGGCACGCGCCCGGTCGCTGCTCCAGCATTCGACCTGAAGGGACGCAGATGGCGTTCAACTCGAACTTCACCCGGGTGACGCTGGGGACCGACCCGGCGACCGGCGGGCAGGCGCTCTTCGTGGAGGGCCGGTCGCAGCCGCCCGACCTCAGCGAGATCCACGTCGCAGTGCCGCACAACGGTCAGCTCGTCTCCGCGCGCGTGCCCGACCCGGACCTCACGCCCTGGGAGGTGCAGCTTCCCGTGGCAGCACCGCCGGTGGCGGTCGGCGACGACGTGTTCGTCGTCGGCGTCGCGCTGCGGCCGGCCCCCTGCGATCCGTTCGTCTGGCAGGGCAGCTTCTCGATCGCATCGAGCGGCGACGTCTAGTCCCGCCTCCCCCATCGAACGCGTCGCCCGGCACGGTGCCACGGTCCCCCGCGGCCAGGTCCGGCTGCCGGGCGGGCGCGGGGGGCGCTTCGGGCGGATGTTCCCCGACCTGCCCCGGCGCGACCCCGGCGCCGAGCCGATCGGGACGCTCGCCTCGACGCTCGTCCGCTCGGCCGGCAGCTCGGGGAACAACCGGACGATCCCGGCGGGCTACACGTACCTCGGGCAGTTCCTCGACCACGACATCACGTTCGACCCCACGTCCAAGCTCCAGCGCGACAACGATCCCTCCGCGCTCGTCAACTTCCGCACGCCGCGCTTCGACCTCGACTCGGTCTACGGCTCCGGACCCGCCGACCAGCCGTTCCTGTACGACTGGGATGCCGCGCCGGCCCCGGGCGTGAAGCTGCTCGTCGACGCCGATCCTCCGGACGCCGCCGCGGCCGGCCTCGACCTGCCGCGCAACCACCAGCATCGCGCCCTGATCGGCGACGCGCGCAACGACGAGAACCTGATCATCGCGCAGCTGCACCTGCTCTTCCTGCGCTTCCACAACCGCGTCGTCGACGTCGTGGACGCCGCGCGGCCGTCCCTGGCCGCCGCGGAGCTGCTCGAGGAGGCGCAGCGGATCGTGCGCTGGCACTACCAGTGGATCGTCATGCACGACTTCCTGCCGCGGATCGTCGGCCACCCGCTGCCCGACGAGCACGGGGCCTTCGCCTGGCGCGACGAGCCGTTCATGCCGGTCGAGTTCTCGGGCGCGGCGTTCCGCTTCGGGCACAGCATGGTCCGCGAGAGCTACAAGCTCAACGACGGCCCGGCGGTGCCGGTCTTCCGCCCCCGCCGACGGTCCGGCCGTCACCTCGGCGGCGCCCGCCGGCTGCCCCGCGAGCTGGAGATCGACTGGGAGCGCTTCTTCAGGCTTGCGGGGGCGCGGCCGCCCACCTCGAGCATGCAGATCGACCTGAGCCTGTCCGAAGCGCTGTCCGAGCTGCCCGACGGAACGGCGCTGGCGCGCCGGAACCTCGAGCGCGGCCGCGCGCTGGGACTGCCTGCCGGCCGCGACGTCGCCAACGCGATGGGCGAGGAGCCGCTGACCGACGACGAGCTGCTGGACCCGCTGCCCCGGCGACTGGACCCGACCACGCGCGAGGCGATGCTGCACGCGACGCCGCTCTGGTACTACGTGCTGCTGGAGGCCCAGCTCCGCGGCGGCGAGGGCGAGCACCTCGGGCCGGTCGGCGGCCGGATCGTGGCGGAGGTCATGGTGGGCCTGCTCGAGGGCGATCCGCAGTCCTACCGGCGCCAATGGCCGGAGTGGACGCCGGAGCTGCCCGGCGCCACTGCGGAAGACTTCACGATGGGGGATCTGGTGCATTTCACCCTGGACGGCGAGGAGTGAGACGCCATGGACCTGCCGCACGCGCTGCACCGCGCCAGCCCGGCCGAGCTGAAGGAGCGCATCGCGGCCGAACGCCGGCAGCGGCCGTTCCTGCTGCTCCGCGACGGCGACGGCGCGCAGCGGATCCTCGATCTCGGCGGCGAGCCGGGCCGCCTGACCATCGGCCGCAGCGCCGCCAGCGACGTGCCGCTGCCGTGGGACGGCGAGGTGTCGCGCGTGCACGCGAGCCTCGAGCGCGTCGGCGACGAGTGGACGTTCGTCGACGACGGCCGCTCGCGCAACGGCTCGTCCATCGACGGCGACCCCGTGCACGGTCGCCGGCGGCTGAGCGACGGCGACACGATCGTGCTCGGTCACACGGTCCTCGTGTTCCGCAGCCCGACCGGCCGCGAGTCGCTGCGCACCGCGACGTCCGAGCCGTCTCCGGTCCCGCGGGTCTCGCCGGCCCAGCTGCGCGTGCTCACCGCGCTGTGCCGCCCGTACGCCGACAGCTCGTTCGCGGTGCCGGCGTCCAACCGGCAGATCGCCGAGGAGCTGGTCCTCGGCGTCGAGACGGTCAAGAGCCACCTGCACGCGCTCTTCGAGGCCTTCTCGATCGTCGAGCTGCCCCAGCACCAGAAGCGCGCCGTGCTCGCCCAGCGCGCGCTGGCGACGGGCGTCGTCACGCTGACCCCGCCCGCGCCACGGTAGCCAGGGGGAGCCGGTTCCACCCGCTCGGGGATCGGCGCAGGCCCTCGGCCGGGCGATGCTGACCTCCTCGTCCGCACCACTCAGGAGGAACACCATGAGCCACCACCGTCTCCCCCGCTGCGCGGCGCTGAGCCTGGCGCTCATCGCCGTCGCCGCCCCCACGGCCGCCGTCGCCCGCGAGGACTGGCGCAGCCCCGACCAGCAGGATGCCGCCCCGCTGCGGGTCCACGGCCCGCACGTCCAGGACCTCCGGTCCCCGGACGTCCGCGACCTCTCCAGCTCGCTGGCCGGCACCTCGTCGGCGAACCAGCCCGCAGACAGCGGGACCGACTGGGGCGACGTCGCCATCGTCGCCGGCGGCGCGGCCGGCCTCAGCCTGATCGCGCTCGGCGCGGTCGTCGGCGTCCGCCGCCGCCCCGGCACGCACGCGCTCTCGCGCTGAGGGGCGCTCATCAACAGGTCGCGGCATGCGGAGCGGCCCGGAGCCCGGGCCGCTCCGTTTCCGTTGCCGTGCGAGGCTCCTCAGCGGCCAACCGACCTCACGCGCTGCGCCAGGAACTCCTGCTCGACCGCGTTGCCGGTGAGCGCCAGCGCCGCCCGGTAGGCGTCGGCCGCCTCGGCGTCGCGGCCGAGGCGATGCAGGAGATCGGCCTTGGTCGCGGGCAGATAGCGGTACGTGGCCAGGCGGCCGTCGCGCTCGAGCGCCTCGACCTCGGCCAGCGCGGCCTCGGGTCCGTCGACCATCGACACCGCCACCGCGCGGTTGAGCGCGACGACCGGCGACGGCCAGATCCGCAGCAGCTCGTCGTAGAGGGTGAGGATCTGCGGCCAGTCGGTCTCCGCGGAGCTGGGGGCCTGGGCGTGCAGCGCCGCGATCGCCGCCTGCAGCACGAAGCGCCCCGCCGGGCCGGCGCGCAGCGCGGCGACGAGGAGCCGGTCGGCCTCGGCGATCAGGTCGCGGTCCCACGCCGAGCGATCCTGCTCCTCGAGGCGCAGCAGCCGCCCGTGCGCGCCGGTGCGCGTCACGCGGCGGGCGTGGTGGACGAGCAGCAGCGCGAGCAGCCCGGCCGCCTCGCGGTCGGCCGGCAGCAGCAGCGCCAGCATGCGCGCCAGGTCGAGCGCGCGGCCGGTGAGCTCGTCGCGCACGAGGTCCTCGCCCGAGTGCGCCGTGTGCCCGGTCGCGTAGAGGAGATGGATGACGGTCAGCACCGCGTCGACGCGCTCGGCCAGGTCGCCGCCCGACGGCACGGTGTAGGGGATCCGCGCGGCGGCGATCTTCTTCTTGGCGCGGGTCAGGCGCGCGGCCATCGTGGCCTCCGCGACGAGGAACGCCTGGGCGATGTCAGCCGTCGCGACGCCGCACACCAGCCGCAGGGTGAGCGCGATCTGCGCCTCCTGGGCCAGCGCCGGATGGCAGCACGTGAAGATCAGCCGCAGGCGGTCGTCGGGGATCGTGTCGCCGTCGGGCTCGGGCATCTCGGCCTCCTCGGGCTCCAGCAGCAGCGGGAGCTTGGTCTCGAGCGTCTGGCGGTGGCGCATCGCGTTGAGCGCCGTGCGGCGCGCGACCGTCGTCAGCCACGCGCCCGGCCGGTCGGGCACCCCGCCGCGCGCCCAGGTGCGCAGCGCCTGGACGTAGGCGTCCTGCACCGCCTCCTCGGCGGCGTCGAGGTCGCGCGTCACGCGCACCGTCGCGGCCAGGACGTAGGCCCATTCGCGACGGTGCGCGTCGGCGACCGCCCGCTCGACGACACCTTCCTCGATCGGGCTCAGCTCGCCTCCGCCACTTCGAAGCCGAGCAGCGGCCGGACCTCGACGCCGCCGTCGGCGATCGGCGTGAGCTTCGCCAGCGCCAGCGCGTGGTCGAGGTCGCGCGCCTCGATCACGAACACGCCGGCCAGCACCTCCTTGGTCTCGATGAACGGGCCGTCGGTCACCACGCCGCCGCGGATCGACGTCGCCGTCTCGCTCGGCTGGAGCGCCATCCCGGCCACCTCCCGCCCGCCCAGCGCGGCGATCCGCTCGGGCAGCCGTCCGTGGGCCTCCATGACCTCCGGCGGGAGGTCCTCCGGCGCCACGCGCTCGAAGATCAACACCGCGTACTGGGGCATCACGCCACCCCCGCGGTCGCGAAGACGCTGCGCAGCCAGTCGCTCCATGCCTGCTCGCCGGCCGCCCGGTCGGCGCCGGCGGCGAACAGGTGGTGCGCCACGCCGACCGGGTATCCCCAGGCGTCGCGGCCGTAGACGCGGTAGAGCGCGTCGGCGCTGCGCACGCCGAGGAACGCGTGCGTGGCGTAGTCGACGACGCCGTCGATCGGCTCCAGGCCGGCGGGGGTCAGGCGCACGCGGTCGCCGGCGGCGACGTCCCCGGCCAGGCCCAGCGCCCGGCGCACCGCGGCGAAGCCGCCCTGCGTGGAGGCCTGGGGACCATCGGCGGCGACGTAGACGGGCTCGCGTCCGGAGAAGTGGCGGGCGTACTCGCCGAGCGAGTGGTTGTAGAACGCCGTGTGCTGCCGGCACTGGTCGAGCTCACGGTCGTCGTCGTCGTCCTCGCCGAACACGCCGCGGTGCACGTAGCGCAGGTGCGTCCCGGCGCCACTCGGCTCGAGCCGGTAGTCGAGCTCGTTGGGGCCGTCTCGCTCGGCCTCGGGGCGGGTGCGCGTGGCGAAGTGCCGCGGCGGATCCCAGGCGGTCACGGTGCCGCCGCCCGTCGTCAGCCCGCGCTCGGCGCCGCCGACCCACGGCTCGTACTCGATCTTCCAGAGCCAGCCGTCGGCATGCCGCGTGACCGCCTCCCACACGTCCTGGGGGCCGGCGGGCAGCTCGCCTTCCCATCGCACTTCGAACTCCTTGCCCATCTCATCCGCCTCCGTTGCTGTCGTGTCGAGCCGCGCCTGACGGCCCTTGTACACCAACGACACGCGGGACGCGCCGAAATCGACAGCGGGCGCGAACTTTTCGATGGCGCGTACCTCAGAGCCGCGGCCCCTCCTCGTGCAGCCCGCGCAGAGCGCCGATCACCTGCTCGCGCCATACGCGTGCCGCGGGCAGCACGCCGGTCAGCAGCGGCGAGGTGTGCAGCTGGCCGCAGTAGCGCACGCAGCTCGCGGGGACGCCCGCCTCGACGAGTCGCGTCGCGTAGGCCTCGCCGCTCTCGCGCAGGACGTCGTGCTCGCACACCATGATCAACGCGGGCGGCACGTCTGCGACCGATTCGGCGAACAGCGGCGACGCGTAGGCGTGCTCGAGGTCCTCGGGACGCGGCACGTAGAGCGCGACGAGGTCGGTGAGCAGCTTGCGATCGATGCCGAGCGACGCGCAGATCCCCGGCACGGACGGCTGGCTGAGCGTGAGGTCGAGCGCCGGGGCCTCGAGGATCTGCAGCGCGGCCCGCGGGCCGCCGCGGTCACGCGACAGCAGCGCGAGGCCCGCGGTCAGCGACGCCCCCGCCGAGCCGCCGCCGATCGCGACCCGCTGCGGGTCGATGCCGAGCTCCGCCGCGTGGTCGACCAGCCAGGTCAGCCCGAGATACGCGTCTTCGAGTCCGGCCGGGAACGGGTGCTCGGGCGCCAGGCGGTAGTCCACGGCCAGCACGACGCAGCGCGCGCCGACGCAGCGCTCGCGGCAGACCGCGTCGTTGGCCGCCATGTCGATCGACCCGTGCCACCAGCCGCCGCCGAACAGGAACATGTACCCGGGGAGCGGCTCGTCGCCTCCGGGGTGGTAGAGGCGGGCGCGCACGCGGCGATCGGGCCCGACGATCTCGAGCTCACGCACGTCGGCGACCGGCGGCGCGGGCTCGCCGAACTGCGCGAACATGACGTTGTTGACCTCCTCCATCGTCGCCCGGTCCTCGGGAACGCGCGGCGGCTCCGCGCCGTTCACCGCGTCGACGAACGTCTGGAGCAGTGGATCGAGCTGCATGGTGTGGTCCTTGGTTTGCTTGGTGGACGTCAGCGGGCCTGCGCCCGCGGAAGGTCGTCGGTCGTGCCGGGCTCGCGCGCCTGCCTGCGGCGCCGCTGCGCCGCGGGATCGGGATCGGGGATCGCCGCCAGCAGCGCCCGGGTGTACGGGTGCTGCGGCGCGTCCCAGAGTTGCTGCGCGTCGCCGCGCTCCACCACCACCCCACGGCGCATGACCGTGACGCGCCGGGCGAGGTGGCGGACGACCGCCATGTCGTGGGCGATGAACAGGTAGCTGACGCCGAGGTCGCGCTGGAGCTCCTGCAGGAGGTTGAGCACCTGCGCCTGGACCGAGAGGTCGAGGGCGCTGAGCGCCTCGTCGCAGACGATCAGCTCGGGCTCGAGGATCAGCGCCCGGGCGATCGCCACGCGCTGGCGCTGGCCGCCCGACAGCTCCGCCGGCCGGCGGTCGACGGCGGTGGCCGACAGCCCGACGCGCTCGAGCATCGCCGACGCCCGCGCGGCGCGCTCGGCCCGCCCGAGCCGGCGATGCACCTCCAGCGGCTCGCTCAGGGTCTGCCCGACCGTCCGGCGCGGGCTCAACGAGCCGAACGGATCCTGGAAGACGACCTGGACGTGCTGGGCGAGCGCCCGGCGCCGGGCGCCCGAGACGTGCGTGATGTCCTCGCCGCGAAACCGGATCGTGCCCGCCGCGACCGGCGCCAGGCCGAGCACCGCGGCCGCGACCGTGCTCTTCCCCGAGCCGCTCTCGCCGACGAGGCCGGCGATCTCGCCGGCGTCGATGCTCAGGTCGACGCCGTCGCAGGCGACCACGGGCGGCGTCCGGCGTCCCGTGCGGTAGCGCACGACGAGCCCTTCGATCTCCAGCAGCGGCGCGGCGTTCATCGCGGCGCGAGCTCCTCGTGGCGCAGGCAGCGCGTGCGGTGCGCGCCGCCGGGGCCGCCGAGCGCCACAAGCTCGCCGGAGCAGGCCGGCACGGCGAGCGGGCAGCGCGGCACGAAGTGACAGCCCGCCGGCCAGGCGCCGGGCGCCGGAACCTGGCCCGGGATCGCGGGCAGCGGCTCTCCGGCGCGCGCCAGCAGCGGGTTGGACGCGATGAGCGCCCGTGTGTAGGGGTGCAGCGACGCCGCGAAGAGCGACTGGACCGGCGCGACCTCGACGACCTCGCCTGCGTACATGACGACGGCGTCGTCGCAGACGTCGGCGAGCACGCCCCAGTCGTGGGTGATGAGCACGATCGCCATGCCGAGGCGCTCGCGCAGGTCGCGCAGCAGCCCCAGCACCTCGGCCTGCACGGTCATGTCGAGCGCGGTCGTCGGCTCGTCGGCGATCAGCAGCTTCGGCTCGCCCGCGAGGGCCAGCGCGATGCCGACGCGCTGCGCCATGCCCCCCGACAGCTGATGCGGGTAACGGCGAACCACCTGCTCGGGATCGGGCAGGTCGACCATCGCCAGCAGCGCCACGGCGCGCGCCCGCGCGCCGGGGCGCGAGCCGCCGCGATGGCGACGCACCACCTCGGTCAGCTGCTGTCCGACCGTGAAGGCCGGATCGAGGGTCGCGATCGGATCCTGCGGCACGAAGCCGATCTGCGCGCCGCGCACGCGGCCCAGCTCACGCTCGGAGCGCCGGGCCAGCTCGCGGCCGTGCGCGCCGAGCACGCGGCCCAGCTCGCGCTCGGAGCGCCCGGCCAGCTCGCGGCCGTCGAAGCGGATCGACCCATCGGTCAGGCGCGCACCGCCGGGCAGCAGCCCCAGGACGGCGCGGGCGACGACCGACTTGCCGCAGCCCGACTCGCCGACGATGCCCACCGCCTGGCCTTCGCAGACGTCGAGGGCGACGTCGCGTACGACCGTCACCTCGCCGTGCGGCGCCGGGAACGCGACGGTGACGCCGTGCAGCGACAGGAGCGCCGGGGGTCCCGCGGACGGGCCGGGAGCGCGCGGCGCGGCCGGCGCCGCCCGCCGCGGCCGCCGCCGCGGTCGCTCCACCGACGCGACGCTTCGGGCGGCGAGGTCCCGCACCCCGTCGCCGAGGATGCCGAGCGCCAGGACCACCAGCGCGATCAGCACCCCGGGCGGCACGAGCAGCCACGGGTCCGCGTCGATCACCGCCGACGCCTCGGCGATCATGCCGCCCCAGCTCGGCTGCGGCGGCTGCACGGAGAAGCCGAGGAACGCGAGCGCGCTGTCGGTCATGACCGCGGTCGCGGCGAACAGCGACGTCTGCACGATGATCGGTCCCGAGAGCGCCGGAGCGATGTGCCGGCGCAGCACCTGACCCGACGTCAGCCCCACCGTCTGCGCCGCGCGCACGTACAGCTCCTGGCTCGCCGCGCGGGCGCTGCCGCGCACGACGCGGAACACGTTCGGCGTGCCGAGCACCCCGAGCGTGATCATCGTCGCGAGCTGGCTGGCCGGGAACACGGCGACGACGACGAGCAGGAAGATGATCGCCGGGACCGACAGCAGGACCTCGGCGACCCGCGTGGTGACCGTGTCGAAGCGCCCCGCGTGGTAGCCCGCCAGCAGGCCCAGCGGCACGCCGAGCGCGAGGAAGACGACGACGGCCTCCAGGGCACCCAGCAGCGTGACCCGCCCGCCCGAGGCCAGCCGGCTGAGGACGTCGCGTCCGAGGCCGTCGGTCCCCAGCAGGTGCGCGCTCGACGGCGGCTGGAGGATCGCGCCCAGGTCCTGCTGGAGCGGGTCGGTCGGCACCCACAGCGGCGCGCCGACGCAGGCGATCGTGACGAGCACCAGGAACCCGAGCGCGACCGTGAGCGCCGGCCGGCGCAGCGCCGCCCCGATCACGCCGCGCGCACCTTCGGGTTCAGCCGCACGTAGGCGAGGTCCACGAGCAGGTTGACCGTCGTGACCATGGCCGTGAAGAACAGGACGAGCGCCTCGATGACGGGCAGGTCGTGGTCGGCCGTCGCCTGCACCGCGAGGCTGCCGAGGCCGGGGAGCGCGAAGACCTGCTCGACCAGCACGGTCGCGCTGAAGAGCCCGGCGACGACCAGCCCGAGCACGGTCGTGACCGGGATCGCGGCGTTCTTCAGCGCGTGGCGGTAGATGACCGATCGCTCGCTCACCCCGCGGGCGCGCAGCGCGAAGATGTAGTCCTTGGCCAGCGTCTCGCGCATCGCGTCGCGTGTCTGCTTGGCGATCACCGCGGCGCAGCCGACGCCCATCGTCACCGCGGGCAGCACCAGCGAGCGCAGCCAGTCGACGGGCGAGTCGCCCAGCGGCGTGTAGCCGGTCGCGGGCAGCCAGCCCAGCTTCACCGCGAAGATCGCCACCAGCACCAGGCCGAGCCAGAAGCTCGGCAGCGCCAGGCCCGCGAGCGAGAGCACGTCGATCGCGCGGCCGATCCAGCCGCCGCGCAGCGCGCCGGCCACGCCGAGCGCGACACCAAGCCCGCCCGCGACGACCACCGAGCTCGCGACGAGCGACAGCGTCACGCCGATGCGTCCGGAGAGCATCGAGCCGACCGGCTCGCCGCTCGTGATCGACGAGCCGACGTCGCCCTGCACCGCGCCGTGCAGCCAGTGCCAGTACTGCGCCGGCAGCGCGTCGTCGAGACCGAGCTGCTGGCGCAGCTGCAGGTACTGCTCGCGGCTGCCGCTCTGGCCCAGGATGCTGCGCGCCGCGTCGCCGGGGATCAGCGAGACCAGCACGAACGTAAACGCGGAGACGAAGAGCAGCAGCAGCAGCGAGGTGACCAGCCAGCGCGTGGCGAAGCGGACCATGGTGTCCGGCCCCGTCTAGCCGGCGGGCCGCAGCTCGGCGATCGGCGGGATCGGCGCGTTCGGGCTGGTCCGTAGCGAGTCCGGGTCGACGCTCTTGTCGGCGTAGTAGACCAGCGGCGCGAAGCCGACCGGCGCGAACCAGCCGAGCTCGACGAGCCGCCGCTGGATCTGCCGGCTCACCGCGTCGGCCTCGCCCGCGGCCGCCGTGGTCAGCTTGGCGTAGAGCGCGTCGACCGTCGCGTCCTGCGAGCCGAACGGGTTGAACGTGGCCTTGGGCAGGTACAGCCCGGGCCCTTCGAGGTACATCGGCTGGGACCCGTACCCGATGACCGCGGCCGGCGAGTCGCCGCCGAAGAGCTTGTTCGCGTACTGGCTGAGGTTGCTCGTGCTCGAGATCTTCAGCTTGATGCCGACCTTGTCGAGCTGTCCGGCCATCGCCTGGGCGATGACGTCGCCCCCGGCGAGCGCCGAGCTGAGCAGCGGCAGCGTGAACCCGTCGGGGTAGCCCGCCGCGGCCAGGAGCGCCCGCGCCTTCGCGGGGTCGTGCGGGTAGTAGCGGTCCAGCGCCGGGTCGAAGCCCTGGCCGTTGGTGGTCTGCGTCGTCGGGCGGCCGTAGCGCCCGAACAGCGCGTTGACGATCGCCGGACGGTCCAGCGCGTAGTTGATGGCCTGGCGCACGCGCACGTCGGCCAGGGGCTTGGCGAGCGTGCCCGCGCGATCGGCGAGCAGCATCCCCATCGACACCTGCGGCGTGGACTTGATCGTCAGCCCCGCGCGCTCGGCGCCCCCGACGGTCGTGAACTCGCCGCCGGCGACGCTGACCTGCCGAGTCTTGAGCGCGTTGAGCGTCGAGTTGGCGTTGGCGATGACCTTGATCACGACGCGGTCGTAGTGGATCTGCGCCTTGTTCCAGTACGTCGGATTGGCGCGGTAGGTGTAGTGGTCGCCCGAGACCGTCGCCTTGGTGTCCAGCACGTACGGTCCGGCGCCGGCCGACGCCGTGCTCAGCGCGTCGGGCCGACGCAGCGCCTTCGGGCTGATCACGTCGCCGACGACGTACTGGTGCGACAACATGGTGGCCATCAGCGGGTTGGGGACCTTGAGGTCGATCCGGACGGTCCGGACGCCCACCGCCGTGATCGCCTTGACTCCTGAGAGGTATTGCGCATTGGGGCCGTTGGCCTTGCGGACGTAGTCGAGGTGCGCCTTGACGCCCTGGGCGCTGAGAACTCCGCCGTCGCTGAAGCGCACGCCCTCACGCAGCGTGAGCTCGAACCGGCGGTTGCCCGCTCCCACGTACCGCCACGACGTCGCGAGGGCCGGCGTGGGCGCCCCCTTGGCGTCCATGCCGATGAGCGGGTCGTAGGCCAGGTCGACGAACCACTCCGACGCCTGGTCGATCTCGGCGGGGTTCAGGCTGCTGGCCGGCAGCCCGTAGGCGACGTTCAGCGTGCCGCCCTTCCCGGCGCCGGGGCTCGTCTGCCCCGAGCCCGACCCGCACCCGGCGGCGACGGCGCCCATCGCCAGCGCCGCCGTCGCCACCACGCACATCCTGCTCACCGGTCGCCTCCCCCTGGTCAACGTGTCGCGCCTAGAACGCCGCGGTGCCGGTCAGCGTCCAGGGCTGGCAGTCCACGGTGCCCTCGATGTGGCCCTTGCCCTTGATCTTCTTGTAGGCGCGCGTCCCGCCGGTCCAGTGCCAGTTGCCGGCGAAGCGCCCCTTGCTGGTGAGCTTGCCGGATGCGTAGGCCGTGGCCGTCCCCTTGCTGTTCTTGAAGGTGATCGTCGCGTTGGGCGCCGTGAGGATCCCGGTGATCTTGCCCTTGCCGAACGCGCCGCCGGTGTAGGTCCCGGTGAGCGCCGACGCGCTGCCCGCGCTCAACCCGCAGTGGACCGTCAGCTTGACCTTGCTGCTCGCCGCAAGCGCCGTGTCGGCGACGTCGCGCGACGCGCCGGCGAAGGTCGCGACGCCCGCCACGGCCAGGCCGATCGCCGCACCCTTGAGAACTCGTTCCATCTCGCTGCTCCTCCGTCGATGTGACCCAGCGGAGGCACTCCTAACACGAGGTCGCGCGCCCCAGGACGATCACGAGCGCGGCTTGGCGCTGTCCACTTCCTGAGCGCCTCTGGACGTGCGGTTCGCACATAAGCGGGGCGCGGCGCTGGAGTCGCTCGCGGCGCCGCTCCTAGTGTCGCGCCATGAGCGAACCCGACCGCAGCATCATCCGCAGACGGCGCGGCAGGCGCGCCCTGCTCACCGCGTGCGCCGTGGCCGCCGGCCTCGGCGCGAGCGCAGCCGGTCTCACCACCGCGGCGGGCGCGAGCACGCTCGAGACCATCGAGCTGCCCGACCGCGCCGGCGAGGTGCCGCAGCAGTGGCTGCCCTACCCGGGCCCCCCGCGCGCCAACGTGCTGCTGCCCGACGGCTACGACCCCAGCCACACGTATCCGCTCGTCGTCCTGCTGCACGGGTTCGGCGACGACTACCGCGGCTGGGCGGCGCCGGCGCAGGGCGACATCGTCCACACCGCGGCCGGGCTGAACGCGATCGTCGTCATGCCCGAGGGCGGCCGCGGCTGGTACGCGGACTGGTGGAACGGCGGCAACCGCGGCGCGCCGTCGTGGGAGTCCTACCTCCTGGACCAGGTCGTGCCGCAGATCCTCGAGCGCTACCCGGTCCGGCCCGAGCGCCGCTACCACGCGATCGTCGGCGTCTCGATGGGCGGCCTCGGCGCCGCCTACCTCGGCGGGCGGCTCCCCGGCTTCTTCGGCTCGGTCGGCGTGTTCTCGGGCTTCGTCGACACGCAGCGCCTCGTGCTCCCCGACCTTATGGCGCTGGTGTCGGGCGGCTGGCTCGGAGACGTCGAGGGCCCGGCCGACGGGTTCTATGCGACCGGCCACAACCCGTCGCGGGTGGCCGGCAACCTCGCGCACTCCCGCGTGTTCCTCACCGCCGGCGACGGCACGGCCGACAGCCGCGGCTTCGCGGATCTCGCCGAGCTCCTGGTCGGCGGCGTCGAGGAGGCGGCGCTGCTGCGGCCGATGACCGACACGTACGCCGCCGCGCTGAGCGCCGCGGGCGTGCCCGCGACCTACGAGCCGACCCATGGGCTGCACGGGTGGACGTACTTCCGCGACCAGCTGCGGCGGGCCATCGCCTGGGGGCTGTTCGCCCCGGTCGGCGACCAGCCGACCTCGTGGGCGAGCGACACCGTCGCGACCCGCGGCCGGCTCTGGGACCTCGCTTACCAGTTCGCCCCGGCGCCCAACGGCGTCGTGCGCTTCCAGCGCGACGGCGCCCGCCTGCAGGTCACGGGCGCGACCACGTCGGTCACGATCACGACGGCCGGCGGGTGCGTGCAGCAGGCGGCCCTTCCCGCCGACCTGACGATCCCGACGGCGCCCTGCCCCTAGCGGGAGCTAGCGGAGCTCGCGCTCCCGGAACGCCCACCACACGCTCACCAGGTCGTCGACCCGGTGCAGGTCTGCGCCAGTGATCTCGGTGTAGCGCCGTAGACGCTGGCGCAGCGTGTTGGGGTGGACGTTGAGCGCCTCGGCGGTGCGCTCGAGCCGGAGGTTGTGCTCGAGGTAGGCGACGACGGAGCGCTCCAGCTCGGCATCGAACTCGCGACCGCTGCGCAGCGGCTCGACGAACGCGTCGACCAGCGCGCGCGTCAGGTCGGGGTCGTTGGCGACGGCGGCGCGGACGGCCATCGTGCGCAGGTCGTGGACGCCGGTCAGGCCGAAGCGCAGCGCGCTCTGGGCGGCGCGGGTCGCCAGGCGGAAGCCCAGCGGCGCGTCGCCGATCGCCATCGGCTCGCTGACGCCGATGACCGCGCGCGTCGTCTCGGGATCGATCTGCGGCCGCCACGGCAGCAGCCCGATGACGTCGCGCTCGAGCGAGGCGAGGACCGGCTCGCGGTCGTCGTCGCCGGTCGCCAGCAGCGCGGTCTCCAGCTCGTCGAGCGTGCCGGGCGGCAGCGTGCGGGCCCGGCAGATCACGTACGGGTGGTCCAGGTCGAGCCCGAGGGACAGGACCTGGTTGGCCAGCTCGTCGGGTCGTGAGCGCCCGAGCAGCACGCCGCGGACCATGTCGACGTGGTGCTGGTGCTCGCGGCGCACGAGCCGCAGCTCGGCGCGGCGGTGGGCGGCGGCGGTCCGGCTGGCGATCAGGTCGCTGAGCAGCCACAACTGCTCGTGGGCCATGAGCAGTTCCGCCGCCTGCGCGCCGTGGGAGCGCGCCCGTTCCGCGACGAGCTCCCAGCCGGCATGGATGCCGAAGCGGATCGCGCGGAGGACCGGCTCGACCCCCAGGCCCTGGCGCGCGCGCCGCTCACCGGTGCGATCGAGCACCCCGGCCTGCGCCTCGGTCGGCATGTGCCGGTCGCGCAGCGCCGGGAACGTGACGCGCACGCTCGTCTGCACCCCCGGCGCGATGTCGGTCGTCGCGAGCTGGGCGTACTCGGGCACGCTGCTGCGCACCGCGGTGACGATGTGGGTGACGCATTCCTGCTCTTGGGCGAGCAGCTCGTTGATCGCCCGGCGGATCGGTTCCCAGCCCTCGCTCACAGTGGCTTTCGACTATGCCCCAACCGGGATGGGAGTGGCAAGCGACAATGTGGACGCGATCGGCTTCGGATGCGCGCTCGCACCTGGTTGCGTGGGCGCTCATGAGCCATCTCCAGGATCCCGCCGGCGCCGAGGTCTCCCGCCCCGACCCGCTCGGGTCGGCCGCGACGTTCTGCCACGCCTTCCAGCAGACCGCCGCGGACCACGCGACCGAGACGGCGCTCCGGGAGCCCGACGGCGGCGAGTCGCTGACCTGGGCCGAGTACGCCGCCCGCGTGCGCGCGATCGCCACGGGCCTCGCCGGGCTCGGCCTGCAGCGCGGCGAGACGGTCGGGCTGATGATGGTCAACCGGCCCGAGTTCCACCTGCTCGACGCCGCGGTCATGCACCTCGGCGGGATCCCCTTCTCGATCTACAACACGAGCACGGCGCCGCAGATCCGCGAGGTGCTCGCGAACGCGCGGGCGCGCGTGGTCCTCTGCGAGGAGCAGTTCCTCGGCCGCCTGCGCGAGGCCACGCGCGAGGGGACGGTCGAGCACCTCGTCGTCGCCGACCGCGACCGCTGCCCGGGCGCCACCACGCTGCGCCACGTGCAGCAGCTCCCGCCACCGGCCGGCTTCGACTTCGACGAGCGCTGGCAGGCAGTGACGCCCGAGGACCTGCTGACCGTCATCTACACGTCGGGGACCACCGGACCGCCGAAGGGCGTCGAGCTGACCCACGCCAACCTGCTCTGCGAGCTGCGCGCGCTGGACGCGGTGTTCCCGCTGCCGCGCGAGGGCGGCGACGTCGTGTCCTACCTGCCGATGGCCCACGTCGCCGAGCGGATGCTCAGCCACTACATGCCGATGCTGCTCGGCTGGCGCACGACGACCTGCCCGGACCCCGCCGGCGTGCTCGGCGTCGTGGCGCAGGTCCATCCGTCCTGGCTCTTCGCGGTCCCGAGGATCTGGGAGAAGCTCAAGGCGGCGATCGAGCCGCCCGCCGACGAGGACGCCGCCATCGCCCTGCGCCAGCGGCTCGGCCTGGACCGGCTGGAGGCCGCGCTGGTCGGAGCGGCGCCCGTCGGCCGCGACGTGCTCGAGTTCTTCCACGGCATCGGCATCCCGATCCGGGAGATGTGGGGGATGACCGAGACCTCGGTCATCTGCACGGCCAACACGCCGGAGCACACGCGCCTGGGGAGCGTCGGCCGGCCGCTGCCGGGCACGGAGGTCACGATCGCCGCGGACCGCGAGATCCTCGTGCGTGGCCCGCTCGTGATGCGCGGCTACCGCGACGACCCGGTGCGCACCGCCGAGGCGATCGACGCCGACGGCTGGCTGCACACCGGCGATCTCGGCTCGTTCGACGCGGACGGCTTCCTGAGCATCGTCGGGCGCAAGAAGGAGCTCATGATCAGCTCGGGCGGCAAGAACATGTCCCCGTCGAACATCGAGGCGGCGATCAAGGCCCACAGCCCGCTGCTCGCCCAGGTGGTCGCCATCGGCGACCGGCGGCCGTATGTCACCGCGCTCATCACGATCGACGCCGTCGCGGCCGCGGCGTTCGCCGCAGCGCACGGCCTGGCCGACCACGCCCCGGCCGACCTGATCGCGGCCCCGGCGTTCGCGTCCGAGCTCGCAGCCGCGGTGGAGCGGGGCAACGCGGTGCTGTCCCGCGTCGAGCAGATCAAGTGCTATCACGTGCTGCCCGACGACTGGCAGGCCAGCAGCGACGAGCTGACGCCGACGATGAAGCTCAAGCGCGCCGCGATCGCGGAGAAGTACGCCGACGTCATCGAGCGGCTCTACGCGTGACGCCGGAGGCGCTCACGCGACGATCGCCGTGGCCGAGGCGGTCAGCACGCCGGTTCCGTCGGCGCGGAGCACCTCGAGCTCGAGCGTGGCGATGCGGTGCTCCGGACCCTCGTCGATGCGCGCCACGCGCCCGACGAAGGCCAGCCGGTCGCCCGGCCACACCTGGCCGGTGAAGCGCACCGTGTAGGACCTGACGCTGCCCGTCCCCACCCAGCGGGCTAGACGGGTCCCGAGCATCCCCGCGTGCAACATGCCCATCCCGAACACGGACGGCATCCCCGCGGCGCGGGCCGCCGGCTCGTCGTGATGGATCGGGTTCAGGTCGCCGCCCGCGCCCGCGTAGCGGACGAAGTCGGTGCGCGTGAGCGGGCCGACGTGCTCGCTGGGCATGCGGTCTCCCACGGCGAGTCGCACCGGCGCGGCGGGGACGATGGGCGCGGTCATGTGGCCTCCCCGGTCTCGATCAGCGTGTCCTGCCGGCGCACGACGAGCTCGTCGCGCTGGTTGTGGAACGTCGTCTCGATCGAGACCAGCGTCATCGCGCCGCCGCGCCGTCCTTCGCGCGTCGTCAGGTCCGTCACGTGCGAGCGCGCGGTCAGCTCGTCGCCGAGGCGCACCGGCGCCAGGTACTCCCAGGACGCCTCCCCGTGCAGGAGCCGGTCCAGGTCGGCGGCGAGCGCGATCGCGTGCTCCAGCGCGCCGTGCTCGCGCCAGTGGTCGGCGAGCACGGTGACGGTCGGCGGCACCGGGACGTCGCCGAGGCCGGCCTGCGTCGCTGCGTCGGGGTCGTGCCAGAGCCCGTCGGGCTCGTGGAAGGCGCGTGCGAGCTCGGCGAGCTTGCCGCGCTCGATCGGGAAGCGCACGGAGCCAAGGTCCTGCCCAACGGCGTTGCGGTCGATCATCGATCCTCCTCGGGGTCGTCCTGCGGGCAAGCCTACACAGAAACAATCAGCAGCGCTGGTTTTTGATAGCTTGGACGTCCCAGTGCCGCGACGACGGCGTCGCGGCCCGACGAAGGAGCCCACGTGCTTGCCGGCAAGGTCGCGTTGATCACAGGAGGCGCGCGCGGGATCGGGCGCGCGACGGCGGAGATCCTCAGCGAGCAGGGCGCTCAGGTGGTCGTCGCCGACCTCGACGCCGATGCAGCGCACGAGGCCGCGCAGCAGCTGCCCGGCGAGGCGGCGGTCTGGGCCGGCGACGTCACCGCCGACGGCGCGGCGGACGCGCTCGTCGCCGCCACGGTCGGCGCCTTCGGCCGCATCGACATCGTCGTCAACAACGCCGGCTACACCGTCGACGCCCCGGTCCACAAGATGACCGACGCCGACTTCCAGGCGATGCTCGACATCCACACGATCGCTCCGTTCCGCATCCTGCGCGCCGCGGCCCCGCATCTGCGCGAGCCGGCCCGTGCCGAGCGCGCCGAGGGCCGCGAGGTGTTCCGCAAGGTCGTCAACGTCGCCTCGCTCGCCGCCTTCGGCAACCCGGGCCAGAGCAACTACGCTGCGGCGAAGTCCGGCGTCCTGGGGCTGACGAAGACCCTGGCCAAGGAGTGGGGCGGCTTCCGCGTCAACGTCAACGCCGTGGCCTTCGGCTTCGTCGAGACGCGGCTGACCCAGCCCAAGACCGAGACCTCGGTCATCGACGTCGGCGGGCGCGCGATCGCCGTCGGCGTGCCGGAGCAGGTGCGCTCGGCGCTCGGTGGCCTCGTCCCGCTCGGCCGGGCCGCGACGCCCCGCGAGGCGGCGGGCGGCATCGCGTTCCTGTGCTCGCCGTGGAGCGACTACGTCACGGGCCAGGTGCTCAACGTGACCGGCGGCCTCCCGTTCGCGATGGGCCCGGCATGACCGGCCGCAGCAGCGCCGCGGCCGCCGGCGAGCGCACCTTCGTCGTCGGCGTCGGGATGACCAAGTTCGACAAGCCCGGCACCAAGGACGGTGACTACCCCGACTGGGCGAAGGAGGCCGGGCAGCGCGCCCTCGCGGACGCCGGCCTGCGCTACGAGGCCGTGGAGGCGGCGTACGCCGGCTACGTCTACGGCGACTCCACGGCGGGCCAGCGCGCGGTCTACGGCCTGGGCACCACCGGGATCCCGGTCGTCAACGTCAACAACAACTGCTCGACCGGGTCGACCGCGCTGCACCTCGCCCGCCTGGCCGTCAAGCACGGCATCGTCCAGTGCGCGCTGGCCATCGGATTCGAGAAGATGGAACGCGGGTCGCTGGGCATGAAGTTCCCGGACCGCACCAACCCGATGGACCGCCACCAGGCGGCGATGGCCGCGCTCCGGCCGGCCGAGGCCGGCCCGTTCGCGCCGCAGATGTTCGGCAACGCGGGCCGCGACCACATGGAGCGCTACGGCTCGACGCCGGAGCACTTCGCGTGGATCGGATGGAAGAACCACAAGCACTCGGTCGACAACCCCTACGCCCAGTTCCAGGACGAGTACTCGCTGGAGGAGATCCTCGGTGCGCGGATGGTCCACGCACCGCTGACGAAGCTGCAGTGCTCGCCGACGTCGGACGGCGCGGCGGCGGCGATCGTCTGCTCCGAGCGGTTCGTGGACGCCCACGACCTCTGGGCCGGCGCCGTCGAGATCACCGGCCAGGCGCTCGTCACCGACCTCGCGTCCACGTTCGCCGGCGACACCGACTGCATGAAGATCGTCGGGCTCGACATGTCACGCGAGGCCGGTCGCCGGGCCTACGAGGAGGCGCAGGTCGGGCCGTCCGAGGTCGACGTCTGCGAGCTGCACGACTGCTTCAGCGCCAACGAGCTCATCACCTACGAGGCGCTCGGCTTCGCCGCAGAGGGCGAGGGACACCGGCTCGTCGACGCCGCGGCGACCACCTACGGCGGCGCCGGCCCGGTCGTCAACCCGTCGGGCGGGCTGATCAGCAAGGGCCACCCGCTCGGCGCGACCGGCCTGGCCCAGTGCGCGGAGCTGACCTGGCAGCTCCGGGGTGCCGCCGACCGGCGGCAGGTCGACGGCGCGCGGGTCGCGCTGCAGCACAACATCGGCCTCGGCGGCGCCGCCGTCGTGACCGTCTACCAGCCGGCCGACCGATGAGCTCCGTCGAGGGCCTCAGCGACGAGCGGCGCGCGCTCGTCGAGGCGGTGCGCGACTTCGCCCGCCGGGAGTGCGGGACGCGGGCGCAGCGCGATCGCGTCACCGCGGACGGCGCCGACACGCACAGCCCCGAGGTGTACGCGAAGCTCGCGAGCCTCGGCTGGCTGGGCGCGACGATCCCCGAGGCCTACGGCGGCGCCGGCGGGACCGTCGTCGACGGCTGCCTGCTGCTCGAGGAGCTCGAGTACGGCCTCGTGCCGGTCTTCGCCATCGGGGTGACGCTGATCACTGCCGCGACGGTGCAGAAGTTCGGCACCGAGGAGCAGCGCGCCGGCGTGCTGGGCAGCGTCGTCGCCGGCCGGCCGAAGGCGATCGCGATGTCCGAGCCGGGCTCGGGGTCGGACGTGGGCTCGCTCCGCACGTCGGCGGTCCGCGGCGACGGCGGCTGGATCCTCAACGGCCAGAAGACGTGGATCACCGGCGCGCACCACGCCGACGAGATCCTCGTCGTCTGCCGGACCGACTCCGGCGCGCCCAAGCACGGCGGCATCTCGATGTTCTTGGTGCCCGCCGACGCGGCCGGCGTGGAGATCCGCGGCATCCCGACGATGGCCGGTCGCGAGAGCAACGACGTGTTCCTCGCCGACGTGCGCGTCGGCGACGATGCGGTGGTCGGCACGGTCGGGGAAGGCTGGTCGCAGCTCATGGCCGGGCTGAACTTCGAGCGGCTCGTCGGGGCCGCCTGGATGCTCGGCGTGGCGCGTCGCGCGTTCGACGAGACGCTGGAGTACGTTCGCGGCCGCCACCAGTTCGGGCGCCCGGTCGGGAGCTTCCAGGCGCTCAAGCACCGGCTCGCCGACCTCGCCACGGAGCTCGAGGCGACGCGGCTGCTGATCTACGACGTCGCCCGGCGCGCCGAGCGCGACCCCGGGCGCTCGATGCCGCGCGAGGCGTCGATGGCCAAGCTCAAGGCCTCGGAGCTCGCCCGCCGGATGGCGCTCGACGGCATGCAGATGATGGGCGGGGCCGGTTACGCGCGCGAGTACGAGATGGAGCACCTGGTGCGCAAGGCGCTGCCGATGACGATCTACGCCGGGACCAGCGAGATCCAGCGCGAGATCATCGGGTCCACCTACGGGCTCTAGGCCTGCCAGGATCCGGGCGATGGCGTCCCGCCAACCCGCACTCGAACCCCAGCAGGAACGCAGCCACGCGACCCGCCAGCAGCTCCTCGACGCCGCGGTCGACGAGCTGCTGGACCGCGGCTACGCCGGCCTGACGAGCACGGGCGTCGCGCTGCGCGCCCGGGTGTCGCGCGGGGCCCAGCAGCATCACTTCCCGTCCAAGGAGGCCCTCGTGCTGGAGGCGGTCCAGCACCTGGCCAACCGGCAGCTGACCGAGCTGAGCGCGCAGATCGAACGGTCGCCGCGCGGCCGCGCCCGGCGCGAGCGGAGCCTGGACGTCATCTTCGAGCAGTTCAGCGGCCCGCTCTTCGCCGCCATCGTCGAGCTCAGCCTGGCGGCGCATCGCGACGAGGAGCTCCGGCGTGTCGTCCAGAAGCAGGAGCGGGCCATGAGCCGCGCCGTCCAGGAGTCGTCGCACCAGATCTTCGGCGACGAGCTGGCGGCGGATCCCGCGTTCGCCAAGCGCTGGGCGATGGCGCTCGGCACCATCCGCGGCATCGCGATGCTCCGGCTCCTAGGACACCCGCCGGCCGGCGTCGAGCGGCAGTGGGCGTTCGCGCGGCGGGAGCTCGTTCGCCTCCTCCCGGGCGATCACGACGCCTGACGGCGCGGACCGGCGTCAACGCCGCGCGGCGCTCGACTGCACGAGCGTCAGCAGGCGCTCGCGGAGCTCGCGCGGCAGGCCGAAGCCAGGGACCTCGCCCGCTCCCTGGCGCCGACCATCAGCCGATGACCGCGAGGCTGGCGCTCGCAGCCCCGATCATCCACACGGTCGTGAGCTGCTCGGCGCGGGGCCGCCAGGACAGCAGGCGGTCGCGCACATCGGCCCCGCGGGTCCCGCGGCTGGCGCGCAGGATGGCCACCACGCTCAGCGCACGCACGCCGCCGTACGCGCCGTAGACGGCGGCACCCGCGGCCGGTGTGCCGCTGAGAAGCGCGCCGACGGTGATCACACTGGTGAGCGTCGATCACTCCGCGTACCTCGCCTGGCAATTGCAGCTGCTCGCCTACAGCCACGCGCAGGTCGGCCAGACGGGGTCCTTCGTGGCCCTGGACCACGAAGAGGTCGTCGAAGGCGACGACTATCCGCCGTACAACCGACCGTTCGCGATCGCGCGCTGGCTCGAGCGGGCGAAGCCGGCCGACGACGATGTCGTGCTCCACGTCGACCCGGACATGATCTTCGTGCGGGCGTTGGACCTCGGGGCGTTGCGCCACCTGCCCGTGGCCGACGATGGCCGCTATCCGCTGCAGCCCTCCGGGGCCGCCGCGCTGCGCCGCTACGTCCGCGCGCCGGACCGGGTCCGCGTCCCCGTCGTCCCCTTCGTGATGCGCGTCGCCGATCTGGCCCGCGTCACGCCGGCGTGGTGCAGCTGGACGCTGCGGCTCCGAGCCGACGACGCGGCCCGCCGTGCGCTCGGATGGAACTGCGAGCTGTGGGCGTTCGCACTGGCCAGCCGCGAGGTGGGACTGCGGCTGGATCAGGGCTACCTTGCCAGCATGCCACCGCTCGAGGCTCCTGCGCGTCCGTGCTTCGTGCACTACGCGTGGAAGACGTATGACTTCGACAAGCGCAGCTACGTGCCGTGGGCGGACCTGCGCGGCGCCCGTCATCCCGGCCACGTCGCGCTGCAGGACACAATCGCCGACTTTCGCGAGGAGCTCGAGGTCGCGTGAGCCCGCTGCGCCTGATCATCGCCGTCGGGATCGTGGCGGCTGCGGTCGTGGCGGCCGCGACGTCGGCCCCGGGGCAGCGCGCCGATGCCGGAGCGAGCGACGGGAGCGAGCAGGTCCTGACGCTCCTGCGCGACGGGCGGCTGCTGGCGATCTCCGCGGCCACCGGCGAGGTGACCGCCGGTATCCGGACGGGCAGCCGCGCCGAGGCGGCGGAAGCGCGCCGGTCGCTGGCGCTGAGCGCCGATGGCCGAACGCTCGCGGTGCTGTCGCCGTTCGGGACCGGGCGCCAGAGCATCTTCGTGGTCGACCCCCAGGGCTTGCGCGTGACCGCCCGCATCGCGCTTCCTCGCACGACGGCCTACCAGGACATCGCGATCGGCCCGCGCAGCGGCCGGCTGTACGTCTTCGGCATCGCGCCGGCGCCGCGCAAGGGGCGCGACGAGAGCGCCGCTCCGACCGTGACGGTCGTCGACCCCGCCTCGCGCAAAGTGGTGAGGTCGCGGAGCGTCCGGGCGCGTGCGGGGCACTACTGGTACATCTTCGACGCGCTGATCTCGGCCGACGAGTCCTACGCCTTGACGTCCTACCACGGGGGCTGCACCCCGCAGCACGCCGGGTTGTGCACGACGGGCGCGGACGTCGTGGAGCTGCCATCGCTCCGGCGGCGAAGCTGCACCGGGGCGGCCAGTGCAGGCGTTGGCTGCCTGTCCAAAGTGCATGGCTTCCTCGACCGCTATGCCGACGGCGCGCTGGCCGCCACCGGGAGCGCCGAGATCCTGCGGCTCGATCGCTCGGCCCGCGTCGTGGGCAGCTACTCCGCCGGCATCGACGACCACCTCCTCCAGGTCGCGGGCGATGCAGCGCACGGCCGGGTGTATGTGCTGGCGGAATGCCTCGGCAGGCGCGGCCTGAGCGTCATCGACGCCGTCACCGGCGAGGCCCACGTGATCGGCCAGGCCGCCAGCCCACGCCTGTGCGGGCATCGCATCGCCACCGCGCCATCCGGCGCGGTCGTGCTGGCTCAGGCGACGCTCAAGGGTGGCCGCCAGACCGATCCACGCCTCCTGCTCCTCGACCCCACGCGCGACCAGGTCATCCGCACCGTCGATCTGCCGTCGTTCCCACTCGACGTGCTCGCCTTGGGGCGCTGACGCTCGGGCCTGGCCTATTCGCCGTCCGCCGGCGCCACCGCGTCACCGCGGCCGGCGACCCGCCACCGCTGCCACGGCCAGACACCGTCCATCTCCACCTCGAGCGAGAAGCTGAGCAGGATCCGGATGAGGACGATGATGCCCAGGACGGCGACGCTCTCGATGGTCGGGTCGACGATGATGGTCCGGACGATGTCGGCGACGATCAGGACCTCGAGGCCCAGCAGGATGCAGCGCCCCAGGTCGCGGCGCAGCAGCTCGTAGGAGCCCTTCGTCGTGGCGGAGCGCAGGGCTCGAGGCAGGAACACCATGAACGCGCCGAGCCCGCCGAGGACCATGATCCCCGCGCCGACGGCCTCGACCACCTTGACGACGTCAGAGATCGTCTCCTCGTAGCTCATCGGTGGCCACCGTACCCCGCCGGCGACGCTCTAGGAGGGCGGGTCCCTAACAGGTCGCGGGTTTCGCCCCCTGGGCGAACACCCGCAAGGGAACCTGGCCCCCTGGGCCAGCGTTCCCCTAGGCCACCGGCAGGGTCGCGACGAACAGCGTGCCGGCGAGCAGCATGAGCGTCGCGAGGCCGAGCACGAACGTGCGCAGCGGTCGCCACGCGAGGCGCAGCGAGATGCCGGCGAAGAAAAGCACGGCGGCGAAGAACACCGTCGAGAGGATGTAGCGGTCGTCGTTGCTCTTCGCCTCGGTGCCCGTCTCGTAGAGGCCGTCGGCCTGCACGTCCAACCGCCGGGCGGCGGCGGCCTCGGCGGACCGGTACTCGGGCATGTACAGGGGCCCGGGGACGGCGTCCGGATTCGTGAAGGGCTTCTGTGCGATCCAGGCGCGGAAGGCCGGAACGAACGCGGGGCGGAACCGGCGCTCGTAGACCTTCGCCAGCTTCGCGTCCCCGCCCCGCTCGGCGTTGAGCCACTCGTCGAAGTAGAGGAGGTCGTCGATCCGCAGCTGCCCGGCGGCCGTGTTCTGCTGCTGGGCCTTGACGCGGACCGCCGACGCGCGCGCGTAGTGCTGGGACTGCTCTCCCGACCAGCGCGCCGCCTGGTAGCCGCTCCATGCCGTGGCGACCGTCGTGATCGACAGGAGCAGCACCGCCCCCAGCTCGAGCCGGCGCTCCATGCGCGACACGGCGGAAGGGTGCTCCTCGCGCTCGGTCAGCTCGTGCGGGACGTGCGCATGGGCGTGGGGCACGCCCACGACGCTCCCACCCCGTCCCCCGCGCCACGTCATCCCGATCGGGCGATGTCGCGCCGGCCCCGCGACGCGGCCTAGGGGTGCCGTAGGCGGCCAGCGAGGCCGAGGCCCACGACGGCCAGCCGTCGCCGCCGGAGGTGGGTCCCCAGTCGCGATAGCGACACAAGTCTCCTACGACGACGCCTGCACGGGCTCCACGACCGCGACGGCCTGCAGCGCGCGGCCGTCCACGCCGCGGACGATCGTCGTCGTCACGACGACGGCGGCTCCACTTGGCCCGCACCGCGCATCGACGCGGTAGCGCGAGAGGTCCCCCCGACGGCCCGCCGTGATCAGGGCGCGCGCGGCTTCGAGGTCGAGCGGCTCCGCGACGGCCTCGAGCGCCCGGCCCAGAAGCTCCTCGCTGCCGACGCCCGCCAGCGCGGCCAGCGCGTCGTTGACCGCGACCACCCTGCCGTCCTCGTCCGTCAGCGCGGCGGCGACCGGCAGCGCGTCGAACGCCATGCGGAACCGGCGCTCGGCGTCGCGGAGCTCCGCCGCGCCGGCGCGCCGCGCGCCGACGTCCCGGCCCACGACGATCCACGCCGGGCGCCCGAGGTCGTCGTCGTAGCGGGACACGACCTGCTCCCACCAGACCGTCGAGCCGTCCCGGCGGCGCAGCTCCATCTCCCCGCGCCAGACGCCGCCGCGCTCCAGCGTCTCCAGCATCTCGGCCGCGATCCCGCGGGGGAGGCGGTCGCTGGGCGCGTTGACGGTTGACACGTGCCGTCCGGCCAGCTCGCCGGGCTCATAGCCCAGCGCGGCGCTCCACGCGTCGTTGGTGTAGATGAACGCTCCGGTGACCGCGCACATCACGGCGATGCCGTCGGCCGCGTGCTGCAGGACATCTGCGTACGGGAACCCCGACGCCTGCTCCTCCGCCGACCACGCGTGGAGGACGCTGAGCGCGCCGACCACGCGCCGCCCGCGGCGGATCGGGTGGGCGCTCACGGCGAAGACCTCCGCCGAGTCGCCCGGGCGGCGGATCTCGATCTCGACCGCCGTCACCTCCTCGCCGTCCAGGGCGCGGAGCAGCGGCAGCTCCTCGGGCGCGAACGCCCGCTCGGCGCCGCGCCCGAAGACCCGGTGCCGTGCGGCCCAGCGGGCGCGCGGCAGCGGCTGCGCCGGGAGACCGTGCAGCTCGCGGGCGCGGCGGTTGGAGCGCACCAGCCCGTCGGACCCGATCGACACGACCGGCTCGGTCAGCTCCTCCACCACGGTCGCCACGAACTCGGCCTCCGCCATCCCTTCGGGGTCGGAGGTCACGCGCCGGCGTCGTCCCAAGCCGCTCATGCCTCATCCTCCCGCACCGGCAGCACGCCCGCCACCAGCGTGCCCGCCTGCGGCGCGGACTCGATCCGCACCGACCCGCCGAGCGCCATGACCCGGTCGCGCACGTTGAGCAGGCCCGTGCCCGGAGGCACGGCGGCCTGGTCGAACCCGCGGCCGTCGTCGCGCACCTCGAAGGACAGGCCGCCCTCGGCCGACAGGGCGACCGAGACCTCCGTCGCCCCCTCGGCGTGCTTGGCCGCGTTCTGCATCGCCTCCAGGCACGCGAAGTACACCGTGCTCTCCACGTCGCGCCGGTAGCGCCCGACGCCGTCGGCCCGGACGGAGGTCGCCACCGGCGAGCGCAGGGCGGCCGAGCGCAGGGCGTGGGGCAGGCCGCGCTCGGCCAGCACCGACGGGTAGATCCCGAGCGCCAGCTCGCGGATGTGGTCGATGGCCTCCTCCACCTCGTCACCGAGCTGGTTGAGGACCGCCTCCTCGGCGGGCTCGCCGCGCCGCAGGCGCTCGGTCTGCACCGCGAGCTTCAGCCGCAGCCCCACGAGCCGCTGCTGCGCCCCGTCGTGGAGGTCGCGCTCGATCTCGTGGCGCGACGCGTCGGCGACCGCCACGATGCGCTCGCGCGAGGCCGAGAGCTCGCTCAGCGAGGACTGCAGCTGCTCGACCAGCCACAGGTTCTCGAGCACCACCACGGCGTAGACCGCCGTGGCGTCGAGCAGCGCCGCGTCCGGGGCGGCGGTGACGTCGTACAGCAGCGCTCCGAGCACCCGATCCTGGGAGCGCAGGTCGATCATGCCGACGTCGTCGCTCGCCGCGGGGGCCACCACCGGCCACCCGGTCGCGTCGGCCCAGCGCACGTCCTCCCCCGGGACGCGGTAGACGATCCGGACGCTCGGGTCCTCCAGCGCCTCCGTGATCGCCGTGGTCAGGTCCGCGGGGGAGGGATGGGCGCTCAGCCGGCCACCGAGCCGCCGCAGGACGCCGGCGACCTGGAAGCGCCGCAGCGCGATCCCGGCGGCGAAGCTGATCGCGACCAGCGGCAGCGTCGCGAGGTAGACCCAGCCGAGCGCGTCGATGGCGGCGCCCGTCACCCCGGCCTCCCGGGCGCTGAGGTAGACCGCGAGCGCCACCGTCCGGAACGCGGCCATGAGCAGGACCGGCCCGAGCGCGAGGGTCAGCAGCCGGCCCGAGGTCTGCGACCGCCGGACCAGCACCGCGAGCACGGCTCCGTACAGGAGCACGGTCGCGACCTCCCGCAGCGGGCGCACGATGTCGTCGACGAAGCCCCACGAGACGATGTCGAACGCGTTGCCCGGGCACCCTTGCTCGCACGAGGTGTACGGGGTCGGAAGCGGGTACTGGTCGAAGAGCAGCGCCGTCGGCAGGTACCCGACGACGAGGAGCGCCAGCAGCGCCTTGAGCAGCCGCTGCTCGCTCGCGGTCCGGACGCGTCCGGACGGGAAGGTCAGCAGGAGCACGAGCACCATGAGGTCCGAGCACCACGCCAGCACGCGCCCCGCGCTGTAGAGGACCGCGTTGGAGGACTCCGCCAGCGCCGTGGTGGACCACAGCAGGCCGGTGACCACCAGCAGGAGCCCGAAGCGGTCGCCGGGGCGGCGCGCCAGCTCCGCGCAGCCCAGCGCGACCGGCACCGCCACGACGACGCCGTGCAGGAGCCCGGCGACGACCTCGCGTTCCGGTGGGGCGGCCAGGACCGCGACGACGACCGCGCCGATCGTGGCCGCCACGCCGGCGCCCGCGAGCGCCGACAGCCCGCCCGGCGAGACGGCGGGCCAGGACCCGCGCGCATACCGACCCCCGAACACCGGCCCCGGGCGCATGACGCGACCATAACGCCCAGGGCCGGAAATGTCCGCTACCGGACTTCTGTCTCACTCCGTATACCGGCGCAATCAGGAGTGCTCAACGACTGGGTCGCGGAGCGACCCGGGGAGGCTGCGGGGCCGTGGCTCTAGGCGAAGGTGTGACGGCGGCCGCCGTGGGCGATGAGCCCGTAGATGATGAGGATGTCGATGGAGAACAGCGCGAGCGCCAGGAACGGATAGGCGGGCAGGAACAGGAGCTGGGCGATGCTGTTCAGACCGGCCGTGGCCACGCCGACCCAGCGACCCCACTCGGTGCCGGCGAAGATCGAGAACGCGGCGCAGAACTGGAGGGCGCCGATGATCAGCATCACCCAGCCCCACGTGTTGAGGTCGCTGATGACGTACCGCGCGTCGTTGATGTAGAAGTTGGCGTTGTCGATGGCGGCGATGCCGTAGACGATGTTCAGCACGCCGACGATCGACAGCATCACCCCCGCGAACGTCGCCCAGCCCGAACGGTCGGCGAGCTCGTCGCTGGTGGCCTGGGCTGTGCTCCCGGCGGGCATGGTTCTCTGACTCGACATGCGACGCTCCTTGGTGGAATCGGATGGCTGATCGAGAAGCTATGGCGTGCTCACCGGCGCGGCATCGTACGAACCGGGTGAACTGCTCAGTCGTCGAGCAGGCCGATCGTCCGGGCGCGGGCCACGGCCGCCGAGCGCGATGACGCGTCGAGCTTGCGGTAGACCGCGTGCGCCTGCGTCTTGACGGTGTTGGCGGAGACGTGCAGCCGGCCGGCGATCTCGCGGAACGACAGATGGCTGGGCAGGAACCGCAGCACACGCAGCTCGGCCGTCGTCAACGACGCCGGCCCGGCGAGCGCCTCCACGGCGAACGTGTCTGCGCGGCCCCAGGCATCGTCGATCCACGCGCGCAGCCACACGGCGTCGGGCATCCGCGCGGCGAACCGCGCTGCCTCGGCGGTCAGCGCCCGTGCGGACGTCACGTCGCTCAGGCGCAGCTGCGCCCGGGCGAGCGCCAGCCGCGCGTGGGCGTCGTACCAGGGCGCCAGCGCGTCGAGCGAGCCCAGCAGCCGGAGGGCTTCCGCGACGTCGGCGCGCGCGTCCTGCACCCGTCCGCGGTAGGCCCGCGCGAACGCGGCGACCGCGCAGACGAGCGCCCGCGTCGGGGCGTCGTCGAGCCCGCGGGCGTCGATGCGCGTCCGCGCCCGCTCGGCGAGCACGGCGCCCTCGTCGGCGTCGCCCTCGAGCAGCGCCAGCAGTCCGAGCTCGGCCAGGCACAGCGCCTCGATCCCGGGCACGGTGACCGCGCCGCGGCGGGCGCCCTCGTCCAGGTCGCGCCGCGCGGCGTCGAGGTCCCCGGTCGCTCCGTGGGCCACGCCGCGCAGCAGGCAGCAGACGGCGCGCCAGGGACTGCCGTCGGGGGCGAGCGCGAGCGCGTCGTCGGCGCGGTCGCGCAGCGTGGCGGCGTCGCCCGCGGCGACGGTCGCGCGCAGCAGCGCGACGGCGACCGACAGCGAGGAGGTCGGAGAGCGCTCGAGGTGGCGCCGCGCCGCGGCGGTCCAGCGCTCGACCTGATCGCGGTCGCCGTGCGCCAGGGCGCTCAGCGCGGCGGTGAGCGCCAGCGCCGGGCGGCGTGCGATCCGCGCCTCGCCGATGCGTGACAGCCACGCGTCCAGCTCGGCGCCCCGCCCGTCGAACAGCTCGGTCGGCGCCACGCGCCAGATCAGCACGGCCGCCCGGTCGAAATGCGCGCCGGCGACGGCGTGGTCGATGGCGGCGCCGAGGTCGCCGTCCTCTTCGAAGAACAGGCTCGCCCTCCGGTGTAGCTCGCGCTCCAGCCCGGGATCGGCGCGGTGCAGCTCGGCGCGCAGCATCTCGACGACCAGCGGGTGCAGCCGGAAGTGCTCCTCGGCACGATCGGTCGGGCGCAGCGGCGCCGCCGAGCGCCCCAGCTCGAACAGGACCCGCCCCGAGTCCTCGCGCTCCAGCACCGCGTCGCACACCGGGCCGGCGAGGCACGTGAGGATCGAGGTGTCGGTGAGGAACTCCACGCGCTCGGCCGGCAGCTCCGCGAGCAGCTCGCCACGGAGGTAGTCGGCGACCACGCGGTCGTCGCCGCCGAAGTGCGCGACCGCGTCGGCGACGTCGCGCTGGGCGTCGATCGCCACGGTCGCCAGGCGCAGGCCCGACGGCCAGCCCTCGGTGCGCGCCAGCAGCGTGTCGACCCCCGCGGCGTCCAGCCGCACGCCGGCGGCCTGCAGGAGCGCGGACGCCTCGCTGCGGGTCATGGCCAGGTCCTCGGCGTCCAGCTCCAGCACCGGCCACGCCGACCGCAACCGTCCGAGCGCCGGCGGCGGGGCGCTGCGGACCGACAGCACGAGCGTCACGCTCGCGGGCAGGTCCAGCTCGGCGGCCTCGAGCGCCTGCGCGGCGATCGCGCCGCCGCCGACGTCGGCGTCGTCGACGACGAGCACCGCCGGCACGCGCCCGTCGCGCAGGACGGCGACCGCGCGCGACAGATCCTCCTCGGCCTCGCCGGTGGCGACCCGATGGCGGTCCACGGTCACCCAGGAAACCGGCCGCGGCTCGACCTCGCTCCAGGCCTGCAGCACCGCCGTCTTGCCATAGCCGGCGGGCGCGCTCAGCACGACGGCGCGCATCTCGGTCGTGGCCAGCAGGCGACGCACGAGGCGAACGCGGGGCTCGACGCGCCTGGGGACCGGCGGCGCCGCCGCATGCAGGAACGAGACGGGCCGGGAGACGTCGGCGCCGGCGCGAGCCAGCAGAGCGGAGGGCGGTCCAGTCACGAGCACCTCGAAGTCCGTGGGCTTATGGGACGGCCTCACTGTCCTCACCCCGACGAGGCCGGACAAGGGCGTCGGCCAGCGCGCTGCGGGGAGGCGCGCACCACCATGCGGCGAGGATCTCCGCACGTCCTGTTCCGGGGCTGGTCCCGGAACAGGCCGCGAAGCGGATCAGGCCAGGATCCGGGCCTTCTGGGTCTCGAACTCCGACTCCGTGAGCACTCCCTGGTCCCTGAGGGCGCCCAGCTCCTTCAGCTGGGCCAGCGGGTCCGGGGCCGCGGCCGCCGGGGGCGGCGCGGGCGCCGGCTCCTGTGCGGGCTCCTCTGGCTCGGACGGGCCCTGCTGGGCCCAGCGCGAGCCCTGCCGGCGCGACACGCGGTTGCTGACGGCGGTGGCGGTACCGGCCACCGCGGCGGTGCGAGCGATCCCGCGAAGCAATCCGGGCATGGTGTCTCCTGTGGCTTTACTTGGTGGCCGTCTCGAGCGCGTCGAGCGACGCCACGAGCGCTTGGACGGGGATGCGGCCGCTGGCGACCAGCTGGCCGCCGGAGCGGCGCAGCGCGATGGCGACGGGCGCGGCCCAGCGGTTCTCCCAGACCAGGATGGCCGCCGAGGCACCGGGCTCGAGCGCCGACGCGGCGTCCTGCAGGTCCTCGTCGTCGACGAGGCCCGACGAGGCGCCCTCGAACACGCCGAAGGCCGCCGCGGCCGGACCCAGGTCGGCGATCTCGATCGCGGTGAGCGTGCCGTCCTCGTCCTTGCTGACGAACGCGATGTCGAGGATCCGGATGATGCCCCGGTCGACCAGATCCAGCAGCAGCGGCGCGACCTCGTCGCCCGAAGGCTCCGTCGGCCATTCCAGGATGACGTAGTCGATCGGGCCCATCTCGTCGAGTTCTACCTCGCTCACGGCATGCTCCTCTCGGTCGTGTGCCGGGCTCGGCACCGACCCATGTTCGAAGCGCGCAGGCGCGGCGACATCATCCACTCCGGGTGATGCAGCAGCGCCCGCCACGCCGCACCCTGGACGTCATGGAATGGGTCGCGCTGACGGTCTGGATCCTCATCGCCGCCCTGGCGCTGCCGGTCGCCCTGGGAGCGCTGTCGGGCGCGCCGGGGCTGGGGCTGCAGGTCGTGGCCGCCATCGGCGGCGTCGCGCTCTGCGCGCTGTTCATCATCCTCGACGGCCCGCGCTGGGCCGCCTGGCTCACGGTCGCGATGGCGGTGGTCGGCGTGATCGCCGACCTCTGGGGCGCCGAAGCGCTGCTGTCGGACGAGCGGTCGGTCAGCGGCGAGCTGCAGGGCGCCGAGGAGCTCGAGGCGGGGCTCCTGGGCGTGCAGCTGCCGCTGTTCGGCGTGGCGCTGCTGGCCAGCCTCTGCCTCGGCGTCGACCTCGTGACGCTCAACTGAGATGACCGGCGGGCACGCCGCCGTCGCACGGCTGGCGCGGTCCGGCCGCGGGGTTCTGGAGCGCCTGCTGGAGCTGGAGATCATCGACCGCTCGCTGGTCGTCGGCGCGCAGGCGTTCAGCGCGCTGATCCCGCTGTTGATCGTGCTCTCCAGCCTGGGCGCCCGCGGCGGCGAGTCGTTCGCCAACGGCGTGATCGACCGCTTCGGCCTCAGCGGCGCCGGCGCCGACGCGGTCCACCGGACCTTCGACGCCCCCGCCGACGACACGACCATCACGCTCCTCGGCGGCCTCGTCGTCGTGTACTCGACCCTCGCGTTCACGCGGGCCCTGCAGCGGACGTTCGAGCGGGCCTGGGACCTGCCTCGGCGCGGCATGAAGGGCACCGGCTGGGGGCTGCTGTGGATCGGGGTCATCGCCGCGTACTGGGCGGTGGTCCCCGTCGCCGGCGACGACCTGCCGTCCCCGCTGGGGACCGCCGCCGCCCTCGCCGCGAGCTTCCTGTTGTGGCTCGTCACGCCCTACGTCCTGCTCGCGCGCCGCGTGCCGTGGCGGGCGCTGGTCCCGCAGGCGGCGCTGTCGGCGATCGGGATGACGATCCTCGGCATCGGCGCCGCGATCTACGCGCCGCGGGCGATCGGCTCGTCGGCCTCGGAGTTCGGCGTCATCGGCGTCGCGTTCGCCCTCCTGTCGCTGCTGTGGGCCGCCGGCTTCGTGCTGGTGACCGCGGCGGCCATCGGCTCCTACATCACGGTTCCCACATGGCGACCCGTCTCACCTGGCTCGGTCACGCCACCGTCCTCGTCGACTTCTCCGGCACCCGGGTCCTGACCGACCCCGTCCTGCGCGGCCGCGTGGCGCATCTCGTGCGCCACGGGCCCGTTCCGCAGCTGCCCAGCGGCCTGGACGCCGTCCTGCTGTCGCACCTTCACCGCGACCACGCCGACGTGCCGACGCTGCGCCGCATCGAGCCGCACGTGCCGGTCATCGGGCCGCGCGGCACGCGCGCCGCCCTGGGGCGCGCACGGCGCGCCGACGTGCGCGAGGTCGTCGTCGGCGACGTCGTCGACGTCGCGCCGGACGTCCGCGTCCGCGCCGTGCCGGCACGCCACGACGGCCGCCGCCGTCCGGTGGGCGGCGCCCCGGCCGACGCGCTCGGGTTCGTGGTCGAGGGCGACGCCCGGGTCTCCTTCGCCGGCGACACCGACCTCTTCGACGGCATGACGCGCATCGGCGCCGACGCGCTAGACGTCGCGCTGCTGCCGGTCTGGGGCTGGGGCCCGGGGGTCGGATCGGGCCACATGGACCCCGAGCGCGCCGCACGCGCCGCCGCGCGGCTGCGGCCCCGCGTCGCCGTGCCGATCCACTGGGCGACGTTCCTGCCCGCCGGGCTGGGCCGCCGCCACGGCCACCTGCTCCGCGAGCCGGGCCCCGCGTTCGCCGAGCGCGTGGCGCGGCTCGCACCGCAGGTGCGCACCGAGCTGCTGGCACCGGGACACTCGATCGAGGTGCACCCCGCCGGCGCCCGGCCCCCGCGGTTCATCCCGATCAGGTGATGACCCCGGGTGCCCGCGACCGGAGCATCTGCGCCGAGCCGGACGACCGACGCGAAAGGGCAGACCCACGATGGCCACCTCAGTGACGGCAAACGGGGCGACCGACGCCCACCCCGCCCCGCAGAGCGCCGCGGCGCCCTCCCCCTTCCCGCCGATCGCGGAGTACGCCTTCCTGTCCAACTGCCACACGGGCGCGCTCGTCGCACCCGACGGGGCGATCGACTGGCTGTGCGTGCCGAGCTTCGACGCGCCGAGCGTCTTCGGCACGCTGCTGGACCGCGAGGCCGGCTCGTTCCGGCTCGGCCCGTTCGGCATCAACGTGCCCTCCTCGCGGGAGTACGAGCCCGGGACCAACACGCTCCTGACGACGTGGCAGGTTCCCGGCGGCTGGCTGGTCGTCCGCGACGCGCTGACGATGGGCCCGCGACGCGCCGATGACGTCATCACCCCGCACACGCGACCGCCGACCGACGACGACGCCGAGCACGTGCTCGTGCGTACGGTCGAGTGCATCGACGGCACCGCCGAGGTGGAGCTGGTCTGCGAGCCGGTCTTCGACTACGGCCGCGTCCCGGCGCACTGGTCGATCGCGGGCGAGGAGCGACACCAGGCCGACGCGAGCGGCGCCGGCGTGACCATCCGCCTGCGGACCGACATGGCGCTCGGCATCGAAGGCGACCGCGTGCGGGCGCGCCATGTGCTCTCAGCCGGCGACCGCATCTTCTGCTCGCTCTCCTGGGCCGATGCGCTCGAGTCGCCGGCCGACGGCGACGACGCGCATACGCGGCTCGACGAGACGCAGCGCTTCTGGCGCTCCTGGCTGGAGCACGCACGCATCCCCGACCACCGCTGGCGGTCGGCCCTCCAGCGCTCGGCGCTGGCGATCAAGGGGCTCACGTACATGCCGACGGGCGCGACCGTCGCCGCGAGCACCACCTCGCTGCCCGAGACGCCCGGCGGCGAGCGCAACTGGGACTACCGCTACACGTGGATCCGCGACTCGACGTTCACGCTGCAGGCGCTGCACTGGCTCAACCTCGATTGGGAGGCCGACGAGTTCATGCAGTTCATCGGCGACCTGGCCTGCAACGAGGACGGCTCGCTGCAGATCATGTACGGGATCGACGGGCGGCGCGACCTCACCGAGAGCACCCGCGACGAGCTGTCGGGCTACGCCGGCGCGCACCCCGTGCGAGTGGGCAACGGCGCGTTCGACCAGCGCCAGAACGACGTGTACGGCGCGGCGCTGGACTCCATCCTGCTGCACACCCGCCGCAGCGAGCGCCTGCCCCGGCGGCTGTGGCCGGTCGTGCAGGCCCAGGCCGATGGCGCCACGCGCGTCTGGCGCGAGCCCGACCAGGGGATCTGGGAGGCCCGCGGCGCCCCGCAGCACTACGTGTCCTCCAAGTTGATGTGCTGGGTCGCGATGGATCGCGCCGCCAAGCTCGCCGAGATCCGCGGCGACCCGGAGCTCACCACGACGTGGCAGGCCACGGCCGACGAGATCAAGGCCGACATCCTGGAGCACGGCCTGACCGCCGACGGCGTGCTGCGCCAGCACTACGACACCGACGCGCTGGACGCGTCGACGCTGCTGGCCGCGATCTTCGGCTTCCTGCCCGCCGGCGACGAGCGACTGCGCGCCAGCGTCCTGGCGATCGAGCGCGACCTCACCGATCAGGGCTACGTGCTGCGCTACCGCACGGGCGAGACCGACGACGGCCTCTCGGGCAAGGAGGGGACGTTCCTGATCTGCTCGTTCTGGCTCGTGTCGGCCCTGGCGATCGTCGGCGAGCAGCAGCGCGCCCGCGACCTCATGGAGCGCCTGCTGCGGGTGGCCTCCCCGCTCGGCCTGTACGCCGAGGAGTTCGACGCCGGCACCGGCCGGCACCTGGGCAACTTCCCGCAGGCGTTCTCCCACCTCGCGCTGATCGAGGCCGCCGCGCAGATCATCCTGGCCGAGCGCCTGGCCGAGCTGCGATGAGCTCCGTCAGCACTTCGCGCCGGCGCGCCGGCTCATCACCCGGTTCGGGCGATGCGCCGACCAGCGATCGCGGAGAACGTGGGGTCTCAGTCCCAACGACTCAGGAGATCGACATGGCAAGCAGGGCGACGATGGACCGGATGGACCGGGTGACGGGCTGGTGGATGTTCGCCGGCGTCATGCTCGGGATCGCGGGGGTGCTGAACGTGATCTGGGGCATCGCGGCGATCAGCGACTCGAAGTTCTTCGCCAACAACGCCACGTACATCATCAGCGGGCTGCACACCTGGGGCTGGGTGACGCTGATCCTCGGCGCGCTCGAGTTGACCGCTGCGGCCTCGCTGTTCGCGGGCGGCGGGTTCGGCCGCTGGATGGGCATCTTCGCCGCCGGCCTCAGCGCGATCGGGTCGCTGCTCTCGATCGACGCCTACCCGTTCTGGTCGCTCAGCGTCTTCGCGCTGAGCATCATCATCATCTACCAGCTGGCGAGGGCGCCCGCGGTCGAGTAGCCGGGCCGTGCCGGCGGCCCAGGTCCCATGCCCGATCCTCGCGCGCTGCTGCGAAGCAGGAGCTACGTCCAGCTGCTGGTGCTCGCCGCGCTGGTCGGCGTTCCCATCTCCGCGCTGGCCTACGGGTTCCTCAAGCTCGTGGACGTGGTGCAGACCGCGATCTTCGAGGACCTGCCCGACCAGCTCGGCTACGACCCCGTGCCGGCCTGGTGGCCGCTGCCCGTGCTCGTCCTGGCGGGCGTGCTGACCGCGCTGGCCATCACGCTCCTGCCCGGCAGCGGCGGCCATTCGCCGGCCGACGGGTTCAAAGCCACGGGCCCGGTGCCGCCGATCGAGCTGCCGGGCATCCTGGCCGCCGCGCTGGCGTCGCTGGGCTTCGGCGTCGTGCTCGGACCCGAGGCGCCGCTGATCCTCATGGGCAGCGGACTCGGCGTGCTGGCCGTCCGCCTCGCCGCCCGCGACACGCCCGAGCAGGCCGCGGCGATCATCGCCGCCGCGGGCAGCTTCGCGGCCATCAGCTCGCTGCTGGGCTCGCCGCTGCTCGGCGCGTTCCTCCTGCTGGAGGCCAGCGGCCTCGGCGGCCCGATGCTCGGCCTGGTCCTCCTGCCCGGGCTGCTCGCGGCCGGCGTCGGGTCGCTGGTCTTCGTCGGGCTGGACTCCCTCACCGGCTTCGGCACGCTCAGCCTCGCGATCCCCGGGCTGCCGCCGGTCGGGCATCCGACCGGGACGTGGTTCGCCTGGGCACTGGCCATCGGGCTCGTCGCGCCGTTCCTCGGCCGGGGGATCTCACTGCTCGCGGTCGCCGTCCGGGCCCGCGCCGAGGAGCACCTGCTCCTCACGATGCCCGCGCTGGGCCTGCTGATCGGCGGGCTGGCCGTCGGCTTCGACCAGGCCACCGACCACTCCGCGTCCGACGTCCTGTTCTCCGGGCAGACCGCGCTGGGCCCGCTGATCGGCGGCGCCTCGACCTGGTCGGTCGGCGCGCTGCTGGCGCTCCTCGCGGCAAAGGGCATCGCCTACTCCCTGTCGCTCAGCACCTTTCGCGGCGGCCCGGTGTTCCCCGCGATGTTCCTCGGCGCGGCCACCGGCATCGCCGCCTCCCATCTTCCCGGCCTGCCGCTGATCCCGGCCGTCGCGATGGGCATCGGGGCGATGTGCACCACGATGCTCACCCTGCCGCTCACGTCGACCCTGCTGGCGACGCTGCTGCTCGGCACCGACGGGACGAACGTCATGCCCGTGGTGATCGTGGCGGTCGTGGTGAGCCACGTCATCACCGCGCGGCTGACGCCGCTGCCCGCGCCGGCCGGCGAGCCGGCCTCGCCTGCGGCCGGGGCGGCGCCGGCGCCGTCGCTCACCCATTCACCCGGATGAGATGATGACCCGGTCGGGCGCGGTCCGCAGCATCTGCGGCATGGGCACCGCAGTCACCTCTGGGCGCCGGCACGGCCCGCGGGCCACGGCGTGAGCTGGCAGCCCGGATCTCCCCGGCTGCGACCGCTGCGCCTCGCCGTCGCGTGGGCCGTCTCGGCGGCGGCGGTGTGGATCACGGCCTGGCTGCTGCCGGGCGTGAGCCTCGGCCACACCGGCGCGGCCTTCGCGGCCGCGGCGGCCATCGCCGTCCTCAACGCCGTGCTGCCGCCCGCGCTCGCCGCCCTGCGGCTCCCGTACATGCTGGTGGCCGGCTTCCTGCTGGTCCTGATCGGCGACGCGCTGGTCCTGCTGGTCGCCGCGGCGGTGCTGCCCGACAACGACGTCCGGGTCGACTCCTTCGGCATCGCCCTGCTGGCGGCCCTGCTGATCACGGCCGTCAGCATGGTGCTGCAGACGCTGCTGGCCACCGATGACGACGACGAGTACTCGCTGCGCGTCACCCGCCGGATCGCCAAGCGCCAGGGCGCGGGCGCGCAGACCGACGTGCCCGGGATCCTCTTCCTGGAGATCGACGGCCTCGGGCTCCCGATCCTCCGCGACGCCATGCGCGACGGCAGCGCGCCGAACATGGCGAGGTGGATCGCCGAGGAGGGCTACCGGCTGACCGAATGGGAGACCGATCTCTCGTCGCAGACGGGCGCCAGCCAGGCCGGGATCCTGCTCGGCTCCAACGAGGACATCCCGGCGTTCCGCTGGGTCGAGAAGGAGACGGGCCTGATGATGGTCTGCTCCTCGCCGGCGGACTGCGCGGAGATCGAGCGGCGCCACGCGACCGGCGTTGGACTGCTCGTCGACGGTGGCGCCAGCCGCGGCAACCTGCTCTCCGGCGAGGCCGACGAGGTGATCCTGACCGTGAGCCGCGCGGAGGCCGAGCGCGGCGCCAACCCCGGCTACCGGGCCTTCCTCGCCAACGGCTTCAACGTCACCCGCGCGCTGGTGCTGTTCTTCTGGGAGGTGGGCCTGGAGGTGACCGCGGCGCTGCGGGCGGCGCGGCGCGACGTGCGCCCGCGCGGCCACCGCGGCGGCTACTACCCGCTCATGCGCGCGGCGCTGTGCGTGATCGTGCGCGACCTCATCGTCTTCGGCGTCCTGACCGACATGATGCGCGGGCGGCCCGCCGTCTACGCGACCTTCTCCAGCTACGACGAGGTCGCCCACCACTCAGGGCTGCAGCGCGCCGACACGATGGAGGCGCTGCGCAAGCTCGACCGGCAGTTCGAGCGGCTGCGGCGAGCGCGGGAGTACGCGCCGCGCCCGTACGAGATCGTGGTCCTGTCCGACCACGGCCAGACGCAGGGGGCGACGTTCAAGCAGCGCAACGGCTACGGCCTCGACGACCTCGTCGAACGCTCGCTGGCCGGCGGCCGCGTCGCCGGGTTCTCCGGCGGAGACGAGCAGAACGCGATGGTCCACCAGGCCGTCGACGAGGCCAGCGGCAAGCACGGCAAGGCCGACAAGAAGGCCAAGAACGACGTCAGCGACCGCGACGCCGTCGTCCTCGGCTCCGGCAACCTCGGCCTGGTCTACCTCATGGAGCGGCCCGCGCGGCGGCTCACGCTGGAGGAGATCTACGCGCGTCACCCCGAGCTGATCCCGGCGCTGCGCGAGCATCGGCACGTGGGCTGGCTGCTGGTGCGCTCGGCGGAGCACGGCGCCGTCGTGCTCGGCCCCACCGGCGCACGCTTCCTCGACGAGCAGCGGGTCGAGGGCGAGGACCCGCTCGCGCCCTTCTCGCCCACCGCGCCCGATCACCTGCGCCGCACCGACGGCTTCGCCCACGTCGCCGACATCATGGTCGGCAGCTTCTACGACCCCATGATCGACGAGGGCTGCGCGTTCGAGGAGCTGATCTCGTTCCACGGCGGGCTCGGCGGCCCGCAGACCCGCGCGTTCATCCTCGCGCCGCCGCGGCTGCCGCTCCCCGACGAGCCGATCGTCGGCGCCGCCGCCGTGCACGGCGTGCTGCGCGGGTGGCGGCAGATGCTGCAGGGCGCCGGCGCGACTGCGCCGGCGACCGCCGCAGCGCCTGCGCCCGTTGCGGCGAGCTCATCGTCCGCGCGGTCCTGACGCAACGCGAGAGTGACCGCCTCGCACCACGTGCCACGGAACCCGGGTCAGGCCAAAGCCGTCGCTTCGACGGAGGCTGAGGGCTCGACGTCCGGTAGGCGCACCATGCGGAATGAGTCGAACAGCCCGAGGAGCCCGGCGAGGATCGGCACGAGCAGCGCCACTTGAAGCGCGAGGTTCGTCGCGTCGCTGTTGATGCCGAGGATCTCTTCCCGGACAGCCGGGGGCTCGTCGACCAGGAGCTTTTCGAGCTGGGCATTGCTCACGACCTGCGCGTCGTCCTCGAGCGTCTGCGCAATCTGCTGCTGCTGTGAGGAGGGGATCACGGGGCTCGCGTTCGTCATGTGGGTGAACGCCAGCGAGAGGGTCGCGAGCAGGACGCCGCCGGCCACCGCCAGGCCAAACGACAGCCCGAACGACCCCGACGCCGAGTTCACCCCGGCCGCCTCGCTGATCCGCTCCTCGTCGATCGGGGCGAGCGTGTAGTCGTTGAGCTGCGACACCAGCAGGCCGAGCCCCGCTCCCGCGATCACCAGCGGGATGAGGAGGTACCAGCCGGAGTCCGCCTCGGGCACGATCGGGATGATCAGCGCCAGGCCAAGCGTGCTCAGCGCGAACCCGGTCCGGATGATCTTGGCGGGCCGCCGGCTGCCGGACTTCCGCCCAGCCAGGATCGCGACGGCGAACATGGTCAGGGAGAGCGGCGCGAGCGACAGGCCCGTCTGCAGGGCGTCGTATTCGAGCTTGATCTGCAGGAAGATCGGCAGCGCGATCATCGCCCCGCCGAGCGTGATGTTCTGCAGCATCTGCGCGGTGATCCCGATCCTGAAATGCGGGAGCCGGAACAGGTCCGGATCAAGCACCGTCGCCTTGCCGTCGCGTTGGCGCCGGACGAGCCAGCGGGCGAGCGCCCAGAGCGCGAGCGCGCCGATCGCGATCAGCAGCACGACGTAATCGCCGCCCTCCTGCCACACCAGGATGCCCAGCACCACGCCGCCCATCCCTACGACCGACAGGACCGCGCCAACCACGTCGACCTGCCGCGGTCCCGTATACGAGACGTCCTTGACCAGCCCGATCTGCGACAGCACCACCGCGATGACGACGACCTCCAGCAGAAAGCCGACACGCCAGGACATGTAGGTGGTGACGAAGCCCCCGAGCAGCGGCCCCACCGCGGCGGCGATCGCGGCCGCTGCTCCGACGAGCGCATAGGTCTTCTTCTGCGCCGCTCCCTCGAAGTTGCCATGGATGAGCGACTGCATGGCCGGCAGCAGGAGCGAGGCGCCGAGGCCGCCGATGAGCGCCCAGAAGACGATGATCGCCGTGAGGCTCTGGGCGAGGGTCATCGCCAGGGCGCCGATCGCATACGCCAGCAGACCCAACACGTACGCCCTCTTGCGTCCGAAGAGGTCGCCGAGCTTGCTGCTGATCAGGATGAACGCGGCGGAGACCAGGGCCTCCAGCGCGATCGCGCCCTGGACGGCGCTCACCGTCGTATCGAGATCCTTGACGACCGCCGCGATCGACACGTTCATCAGCGACGTGTCGACGACGAGCACGAACATCGCCGCGGCCAGCAGGAGCGACAGCCGCGGGTTCCCCGCTTCCTCCTGTGGAGCGCTCATGGCCGCTGCGCCGGTGACGGCGTGCTGACCGAGCCCAGCAGACCCACGGTCGCGCTCATCGTGCCAACTCCTGCGTATCGAGCGTGTGCGCCCGGGGTCTCCCGGACGCGCCGCGAGCGACCGTACGACACCCCTCGTCGGGCCGCATCACCTCGATCGGATGAGCCCCGCCACCACCGTCATCCCGAACAACCCGTTGAGCGAAGGCGTCGCGCCGGCGCTACGCAGGCCCACACCCTGGCCAACTGTGGTGCGTGCGCGATTGCCGAGATGGACCGCCGAAGGCGATGCTGCCAGCATCGCATGCAAGGGACAGGACACTCGCGCAGCGACGCGGCCGTCCTCCCATGACGAACCAAGGAGTACCCATGTCGATGCTCGACCAGGGCCTGCAGGGAGCAACCAGGGGACCGACCGGTCGGCCGGCGGTCGACGAGCCGAGCGGCGCCGGTTGGGTGCTCTTCGCCGGGATGATGCTGACGCTCCTCTCCATTTTGAACCTGATCTACGGGATCGGTGCCATCGCCGACTCGAGCTTCTTCGTCAACGACGCCAGGTACGTCATCGGCGACCTCAACACGTACGGGTGGATCATGGTGGGCCTCGGCGCCCTCCAGATGGGCGCGGCCTTCTCGATCTGGAACGGCAACTCGTTCGGCGTCTGGTTCGGGATCGCCGTGGCGAGCGTCAACGCCATCGGCGCCCTCCTGTCGATCCCGTCCTATCCGTTCTTGTCCATGGCCATCTTCGCCGTGGACATCCTCGTCATCTACGGGCTCGCCGCGTACGGCGGACAGCACCGACCGCTCTGAGCCGGCCGTTCCCACGCGCCGAGTCCGGATCTGCCCGAGCTTCCCGTCGCCCGAAGCGGGTGATGCGCCGGCGCGCTGGATGCGGTTCGATCGAGGGCACGATGACCACTACTGCCATTCCCCCTTCGCGCCGTCGCGCAGCGCGGTCGCCTGAGACGCCCGCGCCGAGCTCCGAGCGGCGGGCACGGGGCCGTGCCGCGCGCGCGGAGACCCCGCGCTCCGACCACGCCGAGTGGGCGCCCGCCGCCGACCGTCGCGACCCCGTGGACGTCATGCGCGAGGAGGACGCCACGCGCGTCCCCGAGCTGGTGCCGATCCGCTACGGCCGCATGCTCGTCTCGGCGTTCACGTTCTATCGCGGCGCCGCGGCGCTGATGGCCGACGACCTCGCCGCCACACCCACATCGGGGATCAGCGTCCAGCTCTGCGGCGACGCGCACCTGTCGAACTTCGGCGTGTACTCCGCGCCCGACCGCCGGCTCGTCTTCGACCTCAACGACTTCGACGAGACCCACGAAGGACCCTGGGAGTGGGATGTCAAGCGCCTTGCCGCCAGCCTCGAGATCGCGGCGCGCGACCGCGGCTTCAGGCACCGCGAGCGCCGCGCGGTCGTCGCCGCCGCGACGCGCCAGTACCGGGAGGCGATGCGCCGCTTCGCCGGAATGCGCAACCTCGAGGTCTGGTACGCGCGCTTGGACGTCGACGACACGATCCGTCAGCTCTCCGGCACCGTCCGCGCCAGCGACGTGCGCTCGGTGCGCCGCACAACGGCCAAGGCCCGGCGCAAGGACAGCATGAGCGCGGTCGCCAAGCTCACGCAGCGGGTCAACGGGACCCTGCGGATCGTCAGCGCCCCGCCGCTCGTCGTCCCCGTCGCAGAGCTGCTGCAGGAGGATGACGCGCGCGTCGTCGAGACCGAGGTGCGCGCCCTGCTGGCGGGCTACCGGCGCAGCCTCGATCCGGACCGCCGCCACCTCCTGGAGACCTACCGCTTCATCGACATGGCCCGCAAGGTCGTCGGCGTCGGCAGCGTCGGCACCCGCGCATGGATCGTCCTGCTCGAGGGCCGCGACGGCGACGACCCGCTCATGCTCCAGGCCAAGGAGGCCGGGGCCTCGGTGCTCGAGCCTCACCTCGGCCCCAGCCACTACCGCAACCACGGCGAGCGGGTCGTCCATGGCCAGCGCTTCATGCAGGCCGCAAGCGACATCTTCCTCGGCTGGCAACGGGTGACCGGGATCGACGGCGAGGTCCGCGACTTCTACGTCCGCCAGCTGTGGGACGGGAAGGGCTCGGCCGTGATCGAGGCCATGGACCCCGAGCGCCTGAGTATCTACGGGCAGCTGTGCGGCTGGACGCTCGCCCGCGCGCACGCGCGCTCCGGCGACCGGGTCGCGATCGCGGGCTACCTGGGCTCCGGCACGACGTTCGACACCGCCATCGCGGACTTCTCCGAGACCTACGCCGATCAGAACGAAGGCGACTACCGCGCACTGCAGGCGGCCGTCGCCGACGGCCGTATCGCCGCGGAGGCGGGGCTGTAGCCGGGGCGTCGTCGAGCCGCACTCGCCGGCAGCATCGAGACGACCTCCGTCCGGGGCGGCGCGCGAACTTCATCCGAAGGAGGTGACCACGGATGTCCCATGCCCGCGGATACTCCCGTGCATGGTGAGTCCGCGCGCGGTCCGCGGAACGTCGGCTGAGGCGAGGAGGTTCGGCTCGATTCGGCGGCTGAGCCCTTGCCGGCGAGCGTGCGGGGTCGCATGTCGCCCGACACGGGCGCGATGAGCGGTCCGAGTGAGCGCGCCGACGCCGCGTCGGCCGAGGCCGGCGATGAGAGCCCGATCGATCTCGGTGCGCCGGTGGGCAAGGAGGCACCGGTCACCAATGGGCTGCGATCGACCGGCTGGCGCGCGCTGAGGACGCGCGACGAGGCGGCACGGCGCGTCGAGGAGCTGCGCACGCGCAGCGCGCTGGTCGACGCGGCGCTGGAAGCAGGCGATCTCGACCGCCGCCGGGCCGGCTCGCTGCTGGCCGGCGGGATCGCCTTCCGGATCTTCCTCTGGCTGTTGCCGGCGGCGCTGTTCGTCGCCGCGCTGGTCGGCCTCGTGCGGCCCACCGGCGGGGCCTCGCCCGATCGCGTCGCCCAGGAGCTCGGCCTCGCCGCCTCGGTCGCGAGCACCGTCGCGGACGCCACGCGGCAGTCCGATCAGGGCGCCGCCGCGCTGCTGGCGATCGGCATCGTGCTGATGCTGTACACGTCGATGAGCCTCGTTCGCGCGCTGCGGATCGCGCACGTGCTGGCCTGGGAGGAGCCCTTCCGCCGGCCTGCGCGTCTGCCCCGCGACGGCGCGATCTTCTCCGCGGCCATCGTCGTCACGCTCGCGATCGCGACCGGCATCACCTACCTGAGACAGCAAGACGCAGCCCTGGCGCTGCTGCTCATCCCCGTCTCCTTCGCGATCACCGGCGGCGTCTGGCTCGGCCTCTCACTGCTGCTGCCTCATGCCGGCGCGACCTGGCGGGCGCTCCTGCCCGGCGCCGCGCTGTTCGCGATCGGCCACGCCGCGTTGCAGGTCGCGACGGTCTACTACTTCGCGCCGAAACTCACCAGGGCCCCGGCGCTCTACGGTTCGCTGGGGTCCGCCGCCACCTTGCTGCTGTGGCTCTTCCTGATCTCCCGGATTGTCGTGGCGTCGGCGTTCCTCAACGCAGCGGTCTGGCGCCGCAGCAGCGGCGCCTAGGTTCCTGCCAAGCATGCGCGCGACTCGGCGGGATGGAAAGGCACGTCACCTTGTTCGGACGATGCCGCGCCCGGAGGTCGCGCCTACGGTCGGCGTCAACGAACCTCAACGCGGAGACTTGCAGTGAGCGAGAAGCTCGACGCGCTGCTCGCTACGGCAGCGTCCTATGACCTCCACCACCTCTGGATGCGCGCGCCGGATCGGCCGGCGGGAGCGACGCCGTGAGCACGGCGGTCTCCGGACCGGTCGTGAGCCTGGCCCTCGCGCTCGTCGCCGGAAGCGTCCTCGCTTGGGCGGTCAGCGCGTGCGGGTCCGGCGGCTCGGGCACGCTCGCTCAGAAGGCCGAGCAGGCCGTGTCGACGGCGGCGACCCAGAGTCCGCGCGCGCAGACGACGACCCAGAAGGCTCAGAGAACCGCCACTGGAACGCAGACGACGGCCACCCAACCGCAGACGGCGACCGTCACCGCCACCGCAACGACGACGGTCACCCAGGCCGCGCCGAGTACCACCGTGACCAGCGTGGCGATCGCGCCCGCCTCGACCACGGCCGACGAGTCGGGCGCCGGGAAGGTGTCATGGTCGGGCTGGGTGCTGATCGCGCTCGCGGTTCTCGGGCTTGCGGTTGCCATCTTCGAGCTCGGGCGCCGTCGCGGCGGCGCGAAGAGCGCCGACGCGGACGCACAGGCCTCGGATGGCGCACCCGACGCCGGTTCGACGAGACCTGGCCCCGGCCCTCAGCCGCCCGTTCCGCCCACGGAACCGAGCGGATAACCGGCAGCGCGCCCATACGGACCCCTAGTACCAGCGGTGGACGCGGCGCGCGGCGAGTGCCTCGACCTCGTCCTTGGTCACGCTCAAAGTGACCGAGTCGTTCTCCACGCGCGCGACCGCGGCCGCGGGGATGACGATCTCGCGTCGGCCCCAGAGGTGACCGCGCTCCAGCACGATGTCCGCCGTCTCGCCGCTTCCGACCAGGAAGCCGTCGACGTGGCCGAGGCGATGCCCGTCGGCCGACATGACGGCGCTCGAACGGCGGATCTCGACCTCATGCTTCGGGATGCGGTCGTAGTTGACGGTGACATGCGGGTCGGGGTCGATCACGCTCCCCATGCCGTCCACCTCCTGGTACAGCGGGAGCGCGAGCACGTCCTGAGTGCCGATGGCCCAGTCCGGATCCGAGACCGGGAACTCGCCGACGCGCAGGTAGGCCGACTCCTGCAGCGGCTCGAGCGCCTCGATGTCGGCGATCGAGCAGTCCAGCGCGACCCCGTCGCCGGCGGCGCTCGCTCGCTCGACCGGCACAAGCCGCGCGCAGTCGTGACGATGGTGCGGCTGCACCACGAGGTGCGTGACGCGGCGCGAAACCGGGTCGACGACGACGTCGGCGAGTTCGCCGAACGGCGCGTCCGTGCAATGAACGACGCTGCCGAGCCCGAGCCTCATGCGACGATGGAAGCAGACGCGCCCGCCCCGGATCATCATCCCAAGCGGGTGATCGGCCTGCTGATGCCGACGAGCGCGCTCCACTGGCCCGTGCGCATCGCGTCGTGGTGGAGACCGCCGGCACCTTTCCGGTCATGTGGAGGGTCACCCGCCCAGTTCGAGACCACCACCCCCAACAACCCCAACATCAACGACTAGCCCCGCGAGCCCGGAGCTGTCCGAAGAACCGGGTCCAGTCCACCTGAAGCGCTGCCGGTCCCAGGCGATAGCAGAAGCGGCTGATGTGGCCGCAGTCGCCGGCGTGGCGCTGTTGCGGCCAGTGCCTGTTCCCGCAACCGGTGGAGCGTGGGGCGCCTCGATTTGGGGATGAGGCACCGCAGACCGTGGGATTTTGCTGCGCACGACGCAACCGACATTCCGGCGTCGTTAGGGTGGCCCCGATGGACGAGCTCCATGATGACCTTGCGGCACCGCCGCTCGGTACCGAGTCCGCGAGCGAGCGCGTCGCACGCGTAGACGCTGAGCTCGCGCGACACGCTGATGAGGCGCGACGCGAGCGTGACCAACATGAGCGGCGCCGGCGCCTTGCCGGAACAGCGACGTACGTTCTCGGCATACCCGCTGGGACACGGGCCTTGGCCGCCGGCTCTGCGGCACTCACCAACGCTCCGAGTTGGGTGGCGGCGCTCCTGGCGTTCGCCTCAGCGTTCGCCACGACGGCCATGACACTCGTTGCACCGGTTGCCCGCCAGACCTTCCACGCGCTGCGTCGGGCCGAATACGACGCCTTCGTGAGGGAAGCGCGACTGGCCCAGATTGAGTTGCGTACGGGCGACGAAGCTGCGGCCATCAGTGCACTTCGACATCTCGATGAGCGGCGCTACGCACTCGACACGCAGAGCGCCGCGTTCCGCACTTCCCTGGGACAAGCCGGGACCGTAGAGGACTCGGCAACGGGATAAACGATTGAGGAAGTAGCCGTGCTACGCGGCACCGGGGACGTGCCGCGGACCCGACAGCGCACGGCGAAGTTGCGAGCATTCGCGTACCAGCCCCCGAGCGCGGGCCCAGGGCCTGTCGCTTTGAGGCATATCCGGGAGCGGCGACTGGCGCCGGCCCGGAGTGTCGCCGGGCATGGAAAGCGGAAGCGCAGCTACTTCGCCGGGATGACATCCCGCTGGTTGAACAAGGAACGGTCGGGGACGCGGCAGTTCAGGTGGCCGCCTCGGCCCCTACCCACCGCAAGCTCGATGCTGTCAAGTGGTGAGGATGGCGAGGGGTGTACGGCAGGGTTGCGAACGCCGAGCTAACGGACTCCGGTGGAAACCGGCTCAAGGAAGAGCAGGCATGAGTTCGGGTTGTACTCGACGACCTGAGCGACGAAGCGGAAACGGTCGCCCTCGCCGACGGGGTCCGAGGTCTTGGCGCCGGTGAGATTCAGGTCGAAGACGTTCACATCCTCGAACTTGAAGGCCGGCCCCACCGTCGATTGCGGTCCCCTGTTCCCGGGGGCGATGAGGATGTCGTATCGCGTGTCGTAGTCGCCGTGATTCGCCATGTTTGCGATGGAACCGTCGAACTCGATGGTCCTGCCGCCGTACTCGGTCGCAAATGATGCGACCCTCTCATCGCAGTAGTCCGGGACCCCCAGCAGCGCCGCAAACTTCTCACTGTTGTCGGCAGTCAAGACCTGCTCGTCGGCAAGCCCACTTGACCGAGATGCGTCGAGCTCCGAGGTTTCGGACGTCGGTTCGGCGGGTGGCGCGGTAGAAACCGTGGTCTGCTCCGCGCTCGGATTGGGGGTGTCGCCTCCGCCTTGTGTCCCGACAACGACGCCGATGATGCCGGCAACCAAGATCAGTGCGAATGACGCGACCAAGACCGACTGCGTCTTCGGCCGCAATCGGCGGAAGGTCGCGGCGATGCTCAGGAGGTGGGCGCCGAACGTCTTTGGCTTCACCCGGCGAAAGTTGAGCTCCGTCCGGAGCGTCCCCTGATTCTCGGAGACGAGTTCCCAGCCTTGGTCCTGCGACTTTGCCTTCGCGCTGCTCTCCCTGCCGCGCAGCGCTTGCACGGACTTGAACTCGTACTGGAGCGGAGCACCGTGCGGCGCAGGGGGAAGAGGAGGCGGCGGCGACGCCTGGGGCGTCTCGTAGCCAGGCGGCGGGATTGACATTCGGGACGGAGCTCCTGAGTTTTCGACCGCGCCTAAGCGCACGGACTCCAAGATTTCTGGCAATCGAAGACATCGACCGCACCGCACGCTTCCTTGAGCAGACAACCTAAGCCTCGATCCACCGTTTGATCGCGCGTGGGCGGGGTGGGCGGCGTGATCGGCCGGTTGGCCGTCTTGTCGCGGGTGTGTGAGTAGGTCGGAGTCGTGGGCGTGTGCGCGGGGGCCGGTTCAGA
>Ga0193699_10000050_pt1 | contig 65710 bp, 97 predicted proteins | sample L3c2metaG_FD_160095 | JGI IMG/M metagenome (GOLD analysis project Ga0193699, IMG submission 160095) | Soil microbial communities from a riparian zone of the East river system, Colorado, United States - L3c2 | ecosystem: Environmental > Terrestrial > Soil > Riparian zone | place: USA: East...
TCCTGCTGGTCGATGTCGCCGGGTTTATGCGCATCGAAGCGATGAACACGCCGGACAACGCCGTCTACAGCCTGACCAACATCGGCGATCCCTTCAATGCACCGCCAACCACGGCGATCCCGGTGGGCGCGTCGGTCACCGTGCCGACGATTGTGAATGCTGGAACGAACGTCACCGTCACTGGCTCGCTGCTGACACCGACCGTTAATTCGACGACAGCGCCTGCGACTGTGACGGCCGGCAGCGTGGTTTATGGCGGCGTCGGTGGCGCGCTCACGGGCGACCTCGCGAACTTCTCATGGGACGCCACCAACAAGCGCCTCGGCATCGGCACCAACGCACCCGCTGCAGCGCTCGATGTTCGTTCGGCTACAGCCGGCAATCCGGCGATGCACGTCAAGGCCGTGGGCAGCGCGGCGGCGCAGAATTTCTGCGACGTTCAGGTTGATGATGCGACTGGCGGTGCAGGCAGCATCTTCCGCGTCTTAGGCGGTGCGGGTGGCACCAACCCGCTCTACCAAGTGGACCGGGCGGGCGACACTCAGGTCTCGGGTTGGCACCGTGCATTGTCGCTCACTGCGCCGGTTGCTGGTGGCGCTGACTATTTCGCTTACTATCTGGGCAACGGCGCGGGCGGCAACCTCGGTGTGTTCGGCGGCATCGGCGCGCCGACCTTCTCGACGTTCGGAGCCAAGGGTTCGATCTACATGGACATGGCCGGGGCGGTGCCTTGGTACAATGTCGATGGCGCGACGACGTGGGCCAAGGTGGGAACCGGCAGTGGCGGGACATCGATCTCGGTCGGTGACACGCCGCCGGGATCACCGACGGCTGGTGCGCTGTGGTGGAACAGCGTGCTCGGTACGATGTTCATCTACTACAACGACGGCAATTCTACGCAGTGGGTGCCGGCCGCACCGGCAGCAGCGCTTGCCGCACCGGTCGTGACCTTGCCGGTCATGTGGCAGCAGGTGAGCGAGACCGTTCTGGCGGTGAATGGCAACTTCATCGACGTCACGCTGCCGGTCGGGGCCAAGCAATTCCAGATCGATTTCGAGGCGACGATTGTCGGCAGTACCAACGATACGCTCATGCTGTTGTGCATGCAGAGTGGCGCGCCCTACGTGACGGCTGATCAGACTTCGCAGCAGATGTATGGAGCGGGCGCGGGGACGGGTGCGCAGGCACCCACTGCTCAGACCTCCATGCAGTTGGCTAATGCCCTTATTTTTCAAGGTCGCGTTTATGGTTCTTTGCAGGCGAACCCGCGCACGACCTTCATGGCGACGGCGGTAGTGAGCGAAATACAGAGCGCCGGTCATGTGATCCGCACGGTTGAGATGGACAACAGCTGTTCGCGCAGCACGATCACCGGTTTCCGTTTTCGCACGTCGCTCACGGCCTTCCTTGCCGGCTCGCGCGCCAGTGTCTCGGTGCTGCAATGATCGACTTTCCCGCCTCTCCGACTGACGGCCAAGTTTTCTCGGCGACGAACGGTGTTGTCTATAAATACTCGACGGCTCAAAGCGCGTGGCTGGCGCAGGCTGGCCCGCCGGTTATCGGTGGCACGGGCGAGGTGGTGGTGTCGCTGGCGAGTTGGTTGATCCCGGCTGCTGGCAGCGATGTGCAGGTGCCGTTTGCCACTGTGCTGAACGGCAACGCTGGCCTGTGGTTTAACACCACGACTTTTCGTTACACGCCACCGGCTGGCAAATATTATTTGTCCTTTACTGGGTATTTCCTCGCGCCGAGCAGCGGCAACGGTTCGGCCAGTGTCGCTTTGCGCAAAAATGGTGCGCGCGTTCCAGAGGCATATATTGCGGGGTCTGCCAGCGCTAATTTTTGGATACCGATCACCTATGGCGCGTACGTCGATGCTAACGGCAGCGATTACTTCGACTGGGTGGTGAACAACACCACCGGCACCGGCTGGGTCAACGGCTTCTTCTCGGCCTTCCCGCTGACCGGCATCAAGGGTCCGACTGGCGGCGCGCCCGGTGCGGTGGTGGGCGATTTCTTCGCGGCCAACAACACACCGTTCACGATGGCGACGGTCGAGACCGTCGTCGTCCCTCCTACCATCGTGACGGGCAATTCGGGTGGCTACTACAATAATTCGACGGGTCGGTACACGCCGCCCGCTGGGCGCTATTTGATTTTTGGGACGGCAGTGGTCGGCTACAGCGGCGGCGCGGTCTTGGCGGAAATGCGTTTGCGTAAGAATGGTGCGATGGTCGAGCGTTCGGTCGAGACGCCAGCGAATAGCGCCTACTACAACACTACGAAGGTCGCGGCGATTGTCGACGCTAATGGCACCGACTACTTCGAATTGTCGCTGTGGGGTAATTCAGTCGGCAATGCGTGCAGCAATCTGTATTTCGGCGCGACGCCGACGCAGGGCATGGTCGGACCTCAAGGACCGACCGGACTGCCGGGCCAGATTGGCTGGCGGCAGATCAGCGCTCAGACCGTCAGCGGCCAGCCGTTCATCGACGTCACTGCCTTGCCGGTCGACATCAATCATCTGCAGGTCTTCTTCAGCTGCACGCCCGGTACGAATGACTCCAGCTTTGGGGTGCAGCTTTACAATGGCGCAGGCGTGCTCGATGCGGCGAATGGCAACTATTTGTACGGCAACTTCGAGGTCAACAATTCTTTGACGGCTGGCAGTACGGGTGGTGCCACCTCGTCGACATCCAGCGCTTATTCGTCTGGCATCCTCTTTGATTTCACGCAGACCAACAATCGTGTCGCCAACAATGCGGCTTTTGCCGGTTCGTCGATCTCGGGCGACTTTCGGATCGCCAACATCCGCGATACGGCGAAGCAGAAGGTCGTCAATTTCCAAGCCACCTATCCTAACGCTGCGGCTAATCTGCTGCTCAACATGTTTGGTGGCGGCCATCGAACCATAGCGGGAGCGATGACCGGCTTCCGTTTGCTCTTTTTAGCGGGTTCGACGATCTCGGGTAGTGTCACGGTGTGGGGTTCTCCCTAGGAGGTATGATTGAAATTGAATGAGCGACAAGCCTCCATTCGACCCGGTCAAGGCGTGCTTTTACTTGATCGCAGGGATCCTCGCGTTCGAGTGCTTCGTTGTCGGCGTGGGCGTGATGTCGTGTCTTTGGTACATGGAAACGATCATCAAGAACCCCGAGATCATGTGCGATCCCAAGAACCGCCTGTCCGAACTGCTGACTGGCGCGCTCGCGGCGGCGCTGGCGTTTGCTGGTGGTTTCACTCGCAACCCGCCGCCACCACCGCCACCGCCACCCAAGGGGCCTGATCATGGCTGAAATGGACTTTCCCGCTGATCCGATCATCGGCCAGAAGTTCACCAACTCGGTAGGGGTGGTCTACCAGTGGAATGGTACGGCGTGGCTGATCGGCTTCTATGACAGCAGCACCGAGACCTTCGTCACGGTCGGTGACCTGCTGGATCAGATCCGCACTTTGCTGATGGACACCGACGTGAGCAGCGGCGAGTACCGCTACTCGAGCGACAGCATCGTCGCTAACATCAACATGGGCCTGATCGAGATGTACCGCATCCGGCCCGACATCTTCCTCGAAAACAACTTCCACATTCCGTCGTTCAACGATGCCGATCTCAGTCAGCCGCTGGTGATCGAGCAGCAGTTCATTCCATCGCTGGTCTACTACGCCGTCGGCATGTGCCAGCTGCGCGACGACGAGGAAACACAGGATGCCCGGGCGTCGAGTTTCCTTGGCAAGTTCTCGTCGATGCTGGTCGCCGTGGCCTGACATTATGTCAAGAGGTTATCATGGCATCTGCTTTTGATCGTGTCTTCGCCGACGTCCGCAAGGACCTGCCGAGCGTGCCGGATGCGGTCGTGCGGCAGGAGATCTTCCGGGTGATGGACGATTTCACGCAGCGCACCAACATCTGGCAGGAAGGCACGCCGGTCGACATTCAGCCCAACGTGCAGACTTACAATTTGACGGTGAGTTTCGGCCAGCCCAATCGCCTGATGTTCGTCTACGATGCCAATGCGGTGACCAAGTATTGGCCAATGCGCGGCATCAGCATGCGCATCCCCGGCGTCCTGCAGCTCTATCAGGCACCGACCAATGCAGCGACATGGATCGCTGTTATTGCCAAGCGCACTGCCGAGCCGGTCGACCCCGGCACGCTCTATCCAGTGATCGATGATTGGATCGTCGACAAATATGCCGACACACTCGGTCGCGGCATTCTCGCGCGCCTGCAGTTTGAGCCGCAGAAACCCTATTCCAACCCGATGCTCGCGAGCGCCAACCAGCGAGCGTACATCTCGGGCTGCTCGCTGGCCCGCGCCAACGACAGTCATGCCAACGTCTACGACGCCCAAAACTGGATGTTCCCGCAGGGCTGGGCGACGGTGACGAGAAAGCCATGGACCTGACATGACCATTTCCGTCAAACATAAATTCCACTCGGCTAAGGGCGACGGTCCTGACTCGACCTTGGTCCGGCCATCGGCGTGGGACGACGATCACGATTTTCAGACGACCAGCACGACGCCCATCGTGCTGGGTCGGCAGACGCCCGGAGCTGGTCCCATCGAGGAGCTGCCGCTCAACGTGCTGTTCCCGGCTGGTGGTGTCCTGCCGTTTGCCGGGTCGGTGCTGCCGGCTGGCTGGCTGTTCTGCTATGGCCAGTCGGTCAACCAAGTCGACTTCCCAGCGCTTTATGCTGCGATTGGCACGACCTACGGTGCCGGGCCGGGCCCGGCGACGTTCGTCATTCCTGATCTGCGCGGCACGGTGGTTGGCGGCAAGTCAAACATGGGCGGTGCGGATCGTGGCAACCTGCCCGGCGGTGCCACACTCGGTCAGTATCTTGGTGCGCCATCGGCTGGCGTCAATTTTACTTCGCTCGGTGCGCTCCATACTGATTACGGCAACATCGGTTTCCAGCAAACTTTCGGTGCGATCACCACCGGGAACGCGTCAGCCGGCGGCAGTGCCGGTGGCAGTACCTACGCCGTCCTGAACGATCAGGTGACGGTGGGGGGCTTCACCCGTGTCATTGGCGACTTCACGGTCAGCGTGTTCGGTAGTACGACGATCTCCATCGTTCAGCCGACCGTCATACTGAATTGGATCATCAAGACCTGAGGTGACACAATGTCAAAAGGAAAGACAACCGTGGAGGTTGCGCAGGTTCCTCAATATAGCGACCAGACCATGCGCGAGATGGAGGCGGGCCGTGAGGCGGCTCGTACGAACGCTGCCGCTCAGGAACGCGCCGATACGGCGCGCACGTTGGAGGCAGCTGAGACCGCAGCAAAGGAAGTTGAAACGCAACGGCAACAAGCTGAGGAGAAAATGCGCGTTGTAGCGGAGGCAGAAGCGGCGCATGCCGCCAAAACTTCCTCTGATGCAGCGTCAAGTCTATAGTTTCCACGATACCAACCCAAGGAGAACGTAATGGCTGGAAAACTCGCCTACATCATGTTCATCGAAGACGGGCATCCCGATCAGGGCCTGCCGCCCGGCATGCCGGGTCATCCCGACCAAGGCTTCAATCCTGCCTATCCTGATCAGGGCCTGCCCGGTGTACCCGGCGCACCCGGTCAGCTGCCGTCTGGACCGGGCGGACGTCCCGGTCACTTGCCGTCGCATGGTGGTGGACGTCCGGTCGATCCGGGCTACGGCATGCCGGAAGGGCTCAAGCCCGGTCAGCTGCCGGGTTACTCACCCCCGCAGGTGGCTCCCGGCTCGACGCTGATCATGGTCCGTGATCAGTACGGCACGTGGTACTACGCGTCGCTGCCCAACAGCTCGGCACCGCCGCGTCCGTCGCCGCAGCCGCCGCAGCCGGGTCAGCCTGATCAGGGTCTGCCGGGTCAGCCGGTTTACCCCGATCAGGGCCTGCCGCCGGGTTCGCCCGGTGCACCCGGACAGGGACTGCCGGTTCAGCCGGGCTTCCCTGAGCGTCCAAGCCATCCAATCGCACCGGGTGGTCCGCCGGTTCATCCCGGTCAGCCGCTTCCGCCGACTGGCCAGCCGCCGGTTGCCGGTCAGCCGCTGCCGCCGACTGCCCAACCGCGTCGTTAACCTCGGGAGTTAGCCGTGAGCGTGCTCAAGTTCGATAAGTTCGGTGGAGAAATCCCGGCGCTCGACGAGCGTCTGCTGCCTGATATGAACGCGGTCTACACTGAGAACGCGTTCCTGCAGGCAGGCCGGCTTGAGCCGCTCGCGGCTGACATTCCGATCCACACTTTGGTCGATCCGACGATGCGCTATGCGTTCCGGATCCCTATCGACAACCCGGGCATCGAGAACATCCTCGACAGCTACTGGCTAGAGTTTCTTTACGCCGACACTTTCGTCGTGCGCTCGCCAGTCACCGATCAGGCGGATGGCGGTACCTACTACTGGGCCGATGGTAAAAGCCTGCCGGGCTATACGACCTACAATCGAGTAGCGGCCAGTCAGCCTAATCTTGTGCTGGGCATTCCTCGGCCGGAGCATGCTCCCGGTCTGACGGTGACAGGTGGTGCGATCCCGACCGTGACGCGGGCTTACACCTACACATGGGTCTCCGACATCGGTGAGGAGGGTCAGCCCAGCGATCCGACCTTGGCGACCGGCAACGCCAGCGGCACGTGGCACGTCACGATGACGGCACCAACGCCGGCCGACAAAGCGAACCGGACGCTGACGACGACACGCATCTATCGCACCGAGACCGGCACGGATGGCAGCGTCGGGTTCTTCTTTGTCGTCGAGCTGCCCATCGCCACGCTCACCTACGATGACATCGTGTCAAGCGACATCGTGGCGAACAGCGAGCAGCTACAGAGTGAAGATTGGTCGCCGCCACCGACCGACCTTGCGGGCATGGTGTCGATGCCCAACGGCATGGTTGCCGGGTGGCGCGCCAACGAGCTGTGGTTCTGTGAGCCCTATCGGCCGCATGCGTGGCCGGTCAAGTACATGCTGGGTGTCGAGAGCCCGATCATGGGGTTGGGTACCATCGACCAGAACTGCATGGTCTTGACATCCGGTCAACCCTACGTCGCAACCGGTGTCGATCCTTCGCAGATGGCGCTCAAGAAGGTCCAGCCACTCGAGCCCTGCACGTCGCCGGGATCCATCGTGCAGACGCCGGGCGGCGTGCTCTATGCTTCGAATAACGGTTTGATCCTGATCGGTCCGAGCGGTGGCACCAACGTCACTCACGATATGATCCGCAAGGACGAGTGGCTGCGCCTGTTCAACTTGCGCACCTTGCAGGCGTCCTACTTCATGGACGGCTACTACTGCTATTCGAGCGCCATTGACGGTGTGTTCCAGACCGACACGTTCCAGATGGACGCGTTTCAACAGGAAAATTACTTCGGCACAATGATCGGTGCGCACATCTCGCAGGATCAGCGCCTCGGCTACATGACGATCACCTGCGATCAGCCGACCTACAATGTCATGACCGATCTGTGGACCGGCGAGACGTTCGTGCTGCGCAACGGGCAGGTGTTCCACGTCGACCGTCGCCAGTACGATCCCAAGCAGAGCTACGTCTGGCGCTCGAAAATCGTGCAGATGCCGTACAAGGACAACTATGCGGCGGCCAAGATTTTCTACGACGTGCCGAATGGTCTGGCACCGGCTCCGGGCATCGAGCATCTGTTCAAGATGTACGCCGACGGCAATTTGAAATTCACGCGACCGATCCGCAAGTCGGGTGAGCAGTTCCGTCTGCCGTCCGGCTACAAGGCGGACTTCTTCCAGTTCGAGCTGAGCGGCCAGCTGATGATATTCAACATGCAGATCGCCACGTCGCCGCATGAATTGCGAGGTCTTTGATGGCCGTCCCAACGATCCCGACGCCCGACGCTACGCCTGAAGGTCTCTATCAATCGGTGATGGCGCTCAAGCAAGTCGTCGACATTGCCCATGGCAACGTGCCGGTGGGGCCGCGCGCGGCCAAGACGGCGGCCAGCATCAAGATCGGGGCAGCGATCTCTGCCGTCATCCGACTGAACTCGTAGGAGACGACGATGGCCGTTAATCCCAACACCGTCGGCAACCCGCTCGATCTCTCGATGCCCATCGCTGAGACGACGAACCAAGCCTACAAAGATTGGCAGCAGCAACAGGACCAGATGAACTGGGCCAAGGCGGCCTACGCCGGCAACAAGGCGACGGCGGATAAAGTTCAGGCTGGTGATCTCGCCACCCAAGACGAGATGAACCGGGCGGCGACCGAGGATCGTGCGCTCTACACCGGCACCTACGTGCCGGCGATGAAGCAGCAGATGGACTACGCGCTGAATTACACCACGCCGGAACGCATGGCGGCGAACCGTGGCGCGTCGATGGCGACGTCCAACATCGCCTTCGATGCCAACGCCAACGCGGCTAAACGGCAGCTTGGGAGCTACGGCGTCAACCCGGCGTCCGGTGCCTTTGCCGGGCTTGATGCCGGCGTCGCGGCGGCGCGCGCCAAGCAGGCGGCAGGGGCCGGGACGACGTCGGATCGCCAGACCGAGATGTTGGGTCAGCAGTACCTCGCCAACGCCATCGCGACCGGCGCGGTGCTGCCCGGACAGGCGGTCAATGAGGCGGGTCTGGGTGTCGGCGCGGGTAACGCCGCCGCGAACACCGGGCTTGCCACGACGGCGTCGGGGTCATCGACCATGGGCACGCCGCTGCAGTGGAACCAGCAGGGCAACAACATGTTCGCCAACTGGCCAGCATGGGCGTCGACCGCGACTAATGCTGGTCTGACCCAGAACCGTGACACGGCCGCGCAAAGCGAGGCGCAACAGAAGATCAATGCGTCGAGCTCCAGCGGTATCGGCGCGTTGGTCGGTGCCGGTGCCGGCATCCTCGGCTCGGTCGTCGGTGGCCCGGTCGGCGGTATGATTGGTTCCTCGCTGGGCAGCATGGTCGGCAACAGCCTCGGCGGCGGCAGCGGTATGACATTCGCGGAGGGTGGTGCCGTCGATGAAGAAACGGCGGAGGGTGAACCGCCGATGGATGACGCGTCCAACATGGTGTCGCCCGAGATGTCGCCTAGCGGCGGTGCTCAGACCGACGACGTGCACGCTCTGCTGAACGAGGGTGAGTTCGTCGTGCCCAAGGACGTCACCTCTTGGCTGGGTGAAAAGTTCCTGCAGAATTTGATCAACAAGGCGCGTACAGAGGCATCTGGTCCCAAGGCCGAGCCCGAGCAGGCTCCGATGCCGCAGGCGATGGCGCTGTCACCGCCTGCGTTCCAGTCCGAAGGCGCACGCGCGGGGGCATAGCATGACACTCAAGAATGAGATCTTTGAGGGCATCGCTGCCTACAAGGCGCTGACGCCAACGCCGCAGGACGACTACTACAAATACCGTCTAGGACAGCTCAAGAAAAAACAGAAGGACGACGACGCCGTCACTCAAGGCGCGAAGGACGAGATCGACGAACAGAACCGGCGGCGTGCTGCGGGCGGTCCGCCGGGCACCCCGGTACCGACGGTTGCTTCGACGGCGATGCCCGGGTCGACACAGACCGCGCTCAATACGTCGACGTGGGATCCGACCCAGCCGATTGGCCAAGCGAACATGCCGACCGACCAACAGGGTGGCATGATCCATGCGTTCAAGGATGGCGGTGCGGTCGATGACGAAAGCGATGTTGACCGGCTCGTTGCTCAACTGCTGACTGAAGACCGCGCGCGAGGTCAATACGGTGGCCAGACCTACGGTGGCGAGACCCACGGTGGTGCGCAATTCGGCGGCAATAAATTTGGCGGCAATAAGTTTGGTGGTGCGCGGTTCGGTGCCAGCAGCCCCCCTGATGAGCCGCCGCCTAGTACGCCCGAGCGGCCTACGCCTACGCCCCTGCCTACTCCTCCGGCAGAGCCCAGCACGCCCGAGGAACGCGAGCGTGCGATCTGGGGTCAGGAGTCAGTCGACCGAGCGAATGCCGCGCGCGACGCGGCGATGGCTACCGTTCGACGCGGCCAAGCCGTTCGACCGATGCCGGGGGAGGATCGTGCCTTCGCAGCGGATTGGCCGCCCCGGGATGATCGTGAGCCTCCACCCTCGGATACGGTTCCTTCAGCACCGGGGTTCGAGGGCGCGCAACCTTACGCTCCTATCGGCACCACCACTCCGGGCGAAGCAGCAATGGCGGCGCGCAGGGCGTTTTTTCCGCCGACCTCGCCGCGAGTAGAGCCGCCCCCTGCGCCGGTCGGTGCCGGGGCGGGTACAGCAGCGGGTCAGCAGGTTGCCGCCGCCGCTCCGCAGCCAGCTGCGCCAGCGCCGCCAACTCCTCCATGGACGCAGCAGCGGTCGCAGCCTTCGCTGGGCGTACCGACGCAAGCATTGAGCACGACGCCCCCGTCGTCTCCTGCACCCGCGCCCGCGCCCGCGCCGGCCCCCGCGAGACCGACTGGCCCCACCGGGACGGCAAGCACACCGGCACCGCCGCCGACGGCAGGTGCTGCCAACGCGCCAAGCACTGCTCCGAAGGGGAGCCTAGCCGATCAGTCGCGGGTGACGGCGTTCGACCCAACGGCCGATCTCAACGATCCGCGCAACGCGCACCGCGTCGACCAGAGCGGGGCGACGGTCATGCCCACCCAGCAGGACATGCACGCCGTGCTGAATGCTGGGCTGCAGGCAGCACCGGGTGGCGGAGCTCAACAGCCGCCGCCGGGTCAAGGAGCGGTGTCACGCCCGGTGTTCAACCAGTGGGTCGACGCGCACAACCAAGGTGGGCGGTTGACATCCGGTCAAGCCCTCATGGTCGGCATGGTTGGTAAGTACAAAGTTTTGTTGAGCCAAGGTCGCCAAGCCGAGGCGTCGCAGATGGCATGGGGTCTCATTCAGGCGGCCAATCTCGAGGCCGCGTCGTGGGGCGACGTCGCTAAGGACCAAATCCATGCGAACAACCTGCCCGGTGCGGTGGCCAGCATCGCCAAGGCGGCCGATCTTAGCCCGGACGGAATGCACCATCGTCCGAGCCCCGATGGACGGTCGATTGAGACCTACGATAACAACGGCAAGCTGACAGCGACGACGCCGATGGATGGCCGGATGGCGCTGGCGGCGGCGATGGGTCTGCAAGATGGCACGCTGATGTGGGCGGCGCTGCAGAGCACCGTCGCGTCGACCCAGAAACCCGACAGGAATGCCGAAGGACGGCAGCTCACCAACGACCTGCGTCGCCAGCAGATTGAGGGCGCACGCCTGCGTAATAAGAAGCTGGCATCTGCCGGGACCGGTGGCGGCGGCGGCGGGTCCGCTGCCGGTGCGGAGTTGGCGGCGCTGTTCGGGCAGACTAATGCGTCGGCTCATGTTGCCGGTCCACCGCAGGGTGGTGGCGAAGACGACAGTTGGATTGACCGAGAGACCACAAACCCACCGGATGAATAGTGATGCCTGATCTAGCTTTCAGTCCGGACGCACCGGAGTACGGGCCCGAAGTCGCGCAAGCTCCTCCGCCCGAGTTGATGCAGTCGCCTTTTCAGAGGCTGCCGGCAGCTGCGCCGTCGCCTGTTCAAGCGCCGCCCGCGCCGCCCGCGCCGCCGACGGGACAGGGCGATCAGCTTGGCGTGCAAACCGGCACGCCGCCGCCAGCGCCGACACCGGAGCAGGTGAAACAACAGACTGCTGCTGAAGCAGCCGACGATATGGAACAGCAAAAGGCTGCCGACCTCGAAGAGGAACAGCAGTACAAGACCTTGCGGTCTCATCACGGCAACTATGACATTCTAAAAGACAACGTCACTGCTGATAGTCATCCAGATACCCCTAAGTTGCAGCGGGCATTGGAGCTCTATAGCAAGCTGGGCAAGGGTGACCCTGCGATCAAGCAGTACAAACCGCTGATCGACGGTCTGAAAGCGAAAATCAATACCGAGACCAAGGCGCAAAATGACAAGGTGAACGCTGCACGCAAGGTCGAGGCGGCGCAGGCTGACGCCAAGTATGAAGATGTCAATCAGCGTGAGCGCACCTACGGAACAATCGGCACCATCGTCGACACCGTCGCTGGTGACTATGGCGACCGCGCCAAGGATCGCGATCCCAAGGTGGCGCAGGCAAGCGATTTCACCGTCAAGACGTCGCCGCTTACCACCATGTCGATCAAGAAGCGCGACGGGACGGTATCCTATGAGCCGCTGCGCAACGCTGCGACGTCGATTGCCACGTTGAACGGTCGCATGCCTCCTGACGCTGCGGTGAACCACGTGCTGTCCATGGCGTCGCCGCTGGGTTTCGACGACAAAGGCAAGCCGCTGACCGGCGTCAACGGCAAGACCGGTGCCGGTGCGACGACCTATCAGGTGATCGGCCGCGACGTGCGCGACAACTATCTGGTCGTGACCAACGACGGTACGCACTTGCGGGTTGATCCCGATACGATGGCGCAGGTACGACAGGCCCGGCAGATGGGATGGAGGGCGGCCAAGCAGTGGCAAACTGATCAGAAGAAAGCGGCTGAGCCTGATTGGCTCACTCGTACCTATCGAAGCGTCATTCCCGGGAAGGGCTTCTGATGCAGAACGAGTTCACCAAGCCGGGATTTCTGTCAGGCATTCGTGATCCGACCGAGGCGGCACCGGAAGACACCAACACGCGGTCGTGGGGGCAGTTCGGTGCCGATACGGCGATTGGTCTGGCCAAGCCGTTGGTCGGCGCAGCGCGCACGGTCACGCAGGGCGCTCGCATGGGTCTCGACGAGCTGCCGCCGGAGGCTCGACCGGAGTGGTTGGGTGACGCGGCACATGGTCCGGTAGCTGACGTCGACCGTTCGCTGGGCAGCGCCGAGAAGTGGCTCGACGATCAGCGTTCGGCGCGTGACAAGGCGCTCGACACTGACTCGCCATTTCCCGGTCCTGACCAGCGCAGCTTCTGGCGGGAGCCGATTGCTTCGACCGTTCATCAGATAACGCCGCTCATTCCGATGGTGGCGGGTGCGGTCCTGACCGGCGGCACCAGTTTAGCGGCGCAGGCTGGCGTGGCGGCGACGTTCGGTTTGCTGGGTGTCGGCTCGTCGCTCAGCCAGTTGCGCGATGCTTCCGAGCAAATGCCAATCGATGAACTTAGAAAGTTACCGCAGTACCAAGAGTTCAATGGCGACGAGCAGGCTGCCCGCAACAAGGTGTTCAAGGACTCGGTCGATTTGAAAACCGAGGCGGCGACGTTCATCGTGAATGGAGCGACGTTCGGTGCCTTCTTGCAGGGCATCGGCAGTCCGGCCAAGAAGGCGCTGGCGCAACGTCTCAAGAGCATGCTGATCGGCGGTACGGAAGGCGCTGGCATCGGTGCGGCGCAAGGTGCTGTCAGCTCCTACGGCGAAGAGCTGGGTAAGGTTCGGCGTGGCGAGCAGGAGAGCATTGACCCCGCCAAGGTGGCGGAGAGCACTGAGAGCGGCACGGCGTTTGGTCTGCCGATGGGGCTGCACCATTTCGTTTCACCGCACAGACCCGGCCAGAAACCGTCTGAGGAACCACCGGCACCGACGTCGACGCCGCTTGACACCGATGTTAAGAGCGTCGCAACGCAGGCGCTGCAGACTGACACACCGCCTCCTGAGCCGACGATGTCGCCGTTCGGCGGCGACACGGGCGTACCCGGTCCACAGCAAGCGCCCAGTGCGCCGTTGCCGCCCGAGTTTCCCAACATCGAGCGGCCCGGTCTCCCGCAGCCCGGCGACTTTCCCCCAAGTAGCTCGCCGGGTCCGCCGCCTCCACCTGCCGGACCGTCTCCCCCAATTCCCGGTGCCGGTGGTGGAGGTGGCGGTGCTCCTCCTGTTGGCGGTGCGCCGATGTCGACGCGTTCGCGGACGGGCGTGCCCGGACCGGCACGCGCGCCGACCGAGCCGCTGGCCCCACGTTTTGCTGAGATCGAGCGCCCGGGGTTGCCCAGCCCCGGCGACTTCGGTGCGGAACCAGAACCGGCTGTGCCGAGTTCTCCTGTCGCGGCACCGCGCCCTGCCCCCGCTGAAGCTGCGGTGGCCGCCCCGGCTCGACCGGCTCCTGTTGTGGCACGGGAGGAGCCGGCGGCCGGGCCTACTGCGGCTCGAGTTGCCGCGCGTGAAATCCCACAGGGTGGCGGTGAAGGTGTAACTCCCGGTGTAACTCCGGAGGTTAGACAGGAAGCACGTGCTGAGCCGCGTCGTGAGACGACGATCACGCCCGGTGCCGAGACGGCCATCGCGCCTGTCACGCAGCGTGCCGAGCATGCGCCGGTCACCTTGGGTGAGACGCTGTCGGAAGAAGCGCAGGCTCACATGGCGCGGGCACGCGAGCAGGCCGAGACAGCCCAGAACGAACGCAACGCTAAGACGGTTGCCGCGCGCACCGGCCGGACGATGGAGCGCACCGGCAAGGTCAAGACCGGCGTCGAGCGGGCGCTCGAAGTCGCGCTCAAGGCGTGGAAGGCGAGCAAGGAGAAAACTGCCGAGGGCTGGCAGACGCTGCGCCGGCAGGCGATCAACGTCGAAGCAGGGCGGGTCGCGGCCGGGCTCAGGGCCAAGGGGTACCTGAACCAGATCGGCGAGCGGCCGGTGACACCGGGTGGCGTCGCGCGGGAAGTCGAGCGCATTCGCACCCGTGGTCAGCCGCGCAAGGCACCGGCAGCCGATACCAACGAAGTCCTCACGCCCGAGGAAGTGAGTTTTGCCAACCGGCTCGACGAGCTGCATCGGCGGATCACGCCGGACATGCCGCAGCTGCAGTACCGCGCCACCATCCGTCCGATGCTGGCTGAGGCACGCCGGCTCGACGCGGCTCGCCATGAGAACGGCCAGCCGGCGATTTTCGAACGGGCACTGCCCAAGCCGCCGGGCATCGCGCGCTCGCTCGAACATCAGTTCAACGATCATGCCCACCGGCTGGAATTGCTGCGTCATCTGTCGCCGGACGAGTTTGCCAATTCCGAAGTCGTGCGCTCGACCCTGCAGAAGATGGCCGACATCAACGAGAAACGCGTCCCGCAGCGCGCGATCATGCGGCCGACAGAACCTGAGATTGACACGGTGTCAGGCCAGCTTGTGCGCCGCGAACAGCCGCCCGAGCCCACGGGGTTCCGCCCGCAGCCACACACCGAGTACCGCCCGTTGCCGACGCCCAGCTGGGTATCCGAAAAACTGGCGCAGGCGCACACCCAGACCGCACCGTCGATCATCGAGCACCAGCCCTACGCCGAGGCTGTCGCGTCCTTGGCAGGCCGCCAGTACCCCCGCCTGCCGGCGCAGCTGCCGACGGGCACCGCTGAGGTTAGGCGCATGCGGTCCGAGGCGACGGCGGCCGGGCAGCGGCATGACGTCGGCACGGTCTATCCGCAGGGTGCAGCGACGCCCGGTAGGGGCAAGGAGCGGCCGCTGACGTCGGCTCAGTTCGAACGGGAGCAGGAGGCGCATCGCGTCAAGACGGCAGCCGGCACGCCGCACGGCGAGGAGCTGCGCCGTGAAGCGGGGCATGCTCAGCGTGAGCTGACGCCGACCGAGGCGCGCGAGCTGGCGGCTGCCAAGCTGGCTGAGGAACGCGAGAAAGGAACCGAGCGGCGTGAACATCTCGGTGAGATACCCAAAGAGGAAGACCTCAACACGCTGGTTGATCAGGCGCTGGGCAAGAAGGAAGGGGCAGCCGCCACGCAGACGACGCGCAGCAAGCACACTCAGATGCGCGAGATCATCATCGAGCACAGCATCAACAGCGTACTGAAAAAACATTTCGGCGCGGAACTGGAAAACCTGCGCAGTATGATGGACCGCTTGCAGATCGGCCTGCCGCCGATCAAGCCTGCCGAGCTCGCAGCGCTCGAAGCGCAAGGCGTCACGGGCGGCCGGAAGTCGCAAGCCATTCGTGCCGGCAAGCCGGTGGCACCGCGTGAGCTGGTCAGCCGGCCCAAGCGTGGCTCGGCGCTGACCGGCGCTGCCTTGGACCAAGCTGTTGTTAAACGGATCATGGAGATTGCCGGCGAACATGTGCCTAAAACGCTTGGCAAGGAGCAGGCGGCGGCGCTCAAGGTCGACCCTGCCCGCTTCGGTCTGCGGCTCGAGGCTGAGGAAAAGCCGCGTGGCACACGTGAGAGTTTTAAGGCTCTGCGTGAGGAGCATGAGAGCGCGCTGATCGATTGGCAGAACAAGGTGTTCGACCAGATCACGGCAGGCTACGAACTGAAGCCGGTCCTTGAAGAGATCATCGCGACGGCCAAGAGAATTACCGCTGAACAGCGCCAGCAGCGCGGCATCACCGGTCAGTCGATCAAGACGTGGATCCCCAACGGGCGTGATGCCCGCACCGCCGATGGTCGCATCTTCAAGAAGTACAATGCCGGCCACGCCGAGGAGAAGGCGACGCACTTCAACATGCTGGCCGACATCATGAATGCTGACGAGCAGATCAGGCTGGCGCAGGCGGCGGCACCGACGGTCGATGCCTTCGACCACATGCGAGCGCCTGACGTGCAGCGTGTCATCGGCCAGCTCATTCCCGAACTCGGCAAGCTGGGCAGCGACTGGCGGCTCTATGAAGGCGGCATGGCCAAGGCGATCAATGAGGAGCGTCGGGCCAAGTCGGAAGAAGTCACCGAGCGTATGAAGGGTGTGCGGCCCGCCGAGGGTGGTGACGAGGAAACGCGGGCGGAAATTCCCGAGACAGCGCCGTCGGCCGAGGAACAGATGCTGGCGGCCGAGCCCACTTTCGAAACCGAGGGTGACCGACGAGCGCGCGAAAACCGCAACAAGCGCGAATGGCAGGACATGATCGCCGCGCAGCGGCCCTCGACGCAGGTCAGCGGCGCTCGGGTGGTCGGCACGCGGGCCAAGGGCGCGTTTGAAAAGATACCCAAGACCGAGGAGTTGCCGCCCGGTGAAGGACGCAAGCTCTCCGGTGCCGAACTCGAGGAAGCCAAGCAGCGTCTGCTGGCCAACCGGCGTAACCGCCCGACTGACGGCCCGCCGCCCGAGACGGCTGGCGAGTACCGCGCCGAGGTACAGGGCGCACGCGAGGCGCTGGCGACCGACGATCCGCAGCATCCGCTGATCAGCGACCACGAACCGGCGGCTGCCTCGCTCGACCGGGCCAAGGACATCATCAAGCGCGGCGAGGCGGGTGACGTTTCTTCCTTCATCACGCCCGAGTTCATTGACAAATTGTCAACGGTCAATGCGGGCGTGCGTGTCCTGCATGCGCCGGTCGAGGTGGTGGCCGGTGAGCGCGGCGAGGGTCAGGCATTCTACCAGCCCGACAAGGACCGTATCGTCCTCAGCAACAACGTGAGCAGCGGCGACTACGTCAAGAACGTGGTGCACGAGCATGTCCACGCCGCGACCGAGCACCTGCTGGACAGCGACGCCGCCTTCCGCAGTGAGGTCGAGGACCTGCGGCAGCGCGCCGAGGCGCATGCCAAGCAGGCGGGCGTCACCAACCAGCGCCTGCTCTATGGCCTGCGCGACCCGCACGAGTTTCTGTCGGAGAGCCAGTCCAACCCTGAGTTCCGCGCCATGCTGGGCCGTGCGTCGGCTCCCAGCCGGGGTGTCATTCAGGGGGCCAAGAACGTCATCAACGCGCTCTACCGCAGCATTCGTGACGCATGGCGCAGGGTGGTCGGCGAGAAGGATGGCGACACCGCGCTCGACGTGCTGTTCCGCGATACCTCCTCGGTGCTGGGCCGCACCGACAAGCTGGTCGCCAAGACACTTGACCGGCTGGCCATGGAAGGGCGGCAGCCCGGTGGCACGGCGGAGGGCCGGCGTTATAGCCCGCTGACCGACAAGGTTGCTGCGACGGCGTCACGGGTCGGCAAGGACGCGTGGTCGGCCGTCGCGCAGTCGCCCAAGTTCGACATCGGCATGTCGCTGCACTCGACGATGGATCTTGCCCGGCGTGGCGTGAAGGATTTTCAGGGCCATGCGCTCAAGGTGGCGCAGGTCATGGCGCGCAAGGCGACCGAGCGCGGCCGCATCATTAAGGAACAGGATCAGCCCAAGCTGCTGCGCACTGCGAAGTGGCTGAACGGCCTGAACAAGGACATGCGGATCAAGGTCGAAAAGTTCTTGACCGACGAGACGATGCATGGCGCGCACGCCGATGTGGCGTTGAACGATCCGAAGAACAAGCACATCAGCCTGTTCGAGCCGTTCAACGAGGCAGGGCCCAAGCCGTGGGCGCTGCGCGACGCGCAGGTCCATCGCATGCATGAGGGCATGCGCGAGCGCTACAACGAGCTGACGCAGGTGCCGGGCTTCGTCGAGAACCGCGCTGCGCTGCATAAGTTCTTTGCCGACCGTGAGACCGAAATTCGGCACGAGGTGACCAAGGCGCTGACCGAGCATCTCGGCATCCTACCGGCGTCTGCCGACACGCCCCGACTGAAGGCTGCCGCCATCGAGGTCATCCAGAAGCACATCTTGAACGAGAAGATGGACGTCGGGGAGAAGCAGCGACTGGAAGCGATCAAGAGTGAGGCCGGTCGCAGCAACTTCCGCGATGTCGTGGCCCGGATCCGCCGCACGCCTGAGCTCAATCGGCTGGCCGGTCCCTACATCCCGCTCACCCGGCGCGGCAACTGGGCGACATTTGGCCGGTTCAAGCTGGGTGAGGGCGGCGACAATGGCGAGCGTCCGCTGGCGGAGCGCGACACGCACGGTCGCGACGTCGACGAAGGCGTACGCATGTTCGACACCCGCGAGGCGGCCGAGGCGTTTGAGCAGCGCATGCAGGATAAGTTCGGCATCAGCCAGCTCGATGGCGGCGAGTGGTTCATCGATAAGGCGACCGGCAAGCGGGCGCGCGAGTACACCGAGGAGGAACTGCGCCAGCTGCAGGACAAGACCCCCGATCTCAACAACCGGTTGCTCAGGGCCAAGGAGGTCGAGCCCGGCATCGTCGAGGAAGGGCCCAACCGCTACGAGAAAAAATTCTGGGTCAAGATGCAGCCTAAGCTGCTGGAATTTCACGACAGCCGTGGCGAGGCCGATGCCAGTGCAGCGGCGTGGCGCGCCAAGCACGGTGCCGACATCGAGGTCAGCAACGCCGAACAGGTTCATCGCGGCAGCGGCAAGGAGAACGAGAAGTACGCCAGCTCGCAGATGCAGAAGCTGATCGACCGCGTCGAGACCACCGACACCTACCGGGGGCTCAGCACCGACCAGCAGGCGGCGCTCAAGAGCGCGCTCACCTTGCAGGCGGCCAAGCTCAGTCTGCGGCGCGGCGTGCGTCAGTCGTTCAAGCCGCGCGACTACGTGGCCGGTGTCGACCCTGAAAACTTGATGCACAACTTCATGGACTACTCCGGGCAGACGGCGGGTTATCTCGCCAACACCCGGCACTATGTCGAGATGGCCGAGGCGAAGGCGTCGCTCGATAAGTTCATGGCCGACAGCCGCTACGAAAAAGACCCGGTCAGCACGCTGCACCAGCGGACCCGCGACGAGCTCTACCGGCGGTCCGACACGCCGGCCGAGAGCAACGTCAACACGCCGTTCGACAAGGTGGTCGACGGCGTCTTGAAGATGTCGATGTTCAGCCGGCTGGCTGGCTTCTCCTATTACGTCATCAACTCGACCGAGCCGGTGGCGCTGGGCGCGCCGATCATGATGGATCGCCACGGCCCCGGCCGGGTGGCGGCCGAGATGGCGAAATCCTACCGCATGATCGGTCCGCTCAAGATGGCGGCGGCTGCCGGGCGCGATGCCTACCGGGCGTTCCGGGGTCGCACTGAGGAGTTCGACGCCAACGGCAACCCAACCGTCTTCACCGACTACAAGAAAGTTTTCGAGAAGTCGGTGGCTCAGCAGGCTGATCGTGCCGGTCTAGAAGATTTCATCAATCAGGTGCAGAAGGCCGGGCTGTTCGAGTCGTCGGCCAGCATCGAGTACCAGCGCATGATCAAGGGCCCGGCGGTGCCGTCGGGTACTTTCGACAAAGCCCAGAACTGGGCAAGCAACGTCTTCCAAGGGGCCAACACCGCCGTCGAAAACCTTAACCGGTTCGTCACGGGCGTGACCGCTTACCGGCTGGAACGGCAGCGGCTGGGCAACGCTGAGGATGCCCATCAGAAGGCGGTCGATTACGCGACCGACGTGATGTACCGCACCAATGGCGACTATCGCGATTGGAACTCACCCTCGCTGCTGACCAAGGGGCCGATTGGCAGGTTGGCCGGGCAGTACAAGAAGTACCCGCAGCGCGTGCTGGCGAGCTACATCGAGGGTGCCGCTGCCTCGCTGAAACTGCTGACCAAGGAGGGCAGGACCGAAGAGAACATGCAGAAGGCGAAGCGTCTGGTCGCCATGACGGTGGTGCAGATTGGTGCCGCTGGCGTGCTCGGCCTGCCGACCGACATTCTCAAGATCCCGATGAACACGCTTTACCTCAGCGGTGCGACCAGCGTCACGGGCGACGACGCTGAGAACTGGTTCCGGGGCAAGATGTTGAGCCAGTTCGGCCCGATGGGGCAGGTCATCACTGATGGTCTATCGCGTCTGACGCCGGTCGATGTTGCCAGCCGCATGGGCCTGTCCGGCTCAATCATCTATGGCTCGCCGTCGTCGCGTAAACCGGCCGACGTGATGGGCGCGGCCGTGGGGGTGATGCTCGGCTCGGGCGGCACCATGGCGCGCGACATGTTGAAGGGCGTCCAGCTGCTCAGTCAGTCGGCCAAGGCCAAATTGGATGGTGCTGACGCCGAGAGTTACAAACTTCTGATGCAGGGGCTGCGCTACACCATCCCGGTGCGCGCGCTGGCCGATCTGCTCGCGGCTACCGAGGCTGACGTCACGACGTCGACGTCGGGTCGCCCGCTGCGCGCGCCGTTGACCGATAGCCAGAGTGCCATCCGGGCGCTGGGTTTCCGGCCGACCGACGTGACACTGGCTGGCGAGGCGAAGGCGCGGGTCAAAGGCGCGGCCGACCGCTACACCGCCGAGCGCAATCGCCTGATCCAAGAGTGGGTGACGTCACCGCCGGCTGACCGGCGCTCGGTGCAGAAGGAGATCGACGACTTTAATCGGGTCTACACCAAGGGATCACAGCGCATTACGCGCGACGATCAGGTGAAGGCGATTGAAACGCGTCGCAAGGCCGAGAAGGCACCGTCCGGCGAGATGGGTCTGCCGCTCAATGCACGCACGCGCGCGTTCCTGCAGGATGAACCGACCTATGGGAGAGCACGATGACTGATCCTGTTCCCATCGCTCCCCCTCACCAACTGCCCGGGCAGAGCATGGATATGTTCCATGGCGACGAACAGCCGCTGCAGACCTTTCAGCAAGGTGGTGCGGTCGGAAACTTCGACGAGGCAAAGCGTAAGCTGTTCCTGTCACCGCAGGAGCAGAACGCTTACAAGTTGCACCTGCACAATCTGTGGTCCGACGATGGCTATAGTCACCCTGATGGTGGCCGGTCGTCGTATTACATGACACCGCACGAAGAGAACGGCAGGCACTATGCGTTGCCGGGTGTCGCTGAGGGCCGTCTGCTTTCCAGACCTGAGTCGGTTGACCGGGCTCGAACACAGGGTCTCGACAACTTTCCCTCTTATGGATCGTACGACGAACTCAGCAAACGCTATGGCGATCTGCACGGCTACATGGAGAAAGACACCAACGACTGGGAGCGCGTGCGCTCCGGTCCGCTGCAGGCAGGCGAGACCGAGATCACCGAAGGCTACGCACAGGGTGGTCGGGTGCAGGGTGAGGGCGAGGACGACCGGGTTGAACCGACTGACGAGGAACGGGCGCGCAACAGCAAGACGATGGACGACATCGGTGCCGGGCGTCTCAAGGTGCCGGAGTATCAGGGTCGCGACTTCGCCCCGCGTCCGGTCGGCCCACAGAGTGATCAGGATTTCGAGCCGCGCCGCACGAAAATCCAGCAGCAGATGGACGACCCCGAACACGGTGCGTGGCACGACGACAGTAAGTATCAGATCTACACCCCGCACCCGTCATTCTTTGCCGAGGTCGATCCGCGCGATCTCGTGGCGCACTTCGACAAACATCATCCCGAGGATCATAAACTCAACTTGCCATAGGAGGGCTTGACATGAAGTCAACGACGAAGACGACCAGCAAGCTGGTGTCGAGCAAGCCCCTGCCGAGCATGTTCTCCGGCCAAGTCGCCGTGGGCGGCGGTGCGATGAACATTGTCGGCCCCGGCTCGACGCCGCCGCTCAAGGACTACAAAAAGGAAGGAGCCACCTGATGGCGACCTATCGCGGCGGCGAGGTGCCGGTGCCCGACCGGCTCGACGAAGATCTAAAACTGGTCGGCCAGAAGCTGGGCGGCATGGAGAATGTCGAGGAGGAACTTAATCTGCCTCCTTCGGCTGAACCGGACTACGAACCGAAGCCCGGTCAGAAGGGTTACGGTTCTTCAACCCACGTCACTTTCAAATACAAACACGGAGGCTAACATGGCCAAAGGCGCTCCCCCTCCCTTCCTGCGCGGCAAGGGTGCTGCCGCTGCACCGCCGGCACGTGGCAGCATGGGCCGTCCACCGCCTGCGCCGCCGCGTCGCGCACCGCCGCCGATGGCCCCGCCAGCTGGACCGCCGCCGATGGATCCTACGATGGCCGGGGCACCGGCTTTCAACAAAGGTGGCAAGGTCGGCGGGTCGTTCCCCAAAGGCAAGCAGGCAAAGATGCCTCGCTAACTCCGGAGGTTGCCATGACACGCGGTCTGATCTTCTGGGTGCTGATGCTGATCTGGTTGGTGTTCGGCGTCGTCTGGCACTTTGGCATGATCGGTACGTTCGGCCCGCTCGGCGGCATATTCCTGATCTTCGTCCTGTTCTTCTGTCTGGGTTGGCAGGTGTTCGGTCCGCCGATCAGAGGGTAGCCATGCCCAAAACACACGGACAAAGCTAAAGGAGGAGAATACCTCATGCCCCGAGTGCTTGAAGACCTGCGCAAGAAAATCGCCGAGGGCAATCCCAAACTCAGCAAGTCCAGCACCTATGCGATTGCCACTAGCCAGCTGCAGAAGCAAGGCAAGCTGCCTAGGGCGAAAGACAAGAAGAAATGACGGCACCCTCGGGGCGTGTCTACTCGGCCTACGACCGCGCCTATCAGAAGCGGCCGGAAATTATGAAAGAACATGCCGAACGGTTGAAGGCGCGACGGCACATGGTTGCGCGCTACGGCAAGGAAGCGTTAAAAGGAAAGGATGTTGATCACGTCGTCGCGCTCAAGGGCGGCGGATCGAACGAGCCCAGCAACTGGCGGCTGCGCCCGATCAGCGAGAACCGTGCTGATAAAACCTACTAGGAGAGCCGATGACCCCCCCATATCGGATGATCGATCAGGCGACGGGCGAAGTTGCCACCGGACCAAACGGCGAAAAGTGGGAGAACATGGATGTGCCGCCCGGCAACATCATGGAGCTCTACAACACCACCGATAACACTACCTACTGGCCGCGCGTCTCGCCCAGCCAGATCGTGCGTCCCGGCGGCGATCCGCCGCCCGACCCGACGCCACCCGATCCTCCAACCCCACCTTCAGGAGCCGGCATGGACAAGCCCACCAACGAGCAACAGCTGCGCGACGCGCTCAACACCTATAAAAACGAAAACTATGTTGGCATGCTTGACCCGACGACGCAGGTCGAGATCAGCGCGCCGATCCAGATCGACTGCGGCGGCAACGCTGGCTACCCGTGGGGCGTCAACGGCAACTACGCCAAGTTCATTTACAAGGGTCACGGCGGCGACGTGCTGCTGTTCAACGGGGTTGCTGGTTCAGGCAATGTCGGCCTCACGGTTAAAAACCTGCTGATCGAGGGCGGCGACAGCGGCAACATGGGCGGCGGCGGCGCGGCCTCGTGCCTGCGCGTCTCGGCCCCGCTCGGCGACAACGGCTCGATCTACCGCTTCCACATCGAGAACTTGTTCGCCTTGGGTGCAGTCAACGGCCTGATCCTCGAAGGCGGCGTGTTCGAGGGCGAGGTGCGCGGTGCTTACATCGAGAAGTGCACGGGCGACGGCTTCCTGATGCGCCACCTACCCAACATCTCTGGTGCCAAGAACCCCATTGTCTCCAACATCCTGATCTGGCACCTCAACTCGAGCCGCAATTTCGGCGCAGGACTGCGCACCGTCTACTCGGTCAACCTGATCGGCGGCAGCTTCATCCTCAATGGCGGTGGTGGCTGCGTCGCGCCCGACGGCATCCGCTATGCGGCGGCCTGCAATGGCGAGAACACGGGCGGCCAGAACCAGTGCGTGTTCGACGTGCCGTCGAACGGCTACGGCTCGGTCATCTCGGGTGGCGGCGAGGCGTCGTCGGACGGCCAGACTCGCTGCCGCAAGTGGACGGGCAGCGAGTGGGTCGACGTCGGCAAGCCGCTGCTCTACTTCGCGGCTGTTGGGCCGGGCGTGATCGTCAACGAGGCCCACGTGAGCTACTACGGCGGTGGCGCTAATCCGATGTCGGTGTTGAAGCCGTAGCCTCTAGGTTTAAGAGCTCGACGATCCGGTGCATCAGCACCGGATCGTCACCGTGCACCAGTTCACCGTCGCCCGACCGATAGATGGCGTAGTCGGTGGTGTAGCCACCGTTCGACTGACGGACGGTTCGTTCGACACGATAGTGTGCACTCATGGGTCTCTCCTGTTTTACTCGACGTTGAGGAACCTTGCGTTCTCCGGCTTCGACAGGTCGAACTCCCAGACATACTCACGGGCGGGCGGATTTTTCAGTTCAGTGCCGGCACCAAGTGAGCGTTGATTTTTCGGTCGCGTGCAGAAGCCTGCTTTGAGCAGCACGCGCCTCATGTGATGGAAGTCTTGGTCACTCTTGCGGCACGCACTTTCTATCTGCGGCTCGCTTAGCAGCATTATTTTTTCGCTGGTGGCGATGCGCCCAACATAGGGCGGTTTCAAATCATACAGCTGATTTTTGATCTGTTCCTTGGTGTGCGGGTTCGTACCCTGCCTTGCGATGCCGTTCGTCACGATCATGTTGCTGATCCGCTCGTTGACGAAAGTGCTGATGCGGTTCAGGGCAACTTGTGGATCGTCGGCATCAACAGCTGCTTCGCTCAACGTCATGCGTTGGTGACGGAATTGATCGAACAGGAACTTCTTCATTGACATGATGTCAAAGTCGAGCAGGTTGAGGTGCTTGGCTATGGTCGCGCCAAGATAGATCGCGACGATGGTGGCCAGCCAGAAGCGCTCGCTCTCGACAGCATTAAGCTCCTTTTGAAACTCTTGTGTGCACAGCACGACCGCTTGATCGACGTTGCCGTAGTGCTGGTTGAGATAGTCGGCATAGACTGTTCCGGCGGTGCCATGGTTACTTTCCAGCAGGCGTTTGATGATCACTACTCGATCCAGTGTCAGGCCGAGTTTGGTGATGGCGTTGGACAGCTCGATCTCGACAACGCGCAACGCCTGCGCCGTCGTCTCTCGACTAGTCTTTTGCACCAGTGAGAAATTTCCTGCCGTGGTCAGCAGTAATTGGGAATAGCGCTGCGGCTTGCGGGTAGCGTTGCGGGTAAGCCGACGGTGATCCTTAGCCCCCGTGATGTTGAGCACCATCTCGCCGACCTTGCTGAAATTACTGCGTGCGTCGACCACGAACTCATCGGCATAGACCGGCAGGTTGTGTATCATCGCGATGTATTCTCTGGTATCGGCCGGAGTGCCGCTGCCCAGTACGGCGCGCATCGACGCCCACACGCTGCAGGCAATTTCCAGCGACGCTGTTTTTCCCCTGCCACTCGGTGCCCGGGCGTGGACGATGCCACCGTCGACACCAGTAAACCGCATCAGGGGCGAGGCGAACGCCGTGGCGATCAACACTTCCATTTCGATGCAGCCCTTGTCGACGAAGAAGCTGGCACCCTTTTTCCACTCGCTGAGTTCACCGCACGACTGATACTCCGGTGCTGAGTTGCGGCCGCCATAGGCGAAGCCTTGAATGTTGCCGTCCTTCTCAAGCCAACCCATGCGACTGACCGACAGGCCATCACGCCGCTGTTGGACCAACGTGACCCATGCCGTCATGTACGGTTTCACCTGTTTGAAGTTCGAGTACATCAGACCGTTGCCGAAGCAGTGCTCGGCAAAGCTCTGATCTGATTTAAGCGAGCCTAGCGGTACGAAAAATGTTTTCTTGTCATCGAAGCCCTGAGTACCGCGAGCGATGCAAAACTCTATTCTAACCGGAAGCTCAGCCGTGCCGTCGAGATAGGTCATGCTGTAGACCGGCGTCAGAAAGACCGGGTTGTTTTCGCCATCGGTAATGAGATGGTCCGGCGTGTGGATGAAGCCGGGCGGCAGAAAGATCGGCTCGTCTGCCAGCGGCAGGAGGTGGGTCATTACCGGCCCCGCATGACCGTTCACGCTGCCGTTCATGTGGGTGCGGGTCGGCGTGCCGCTGCCCGACAGACCGCGCGTGGCGTAGTTGATCGGCGACTGACCCTGACCGTTGAACTGGCAGGTCCGGCAGATCGCCGCCGCTGCTGTGCTGGCGCGGGCGATGGTGGCGCATGCCGGCCAGCCCTGCGGCTGGGCTATGTCGAACTTGGCGTCGGTCTGCTCGGGGTCGTAGCGCCCATCGTCGCTCGACAGATCGTGGAAATAATCTCGACCGTCCTGCACGTAGTGGCAGAGCTTGGCGAGCTCGAACCACAGCGGCTCGAGGTCTCCACTGCCGCCACGTCGTTCGCTATCTGCAACAACTGGGCAAGCTCCTCGAAGCAGCTCGATGGAGGTGACGATACGAGAATGGTCAAGACTGGCGAGCGCACGATTAGCCTCCGCTCCCCGAATTGGCGGGCGTGGTGGCAGGACGGCAGGGTCGATCACGGCGGCGCGCGGCGGGTGGCTAACTCCGGAGGTTAGCGGGAACCCGCTCAGCGCCGTCGTGACCTCGGCCAAGGTCATCGTCTCGCCAAGGCTTAAAACCTTACATTCCTTGGGGTTATTTGGGTCCTTGCGATTGAAGCTGCCCGGCAGGCGCAGCAGGGTGACCGAGTTGCGCGTGACGCCATGATCGAATTTCAGCCCGTGCTGGGTAGCCGCCTCGATCAGCCGGTCAGCCAGCGGCTGCCAGACGGCGCGCGTGATCGGCTGATCGAGCACGATGTAGGCGTGGATGCCGTGCCCGGTGCTGACGATGGGCCCCGGTCGGATCCCGATCTTGTCAAAAAACGGTAGCAGGGCGGCCAGCGCGGCCCCCTGAGAGGCGTAACCTTTGTCCTTAACGTCTAGGTCCAGCACCAACGAACGCAACCAGCGGGCATTTGTGGCCTTCCTGTCGCCCTTGCTGAGCTTGCGGTTGCCACGCCCGTCAGTCTGGCCGGTGTAACCCTGCCCGGAGAGACAGAAAAATACCTGCGCTTGAATGTGGTTTAGGAAGCCGGTGAAGTTCTGCAGCTGGCCGTACTCGTCCATGCCGCCGAAGGCGCGGCCGCCGCCCCGGTACGGCATCGCCAGATTGCCGCCGAAGGCGTGGATATTCACAAAACTGTCAGGTGGATTTGCGACACTCCACGGCACCACCCGGCCCAGAAACTGGGCCAGCGGGTCGGGAATGTATGTGCCGTTGCCGAACGGCGTCTCGTTGCCCCCCACGAGGTGCCTCCATGGTGCTAGGTGGCAGCGCTCCCGGGCTTCAGCAGCGCGTCGATCCGGCTCTGCAGGTCGGCCGGCTCGTCGCCATCCTCTTCGTCTGTTTCGGGCGACGCCCCGTTCGCCCCCTCGGCATGCGCGGTGAAGGGCAGGGGCTGGTCACCGGGCAGGGCGTGAGGCGGCGGCTGGACGATCACCTGCGCTTGACCGGCCGGCGTCACCGGGGCGGTACGGCGCTTGCGCGGCGGCTTCTGGGCCGCTGCCAGCTCGGCCTTGAGACGGGCGATCTCCTGTTCGGGCGTCTCGGTTACCGGCGGTGCCTTGGTCTCCCCCTGCGGCACATTGGTTACCGAAGGTGACTGGATCGGCTGGGTGACGAACCCGGCGGCTGACGCCATGGGTTGCGGCGTCTGCACGGCGGCGGGCGGCGGCGGGGTGGGGTTGAAAGCAGTCGCCGGCATGGTGGCACCCATAGGCTGACCGGTCGGGAGACCACTGGTGACGGGCTGCGGGTCCGGCCGCTGCAGCGGCACGACGTTGCTCTCGGCGGTGGCCTGTCCGGGGTCGCCTGAAACCTCGACCAGCTCCTCGGACAAGATGCGCTCGACCGTCTCGTTGTCCTGCAGCGCCACGATCTCCTGCGCTTGATGGTCGTTCAGCACGCCGATGGGCGTGAAGATGATCTTGGGGAACGCCGCCTCGTAGTCGAACGACAGGCGGATGATCAGGCCATCGTAGCGATAGCCCTGCATGTGCAGCTGGGCTTCGAGCTCGCTCAATCCGGCGAACGACGACGGCGGCAGTTTCAGCAGCATCGGTCCGCCGAAGGCTTCGTTCTTGAGATCGGCGGCGGGCACCACGGCGATCCGCTTGTTGTCACTGCACGCCTTGCCCTTGCGCCCGTCATCCATGGTGCGCGAGCCGAAGGCATCCCAGCGGCAGCCCCGGCAGGTCTCGTTCTGTTTCTTGGGCGCGGCGATGTCGGGCTTCACCCCGTTGGTCGACCAGCAGTCGGGTGCCGCGAAGTCACCTTCCTTGTACTTCTCAAGGTAGAACGTCTTGCTGATCGCCATGGCCGATTTGATGATTACGACGTCGATGGTCGGGATCGAGCCCAGCACCTGCCCGCTCTGGTCACGCGCCAGCAGCTGTTGGGTGACGCCACGGTAACGGAGGCCCCATGTCTTTCCTTTGAACGTGATCGAGGCGAAGCTGGGTTTGATACCCGCCGCTAGAGATCGCGGATCGACCTTCGACGTCTCGAGAATTTTCGATTGCGGACCGAGGTTGGCGATCAGTTGTGCAAGGTTGCGACTGCCCTGCTGGGGCACAAGTGGTTGGTTCATGGCTACTCCTTCTCGTTGGGGCGGCGCACGCCCACGCTGGTGAACGTCGAGGCGTTGACGCCGGGCGGCAGCTGCCCGTCATTCTCGGCAATGAAGTCGAACACGGCAGCGGCGTTGGCGCGCCAGTCGACCAGATCAAAATGGTCACCCTCGATCACGAAGGCACGGAAGGTCGCACCGTCGCGGATGGTGGCGCTCTGTTTGGTGATTTGGTAGGCGGTGCCGCTCGGCGTCGGCGTGGCGTCGAGGCCAGACTGCTGCATGTAGGCGAGCAGCTTGTTGCCGATCTCGTCCATCAGTTTGGTGAACGGTTTCAGCTGTTCCTTGTGCAGCTTTTCAAGCTCGCGTTTTCTGTCGCGCAGCTGCACGTAGTGGTCGACCAACTTGTTGAGATCCAACGGCACTGCCGGGCTGGCCGGGTTCCCGGCAGCCTGCGTCTCACTCCTATTCATTTTATCTCTCCTGTTCTACGACACTAGTCCCACGATGCGTCTTCGAGCAAGTGAAGGAAGCTGTCCTGCTGAAGAAGTCGGTTGGTGAGCAGGTTATAGACCTGCTTCTCCATGGGCGTGCTCGACAGGTGCGCGAACAGTTGCTTGCGCGTCTGACCCACACGCCGGATGCGGGCATTGCCCTGATCGTATTGTTCGGCGCTGAGGGGTGGGCCGAACCATACGACGGTGTCAGCCGCCGTCAGCGTGATGCCGTGGCTGATGCACTTGGGGAACGCCAGTAATGGTGATCGATCCTCGCTGTTCTGGAACATATTGAAAATTTTGTTGCGATCACGCGGATGAACCTGACCGTGGATCACGTGCGCGGTGCGGCCGCTCCGCAGCAGATGCTCATGGACTCCGTGCAGGGCATGGAGATAATTGATGAACACGATGACCTTGCCAGCTGCGGCGTCGATGATGTCGGTCAGCGTCTGCAGGCGTGCGTCGCCGTCGAGCTTGTAGATATTTCTTTTGCTGTCATAGAGCCAGCCGCACGAAACCTGCAGCAGCTTGCTCATGAGGACGCCGGCATTCATGGCGTTGATCTCGCCCGCCTTGATCAGCACCGTGGCATGCCTGCGCAGGCTGTCGTAGATGCGGCGCTGCTCCTTGCCCAGCTCGGTCATGATGGGCGGCGGCACGTAGGCCGGCGGCAGCTCGGTGATGTCGTCGAGGGTGTAGCGCACGCTCGGCTGGAAGTAGTTGAACGCCTTATCGATGGCCCCCGGCTTGTTCACCCATTTGAAGGCGGTGACCTTGAACATCAGCTCGTCGCGCAGGTGCGAGAAGTATTTCGGCACGCGCCATGGTGTGATGACCCTGATCTGGTTCCAGATGTCGGTCACGTAGTTGGGCATCGGGCTGCCGGTCATGCCCCAGACGATTGACATTTTGTCAGCGATCTTCTGGCAGACCTTGGTGCGGTTGGTCTTGTTGCGGTAGACGGCCAGCTCGTCGAGCAGCAGCACGTCGATGTCGCGGCGCTCCATGATCTCTTTCTGGATCACGGCGAGGCCGTCGTGGTTGACGATGTAGATGTCGATGCTGTCGTCGGCTAAAAGTTTCTTGCGCTTGTCGGCGGTGCCGTAGAGTACCGACCAGCGCAGGTGTGGTGTCGCTTTGAGAATTTCAGCGCCCCACGTGAAATGCATGGTGCTGATCGGGCAGACCACCAGCATCTTTTTGGCGATGCCGAGTTTTTTCAGGTAGTCAAAAGCCCACAAGGCACATCGCGTCTTGCCGGTACCCATGCTGTTCAGCACGTAGCTCCGGGGGTTCTCCGTCATGCTCTCGACGGTGCGCACCTGAATGTCGAAGGGGCGTCCGCCGCACCAATCGTAGTTCAGTGCGACGGACGCGGGGGCATCGAAACCCATGGCACGGAGCGGTATGGTTATGCGCGGGGTATGCTCCAACGTCAGCTTGCCCGCTACGGGCACGACATCGGGGAACAGGGCCACGATCCCCGGTGTCGCCTCAACGTGCAAAGAGCCGATGCGCATGCCGTTCTACCCAACGCTTGAGTGCGGCCAGTCCTTCTGGCCCACTGATGATGAAGACGGTGCCGCCCGAACGATAGATGGCGCGGCACGTCTGTCGCTGCAGTCCGGTCAGCCACTCACCCGGTGCCTTGGTCTCGATGGCAACGTAGTGACCGGCGAAGCACAAGGTGTAGTCGAGAGAGTTTCGCTTGCCGTAGCCAACGGGAACGAACATTGAAACGTACAACTCGAGCCCTTTAGCGTCAAGCTCTTTCGCCACATCAGTGAGGTAAAGAGAAACACTTTTCTTAACACGGGCTTCGGGCGTCACCGGGGCCTCCATCGGAACAGGCAGTATCGGCACGACCGGGCGCTGGCGTACCTCCTCGAAAATCAGGTCAAGAAACGCCTCTTTCAAAATTTTGGCGGTTCCCATTTTTAAGTTCTTTCCTCTTGACATCATGTCAAAGAAAGCTTGCCTGCCACTCCCTGATGTAATCCTGCAGATCGACCTTTTCGTCTTCCCGCAGGTTTTCGAAGTCGGCGTTGCAATGGAGCAGATCGGCGGCGATCATCGCCTCGTCGCCGTCCATGTCGTAGCCATTTTCAGTCGCCGTGTTCAGAGCCACAAAGACCCGCTCTCTTAAATTCATGACTAACCTCCGAGGTTATGACCGGCGGCACCATGTCTTCCATCTGCTTGAACGTCATGCCGTGGTTGATCCAGAACCACAGCATCTGAGCCTGATCGAGGTCCCACTTGGCCCCTTTCAGGATTTCGTAGCGGCGCGTCGTGTCGCGTTCGCTGTGGTCGATACGGATGTCCATCATAGGTGACCCTTTCCCCAATACTCGCAGCTGGTCACACCGCAGTGCTTTTTGCACAGACCGGACGGGCGCGGCGGAAAGTCGTTGTTGCGCACCGCCTTCTGCAGGCCGCCGGCGAGGTCGTAAATCTGCGGCAGGAACTCCGCCATTTCGCGTCGCGTCACTATAAAATCTGTAGCAACACCTTCGTTCAGGTAGATGTATTTGTTGTTCAGCGTGTGGATGGTGGGGAAGTGCAGGAAGACCAGCAGGGCGGTGAGCTTGAGCTGGAAGTTGGGCGGCAGCAGTTCGTAGCGTGGGTCCTTCTCGGCTCCGGTCTTCCAGTCGATGCTGCGCCCGAGCGGTGCATCGAGCACCAGCACGTCGGCTTGCGCTCGCAGCCATACCTTTTCTTTGCGCGAAAAATACTCGCAGGGTTTCAGCTCGTAAGTGCAGGCGAGGCGGTGCTCGACGAAAACCTGCTGGGTGGGCGGACCTTGCTTCATCGTCGTCGCCCAGTCGGCGTAGCGGGCGTACTCGGGGGGCAGCGGGGTGCCCTTGGCGATGAAGTCGGCCATCGCCTTGTGGACCCTAAACCCCTCTTTCATCTGCGGGCTCTCGGGTTCCTTGATCGTCTTGGCAATATCGTAGTGATAGAACTTGCGGGCGCAGTTGGTGAACTTGTCGAGGGCGGAGAAGCTCCAATGACGACGCTCGACGACCGGGTTGCCGTGAACGTCAGTGCGGTTGAGGCTGTCCATCCTGCTCTCCTATAAAGCGGCGAATGCAATGCTTGATGTCGCGCCGCTGATTGTCGAGCACCCGGCCCCGTAGACCTGACACGGTGACGATGATCCTGCCACTAGGTCGATGTCGAAACCGCAGGTGGCTCTTCGATGTCATGCCGAGATATTCCAGATTGAACTCGGTAGCGAGCTCTTGGATCTCGCGTTGCGATTTCAAACCATGTTTAGCCATGCTTTGCTCCTAGTTCTCGCAGCGCCGCTTCGCGCGCGAGATTGAGATCGAGCAGACGATACTCGTTGCTCGGGTCTTTCTTGGCCAAGGTTCGGTAGTTGAGGTTGACGTCTTCAACGGTGACGCGGCTGTCGGGCCGGAAGCCCAGCGTGGCCCGCCATGCCGGGCGGTTGTCGTCGCTCGGTGGTGGCAGCGCGTCGTAGCCGGCGAACGCCTGTTCCATGGTGCCGACGCCGTAGCGGTCGACCCGGCGGATGGCGTCGATATGAGCGGCAAGGGCTGCGATGTTCTCGGCCACGCTGAGCCAGCGGTCGCAGGCCAGCACGCGATCCTTGCCCTGCAGCTTGAAGTAGACGGCGGCCCCGGGGTCGCTCGGCTCGGCGCGGCCGCCCTTGGGCAGCCCGTAGATGGTGGGCTCGACATTGGTCGAGAGGATGGGGTCGCTGCCGCCCAGCCGCTCGATCTGGTCGAGCAGGCGCGTGCAGGCGGTCGGCACGGTGACGCGCTTGGTGCCTTTGCCGGTGATGATCTTCTGGCCTTCGCCGGTCCACTGCTTGCGCTCGACCATGGTGGCCTCGCTGAACGCCGAACGCGAACGGTCATCGGCTGGCGTGCGCCGCCAGCCGAATGGCCACGAGAGGGGGTAGTGATTGGGGTCCATACCATCATAATACCATTCTCTTGACATATGTCAAGAGGGAACTACTACATGTAGCCCATTTCATCGAGGATCATCTGCTTGGCGCATTCTAACAGCGCAAGAATTTCCGATCCCTTCACGCCGGCTGCGTTGTAGCCGACGTCGAAACAGTCTCTACCGTCGACATCTGTCGTCTTGAGGCGCAGTACGAGCAGCTTCTCGCACGGCGTGCGCCCCGCCTCGATGTCGCTGATGCAGTCGCGCAGGCACTCGACGGGTGTCCATAGCCGATTGTCACGCGTCTTGAGCGCCCGCACGGCACCGAGGGACGTGACTTGGTCGTCAGTCATGCCGGTGTCCCCCTTCGTACGTTCTTCGACGCGTACATCACCGCCGTCGCTGCCTTCACGGCATGCATGCAGGCGGTCTCGCTTTCGCTGATGGCGATGGCGGCGTTGCGTGCCCCGTCGTCGATGGCGTGCCACATCGTCGACGCCGGCACATCTTCGGGCAGGCCGTCCTGCGGTAAAAACGGCTTAGGCCGGTCTCGCATTTTCTCGCAAGCGGTGATGAACGCCGCTGCCATCAGGTGCAGGTGGCCGACCTCGCTCAGATGGTCGGGATTGAACCCGGCGCGCACGCGGCGCAGCGCCGTCTCACTCACTTCCACCATCAGGTGGACGGTACGCGATTGCACTGCCTTCTGATACTCGTTGGGTTCCTCGTACTGCAGCATCGTCGACATTTTTAGCCTCCTCATAAAGTAGTTGCATTCTAAGTAGTAGTCCCGGGTGCAAAAGCAACTTGCCCCGCATGATCTTGTTGATCGTATCGCGCCGTACGTGCAGGCGCTTGGCCGCCGCCATGATCCAGTGGTCGCCGAACAGCCGGCGACCCAGCGAGGCGAACACTGCAACCTCCACCGTCAGGCGGGCAGGCTCCCGCATCAGGCGATGCCGGTCGTCGTCGAACTCCCGTTGATGGTCAGACACTGCATGCGCGGCGCGGTACTGGGCGGAATGGCACGACCGACATGGACCCAGCTGTTGTTCTCGTAGATCAGCTGGTCGATGCCCAGCTCGGCCATGTGCGGCTCGATGGCTTTGCAAACCGCCTTGACGTTGCCGAAACCGGGGACGGTGAAATCGGCGGCGCAACCATAGAGGTGCGCCGAATTGCTGGCACCGCCGATGGCCGTGTTGAGTTGCTTGCAGCGGAAGCCTGACGAGATGATGACGGGTTGGTTCTTGCAGATCGAGCGGATGCCTTCGAGTGTGTCGTTGGCGAGATTGCTGAGTTGCTCGGTCGCGTTGGCATCTGGTGTGTTGTCGATGCCCTGCATCGCTGCAGTGTCGCTGGCCGTCAGTTCGGCCAAGGTAAAGTGGGGAGAGATATTGCCGGGTGGTAGGATTTCGATGGGTTTGTCGATCAGGTTAATGGCGGACTGCGCCATCTCGGCGTTGGTGGCTTTCAGCGAGTTCAACCAGCTGAGAACCTGTTCTTGCGTCTGTGCCATGGAAGCCCCCTTTAGAGGAGCTGCTACCTTGACATCATGTCAAAGACAAAAAAAGGGCTACCCGGCAGGGTAAGCACACCGGGTAGCCCTCGTAGCGGTTGGTCTCAAACAGGAGAGTGAAAGACCAAACCCCCTCTAGCACCGTGGTACATAGGGAAGCTCTGCGCGATTGGCAACCTCACTTGGTCTCGCCGTAGCGGACGCCGACGCCGATGTCACACGCCAGCGGGATCGTCGGCATCCATGTCGGGGGCCGGTTCATCTCCAATTCGGCCCAAATCTTTGCTGTTTCAATGTGCTGGATGGGCACCCGGTAGACCAGCTCGTCATGGGCCGAGTGGACCAGCCGTGCGCCCAGCCCGGCCATCGGGTTGCGCAGCCGGACCGCCGCCGACATGACGATGCAGCGGCAGCAGTGCTGGGCGATGGTCTCGAGCAGCGAGGCTCCGTAGGTGCGCCGCTGCTTGCGCCCGTCGCGGAACCACCAGTTGCCCATGCCGTCTTCCTCTTGGACGTAGCGCAGCTCGGGGAAGTGGATCGGCAGGCCGGTCGGCCCGACCATCAGGTTCTTGTAGAAGGTCACGCACTTCTTCACCAAGCCTTCGCCCTGACCAAACTCGGGCAGCGAGTGCATGATCTGCAAAATGTGGTCGAGCTCGCGCCACGTGAAGACGATACGACGGAAACGTCCCCGGTATTTTTGCACGACGTCGATGGACTGCTCGTCGGTCAACTGGATCGGAGTATCGGTCTTGGCGCTCAGGATAAAAACGGTGTGCTGGAATTTCAGCCAGCCGCAGGCATAGCCCAATTGTAGAATGCCGGTCTTGCCGACGAACCGTTCCAGCTTGTCGAGGCTGGTGATCAGGCGGGCGAATACAGTGCTCGCGAAGTCGGCGTAGACGTCACGTCCCTCGCGGAATGCCTGCACGAGATCTTCCTGCCCGCAGAACTCAGCCGTGAAGCGGGCCTCGATCTGCTTGGCATCAACGGTCAACAGCAAGTAGCCGTCGTCGCAGTAAATGGCGTCACGCAGCACGCTGTCACGTCCAAGGTTCTGCACGTTCATTTCCCACGCACCGCCGAAGCGATGGGTGTGCGCAGCACCGATGACCACCGGCATGGGCATGATGCAGGTGCCGAGTTTGGGGAACTCTAGGTCGGCGATCTTGAGGAAGCGCGTCGTGCGCGTTTCCTCTTGGGTTGACTTGGTTTCGAGCCGCGCCTCGACCACCGTACGCACCATGACGTTGGGATGTTCCTGCAAGGCAAGGAAATCCTCGTCGCTCTTGGCGAAGGCGTAGGTCTCCTGCTGGGTGCGGCCGGATATTTTGGTGGGCGGCGTCACTCCCAGCATGCGCAGCACGTCGGCCAGCTTGGGGTTGCTCATGAGGTCGGCCTTGGTGACACCCATCGCCTCGACCTGCGCCAGTGCCAGCGCCTTCTGCTGCTGGACCGTAACCAGATGGTTGGCCAGCATCTGCTTGTCGACGCGCAGTAGGGGCTCGGTGGTGCAGCGGGTGACGATGTCGTGCAGGATGAACTCGTCGGGTGGCATCTTGTCGAACAGGCGCAGGTAGATCTCGCGACAGAGCCACGTGTCGTGCAGGCAGTATTCGACCTCGCGATCCCACAGCCCAGCGGCGATGATGTCGGCCCGGGTCATACCCTTCACTTCCTTGATCAGCGATCCCTTGGCCGGCAGGCCGAAGTAAGCAGCGACGCTGTCGAGAGAGTGTGACGCCAGCTTTGAACCCAGCATGGTGCGCGTCATGGCGATGGTGTCGACGATCAGGTCCGGGCTGAAGTCGTAGACCCACGACAGGATCGACATGTCGAACTGAGCGTTGTGGCTGACCATGACGATGGGCTGCTGGGTCTCGATGCGATGGCGTTTTATTTTGTGGATGAAGTGGGGGATCTCTGGTCCATCGATCAGGATGGGATCGCCCGTGATGCCCGCTACCCCTAGGCAGATCGACTCATAACGGGGGTCCAGAATGTATTCGGCGGGCGACATGCGGCGCAGGGAATACTCTGTGGAATAGTGACTTTCAAAATCGCAAAATAGCCCGATAACCTCCGGAGTTATCATGGTCATCGCCTTGGAATTAGTAGTTGGCCTTCGGACCACCCATTGTAGCGGCGAGTGGCTACGGTGAAATAAGACAGACCAGCTTTATCGGCAGCTTCTGCCAGCGGCAGCCGTCCCCATTTCGTGTTTATAAATACGTTGGTGCGCATGTTGTTTGCTTGCTGTTTAGGGGTCACCCACCGGCAGTTGCTCGGTTCATAGTTACCGTAAGTATCAATGCGGTCGATGGTCAACCCATTCTTCCAAGTCGATCCCATGTCTTCCCAGACTAAATTAAATACTTTCCATTTGTCGCAAACATGAATACCTCTCGCTCCGTATTTACGCCAGCCATCAACATTGGGGTTGTTGCATCGGCTTCTCATACAACGCCACGAAATATAAGCAGGGTGATGTTGCATTTTATGTGGCATATGAAACTTCCGTAGCTAGAGACAAAAAAAAGGCGACCCCGAAGGGCCGCCCGATACTAGTCCATCCTGCAGATTTCCCAATCGCCATCCTCGTCCATGACCATCACCCATGCATGGGGGAACAGCAGAATGCGTTCGTCGCGGAACATCAGCGCGCTCAGCGGTTCGAGTGGTGGGTCCGAGCCCGTCTCGTCGCCGTAGGTGAGCTGTCGTTTCTCTGGATCCCACGTGAAGCCATCGAATTTCCGCCAGCCGTAATGGGCGTCGAGTTGTTCGATGGCCGAGCGCGGGTCGTCGGTGTCGAGGAATGAAATGATCAGTCCCCAGTCATCGAGGTTCCCCCCGATGACGACTAAAGGTAAGGTCATTGCTTTCTCCTTGACATGATGTCAGTGCGTGGCTCCGTTCGATGAAGGCAGTTTAAGCAGACTTCTACTGCACCACGCGGCTGTCCATACGGCCTCCCTAATTAGACCCTAATTAGGACCTCACCCGACGACGCGCTGCGGGTGCGTCGCTGGCCGGAGCGGGCTCACGCTCCGGTTCGGCCGGGGCGGCCGGCTGCGCCGGCTCGTCTTCCGGCTTGGGATCGGGCGGCAAAGCCAGTGCCTCGCGCACTGCACCCTCAACCGCCAGCATGCCCTTGCTCTTGGGCTTGATCACCCGCTTCTTCACCGGCACCCCGATGTCGATGCGCGTGCCGTCCTTGAGGCTCGCCAGCAGGATCACAAAGCCATCTGAGAAGATCACGCAGTCGGCGTAGGGACGGTGCTTCAACGTCACCTTCACGTTGCACTTGCCTTCCCATGCCCCGGCGGAATGCGCGGGTAGGCCCTTCTCGAAGCGGACCTGCTTGATAACCGCCTCGATGGTGCCACGGCAGCAGACGAGCTTGGCGTCTCTTACTGTGGCGGGGTAGTACCCCTTCATGTTTCCCATGTCGGGAATTTTCTGGACGACCAGACGTTCGGTCTTAGTTGCCAGTCGGTGTGGTACGTGGATGCTACCTTCACACATTTGCTTACCTCTTGACGTTAGAGTTAACGCTTTACGCTACGCTACACGGTGCCGGTCGCGTGAGGGATGGGGTCATCACCACCGGCGCTCGGGTTGCTCCCCATGGCAGCTCTTTGCACGGTAAACCGCCGTGCCAGTGCCCGAGGTCGTTTCGATCAGTCCATAAGATGCGAGCGAATGCGCTCGACGACGTTCTCAATATCATCGACCGTGCTCTCGATATCACGCACGCGCTTGACCATCGAATGGTTGTCGGGGTGGCTCGCCACCACGTCACCCAGTGCACTGGCCAGCCGCTCGGCCGGGGTCGTCTCCTCGGGCTGCTCACCGTCGAGCAGTTTGAGGTGATGTTCCATGCCCTTGGCCGACCGCACGATGTCGCTGTCGGTCAGAAAGAACGCCGCTCCCGGCGCACGACCGATGGCGTAGAGTTTGGACCTCTCCACCACCTCGCGGATCACCGCCGGGATGCGCCCCGCCAACGCTTCCCCCGCACCCGACAGATCCTCGTCGGGCTTGATCAGCTTGCGGCCATAAACCCGCAAGAGCTTCTGCACAGCGCCGGCATCGGGTGCCCCGATATGCAGCACGGCGTCGAGCCGACCGGGCCGCAGCATGGCCTGATTGATCTCACCCGCCTTGTTCGAGGTCAGCACGACCATGATCTCCGAACCCTTGGAGATGATACCGTCGACCTTGTTCAGGATGTCGTCCATCTGCGGCGTCCGCTCGCCTGCCATCTCGCGGTCGATGTCCTCGACGAACACGACGCAAGGTTGGTAGTTGGTCGCGAACTGCAGGGCCGACTCCAATGCCGAGACCCGACCGACCGTGATGAAGGTCCAGCCGTTGTCCTCGCATTTCTTGGCCGTCACCGTGGCCGCCAGCGTCTTGCCGGTACCGTAGGGACCTTCGAGCAGGACGCCGCGCTTGAGCGGAACGTCATGCTCGCGGCACCATGCGGTCTGCTCAATCGGTGTCCACAGGTTGGTGACCACCTGATCCATCAGATCCTCGGAGAACACCAGCTCGTGCTCCCTGACTTTCTTCAGGTTCATGAAGGTCGGCGGCTCCATCAGGTTGATGGTGCCCTTGTCGAGCGACAGCTTGAGCGCGTGGCCTTTGTAGATCGACCGCTCGCGCACGATCTGGCGGGTCAGCTCGGCCAGCCCGTGGATCATCTCGATGTGCTTGCGCTTGGTCTGGCCTTGAATGCAGAACCTGACCTGCCCTTTCTTCTCCTCGGTGCCGGTCATCAGTTGACCGTCGACACCGGGCAAACGGAAGCCACCCCAGAAGATCGAGGCAGTCTCGTTGATCCCGGTCTCGATGCTCATCATGGTCGGCGCGTTCCTGCGCCACCATGGTCCGGTTGGTGTCGGACTGGCCCAACCGTAGGTCTCCCGCATCGCCTGCATGAAGGCGACGCAGCCATCCCATGGGTGAGCGTCGATCACCTCGTGAACATTGATGACTTCCTCCTCGGCCTGCTCCAGCCGAGCCAGCCACTCGCGGGCCTCCAGCAGGGTCATGTTGCGCGGATCGGCCGGCAGGATGATCTTGCTGCCGCTGTATTCGATGGATGCATCGATGTTGGCGAACGCCTTGTCGGTCGGTTTCTTCTCACCCGCACGGTTGACCAAGTCCTGCAGAAAAGCGACCAATGCGCTGCGTTCCATTTCGAAAGCCATTGCCTTTACCTCTGAGTTTGAGTTGTACTATACGCACTTCCCACTTGACATGATGTCAAGTGGTCTCATGCCCGCCGGGCTGTAACCGCCGGGTGTTGAGCTCCTTCGAAGTCGACGTTGCAGACGTTGCAGTCGTGGCGATTGCACCACACCTGCAAGCCACGTGGTGTCCAGCCCACGCTGTATCGTGAGTAGGTGAGCGGGCTGTCATAGGGTGCGCGTCCCTCTTGAATGTCGGTAACGCACATCGCGCAATGAACGTAGGTGCTGATCTGGTTGTCGGTGCTGATGGGGGGTTTGTCGCTGCCATTGTCGTTTTGTTTTCTTCTAGCCATGGCTACCTCACTTGATGTTCAACACATGTTGGATGCAGACGTTGATCACGGCGCGGTCGTAGGGCGACAGGTAGACACCGCGCTTGTCGAGTTTGCGGACGACGAACAGCAGGGCACCGAGACAGGCGCAGGCCCAGCGATGCTTGGCGTAAAAGCTACCGGCCAACCATCCAGCGACGGCCGACGTGGCGACCGGGATCCATGGTGCAATGTCGGACCATTCAAACATCGGGATAATCCATCGCTATGACGTAGCGTCTGAGCCAAACACGCTGGCCAGTCGTCCTGCCATGCGCAGCGGCAATCGGCTCGAGACTGCGGATGTGCTTCTCGCTGCGACCGATCAGTGGTGTGATGCCGATGCCCAGCGCACCACTGGCCACCATGCCGATAGAACCGTCCGGGTATTTCGACACCCACGCCCAAAGTTCGTCGCCTAAAGTCAGTGTTCCCATGTTCATCTCCTCTTGACATTGTGTCAGACGTCATGATCGTCGCCATCGTCGACGTAACCGCAGCGTGGGCACGGCAGGGCAATCGCTGCACGCAAGCAAACCGATACCGCTTGCGTGCGGCTGCGCACGCCCAGTTTGCGCAGGATTGCCTTGACGTGCACCTTGACGGTGTCGTCGGTACTTCCAAGGTCTTGAGCGATTTTCTTATTGGCATGGCCCAGCAGCATCCCCGCCAGAACGTCGGCCTCGCGACGCGTCAACGGGTAGTTCATGCTTTTCAGGGCCATGCATTACTCCGAAGCGAATTGTTGCATCAGCCGGTCGAGCTGCTCGCGGGTCAGCACGTAGACGTCCATGTCTTGGCTGCGCAAAAGCCTCAGCATGCCAATGACGTCTTTGTCGTTGGCCGTGGTTGCATCGTCGAACATCAGGCTGGGGTACTTGGCCATCAGCATCTTGCCCAAGGTGACGACCTGACGGGCGGTCTGCTGGGCGACGGCATACAGCGGTCCACCCAACTGGTCTTCTTCGACCGGCAGCTTGAGACGCACTGCGATAGAAGGCAGGCCGCTTGCCATGCCGCTGTCCAGCACGTTCACATCCTCAAGCACGCCGCAGTCGAGGAAGTTGCCGCGCCATGGCGGCGGATCGTCCTTGCCGATAAAGCGAACTTTCATTGGAACCATGTTCACTCCTGTTTGCTAGGTTTGACGACGTAGTCCTTACGCACCCAGCCGAGGCTGGGATCGCCCCGAATGTGCTCGGGGATCAGGCGACTATAGGCCATGCACTTGCCGCACAGCCGATAGCCCTCGTCGTAGTCGTAAGTCCATTCGTGCTCGTCGCGCCTACACTGCACATCGTGGTGCAGGTAATTACGCCAGTGCTGCATCACTTCATGAGCGCGCCGCCGCGTAGCCGTGCGGAACTGCCGCTCGATGTACTGCACCGGCTTTTCTTTGGGCACCCGCAGGACAAGGCGATGGTAGTCCATCTTCGCCCGCCGCCCGGTCAGCCCGGTGCGGATCGTCCCGGCGGGCTGCACGTGGTGGCTATCGATGGGCACTTCGTTCAGGCAGGCAAGAACGGTGACGATCCAGCGCATCATGCCGGTGAACTCGGTGGTCTCTTGCACCATCAGGCTGGCGATGGTGTCGAACACCACCTTGTCTCCCGCCGATGCGACGAACGTCTCCATGACTTGCCGCATGCGCCCGGTGCCCAACACGCCATGGCGCATCAGGAACTCGGGCAGACGCAGCTCTTTCATCTGCGTCATCTTCTCGATCATCGTGCTGCGGCCGCCCGCCGAGTAGCCCCACAACGATGCCGGCCCCAACTGCTGCAGCATGTATATTTCATTCTCGGACATTTCCAGAATACGGGCGGCGGCATCGGGTTGGTCGAGTGCCACGAACGGACGGCAGCCGGTGCCTTTGCCATCCTGTCCGGAAAACGCATACTCGCGCACGCTGAAGAAATAGCAGATCGTCGTGCCGATCAGGCCGTGCGCACCGAACGTCTCGCACACCATCTCGACCACCGCCTCGGTGTTGCTGAGACGGCGGATGATCAGGCCGAGGCGGTCGGCAACCTCGTCCCAGTTGAACTTGCTGTTGTCCGCGTTGTGCAGCTCGCGCATGACCTCGACCTTGGTCTTAAGGTCGAACTCGATCCACGTGATGTCGTATGGCAAGGTGGCGTATTGCAGACGGGTCAGCAGCTTCTCGGGTTTGGTGGTCGTCGACACTTCCGTGGCGTAGCGCACGAAGTCGTTGTCGAGCACGAAGCGGTGGGCCTTCAGCATGTCCTGCCGGTACGACCGCAGGATCGGCTCGATCTCCTTGGCTTGATGCCGGTTGAGACTGAGCCGCTTGGGCAGGGTGTAGGTCTCGGCGACGAAGAGGTCGGCAAGGCTTGCTTCATCCTTGTCGCGCATGACCTTGTCGACCGCTTTGACGGCGGCCGGATGGCCCGCCATCAGGGCTTCGCTGAAGTCGACGGCCGACGAGCGGCCGCCGCTTGGTGATGGTATCGTACCCGCCGGCAGCTTGATGGTGCCAGACTTCAGGATCCGTCTGATTTCGGGATGCCGTCTTTGCGCGGCTTGCCGTCCTTTGTATTTCGCCATCCTTTAACTCCGGGGGTTGAAGTATTGCTCGTAGGTCACGCGGGGTTCCGGCCACAGCGCCAGAACTCCCATCAGCACACCGCCCAGCACGAACGCAGCGATCAACCAGTCGACGTATCTCATCGCGGGTTGAGCATGCGGTGCAGATCGAACGCCAGACGCCCCTCCCTGACCAGCTCACGCAGCCGCTCGATGTCGTTCATGCTGCCGACGTAGCAGTAGTGATCGTGACATTCCTTCATGTTGCCGAGCACCGTCTCGCTATAGGTGAGAAGCAGATCGAAGTTCTTGAACTCCATAGGTTTCTCTTTGACCATGATACTCTCCTGTTAACATAATGTCAAGTGGATAACTTTAGTTGTCGGCGGCTGCGACCAAGGAAGCAGCAGCCGCCGCTCTGGGATCTTTTAGGGGGGTTATCGCTTTTTCTTTCCGAGGAACTTAACGGTCAGCCATGCGACCAGCACCGGAAAGCACATCCCGATGATGATCATCAGGACTTGCAGCGCCTGCTCTATCATTTGTTTTTGCCGTTCTTGATCCACGCCCGGTGATAACCGAGCGCGCGCCCCGCTGCTTCCAACGTGGCGTTCTGGGGTCGTCGGGTCTTGCCCTCGAACCATGCCTTGACGCAGCCGGCGGTTGGTCCGCCTTCTTCTTGGACTTCCTTGTAGTCTGCCTTCGTCAAGTTGCGCCTGCCGAAGTGGTCCTGCATGACGGTGCGGATTTCGTCGATGGCCGGATCCTTTGTCCGGAACATGTAAGCCGAGTAGAGCCGCATCGTTCCCTTGTTTGGTGGTCTCGCCATGAACTACTTCTCCGCCTTCGGCGGCTTCAGGGCATAGACCATGGCAACGCTGCCGGGATGATGATGGCGCTTGGTCATCAGCCCTTTCGTCACTGCCTGATTGAGGACGTGGCTGTATGACGTCGGCGACATGCCCATACTGACCACGATCTCGCGCGCTTGCTTTGCTTCTACCTCGGTGAGCTTGCGCTTCTTCATCTCCTTGACCAGCAGTTCCATGCTGTCCTGCGCGGTCAGGCGCAGCTTGCCGTTAGCCTTGGGCTCGACGTTGGGCACGTAGTTGTGCTGCACGTTGCGGGCTATCCCCGAGAGGCGTTTCAATGCCTCGCCGAGCAGCTTGTCTTCTACGAATATTTCCAGCCTAAACATCTATTTTCTCCGTCGTTAAGTTGAAAGGTTTACGCACTCCTACTCACCAGCCCGGGTCGTATGTCAGTAGCGGGCCGATCACGATCTCGCTGTCCACCTTGTGGCAACGAGCAAAGAACTTCTCGCCGTGCTTCTCGAACATCTCGATCATCTTCTCCTCGATGGGTCCTTCGAAATGTATCTTGCGGTCACGGCTATAGATCAGCACCCGGCCACGATGCGGGTGCTGGCTGCGCTGGATCTTGCAGATCATTTAATCCTCCAGCTTTTTGGCATGCTCGAGGATCGTCTCGGCAAACAGGATGGCGTTCTGTTTGGGCATGCCGACCCATGCAATGCTCTTGCCGAAGTCGATGACGACCGTCTTGCCGCTCGGATGGATGCCGATGCCGATGCGCAGCGCACCCTCGTCATTCGCACCCAACTTGCCTTCGGGAAACTCGCCGGTCGGTCCGAGCTTGGCTGACATGGTGTCAAGCCCGCACTTGATCTTGAGCGAGCGCGGATCGTCCGGCCGTCCCGCCGTGGTGACGGCGACGCGCTGTTTGCAGACGCTACACGTCACAAGGAAATGTCCGCAGCGTTTGGCCGGATAGGGCAATAGGGTGGTGCAGGTCGGCGTCGCTCCCTCGGTCGCATCGACGTCGATACCCTCGGGATAGTCCGGATCGGGCGGGTTCTGCGGCTCGCGATTGCCATCAATCCACTCGACATTCAACATGTTAACCTCCGGAGTTAGAGAGAAGTTTCGTCTCGAATAGTTGTACGACCAGTCGGTTGGTCTCGTCGAACACCCACTGAAAGTTCTTGTAGGTTTCCTCATATCCCGCAATCGGTGGCAGACGGCGCAGGCCAGCCTCCCGACGCATTGCCTCCATGCCGGGCACGATGTCCCATGCATGCGCGGTGTCGTAGCCCAACCACCACAGGCCGTGCGGGCAGTCGTCGTGGCACAGCTGCCATAGACGGATCCATTCCTGCCAGCCGATCAGCGTCGAGGTGTCGCCTTTGCGATCCTCGCGCAGATGACGCGCCGCGTCGCCCTGCGGGTAGAGCAGACTCTCGGTCACCCACGCCTCGCGATGCAGGCGGTAGCGGATCCACTCGTCAGCCTCCAGCGGATGGCAGTAAGCCGCATAGGTGAGCCCGCCGTGAACCTCGGCGTCGATGTCGTTGTAATCCTTGCCAGCCAGCGGATGGTTAGGTCCGAGGCCGACATAGCCGCACCACGAGCCGAGCGCGCCGCGTCGCATGGTGCAGCGCGCGCCGGTCTCCTCGTGCACCCAGATCGCCCGGTCGGGCTCGTCGTCCCATTCACCGTAAGGCCAGCCGGTGCGGTCGTTGATGTTGTCGAAGGTGTCCATAGCTCCTCCGTCATACCCAGCTCTCGACAATGCAAGGATCGTCGTCGAGTTGACGATTGACGCAGGTCAGCCCCATCTCGACCAGACTTTGGCGTAACGCCGCCAGCGCCTTATCGCTGATCGGCGTGGCGATAGCCTCAGCCGAGTGGATCGTCCTGCCTGCCTCGATGTCCCAACCGCGCACCACGTAGTGACCGGGTGCATCCTTGGGGTCCTTGAAGATCGTGTAGCCGAAGCATCGTTCCATCACTTCCTCCGTAGCAAAAAATCCCATGTGAACAGCCAGAGCAACCACATGCCTCGGCGTTTCTTTGGTTTGCGGATCATTTGTCCTTCCGTCGCTTTTGCATTTCACGGACTGCCCATTGCACGGCCGAGGCTTTTCTCTTCCATTCGAGAGGCAGACTGATCAGTTCGTTGTCGGTGATCGGTCGCCATGCCGGTCCGTCTTTGCCGAGGTCCAGCACGTAAAGCTCGGCACAATTCATGCACACCGAGACATCGCCAATCTCCGGCAAGGCATCGCCGAAAGCCGACGACGCGCTGTCCATCTGGTAGTCGCACTTGGCGCAGCGCCATGGTTTGAAGCGGGCAACTTTCATGGGTTTTCCTTCAGGATCTCGCCCGGTCGACCTTGCTTGCGCCATACATCGAGTATGTGCAGCGCGCGGTAGATGCGGCCGTTGATGTTGCGTGGACGGTCGTGTCCCGCATCGGAAATCTGCCTGATCACGAGCGGTGTGCCATCCTCGTTGTCGACGATGGAGCAAACGACGCCGCTCAGTTCGTAGCGATAAAATTTCATGGTCGATCTCCTACACGTCTCAAAGCGACAGCAGGGGCGGGGCAAACGTCATTGCGGACGTCACCCCGTTGGACGGCTATGTCCCCGCCCCCACCGCACCCGGCCCTTGGTCACTACCGGGTGCTATTTCTTTTTGACATTTTGTCAATACGCGCTTGTCGCGCCACGACAATCTCGTAGGCTTGGTGCGAACCCAAGCGATGGCACATCTTGACCCACCGCTTACGTTCGCTCTCGTCGTCCGGCGCACCGGTCAGTGCGCGCCAGCGGGCGAAGTCGTATTCGAGTTCCAGCGCCCACATCATCAACGTCTCCTCACGCGCACCTGCTTGGTCCGCTCGCGACCATGCAGGGTGTAGCGCAGGATGGCAGTGAAGATGTAGATGCCGTGGTGCCAGCGCATGACGACGAAGTTCATGCGTGTTGGCCACGGTCTGCCCGTCAGGGTCATGGTGGTGGCCCCCTTACTTTGCGCCGCCATGCCTCACGACGAGCGAACTTGATGCGTTGCTTCTCGCGGAACTCGTCGAGCGACAGCATCTCCTGCCGCCACCACGCAATCAGTCGTTTGATCAGGAACATGATCAACCTCCCGTCTTGATGAACGGCGCGTCGTGGTTCTTCTGGGTGTACTCCTGCCCGCGTCCCTCGCCCAAGCCAGCACCGCTGCGCTCGAAGCACGGCTTGCACAAGGTGGCCCATGAGCCACCGCGTGAGACGCGCGCATCGTAGAGTTTATGGGTGATCTTCTTCAGGCAGACGTTGCACATCCTGTCGCCCGTCCACGTCTTTGGTATCCGTGCCATCTTCATTGTCCCTTCGTTGCTTTCATCTGAACGTCCCCATGCGCGCTCGCTCGGAACGCTGCGCCATCGCCTTGACCTGATCGAGCTCGCGTTGCAAGTGGATAACTTCATCGCACAACGCGATAACGGTTTGCCGCAGAACGTCGCCGGTCGGCCCATCCTTGCGGATGGTAGCGAGCAGCATCTGCAGTCGTCGATTGTCTTTCATGGTTGCCTCTCCCGAAGGGCGCGCGCTACCGCACTTGAAACCCAAGCGTTCATCGACGTGCCGTCGGCTTCAGCGGCAGCTTTGAGAAGTTTCATGAGGCGCTTGGACAATCTAATGTGGAGCTGTGGTCTTGACATGGTGTCAGTCATTCGTGAAACCCCCCGAGGAACTTGCGCAGTTCCTCGCGCTGCTGGGGATCTTCTATGCCGCGCAGCCACTGACACTCGGCGCAGATGTCCTGATCGTTGGCGGCTGGGTGCAACGCCCAGCTCACGACATGTATGCCGCAGTCGCGGCAGTCGAACTCGCGGGGTTCGCTCATCGCTTGATCCACCATGCTGATGGTCCCTGCTCCTCGACAAAGGCCGAGCAGGCGTAGAAGAAAATCAGGATGCACAGCACGAGCCCGATCAGCTTGGCTGCGGACCACAGGAAATCAGTGAACTCTTCCATGTCAGGGCTCCTCCTTGGGATGTGGCCTGCCGTAGAGCGGCAGCTCGACGATGGGGTACCAGAAGCCATTGTCAGGCAGGGGATGGTCATCGAGCCGGCGCTTCTCGATGTCCTTGAAAATGGTGGCGCGCGCCGGATTTCTGGTCCAGCGATGGGCCACCATGGTGGTGCCGAGCATGTCGAGCTCGCATTCGAGATACATCGGCATGTGCGCAATGTCGTTAAGAGTTTCCCCTTTAACGATCATATACATCGGCTGGTCGTAGCCCGTGAGGTGCTGCAACCAGCGGCGAACCGACAACAGGATTTTGTTGAATGGCATGTCTTCTCCCCTCATTCGATGAACACCCGATAGGCTTCGACATTGAGGCGCAGGCGCGCCGCGATGATGGTGTGTTGCAGCTCCATGGCGTGGACGATGACTTCGAAATCATCGTGACTGAGATTGGCGCGGATCAACACCTGCGCCATCGCCGGTACGTCGGCGATGGCGTTACGCAACTCACACAACTTGAAGAAGTCCATGGTGATGCGCAGCGCCAAGCCTTTGCTGATTTCCCATTCATCCTTTGGTGGTTCTTCGGTCATGGATCCCTCGTGCATTGGTAGTATTGAAAGAGCAGCAAGCAGCCCACCCAGAACGACACGCCGACGCCGTAGAAGACAGCGACGTCGTGCAGCAGTGCGCCATAGAGTTCTTCGTTCATCATGGCTTATGACCTATTCTTGGGTGGATGGGCCTCGGCCTGAAGCACAGCATTCCAGAAGGAAGCCCACTTGGAGTGTCCGAAGCCCCGGAAGATGTGATAGCTCATGACGATCCATCTCATTACAGGGCTCAAAAAACCGGCAGGCGGGGTCGCATCGCCGAGACGATGCTGTCCCACTGGTCACGGGTCAGCCAGATCCCGGCAGAGATATGGCCGTCCTTGTCGCTCACGGTGAGGGCGACGCCGTCGTAGAGTACCCAGACGTCGACGTCGCAATCCTTGTTGGCGATCAGCGGTAGGGGTTGGGCACGCAGGTTCATTGGTCATTCCTCCTGAAAGACATGCCGGGGGGTTTGAGGTTGGGCTCGCACTTGCAACGGAACTGCTTCTCGCCGCGACTGCAGTAGTGCGCGGCCTCGAGCTGGCACAGCATCTCGGTCTCGAAGCCGTACTGGATGAAGCCTTGCGGCGGCAGCAGCCCGGTCATCAGCACGATCAGTGCCCATGTTGGTTCTGACATGATGTCAATTCTCCTCGGGGTTCTCCGGATCACCGAAGACGAAGCGGCCCGTCATCGATCCGTCGATGGGGTCGGTCGTCTGCACATCGTCGCTCAGCTTGGTGTGCCGCCACGTCTCGCGTGAGCGGTTGGCACCCAGCACTTTTAGGATCTCGATCATGGTCGACTGCTGCATCATGGTGTTGGTCTCGCGGTCGTAGTGCAGCATCTGGAACATCATCACCTCGTCGCGGTCGGGGTGGTCGCCGAGGTTGGGATACTTCTCGACGTTGCGATCAAGCACGCCCTTGTTTTTAGTGCGCAGCGCCCACGCCTCGGAGCAGAACACCGAAGCGTAGGTGCCGGGCACCAAGGCAGCGATCTTGTGGATGAACGCCGTGGCATCCTTGCTCTGGGTGCTGCCCCAGTTGCCGCCGGTCGCCTTGGATACGTCGACGACGCCCATGTCGCCGCCCTTCATAAAGCCAACGATGCGGGGCGCGAACTCGTCGTTGCGGTGCAGCTCGGACAAGGCTTGCGAGCGCAGCGTTGGCAGCGCCTTGGTGTTCCACCAATCGCGCACTTCGGGCGAGCAGGCGACGGCTGTGGGCTTGATCGTGCGCAGTATGTCGAGCAGGGGATCGAGGTTTACTTTGCGTGTGTTCATGACTTTCTCCTTCATGAGGTTGGTTTAGCCCGCCCGTTGAGGCGGATGCGCTGCACCGCCTTGCCGTCGGCATAGTCGGGCAACGGCACAAGCGGTGGTCGTTTGCTGCGCTGCGCCTTGGCCTTGAGGACGGGCGCTTGCGGCTGCAGGGCTCGCAGGATCAGCGAGAGCAGCCAGATCTCGTGACTGACGGCGAGCGTCGGCAGGCCGACCACGGTAATGTTGTGGGGCTGGCTCGCTACAGTGATCTCGATCAGGCCGTCGTCGATGAAGTCGACGACAACACGATGGGTTCTTTTCATGGCTGGTTTTGCGCCTCCTTGTCGAGCGCCGGGCAGCGCGTGCGTAGCAGCAGGGGCATACTCTACTCTGTCGCTACGCACGGGTGCCGCCCGGGTACTCGGTTGATTAACCTCCGGAGTTAGCAATCGGAGGCGTGATCTTGACCTTGGCGAGTTTCTCTTTCTTGTTGTCAGCCTTGGCCTGTTTGGCCTTATCTTTGGCCTCGGCCTTCTGCTTCTTGGTGCCGCCGAGTTCCTTGACCATTTTCTCGAGGATGTCGCAGCACTTGTAGATCTCGGGGTAGTCGTAGCCTTCGTTGAGTTTGAGGATGCGCTCGCGCTCTGCCCAGAACTTCTCGGCAAGGTCTTTCTTCTTAACCTTGGTCGAGTGGTCGGCCATGGTGCCGTCGATGTCCTTGTCGGCAAGGGCATGCTTGGGCTTGTTGTTCTGGGCACGGGCAAAGCCGAGCAGCAGCTCCCAGATGCGGCCTGACTTGACGGTGCCGTTCGAGCGCAGGTGCTTCATGCGCTCGACGGCGCGATGCAGCACGGCAGGTCCGTCGTAGTTGGGATTACGGCCGAGGATGATGAAATGCTTGATGTCGGAGGCACGCTGCTTGAATTGCTGGGTTTCCCTGATGTCGTTGCCGCCGACGTCTAAAAGCTCCTCGCCGGCACCCTCGATGATCTCGGACCATGCCCGTTTGTTGTCGTCCTCGTCGAACAGGCCCTCCTTGGCTTTGCGGGCGATCAGCTCGGCGGCGCGCAGGCGTGCCGTCTTGCCTTTGCCCTCGGAGCGGCCGATCTCGCGCAGTTCAGCAAACGCTGCCGCTTTGGCAGCGTCGATGTTGGACGCAGTTGGTGTATTGTCGGTCATTCAGCTCTCCTGTTTACTTGACATGATGTCAGATGGAGTGGTGCAAAGTCCATGGCGTCAAAAGCAATACACGGCACATCGACGTGCGCCACTACGGGGGAGTGGGAGCGCACGTCGATGGCCATTGGCATCACCTCCTTTCAACGGTAGCGACGATTGTCATCGTCGGTGTCATCCATTTTCGGCGGACTGGTGTCGGTCGGGCAGTGCTCAACCGGAATGCCGTACTTGCCGACGTCGACGGTGTAGCAGCCGTCGCCGGAAGCGATCACCGACGGTGCGCGCTGTGGTGTCGAGCAGTCGACCTGCGTGCACGGCGGGTTGCCGAGGTAGTGACCGGGCTTGGTGAAGTCGTTCTGTTGAGCGAGCGATAGCTCGTATGACGACAGCAGGATAACGATAGTGACTAAGGAAGTTCTCACTTTATTTCTCCTTTACTTGTTGGATTTTGCCGCGACGACTTCGAGGAGTTCGCGGTGTTGACGATCACGCTTGGCGATCTGTTCGTTGGTCTCGCCGGTGCATGCCCAAATGAACGAGCCAAGCCAGCCGACAAGCGTCCAGCCGAAAAACAGATTGACGAAGAACACGCCACCGGTTCCGGTCGCCTTGCCGCGAGACATCGCGATGATGGTCGGGATGAAGTAGATCAGAAGGCAGATGCCGATCAGCAGTAAACCCGCACCCGCACTGGCGGGGTCGGAACTAGAAGCGGCGAGCGATGGCTCGCACGATGCCAGCAATGAGCCGGCGATAATGGTAGTGACCAAGGAAGTTCTCACTTTACTTATCCTTCTTGTTGTGTCCGAACAGCGTTCGGATGGCGACCACGGCAATGATGGTGCCGCAGATCATTGAAAGGGCAATCAGCCCGCTGATACTCATAATTTCCTCCTTGACATAATGTCAGGAGAGAAACCCCTGCCTGCCCGCAGAGCCCGCAAAGACAACTGCGAGCAGGCAAGGGAACCCGGCTGCCGTGACGCTCCCAGACCAGCAGCCGGTAGATCCCCGGTGTTCGGGTGCGAGTGTCACCGAGGGAACTGGGACACTCCTATGCACCGGGGCTCATTAGAATAAAAAGGACCGCCGACGACGACGGGGGAGTTGTGCCGTCGGCGGCCAAGTTAACGCCCGCCTCCCACGGAGATGAGGTGCAGGCGTTTCACGATTTACACGGATCATTTGTTACGCACGAAGCGCAGCACGGCGACCGCGACGCAGCAGACCAGCACGAAGATCAGGAACTGCCTGACCTCGGGACTGGCCAGCAACTCGGCCATCAATGCACCCTATCGGCATCGTCGGGAAACATCCGACCATGCATCTGCTGCTCGACCAGCAGCAGACCCTGATCGCTGTCGATCAACTTGTAACCCCGGTTGGTGACGAACAGGCGCGCCGTCTCGGCGAACATCCACGAGCCGGCAAGCAGCATGAAGTGGCCCGATGGTGATTGCGCCCAGACGCAGGTACGGTCGCCGTGCGGTGCCAAGAACGCACTGGGAAAAGCTGGGAAGGGAATGACCTTTGACATGATGTCAACTCCTTTCCTGCTCGATCAGAATGTAGGCGATGTTGAAGGCCGGCACCGAATAGAGTTCGGCTTGGATACGGAGGTCTTCGGGGATGGCCTCGATGACTTCGAGAACAGCCCGCAGTGCCTGCACGAGCTGGCGATTGCGCGTGACTAATAGATCTTCGTCATGCTTGCTCATGGGTCACCGTGGTGTGGTGTTGCTGCGATTGATCGTGGCGACGGGCGGTGCCTTAGGCGGATCGATGCGCTTCAGGCCATAGCGCACGATGGCCGCCTCGGCACCCTCGCGGGTGAGATAGGCGCTGACCAGTCGCGCGACGACACCGGACGGCGTGGTGATGAAGACCCAGAACTTACCGTCGTACTTGTCGGCATAGGCCGATGGTGTGAACGTCATTGAAGCCTCCTGTTTCATGGTGTCGTGGAACTGATGACAATTACCGCAGTACATAAACCGGATGTCCTGCGGGTGGTAGCTGGTGCGCCCACATTGTGGGCACGTGATGGATGGTTGTTTCGTCATTATTCCTCGCCAAACGGTGGTGGATCATGACGATGTTCAATAAGAAATTCCCATATGTCGTCGATGGGCACGGCGCAGCGGTTGGCAACAGCATACACCAAACCCATGATCAAAGCGCTGTAACCAACTGCGTCGTTGATGCCCTCCAAGGCTTCAGGCAGCGGCCGCACGCGCGCAAAAAACTTTTCGTCATGCATCGTAACCGCCAGCACAATGCGCTCAGGTTCGGCCATTCGGTGTCCTTTCGTGGTTTGAAAGCATTGACACGATGTCAAATCATAACTCCGGGGGTTAATGATGTCAAGTGGAAAACGTACATTAGAATGTTTCTAATGTACATTCGTGTTGTGCGGCAAGCTCGATTGCCCCTGACCGGCACGATTTACACGGCACATGCGGTCGGCAAATAGTTTTCATTTGATGATAAGCGAGCGGCCAAGTGATGAGCAGCTCATGTTAAATAGAAAAATCGCTTATCATGAACCCTTTAATATCAACGGGTTAGGGGATGATAAGGATGATAAGGAGGGTTTTGGTGCACATAGCCCCAACTATTCTTCAACGGGGAGTTTAAGTGACTACTATTAGTTACTTAAACTCCCCGTGAGATCACATGTCGGCTGTATACGTCGTTTATCCTCCTTATCTTCCTTATCATTACATTGGTAAGTTCCGGAGGAACTTCCCATTAACCCAAGCTATCCCGTAAGTGCCGGATAATATGAGACTATTAGACACAATCATATATCGGAACACACAGTTTTCCTTATCATGATGATAAGGAGGATGATAAGGATACAATGGAAAGTTTGGCTTATCTGCCGCCCTTGCTGGCCCTAACCATGTCAAGTAGAAACTTACTATTAAACAAATTCCTACTTACCATGTCAAGTAGAAACTTACTATTAAACAAATTCCTACTTACCATGTCAAGTAGAAACTTTCCACTTGACATTGTGTTAAGTGGTAACTCCCGGAGTTAACATCGCGCCGCGCAGCCCGCGCCTGCCGTGCCCTTGACGCGCATTACACGGCACATGTGCCGCGCGGCGCGGACCCCGGACGTGCGAAAACCCGCGACCCTTGCGGGTCGCGGGTTCGCGGTAAGTTTTCAGTTCACGCTCTGAGACTGGGCGCTGCCTTCGAGCTGCGCCTTAAGCTGCGCCATCTCGTCGGCCGCAGACAGGCCGGTCTCGCCGTCGGCGACTTCGCACGCCTTGACGAACGCCTCGCACGCCTGAACAACGGCGAGCATTGCGATACGCTGGCGCGGCTTCGCCTTGATGGCTTCGAGCGCCACCTTGTCCGACTTGGCGACGCGTTCGTCCGACGTTGTCGAAAGCCACCGCTTGGCTAGCGTCAAGGCAGGGTTCTCGTCTGCCTTGGAAACCGGATTGAGGATGGCGTCAAGCTCGACGTCGTTCGGCTTCGTGGTCGGATGCTTGTCCATCACCTTGCGGACCTTGGCCCCGCGAACGGTATAGGACTGCTTGTCCAACTTGGTCGCCTTCTCGACGATGTCGCTCATATCGTAGGCAGCGAACCGCCCCGCGTCTGCGAACGCACCGAAAGCGGATGCCCAAGTCTTAACCGAATTTTCGGAAAGCTCCTTGCGCATGCTGCCTTCGCCCGACCGGAAAGGCGTATTGAACGCGTCGAAAATCTTCGCCGTATCAATGTCGCCGTTCACCTTGTTCTGCCGATGGGCAACGCCAACGGCGAACATGAAAGCGGCGAACCGCTCGAATACGGACAGGTCCGTAAGATTGCCCGTGCCGATCTCGGCCGCTGCCTTGATGATGGCCGCCTCTGATTTCAGGCTTTTGGCGTCGTACTTGCTGATATCCAACATTTTCGTCTCCACATGTTATTGACTTGATGTCAATGGGAGCGGCGCTCCCTACCCTACGTCAAGTGTAATCAAAAGTATTGACTTGATGTCAACGGCGAGCCGCCACCCCGGAGATGGACACGGCCGGGGTGGGGTAGTGTCGGCTTAGGGGCTTCACAAATCTGGGTACGTGTTTTTTCGGTTCTTTCCTCTTGACATCGCTAACCGCCGGGGTTAAGCTTCTCCCACCCGCGAAAAAGCGCCATTGACATTATGTCAAGAGGTACTTATCTGCTTCACGTGGCATATGGAGATGTTTGTAAATGGCATACGATACCCAGCTCAAGATGGATCCCACGCCGATGCCGATAAAGCCTGCGGTGCTGCTCCTGCTGCATCGTCGTCGCAAGATGGCGTTCGTCAGCTACACCTCGAACGCACGCGGTCGCGCGGCTGTCTTGGCTTCCGCTATCCGCCACCGCGACACCGTCGAGCGCGCCCATCTGCGCGACCTGCCCGAGGGCGACATCAGGGACTTCGCCTTGCTGGCGACCAGCGTCGGCTTGGAGCCGCGCAAGGCCAACAAGACGGTCGAACGCCTGCAGGCCAAAATGGTGCGCGACGGTTACAAGCTGTTCGGCAGCCCCCGCTCTGCCATCCCGCTGGTGACGCTCAACGGCAAGCGCATGTCGTTGGTCGAGGCGATGCTGGAAGCCAAGTGCAAGACCAACTATCAGACCTGCTATCGCCGGGTGCAGCGCGGCTGGCCAGTCAAGGCTGCTCTCGACTTGGAGCCGAGATAGCGATACGCCGAAGCGTGTCGCTTTCGCTCGATCTCGAACCCAAATAGGAGCCATACAATGGGAACTAAACTTTTACCCGCCGAGTTCGACTGCTATCAGGCTGCCGAGCCCGATGAGCCGATGTTCGTCCTGCTGGCCCGCGACCAGACCGCGCCTGCGCTGGTCCGCGCGTGGGCCTACCAGCGTTCGACTGCCATCGACAACGGCATGCGTCCGCCCGAGGATCGCGCGCAGGTCACCGAGGCGTTGCAGTGCGCCGACGCCATGGTGAAGTGGCGCGAGGAAAACCGATGACGCGCGTAAATGCGCGCGTCATCCAGCGCCCGGTGCTGGGATGATCCGCATCACCGCCCCCCACTTCGTTGCCGGTGTCGTCATCACCTGCGGTCGGGTCGGCCGGCGTGCCCGCATCCTCGACTACATGATCGGCTGGACCGCCCAGCAGGTCATCGATTATGTCGAGAAGAAACACTGGCGTTACGAGCTGCTGCCATGACCGCCCCCAGCCCCCCTACGCGCGACGAAACCCTCGCTCTCCTGCTGCGCGCCCGTGACCTGCTCGATGCGGCCGAGGTTCCGAGCGACGGCCGATTGATCTGGCCGTTCGACTATGAAATGCTCTCTGTTCCGCACGAACAGGAGAGTGCCATGACAGACCCCGCGCCCGGCTATCCCGTCGCTGCCAACCCGGTCCCCGCCGTTCCCGCCGTGCAGGCCGTCCCGCTCACCCCGGCCGAGCAGGAGCAGGTCGACATGCTCTACGACGAACTCAAGCCGGCGGCCACCGAGAGTGCGCGCGCCTACGTGCTGGCGCGCACCCCGGCCAGCCTGCAGGTCGCCATGAACGAGAAGATCGACGCCGACTGGCCGGCACCCGAGCCGCCCACCGAGGATGTGCTGGCCGCCCGACGCGAGGACGCCATGTCGGGTTTCCGCACCGCTTCGGTGACGCTGTCGCAAACTGCACCGGTCGCCGACCCGCCGGTCGGCCAGACCTACCCGGCGCAGTTCCAGCCGCTGCGCTGAAACCATGACGACGCCGGCCCAAGAGACCACCGAGCTGTTCGCCACCTTGCAGCCGTTGGCGCTTGCCGACTACGTGACCTACATCATGTCGCGCACCCGCGCCGACTTGCAGGCCCTGATGGCTCCACTGGCGGCTGGCGACCCAATGCCTGCCCCGCCGCTGCCGGCCAATCAGGTGATCGTCAGTTCCGGTGATGCCATCCCGGTCAAGGACGGCAGCAAGACGGTCAACGCGCCCGCCACCGTGGCGGGCGGCGTGCTCACCGGCGCTCAATTGGGTTCGACCACGACCATGGTGGCCAACGCGGCTGCCGTGGTCGTCCACAATCTCGCGGATGCCAATCAGGCGGGCTCGCCCGGCACCGCCACGGTGGCGGCCGGTGTGCTCAGCAAGGTCAATCTTACCGTGTGATCCCGCAGATGCAGACTCTACTTTGTAGGATCACACTGGTATGAACTACGCGCTCGTGCTCTCGGCGCTCGAGAAGCACGCGCGCATGGCCCAAGCTGCTGTGAACTTTGCGCGGGAAAAGGGTAGAGGAAAGCTTTTCAGCGAGGCGATGATGGTGCTGACGGAGGCCGAGCTGGCGCTACTCCATGTCCAGAAAGAACAACAAGCTGCGCAGCGTGATGCACTTCACCGCTGACTTCCTGACCGTGCTCGCCTGTTTCAGCCTGCTCTTGCTGGCGCTTTGTCTCGACATCATAATCACGGTCGTGCGTCGTCGACGCGGCCGTAGCATCAAGGTGACGCCCCTTTAACGCCTTGTAGCTTGAGGGGCGGGCAAGACGCGCCAGCTTTGCTGGAGGTTGCTGGTTCAAGTCCAGCCGGCTGCGGACGCGGGCACCTTGCGCACCCGTCCTTCCATCATCCTCGCCCGCGTAACCTTTTTAGCAATGGCGACCGCTGTCCCGCCCGACGCCCCCATGCAGAGATACTGGTGGGCGTCGCCGATGTGCGAGTAGCGGTTCTTCTCGGGGGCCGGCTGAGCTTCGTTGAGCTGGTTGTACTTGAAACGGTAACCGCCGTTTAACGCAGTGACGAGCGTTGGACACTTGCCGCGATCCACCAACATCGCTGCCGTGCCGCCGCGACTCTCGGTTAAAAAGCGCTCGACCGAGTTCAGGCGAGGTGCCAAGCGATTGCTGGGAGCAGCCATGCACATGAACCCAAAGCTGCTGATGACATCATAAGACGTGAACTCATCGTGGTTGCTTTTAGCCATGCCGGCCGGGTCAAAGATAATACATACTGGGCAGCCCACATACCGTCGACCGCTGACCACTTGGCGGATCCGGGGCAGCTGCAGTTTCAGGCCGATGTCGTCGGCGGCAATTTCTTCATGCACCAGCAACCGAGACATCGAGTCAATTTGACCGAGTAGGGCCCATGGATCCCGTCCAAGATCCAGACCGATGAGAAGCGGCGCGCCGGGGATGACCAAAAGTTCGTCACGGCAATGGAAGCTAGTGAAGAACATCCCGGCGTAGACGGCCGCCCCCGAAGGGTCCGGGCCGAACTCCGCCATCACATACCTTTTCACCCACGCTGGATTGGTCGACGTCGACAATCTCGCGTAATACTCGCGTCCCTTCGCCAGCCGTGCCGGATGATCAATCGGAAACTTTAGCGTCTCCGGCGTCTGCAGCAGCCAGTTGAGATTTTCCGCATCGGGCGAAAGTCCGCCGGGCTGGACGAACACCTGCCATTGCGGCGGCGGTGTCGCCACCGTCTGCTGCCACGTCGTGCCGTCGGTCGGCATGTTGCTATCAAGCACCACGCCGTACCACGAGGCCCCGCCGTCGATGGCCGACGGGAAGCGGCCGCAGCGGCCAGCGATGGCGACCATCAGGTCGAAATCGATTTCGATGGCTTCCGACACGAACGCGCCGGTCAGGTTCATCGACAGGATGCGCTTCTGATCCTCCGGCGTTTCCAGCGGCAGGAGGATCCACTCCGACACCACGTCGCCGAAACGAAACCACACCGTGCTCTCCGATACCCGCCAGTCGGCAATCGGACCGAACCACTGGATGATATCTTTCAGGACGGTGTTTTTTAACTGACTTAACGTCTGGCGCAGGAGCGCAAAGCGGGTGTGCCGCACGCCATCCAACCCCGGTCGCTGCTCGCACGCCCGGCGCACCAGCTCGAACAGGACGGTCGTCGTCTTGCCCGAGCCGAGCGGTCCCAGAATGAACCGGTAGAACGCGTTTGACATCATGAACTGCGACCCCGTGGGGGGCGGCGTAAAAGTGATTTCAATCATGACTTCATGATCTCATGTCTCAGTAACTCCCGGGGTTAGGATCGCCTCACCTTCGATGGTCTTGGGCTCGCTCGACTCCTTGTCAAACGATAACTTATGACCGCCCAGCATGATGTTGATCTGCACCCGCCCGCTGCCGTCGTCCTTGGTCAATGGACCCTCACCAAGATGACCTAGCTTGGCAAGGAATTGCAGGGCTTGTACGCGCGCGGCACCCGGTATGTCCGCGTCGCGAATGATGTCGACGGTGTCCAACAGCAGCTCCTCGATCATCGACGCTGCCTTGACCGACACGCGCTCGCGCAAATTCTGCTTGGTGCTGGCCGACCAGATCTGTGCTTCCTCGAGCAGATGGGTCTGGAAGATCGGGTGTTCCTTGATCCGGTCGTAGGCGTCGCTGTCGATGCCGGCGCGTTGCAGCAGGATTTCGAGCGGCTGGATCTCGCGCGCGATCTCGCGGGCGATACGGGCCATGTCGAGTTCGGTGAGCTCGCGTTGACCGACCATCAGGGTCATCTGGCGCTCCTTGTAGGATTGTTTCAGTAAGGCTACTATACCCAGTATCTATTGGTAAGTTCTCGCGGGGGACCATGGCCGACCCGTTCGTGGCAGCACCTGCGCCGACCTCTGTGCCGATGGCACAGCGCTACCCGACATCGTTGCGGGTGGTCTCCAACGCCGAGCTCGATCAGCAGCAGCAGGAGCAGGACCAGCTTCAGCAGGACGCGCAGAACCTCGCGGCTGCGCACCCCTATCAGGGGCTTGTAGGCTTCATCCGTTCGCAATGGGACATCATGCGCCGCCATCGCGACACGGTGGCTGGCTGGTCCGAGCGGCTGCTATCAGCGATGCGCGCCTTCAACGGCGTCTATGACCCACAGAAACTCCAAGAGATCAGGAAGTTCGGCGGCTCCGAGGTTTACGCGCGTCTGATCGCAGCCAAGTGTCGAGGGGCCTCGTCACTGCTGCGTGATGTTTACCTCGGGGCCGACCGGGCATGGGGGCTCGATCCCGAGGCTGACCCCCCGGTGCCGGGGTCGATCCAGCAGGCCATCCAGTCGCTGATCCAGAGCGAGCTGCAGCAGGCCCAGCAGATCGGCATGCCGATCACGCCTGATCAGATCCGCGAGCGGCTGTGGGGCATGATGGCTCAAGCCCGCACGGCGGCTAAGAAAATGGCCGAGGATCAGACCCTGCTGGCCGAGGACAAGCTCGACGAAATCCTGACCGAGGGAAATTACTACGGCGCACTGGCCGACATCCTCGTCGACATCCCGCTATTCCCGTATGCGGTCCTCAAAGGTCCAACTGTCCGCATGGTGTTCGAGGTCGATTGGTCGACCGGGCGTCCCGTCATGCGGCGAAAGCCAAAGTTGTGGTGGGAGCGGATCTCGCCATTCGATGTTTATTGGACGCCGGGCGCATCTGACATCGAGGACGCGTCCATCGTGGAGCGGACACGGCTTACGCGAACGGATCTCAATGACCTTCTCGACGTCGAAGGCTATGATGTAGCAGCCATCCGCGCTGTGCTCGATAATTACGGCCGTGGTGGGCTCAGCGACCAGTGGGACATGGCCGAGTCGCCGCGTGCCATGTTGGAAAGTCGCGAGGATCCGTGGTTTAACCAGTCGCATATGATCTCCTGCCTGCAGTTCACCGGTAACGTGCAGGGCAGGATGTTGATCGATTACGGCTTCACCACCAACGACATTCCCGATCCGATCCGCGACTACGCCGTCGAGGCGTGGATGATCGGGCCCTACCTGATCAAGGTCCAGCTCGGCGTCTCACCGCGCCGCCGCCACAAGTATTACATCTCGTCTTGGGAGAAGGTGCCGGGCACACCGGTCGGCAACGCCATCCCTGATCAGATTTCTGATCTGCAGGAGGTTTGCAATGCGTCCCTCCGCTCACTCGTCAACAACCTCAGCATCTCGTCGGGTCCACAGGTTGTGGTCAATGATGATCGTCTCGCAGGTCTGGAAACAGGCGAGGACCTCTACCCATGGAAACGCTGGCACGTTAACAATCCACTGCTTGCCAGCAGCACCGAGAAACCGGTCGACTTTTTCCAGCCGCAGTCTAACGCCAACGAACTTTTAGGTGTCTTCAAAGCGATCTACGATCTTAGCGACGACGTCTCGGCGATCCCTAAGTACCTTTCGGGTAACTCGCCGGGTGGAGGTGCTGGTCGCACGGCGTCGGGTCTTGCGATGCTCATGGGCAACGCGTCGAAAATTCTCCAGACGGTTTGCGCTAACATTGATCGCGACATGATGTACCCCGCGCTGACCAACCTCATGGACCTCGTCCTGCTGACCGACACGTCGGGTCTGCTGCAGGGCACCGAGACCGTGACGCCCAAGGGCGTCGTTGTTGCAATGCAGCGGGAAACGATGAGGGCGCGCCAGCTCGAGTTCCTGCAGCTCACCGGCAACCCCATCGACATGGCGATCATGGGACCGAAGGGACGCGCCGCTGTGCTCCGCTCAGTCAGCACCACCATCGGCCTGCCCGGCGAGGAGATCGTGCCGACCGACGACGAGATCCAGCAGCAGCAGGCGCAGGCACAGGCCAACGCTGCGGCTGCGGGGGCCGCTGGACACGCGCAAGGTCCGCCGGTACCTCCGGGTGGCCCGGGCGGCGGTGGCCCTTCAGCGGGCCCGGGACGGCCTCCACCGCCCGGCAATACGGCTAACCTCGCTGCACCGACACCGCAGCAGACGCCGGCCCCGGGCGACGACAGCACCAAGGCGCAGGCACCGCGCGCCGCGACGTTCCTGCAACGACCCCGTGGGCAGTAACCAAAGGAGAACATCATGGCACGAGAGAATGGCGACGCAGATGGTGGCGACCGCGCTCCCTTCCTGAAGGGTGGCACTACGCCGATGCACAGCCCGCAAGGCACCGGCACGCAGACGCCGGGCAAGAGTTCGCAGGAGGGGTCGAGCGCCATCGGTTCCAGTCAGGACGCGCAGGCAGGACCGCCCGGCGTTGCCGGGTTCAGTGACGCGGCGACCAACAAGGACCATGCCGGCACGCAGGTGCCCGGTCAGTCGGCGCAGAAAAAGTCGAGCAACAACCAGTTTGCCGAGGGCGGTAAAACGCCGATGTTCGGCAATCGCGGCTCGTTGCCGGCGCGCGGCGGCTACACCACGCCGGGTTAAGCCATGGCGCTTAACAAATCGGGACTGCCACCGATGAAACGTCCGGTCGTCGCCGCTGAGCGACCGGGCGGTTTCGGCACGGTGAAACCGGGTAAGCCGGCACTCGACATGGGTTCCAACATCGCTCAGCCACCGGGTAAGTTGAAAGGCATCCCGGCGCTGGCGCGCGGCGGCAAGCTCGGACCGAGCCTGCCCAAGATCGCCAAGATCCCGACCATCAAACCTCCGAAGTTTTAATGAAACCGGCACCCAATTACGGCCCGCCCAAACTTAATCCGCTGACTGACCGTTTGACATTAAGTCAAGGCGACGTGCAGCTGCCTAATCGCGCGGCGGTGAACCAGCTGACCAAGGGCAACCCGGCGCAGCGGTCGTATCAGAACTACGCCAAGCTCGCGTCCAGTGGGGCGAACGCGCCGATGACTTACCAGAGCATCATCGACATGGCTTCAATGGGGGCTTCGGTGCTACCGAAATGAATGGCTACCAACCCTTTGTCCGAGATCGTCATGGCGGCGGCCCAGCTCAAGGCGGCTGCGCCGTCGTTTTATCAAGCGTTGTGCGATGCCATGCGCGCCTACGAGGTGCAGGCCATCGCTGAAATTCTGGCCAGCGACGTGCCGCACGAGATGTTCCGCGCGCAGGGTAAAATCAAAACTGTCCAGCAGCTCAGGAAACACCTGAACGAGTGCACCGAGCTGCGCGAGACCTACACCCGGAGAGACGCCAATGCCCGACCCAACCCCGCTGGTTAGCACGCCGTCGCCACCTGACGGGGTCGATCCCAACGTCAAGCTGCCGCCCAGCGTCATGGCATCGAGCCGGCTGGCGATGGAGGCGCACCAGCGCATGTATCCTAACGGGCAGAATGCGCCGTCGCCTGAGCAGACCCCCGCGCCCAACGGTGAGCCGCCAGCGATCACGCAGGAACCGCCCGCCGAGTTGCCGGATGTCAACGCCGACGGCACGCCCAACTGGGAGAACCGCTTTAAGGCGCTCAAGGGCCGCTACGATGCCGACAGCCGGCGCTGGGGCGAGACGCAGCAGCAGTACGACCAGCGCATGCGCGACCTCTCGCAGGAGAACAATCAGCTCAAGCAACCGCCGCTGCCCGGCGCGGGCGAGATGCCCAAGCTGGTCACCGCCAAGGAGGTCGAGGATTACGGCGCGGACCTGATCGACGTCATCAAGCGCGCGGCGCAGGAGGCGGTGATGCCGCTGCTGACGCCGCTGGCGACATCGATGGGACAGGTGCAGGCGCGTGTCGAGACGACAGAAAAAGAAACCAGTCGGCAGTTCCTGCAGCGCATGCACGGCAACATGGACAACGCCGTGCCGGGGTGGAACGAACTCAACAAGGATGCGAATTTCATTGCGTGGACCAAACGCAACGACATATATTCCGGCCTTAACCGGCAAGAGATGCTCCAGAGGGCGTGGTACGCAGGCGATAGCAACCGTGTCGCAGCCTTCTTTCAGGGGTTCCTTGCAGAGGAGGCTGCCACTGACCCGGCAGCGGCCGAGGCCCGCCAGCAGGCAATGGGAGCTGCGTACGGGGGACACCCGCAACCTAACGGTTCGGCTGCTCCTACCGCGCAACAACCCGCCCCTCGCGTGACCCTCGAGTCGCTGGCGGCTCCCGGCAGGGCCCGAGCGGCTGCAATGCCACCCGCAGGCAAACCCGTTTGGACGGCTGCCGGCATTTCGCAATTTTACATGGACATCGCTGCCGGCAAATTCCGTGGACGGGATGCAGAGCGCATCGCGACCGAGGCCGATCTCATGGCGGCCCAGCGCGAAGGACGCATCCAGATTAACCCTCGCACGGCGACCCAGCTCGGCGGCAGTTGACGTATAGGTCAACAGGCTCCGGCGGTTGCCGCAGGAGCCTGCCATGGCCGTTTATCCTCTCGCTGGTTCGGGCACCGTCCCGCCGATTTTCCCCACCGGTTCGCTTACCCCCGCTCCCGCTTACTCGCATACCGTCATCCCAGAGATCTGGTCAGGCAAGCTGATCGAGAAGTTTTACGCCTCGACCGTGCTGGCTGCGATCTCCAACACCGCCTACGAAGGCGAGATCAAAAATCAGGGCGACACGGTGCATATCCGCACCAAGCCCACCATCACCATCAATGACTATCTGGCCGACGGCGGCATCGTGGTGGAGCGCCCGAGCTCCAACATCGTCGACCTGCTGATCAACAAGGGCAAATACTTCGCCACCATCCTCGACGACGTTATGGAGACGCAGTCCGATCTCAACCTGCTCGGCATGTGGAGCGACGACGCCGCTCAGCAGATGAAGATCAAGATCGACGCTGACGTCCTGCTCGGTCTGCTGGGCGGAGCCGACGCGGCCAACCGGGGCGCGACCGCCGGCAAGATTTCCGCCAGCCTCAACCTCGGTATCACCGGTACCCCGGTTGCCATTTCCCGCACCACCGGCACCCCGGCTTCCTCGGTGTCGATCCTCGACATGCTGCTGCGCATGGGACAGGCGCTCGACGAGCAGAACGTCCCCGAGGAGGGACGCTGGTGCGTCATCCCGTCGTGGGCATCGACCAAGATCAAGCAGTCCGAATTGCGGCAGGCGTATCTGTCGGGCGACAGCGTCTCGATGCTGCGCAACGGCCGGCTCGGTCAAGTCGACCGCTTCACCATCTACGTGTCCAACCTTCTGCCCAAGGGTCCAGTGACCGGTCCTCCGGTGCTGGCAGCGGGCGAGTGGGTGTTCTACGCAGGCCACGCGCACGGCCTCACCTTCGCCAGCCAAGTCTCCAAGGTCGAGACGCTGCGTTCTGAGTTCACCTTCGGCCAGATCCTGCGCGGCTTGCAGGTCTACGGCTACAAGGTGGTCGATCCGATTGCGATCTCGCAGGCGATTGTCACCCCGGCAGTGGGCGACTAACCCCCGGAGTTAGACCGCTTGACATAATGTCAAGCGGTCAACTTCCTCTTAACGGGGGGCGCGATGTCTGAGTTCGTCAACCCGACGCCGCCACTGTCGCCCGTTGCGGGCGACAAATGGTTCGACACGTCGACCGGTCGTCACTTCATGTGGACGGTCGGTTCGACGGGTGCGGGCGTGTGGGTGCAGATCCCGCCGGCCGGCACGGTCGTGCACCAAGCGCCTATGGTGGTGGCGGTGCCGACGCCGACCACGATCACCGGCAAGATCCCCTATCTTACCGCCTCGGCTTATCCGCCGGGCGACGCGGTGCCCAACGACCTCTGGTACGACGCGACCAGCGGGTTCTTTTTCATCTACTACTTCGACGGCAACACCACGCAGTGGGTGGTGACCAACCCCGGCCGAGGCGGCCAGCAAGGCCCGCCGGGCATCCCCGGTCCACCGGGTGCCGACAGCACGGTGCCCGGTCCTCCCGGTATTCAGGGCGATCAGGGCATTCAGGGTCCGCCGGGACCGACTAGTCCGCCTAGTGGTGCGGCCGGTGGTGCGCTCGCAGGGACTTACCCCAACCCCAGCCTCGCGATCCCCTATCCGACGGTGCTGCCAACACGCGCGACGACCAACGGTTGGGCGCAGCGGCCGGTTGGTCCGTCTTTCGCTTTCGGCGTGGGACTGACCAGTCCCGTTCCCGGCGCTTACGTCGGCATGATCCTGCTGGTCGATGTCGCCGGGTTTATGCGCATCGAAGCGATGAACACGCCGGACAACGCCGTCTACAGCCTGACCAACATCGGCGATCCCTTCAATGCACCGCCAACCACGGCGATCCCGGTGGTCGCGTCAGCCACACA
>Ga0193699_10000052_pt1 | contig 62079 bp, 69 predicted proteins | sample L3c2metaG_FD_160095 | JGI IMG/M metagenome (GOLD analysis project Ga0193699, IMG submission 160095) | Soil microbial communities from a riparian zone of the East river system, Colorado, United States - L3c2 | ecosystem: Environmental > Terrestrial > Soil > Riparian zone | place: USA: East...
GTCGAAGTAGCCGCCCTCGTCGAGCACCTCGGGCACGCCTCCCTCCGGCTTGGCCGAGCGGAAGTAGAAGTACTCGAGCTCGGGGCCGATGTTGTAGGTGTCGAAACCCATGTCTTCGGCCCGTTTGAGCGCCCGCCGCATAATCCACCGTGGGTCTCCCTCGTATGGGTCGCCGCCGGGAACGCGGATGTCGCAGAACATGCGCGCGACCGCGTTCTCCTCCTCGGGGCGCCAGGGGATGATCGCGAAGGTCGACGGGTCGGGCATCGCGATCATGTCCGACTCCTCGATCGGGTTGAAGCCGGTGATCGAGGAGCCGTCGAAGCCCATGCCCCCCTCGAAAGCGTCCTCCAGCTCGGCGGAGTTGATCGAGAAGCTCTTCAGCTGGCCGAGCACGTCGGTGAACCAGAGCCGGATGAAGCGAACGTCGCGCTCCTTGACGATCTCGGCTACATCGGCGGCACTCGTTGGTTGCTCTGCCATCTCAATCTCCTTTCGTGGGCGATTGGAGTCTGTCTGAAAATCCTCGCGCGCGTCCGGCGGCGGCGGACGCTGCGCGGTGCGGCGTCCTCAGTCGGCCAAATGGCGCTGCCATTCGGCCTCCCTGCGTCCTTGCCCCGCTTGGTCCGGCGCTCGCCGGCCACACACGCCGATTCCCAGCCAGACCCCAATCGCCTCGCGGTTGAGCCATCTGGATATTTCTTCCGTATTACGGGTATGTGACGTTCGACGCAGAAGGGTTGCGGGGGCGTCCGGATCCAGGTATAACTTACTTCGCGTAAGTTAATGGCTTAAAGTAAAGTAAAGGCCACGTAAAGGCTCTGTGAAGCGGAATTCCGTCAATCCGAGCTAAAGGCGGGATGCAAGTGACCGTAAAAACGGCAGTAAGCAGATTCCAGATCCACGACGAGTTGACGGCCCCTGACGAGAGTGCTCCCCTGATCAAGAGCATCCAGGCGGCCGGCGGCGCGGTGACCAAGTTCGTCGGCGTACTCGCCGGCGCTCCTTCCGTGCTGCGCGCCTACACCCGGATGCGCTCCGAGTTGCGCGGCGGCGTTCTGCCGCAGGCGACCCGCGAGCGGATCGCCCTGGCGGTCGCCGAGTACCGGCACGACTCCTACAGCACCGCCCAGCACGCGAAGTCGGCGCGTCGCGCCGGACTCGGGCTGGACGAGGTCTCGCGAGCGCGGAGCTTCAGCTCCGGCGACGCCAAAGAGGCGGCGCTGCTCGAATACCTCAAGGCGACGCTCGAAGCCGACGCCTATCCCCCCCACCACCTGCATGAGGAGGCGCGGGAGATCGGCTGGAGCGACGAGGAGATCCTCGAGGCGGTTGCGCACCTGGCGCTGAACGAGTTTCAGAGCCTGATTGCGAGCGCTGCGGCACTACCTAAAGATCAAGCTACGCCTGAAGTACTCCCCTCGGCTGCATAAGCGGGCGAGGGGCCAAGGGTCCCTGTCGGAAACCCGCAACGGTCGCCGGAAAAAGTTCCATTCCCAGCGGCTCACAAGTTTCCGTCAAGGACCCTTGGCCCCTCGCCCGCTCAAGCTCGTAAGAGCTTCGGACGAGAGCGGGCGTCAGTCCTCTACGACCGTTGCCGTATAGAGCAGACGAGCAGTGCTGTAACGGCAGCCATAGGTTGCGCGGCTGCCCACCTTTATCTGGGGCTGGCCCTGGCGGACGTCGGTGGTGTTGGTGCATTTGCCCTCTTCGCGGCTGGCGCGCCAGGCGTTCTTCGACGAGAGGTTCTGGGCGAAGGCGGGGGCCCAGGTCGGGATCGTGATGCCGACTATGTCGCCCTTTTCGACCTTCAGCGAAGCGCCGAACTTGACCGTCTGGCCGAGGTAGGGGCTGAGCACGTGGATCGAGCCCTGGCGGCGCAGGTTGTAGCGAGGGGGCTCGGTGCCGGGGACGCGGCGCAGGATCGCCAGCCGCGCCTCGGGCGGCGTACCGAAGAAGCCGTTGAAGAACGAGCGCTGCTTGCTGGTCGGCTCGGCGAGCGTCAGCGTCCACGCCTTCACCTTGCCGTCCCGCCGCACGTTGAAGGGGAGCCCTCCCTGGTCGGTACTGACCTGAAAGCCGGTGACGCTGCCCACCGCCTGGCAGGGAAGATCCGGACAGGACGGGTCGGGCACAGTCGCGGTGGCGCCCAGCACGACGGTGGTGCGCGAGCTGGTCGCGGCGCCGGCACCGGCGACCGTCAGGACGAGTGCGAGCAGGCACCCGGTCAGGGCGGCCACCACGGCAAATCGACCGCGTCCTGCGAACCGATCGGCGACTCCGGCTCTCTGGGAAAACCTCGACATGCCCGTGCTCCTCTCGTAGAAAAAGTCCTGCTGGGACGGGAAGATTAGCCGGAGCAGCGGCCGTCAGCGGCCAGCGTGACCGGTCGAGCGCCAGCTTCCCGCATATTCGAGCGAGACGGCAAAGCGGAGGCGATCGGCGCCCGACTTTTCGAACTGGAGGGCGCGCGCGGCGGCCCGGGTCAGATCCCAAGCGTTGCCGCGGCTGAAGGGGCCGCGATCGATCACCTGCGTGACGATCGAGTGGCCGTGGTAGACGAACTTGACCGTGGTGCCACAGGGAAGGCTGCGGTGGGCAACGCCAATCGTTTCCGGACCGAGCAGCTGCCCACAGGCGGTTTGGCGGCCGTATAGGCCGGGGCCGTACCAAGTAGCGCCGGCCCACTGCATCGGGGCGAAGGCGATTTCGCTTCCCGGCTGAGCGCCGCTTTCGGCGACCGTCGAGGCGCCCCCGGTCGATCCCTGGGCCGGCGCTGCCGCGAGGGTGACCGCTGCCGCAGCCAAAAACGGGGCCGCCCAGCGGGCAAGCCGCTGCCGGCGCTCGCCGATGGCGCGCCCAAAGCTGGGTTGATCTTGCCGCCCGAGGCGGTTCCTGCCTGTCTTCATCGCTCTTTCGAACGCTTACGGGGTTAGCTGACGGGCTCGCGCTGAAAGAGCTGCGCTACGTGGCAGATGCCGACGATTCGCCCCAACTTGTGGGTCCCCCGCTCCCCGCAATATGTGGCGGAGATTCAGCGGAAGTTGGCGGCACGTTAGCAAACGCTAAGACAGGAAATTGTGAAGAGATTGGAAAGGCCCCCTTTCGGGGGCCTTTCCGTAGCGGGCCTGTAAGCCGGATCCTGTCGAGAGCGACCATCTATCTCACCGGGACCGAGGTCCCGAGGGGCCGCCGAAGCGGCCCTGCGGCCTACCTGGATCTCGCCGGGCAGGGTCGACGATCCTGTTTGGCCTTGCACCGGGCGGGGTTTGCCTGGCCGCCGCGTCGCCGCGGCGCCGGTGCGCTCTTACCGCACCATTTCACCTTTGCCTGTACGCAGCTCACGTGTGGCTGCGCCATCGGCCGTGTGTTTCTGTGGCACTATCCCGCGGGTTTCCCCGGGTGGGCGTTACCCACCGCCCTCGCCCTTTGGTGTCCGGACTTTCCTCGAGGGGTTTTCTCTCCCCCCGCGGTCGCTCGGCCCGCCCTCCGATGGTACCGGCACGGGCGAGCTCGCGACAATTGCATCGAATATCCTGCGCGGATGCCGGTAGCCGTCATCACTGGAGCGGGTGGTGGCCTTGGGCGCGCCATCGCCCTCGATCTCGCCGGCCGCGGCTACCTCGTTCACGCCACCGACCTCGACGACGCAGCCGCGGCGCGAACCGCTGCGGAGATCGGCGCGGGAGCAACCTCCGCGACGCTCGACGTGCGAGACGAGGCCGCCTGCCGCGCAGCGGCGGCATTCGCCGCCCGCTCTGGAACCCTTGAGGTCTGGGTCAACAACGCGGGCATTCTGTTCAGCGGAATGCCCTGGACACAGGACGCGGACGTTCGACGCACGATGCTCGACGTCAACACAGTTGGCACGATGAACGGCACCCTCGCCGCGCTGGAGCCCATGATCGCCGCCGGGCGCGGTCACGTGATCAACGTGGTCTCGCTCGCCGGCCTGGTGGCGGCGCCGGGTGAGGTCAGCTATGCGGCCAGCAAGCACGCTGCGATCGCGTTCACGCTGGGAACGCTGTTCGACCTGCGCCGGTCCGGCATAAAGGGCATCGAGCTCTCGGCGGTCTGCCCCGACGGGATCTGGACGCCGATGCTGGAAGGCCGCCTCGACGACCCGGATGTGGCCGCCTCCTTCGGCGGACGCCTGCTGAAGCCGGAGCAGGTGGCCCGCGAGGTGGGCAGGCTTACCGAACGCCCGCGTCCCCTCGTCGCCATCCCGCGCTGGCGCGGAGCGCTGGTGCGGAGCGCTGGTGCGCGTCTTCGACGCCTTCCCTCGCCTCACCCTGCGGCTACTGCCCCTACTGATGCGAGACGCGCTGCGCAAACAGCGGCGCTATAAGCGCCTAATAGAAACGGGCCGCTGGCCCTGACCTGACGCGGTCCAGAGTTCGCCATGCGGCGTCCTCGGTCGGCCGCCTTCGGGTCACGCACCGATAGTGCGCTCCCCTTGTCGGCCTCTCTGCGTCCTTGCCTGGCGAACTCTGGACCGCGTCAGGAGACCTTGCGCACAACACCGATGACGCGGCCGATCACGCTGACCTCGGCGCTGCGGATCGGCTCCATCGTCTCGTTCTCGGGCTGCAGGCGAATGTGGTCGGATTCGCGGAAGAAGCGCTTGACCGTCGCCTCCTCACCGATCAAAGCGACGACGATCTCGCCGTCGGTCGCGTCGTCGGCCGGCCGGACGATGACGTAGTCGGCCTCGAAGATTCCCGCTTCTTTCATGCTTTCGCCGCGGATGCGGAGGACGTAGTCGCCTTCCTCGCCACCAACCACGTCGGGGATCTCGATGTATTCCTCGATGTTCTCTTCGGCCAGGATCGGCGCGCCGGCGGCGACGTGGCCGAGCAGCGGCAGCCCCGACTGGTCGGGCCGGATCGTCTTCTTCGCCTTGTCGATGAGCAGCTCGATCGCGCGCGGCTTCGACGGGTCGCGGCGCAGCAGCCCGATCTTCTCGAGGTTGGCGAGGTGGGCGTGCACGGTCGAGGAGGAGTGCAGGCCAACCGCTTTGCCGATCTCGCGAACGGTCGGCGGATAGCCGGTTTTCTCCGCGTAGCGGCGGATGAAGTCGAAGATCTCCTTCTGCCTCTTGGTCAGGTCCAGGTCCACCGCGCAATCCTCCTCGTCATCAAACAAGCGAAGGCGTTCGAACACTTGTTCGCAGCGTACCGCCCGATTCGGACACGTGCAAGCCAAACCCGTCCGCGCAGCAGCCGACCCCAGCACATCGCAAGCCCCGTCACCGCCAAACATCTAGAATCGCGACCCTCGGGCGGCTGTGGCGGAACTGGTAGACGCGCAAGCTTGAGGGGCTTGTGTCCTTTACGGGACGTGATGGTTCGACTCCATTCAGCCGCATAGCGAAAACCCTCGCCCGGCGGGGGTTTTCGTGTTTGAGGACCGATCTGCGCTGCTCCCTTACCCGGCTCGTGCGCCAGTCAGCCGCCATCCAGAGCCTCTAACGTCGTTGGCGATGCTGCCGCGAGTCGGCGACCGCCGATTTAAGGGCGTGACTCAGCAGCGACGTGATCTGCTGTGTGCGCTCCTTCGCCGCCTGCTCGATCACGGCGGCGCTGCACTGAAGGGCAAAGCAGAAACAAGCAGCGACTAGGACGGCAACAAGGCGCGGCCAGAAGTGTCGAGCGACTCCCAGAGCTTCCAGTATCTCCATCACCCAAGCGTAAGACTCAAACCAGCGTTCAATCGCGAGTAGTTCGGCGGAGTGTTAGGCGGTCAGGCATTGAAGATTTCATCTGCACGGATGGCGGCGTGTGTCGGTTCGACAACCTCCCCGCTCTGGCGAACCAGGCCAGAGCGCTTGAGCACCGAGAGCGCGTCGAGGATCTCGATGCGATTCGCATCGCTTGACCTGCCTCTCATCCACAGGATCAGCTCCTCAGGAGTCAGGCGGTCGGGGAGGGTGATGATCTCCGAGAGCAGCGTCTGTTCGACCCTCAGGTCGCGCTCCTCTCGCGAGGGGCTACTCGTGTGGGATGCGTCGGAAGAACCAGGCATCGAGCAGAGGACTATGTAAAGAGCGCAACGGCTCGGAGGGCTGCCGGCGTCGGCTCGACGATCTCATCGTCTCCGACCTTGAACAGGCCGAACTCTCGGAGCCCACGGATTGCTGGGGCCGCTCGGGCGGCGGACCCCGTGCCTACCGGCCGCCTATCCATCTTCGCCTGCGTTGCTCTCCGCCAAGCGATAGTGCAGGTCGAATGCATCGCGTCTCGCGGACGGGTCTTTGTCGGCCGGACAGAGCTTCACGACGCTAAGCGCATCCAGCGAACGCAGATGGTGCGCGGCCTCCCACATTGTGATGTGGCCATCGAGTACGTCTACCAGGCCGACGGCCGAGAGCGGCTCGGCGATCCACCGGAACGCTTCAAGGATCGGGATGCGAAGCGGGTGCTCGGCCTTCTCCGGTAGAGACGACCAGAACGCTTCGTAGTCGCCGCTCACGTCCGCTCCGCTGAATCGCCCGCCCAGTACAGGCAGAAGACGGTGGCGTTGTCGAACCCTGGGCGACGGCCATGACGCCCGCCGCCCAGGGTGTCGATTCCGCATGGCCCAGTCCATGGGAGGCGAGACGTGGGCCGTTTGCTTTCCTCGTTCTGAGTGATTGGTCAAGCATTCGACATTCAGCATCAACTTGCCATACGCAGTTCTCGAACCTCATTTTGCTTGCGCTCAGCCTTTTCAATGCGGACAGCGCTTGATGCGCGCGAGACAAGCGACAGACGAGGGAGCGCGCTTCGCGCTCCGCCCGTCCGCCCCAAGTCACGTCAGCCCTGCTTGTGAATCGCGACCATTGGCGCCAAACAGCGATGTACCTCAATCTTCATGACTCATCACCCCCTTTCCGGCTCAGTAGCGACGGTGAGCAAGGCCATCAACGGCCGTGGGGACGATAGTCAGAATGCTAAGGAAAGTTTCCGTCAATCTCCTTGAACCCAGCGCCTCGTTGGTCAAAGGCCCTGAAAAGTCCGGCCAGAGAGATAGAGTGTTTGGCGGATTTCCATTGAACGACCAGGGAGTTCCTATGTCTGCGTTCGGTGATTCGATTAAACAGCGGGCGTTGCGGGTCCGGCCGACCCCGGCAATCGAAAAACACATCTCCAAGGCCTTTGGCCACTACGTCCGCATTCAGATACTTTGGATTCTCAATGAACGGGTCGCCAGCCCGAGCGAATTGGCGACGGAGCTCGGCGAACCGCTGAATCGGATCAGCGGTCACATCAGGGTCCTAAAAGAGGCGGGCTGCATCGAACTCGTGGATCAGGTGATTGTCGGCAGCACGGTGCAGAACTTCTATCGAGCCACGGCTCGCATCTTCTTTGACGACACCGAATGGCGGGCCATCCCCCCGACCCTCAAAGAGGGCCTGCGGATCACGCTGCTCCAGAATCTGATCGACGATGCCATTGCGGCATTGGAGGACGAGACCTACGACTCTTTCGACGGATCGCATATGAGCTGGAGCCCGATGCTCATTGACGAGCAGGCTCGGGTCGAAATCAACGAACTCTTGGATCAAACGTTGAAAAGAGCGCTGGCCATCCAAGAGCGTGCAGCAAAGCGTCTCGGCGCCAAGGGGGAGAAGGGGATCTCCTACAGCGTGTCGCTCTTGGGCTACCCGTCGATCGGCGGTATCAAAAAGGTCAACCCGCCGAAAAGCGGAGAGGCGTCCGCCGCCGTGAAAAAAGCTAAGGTCAAGGCCTCTGCCGGCAAACCACAGAAAGCCAAGAAGCGAAGTGGCAGTGGTGAAGCAAAGACCGAGCGCGAGACGGATTGAGGTTCTTTAGCTGCCCGGAGGGCTGGGCCCTTCTCGCTGAGGCTCTGTTGCAGACGATTTTTTTGGCAGGCGTCTATGCCGCCGTCAGCGGATGATCCGTCAGCATTGCCGTCGCGTCGTGCAGCGGGCCGCCCCGCTCGCCCTCATCAGCCAAGTAGAGCGCGACGCCCTCCAAGGTGTCGCCGGAGGCGAAGCAGCCCGAAAGCTCTGGGACGTCTGCCCAGCAGCTGCCTTCCTCGATGTGGATGCGGGCGGTCAACTCCATAGTTGAATCTCCCTCATTGCAGCCCTGCCTGTTTGAGAATCGCGCTGGTCAGGCCAGGTTGGTAGTCGCGGCCCTTGTGCTGCGAGAGCGTGATCGGACGGTGGCCCTCCTTGGTCATCTTGACCTGATGGGGACGTGATGGTTCGACTCCATTCAGCCGCATCGAAACCCCCCGCACTTCGGACCCCCCGCCCGGAGTGGCTAGCTCAGACCAGCGAGACCTAAGCCGACTCGCTCGGTCGCATGAGCGAGATCTCGATCCCAGGTCACGAGGACAACTTCCTCGTCGCCCAGCTCGAGCGCGGTAGCGAGGTGAACCGCGTCGTAGCCGCGAAGTCCGAGCTCTTCGGCGAGTTCGCCGGCGCGGCGGGCGAGGACCGGATCGGCACTGACCGTAATCAAGTCTGCCTGCAACCCCTCGAAGGCGGCCAGCGCCTGCACGTGCTCATCCTTCCCCAGCCGACCCTGGCGCTGCGCGGCCGCCAGGGCTGCGCGCCCCTCCGGATAGGAAAGGATGCTCGACGCCGCCGGATAGGCGCTGCCCCAAAGCTCGGCAGCAAGGTCGGAGCCGTCCTCGACGACGATCAGCTTGATCAGCGCCGAGGTGTCGAAGTAGAGGATCAGGCCCGCTGCTCGGAGACGAGGTCCGAGACCGAACCGGTGCCTTTGACCTGAGCCCTGCGAGAAGATCGTGGCGCCTGCGGCATCCGCACAAGACCGCGGCGCGCGAGATCCTCAAGTGGCCCCTCGGCGTCGAGCCCGCTGAGGCGAGCGATGCGCCGCCCGCGCCGGGTGACGACTACTTCGCCTCCCTCCTCCACTCGCTCCAGATACTCACTGAGGCGATCGTGCAGCTCGCGGACCCCAACCTCGCTCTGAGATTGATGTAGCGTCATACAGACAGCCTAGCAGCTACATTGGCAGGCTGGGAAGCGCGGCCGCCTCAAGGACTGGCTGGTCCACCCGACCGGCCCACCGCCTAGCCTGCGCAGAATGTCCGCTGCGCGCGCCCGCTTTGCTATTCCATTAGTCCTCGCCGTCAGCCTCGGAACGGCCGCGATACTTCCCACCGCCTTCGGCAAGACCGAGGCCGCGCCGACGGCGATCCGCAATGCGCTGGCGCAGACGAGCCAGGTGCAGGGTGCGCCAGGGCGGACGATGGTCCTCAGCCGGGTGGTCGTCGAACCGGGCGCCAAGCTGGCGACCCACCACCACCTCGGCACCCAGATCGCACGGGTCCAGGCAGGCGTCCTGACCTACACGGTCAGGCGCGGCTCGGCTGTCGTACGGCGTGGGGATTCGGACCAGAATCCGACCTTGGTGCGCAAGATCACCGCCGGTCAGACCGCTGCGATCCGCACTGGGCAGTGGATCGTCGAGCAGCCATCCGACGTTCACGAAGCGGCGAACCGCGGCCCCGACCCCGTCGTCCTCTACCTGGCGACTCTGCTGCAGCAAGGAGCGTCGCCCTCCACCCCGGTCGCGCTCCCACCGGCGCCCTAGTCGGCGCCGGACTAGGCGGGTTCGGCCATCGCCTCGACACGGCCCGCGTCGACCGCCGCCTTTAGGGCCTCGTAGTCGCGTTCGCTCTGGTCGGCGTAGGCCTCGGCGAAGTCGACCATCGCGGTGTCGAAGACGTCGCTCTTGCCGAGGTAGGACCCGATCGCGATCCGGTCGCCGCCGCGAGCATGGGCGTGGGCCAGGGTTATGCCGCAGATCTCGGCGTAGGCGGTGAGGCCGCGAGTCTCCATCGACTCGACCTGCGCCGAGCCCTTCCAGTCCCAGAGCTGGCGCACGTAGAAATCGCGCTGCTCGCCGTCGATCCCCTCCGCCCGGACCCAGCCGAGCATGACGTCGCTTGCCGCCTGCATCAGCCGCTGCCCGTGGACGACGCGCTCGCCCTGGAGGTCGAACTCGCTCGGCGCCGTGTAGGACTCGAGCACCGAGCGCTGCGCCTCCTTGATCTGGAGGAAGAGCGGGTCGCTCCGGTCGCGGCCCAGCAGCAGGGCGATCCAAGCCCGGGTGCCGACACTGCCCACGCCGACGACTTTGAAGGCGACGTCGATCAAACGGTAGCCGTCGAGCAGGGCGCGACACTCGACCGCGAGCGAGTCGCGGTACGCGGAGAGGACGTTGCGCACGAGCCCTTCGACGTCCACCCCCTGCGCCTCATCGGCAAGCTCCTCGATCGGAACGATCAGGGGTGGGTTGCTGAGAATGCGCAGCTTCCCGTCGACTTCCTCGACCAGCTTCGAGAAGGCTCGCTCGCTGTCTTTGGCGCGCGCCTTGGCGACGTTGCGCTCGAACGCCTTGCGCTGCTTGCCCCCTACCGCCGTCGCCCAGCGCGCGGCGATCGAGTCGGCGTCGAGCTGCTGGTACCAGGATTCGAGGTTGCCCATCCGCGCCAAGCGCCGCATGGTCTCGCGGTATTCCCTGGCCACCGCAAACAAGACGGCGCGGCGCTCACCGTCGTCGCAGCCACGGTCGCGGCCGGCCAGCGAGAAGCTGGCGACCAGCCGCTTCACGTCCCACTCCCACGGACCGGGCAGGGTCTCGTCGAAGTCGTTGAGGTCGAAGACGAGCCGGCGCTCCGGCGAGGCGAAGGCGCCGAAGTTTGAGAGGTGGGCATCGCCGCAGAGCTGCGTCTCGAGGCCCGTGTGCGGCGTCGGGGCGAGGTCCGCGGCCATCACCGCAGCGGCGCCACGATAGAAAGTGAAGGGCGAGGCCAGCATGCGGCCGTAGCGCAGCGGCACCAGCTGCCCCACGCGTGAGGCGGCCTGACGCTCGAGCAGCTCGACCGGGTCGGCGCGATCGCTCGCCGGCGTCCACTCGCCGTGGATGGAGCGAGGTGCGACCGTGCGAGCGGCCTTGCCGACTGCGGCACGCTCGTCGGGCGACCCGGGATGGTTTTGGATCGAGTCCGACACGAGATTCAGGCGGGGGCGGGCTCGGCGAGCGGCGGGTCGGGGCCCGCCTGCAGCTCGTCGAAGCGCTGCGTAGGCAGGCGGCGGGTCGTCCAGAACGAGGCGAGAACGAGGAGGGCGGCGAAGAGGAATGCCGTCTTCAGCGCCTTCAGCTGAGCGTCTTCGTAGTTCTCGACCAAGGCGTCGATGGTCGTGGGGTCGATGCCCTCCGCCTTGGCCACCGCGCGTACCTCTTCGGAGGCGACGAAGCTGCCACCCGCGCTGAGCTGGACCTGGACCTGGTCTTCGACGTCGGCCGAGACCCGCGGATCGCCGGCGATGTTCGAGGTGAAGGCCGCGATCAAGCCGCTGATCACGATCGCGCCGAGCAGCGCCGTTCCCAACGAGGAGCCAAGCTGTTGCGCGGTGTTCTGCAGCCCTCCGGCCTCGCTGCGGTCTGCGTCTCCGACCGCCGACTGGACCACGTTGCCGAGCTGGGAGACGATCAGCCCCATGCCAACTCCAAGCACACCGGTCGCCGCCAGGAAGGCACCGCTGTCCAGTTCGGGCTCGATCGTCCCCAGCAGCATCGCGATCGACGCGAGGACGACCACCAGCCCGACGCGCACCAGGATCCGCGGGGCAAAGCGTTTGGCCAGAGCGGAGCCGGCGATCGCGGCGAGGAAAAGCCCGGCCGAGGCCGGAAGCATCTGCACACCGGTTTCGAGCGCGTCGAGGCCCTGGACGATCTGCAGGTAGAGCGGGATGGTGAAGAAGATCCCCATCAGGATCAGGTTCTGAGCGAGCAGCATCGAGACGCCGCCGCGCAGCGCCCGGATGCGCAGCATCCCGAGGTGGACCAGGGGCGGCAGGCCGCGCTCCTCGCGTCGCCGCTCCCACGACACGAAGCCGCCAAGGACCAGCGCGCCGGCGGCGATCACGAACGGGGTCAGGGAAAAGCCGAAGGGCTCGATCGGCGAGGCGCGCGGCGCCAGCCAGCCCCAGTTGCTCGCCTGCAGGACGCCGAAGACGATCAGCGCCAGCCCCGAGGCGGAGAGCACGCTGCCGACCCAGTCGAGCCCGGATGCACCCTGCTCGCGCTCCGGCTCGCGGATCATCCGCGTGCCGAACAGGATGCCGAGCGCGACGACGACCTCACCGACGAAGACGAGTCGCCAGGTGAAGTCGGTGGTCATCCAGCCGCCGAGGATCGGGCCGACGGCGATGCCGGCCCCGGCGACGCCGCCAAGCACGCCGTAGGCGATCGCCCGGTCGGCGCCTTTGTAGTTGCCGGCCACGAGGGCAACCAGGGCCGGCATGACCAGAGCGGCGCCGATCCCCTCGAGGATCGACCAGCCGAACATCAGGCTGGGGACGCTCCAGGAGGCGGCGGTCAGGCCGGATCCGATGCCGTAGATGACTAGGCCGATAGTGAAGGCCCGGCGCCGGCCCCAGAGATCGCCGAGCTTGCCGCCGGTCAGCATCAACCCCGCCATCACCAGGGCGTAGAGGGCGATCACCATCTGGATCGTCGTCACCGTCGTGTCGAAGTCTTCGACCAGCTGCGAGATCGCGACGTTCATCACCGCCTGGTCGAGGACCATCAGGAACTGAGCGGCGCCCAGGACGACGAGAACTCCCCACTTGGCCATGAGGCGAAGACTATGGCCGATGCCGCCGGGTGTAGCTTGGGCCGATGCCGTGGGGAGATCGATGAGGGCGCTCGTGCAACGGGTCAGCCAAGCCGCGGTCGACGTCGAGGGCGAACGCGTCGCGCAGATCGGGCCGGGCATGCTGGTCCTGCTTGGCGTGCGCCGCGGCGACGGGACCGAGGAGGCGGACCGGCTGGCCGAGAAGGTGCGGGCGCTGCGCATCTTCGACGACGCCGAGGGGCGGATGAACGAGCCGCTGGGCGAGCGCGAGGTGCTCTGTGTAAGCCAGTTCACCCTCTACGGCGACACCCGCAAGGGCAACCGGCCCAGCTACGTCGAAGCGGCGCCCGGCGAGGAGGCCGAGCCGCTCTACGATCGCTTCTGCGAGCGCCTCGGCGCGGCCAAGGGCGTCTTCGGCGCTTGCATGGGGGTGGCCCTCGTCAACGACGGGCCGGTCACCTTGCTGGTCGAGGTCTGAGCGGATGCGCCTGCGCTTCGAGAACACGGCGGAGGAGCTCGACGCCGTCGAGCGCACCCAGGGCTTCGTCGCCTACCACGGCAAGCGTCCCCGATCAGCCCGCCAGGTGCTTCCGGTGCGCTCTATCTCTATGTGTCGCTGACCGACATAAAGCGCACTGGAACGAAGGTCGTTCCGGGTTAGGCGCCCAGCGCCTCGTCGATGAAGGGGCCGAGCAGCTCGCCGGTCCGGGTGGCGGTGGTCTCGGGGGAATCGCCGGGGGCGGTGACGTGGCTGATCGCCAGACGAACGAGGGTCTCGGCAAGGAGACGGGCTTTGGGCGGCGGCGCCTGCGGCCAGCCCTCTTCGATAGTCGTCGTAAGGCGGGAGGTTGCCCACTGGACCACCGGCATGCCCTGGGTGGTGACGAAGGGGAGGAGACCGGCCGTGCCGTCATCGCTGAGCAGGATCCGCACCAGCGGATCCTCGCCGGCGGTCCGCAGGAAGGTCTCCAGAGCGGCGCCGACCGCTGCACGGGGATCGTCGAGGTGCTCTCGCACCGCCGTGTCGACGGCATCGAGAAAACGTTCGCCCTCGTGGATAACCAGCGCCTGGGCGAACTCGTCGCGGCTGCCGAACTCCTTGTAGAGGGTCTGCCGGCTGACTCCCGCGGCAGTGGCGATCTCAGCCATCGTGATCTCCGACCAAGGCCGCTGCTGCACCTCGTCGCGACCGGCCGCGAGCAAGGTCTCGCGCAGCAGTTGCCGGGCCGCCTGGGCATAGGGGGTACGCGCCTCCACGACGCCGCCCATCGTCGCAGCGGAGGCGGTCATTCCTCGCTGTCGACGACCGGCTCGAAGTCGACTTTGTCGCGCACACCGCAGTCGGGACAGTGCCAGTCGTCGGGAACCTCGCTCCAAGGCGTGCCGGCCGGGAATCCCTCACGCGGATGGCCGGCGGCCTCGTCGTAGACGTAGCCACAACCTGGACAGCGGAAGGCGCTCACGCCCCGGCGCTCCCGTAGCGCGCGAGCACCCTGCGCTTCGCTCGTGGCTCGATGTTGGCGCGGCCGAGGTCGCCGCCGTAGTGCTTGAGCAGGCGGCCGTCCATGACCCGGCGCCAGACCGGCGGGAACCAGGCGAGCACGATCATCCCCGCGTAGCCGGTCGGCAGCTGCGGCGCCTCGTCGACGTGGCGCAGCGCCTGGTAGCGGCGGGTCGGGTGGGCGTGATGGTCGCTGTGGCGCTGCAGGTGGTAGAGGAGAACGTTCGAGGCGACGTTGTTGCTGTTCCAGCTGTGTTGTGGCAGGCAGCGCTCGTAGCGTCCGTCCTCTTTCTTCTGGCGCAGCAGGCCGTAGTGCTCGAGGTAATTGACGACCTCGAGCAGGGAGAAGCCGAGCACCGCCTGCAGCAGCAGGTAGGGCAGCACGACCGGCCCGAAGACGATCGCCGGCAGTGCGAACAGCCCCACGGTCATCGCCCAGGCCTGAAGGATGTCGTTGTGGATCGACCAGACGGAGTGGCCCATCCGCTCCAATCGAGCCCGCTCGATACCCCATGCCGAGCTGAGGCTGCCCGAGACGGTGCGCGGCAGAAAGGCCCAGAAGCTCTCGCCCATACGGGAGCTGGCCGGATCCTCGGGAGTGGCGACGCGGACGTGGTGGCCGCGATTGTGCTCGATGAAGAAGTGGCCGTAGCCACTCTGCGCCAAGGCGACCTTGCTCAGCCACTTCTCCAGGTCGGCGCGCTTGTGGCCGAGCTCATGGGCGGTGTTGATCGCGATCCCGCTGACCATGGCCATCGTCAGCGCCAGGCCGATGCTGTCGACGGTAGAGAGGCCGCCGTCGGCCCAGAGCCAGCAGGCGAAGATCAGCCCGGCGTACTGGACCGGGATGAAGACGTAGGTGCACCAGCGGTAGTAGCGATCCTGTTCGAGCCACTTGATGGTGCTGTCGGGCGGGTTCTCGGCGTCCATGCCGACAAGGAAATCAAGCACGGGGAAGATCACGAAGACGAGCATCGGGCCGTAGAACCAGAAGATGCCGAGGCCGGTCAAGGTCACCAGGCCCCAGGCCAGGAAGGGGAGCGACGGCACGATCAGACCGAGCAGCCATGCGTAGCGCTTCGGGTCGGTCCAGGCCGCCGGGTTCAGTTCGACGTCTGCTGCATCGTGGTGATGGTGGTCATGCGCGGCTGCCTCCATGGGCGCCTCCTCCTTGTCAGATCGCCAGAAATCGTCTGCTTGATTGACAGATTAGCTCAGTTTGTCAACCAACGCAACATAATTCCTGATTCTGTCTGGGAACGCCGTGGCTCGCCGGTCGCTACCATTCGGCCCGTGTACACGCTCCTCGCCGTCCTCCAAGTGATCATCGCCGGCATCGTGATCTTCCTGATCCTCTTGCATTCCGGCAAAGACGCCGGTCTCTCCGGAGCCTTCGGGATCGGCGGAGGGGGCAGCTCCTTCGGCGGCGGCTCGATGGTCGAGCGCAACCTGGATCGCGCCACGGTCTTCTTCGCGGTCCTCTTCGTCGTCAACACCCTGGTGCTGCTGAAGATCTAGTGGCCGGGAACGCCCCGGCCTACCAGCTCTGAGTGAGCCTGGCCCTGAAAGACGAACCGGTGAGCGGCACCTTTGGCGCGCCGAGGAATGAGACAACGAGTGAGCCGGCCCAGCTCTCCGCTCCCTCGGGGCCCTGTTGAAAGACACCCTTGCCGGAGAACGGCGTCGGGGGGGCGACGGCGGCGTCAGCCAGGGTGTCGTCGAAGCTGAAGCTCGACTGCGGCGAAGAGACGCTGACGAGACGAAGGATCCCGATCCGCCCTTCGGTGACCTCCTCGGCGGCGAGGAACCGGGCCGAGCCCGTGCCGACCATCCGCGCGCCGAACACGGCCCGCGAGAGCGGAAGTTTGAGGCTTGCGAGCAAGGTGGTGCGCTTCGGGCCGCGGCTGGGATGAGTCGGGACAGACGGGCTTGATGAACCGGCGCCGCGCAGGCGCAAAACGGTCCCCCCCACGATAGGCCCGGGCGAGGGTTGAGATGGCGTCGACAGCCCGCCCAGCCCGGGGAGCTTCGCGTCGGGACGGCAGGCCAAGAGGGCTGCCAGATCGACGGTGCCGCCGTGAAGCCGGTGAGTCTCGGCTGAGGTGTAGCCACCCTCGCCGCGGAAGCGCAGCTCACCGACGAAGAGGCCGAACTTGGCTACCACGCTGCGGCTGGTTCTGCGGCAGCCGGCGTGACGCGAAGCATGGAGTTCTCTGCCGCTGGGCCGGAAGCGAAGATCGATCCGGCCACGGTCGCCGAAAGAGGCCTGAATCGAGGTCGGGGTGGCCTTGCCGTGGGCCAGGTAGGTAGTGGTCGAAGAGCGCCCGACCGCACGGCCGCGAAGATCTTCGCGGCCGTTGCTGACGCTCAGGGCAACCGTCTGGCCAAAGGCGACCACGCTGAAACGGTAGCCATCGCGATTGGTGAATTTGAGCTCCGCCGCCGTTTCCTTGCGAGAAGGGCCGAACGGACCGGAGGACTGGCCCAGAAGGCCCAGCTCGTCACCCGGCCGGGTGACCCTGGCGAGGAGGGCGGCGGCGGACGGCGTCCTAGCCGCTACGGCATCTGAGGCGGAGGCCCACAGGATCGCCATCATTGCCACGACTGCCAAGAATGCGCCGGGAGACTTCATCATCTGACCCGCGAGGCCTGCTGGTAGAGGTCGCGCACCGCTCCACCGAAGTAGGAGCCGAAATCGGTGGTCGGGTCATCGCCGTAGCCGTAGTTGGTGACCCCGTTCAGCACATTGCCATGGATCGTCCAACCGCCACCCGAAGCGCCCCCGGTCACTTCGCAGGTGAGCGCCAGGTTGAGCGGCCCCGGCTGAAGGAATGAGATCAGGTCGTGGCCGAGGAAGGGCGCGCCGGTGCAGATCCTCTGGCTGGTGCCGTCGAAAGGCGGTTCAGCCGGGTAGCCATGGACATCGAAGACCTGATTCGGCGAGAGGCCGAAGGCGATCTTGTCGCCGCCGACAGCCGCGCCCAGGCTCTGGCCTCGTTCGTTGCGCGAGACCACGGCGGCGCCGACGTCGGCGTTCTCGCTGCCCCCGTCGATCCAGGGCGCAGTGGCGCCGAGCCAGCTGGCGACAAAGATGCCGAAGGGCCGCACACCATCGTGGTAGCCGGGGACGAAGACCCAGTCCTGGTTGAACCAGCGCCCGGACTCGTTGACGCAGTGTCCGGCAGTGATGACGACACTGCGGTTGGATGCGTTGACGGCGGTGCCTGAGCAGCGGCCGAACCCGAAACCGTGCGGCAGGACGATGAAGATCGCGCCGTTCTGCCTGAAATCCGGCGCGGTGGGATCAGGCACCGCGGCAAAACCGGAGGCGGCTCGCCCGCTGTCGGAGCCCTGCCCCTCGCCGGCCACGGGCGCCGCAGAAACACGTGCCAGACCTCCTCCCTCCGGTTCGGATGCTTCCAGCGGACGTGCTTGCCGCATTCGAGCCGGCGTCCAGAAGCGCAAGGCCTGCTGCGGCGACATACTCGGGGATGCCGTCGTCCACTTGGACGCAGCCTCCGCGGGCGCGACCAAGGTAAAGACGGCGACGCACACCAAAGCGACAGCAAGCGCAGCATTGGACAGGTAAGGCCTAGTGCTCATGTGGTCGTCCAGACCAAACCGGTTCGGCCGGCTGCTCCGCGTCGAGAATCTCGACCGCCTCCTTGCGCAGCTCGGCGTCGAGCAGGGCAAAGTCCTCGTCGGAGAGCTTGCCGGCGGCGTGGTCGAGCTCGGCGTCGCGGATCTCGCGGTACTTGGCTTCCTTCAAAGCCTCCAGCTCCGTATCGGCAGCCGGTCGGCGGCTAGCTCCGCGGGCCGGCCAGATTGCGATCAGGGCACCGGCGAGGGAGATCAGCCCGCCGATCCAGATCCAGGTGACGAGGGGGTTGACGATTACGCGGAAGGTGGCGGGGGCGTCTTCGGACAGATAGCCCTGGGCGATCCGCTCCGCCGTGGCCACCTGAAGACCGTCGATCTGAGCCAGCGCGGCCGGCTGTAGGCGGGGGTTGGCCGCCGCCGCCCGCATCAGCGCCGACACCGCCCGGCACTGCGGCGGCGTGCCCGGTCCTCCTGACACACACGCTTTGAAGCCCTGGTCCGCGGCACGCGCGTGGCGCTGCACGCCGACGATGCCTGGTTGAAGGGCGGTCCAGAAGTCGCTGCCGAAGCCAGCCTTCAGGCCGATGTCGCTGTCGGATTCGCCACCGAAGTAGCTGGCTATCGTGCCGGCTTCCCCCCCGGTCGGCCGGTAGAAGCGACGGGTCGGGTGCAGGGTGAAGCTCTTCCCGTCCTTCTGCACCCGCAGCACCGCGCCGGCGGTGAAGGCGAGGCGGTCGACGCTTGCGGTGGGGCGCACGTAGGTAACGGTGTGCCCGTCGACGACGGCGCTCCCCCCCGGTCGCAGTTGCACGTCGCGATTGGTCTGGAAGCTGGAGGAGGCGGCGATGCCGATCAGCAGGACGGCGACGCCGGCATGAACGATGTAGCCGCCGTAGCGCCGGCGGTTGCGCGCGACGACAGCGGCCAGAGCGGCGGGCATCGAGCCGCCGTGCAGCGAGCGCCGCGCCGCCGCGCCGCGCCAGAACTCCTGCGCCAACCCGGTCAGGGCGAAAGCGGCAAAGGCGAAGAGGGCAAGCGCCCACGGCTTGCCGGCCGCATCGGTGAACAGCGCCAGTGCCAGGCCGGCGAGCGCGGCGACGATCGCCGGGACGACGAAGACGCGCTTCGCCGAGCTCCAGCTGATCCGGCGCCAGGCGAGCAGCGGGCCGATCCCGGTGAAGAGCACGAGCACGATCGCCAACGGCGTCGTGTAGCGATCGAACCAGGGCGCCGCCAGCGACGACTTGTCCCCGGTGAACAGCTCCGAGATCAGCGGGAAGAAGGTCCCCCAGAAGATCGCCACGACGAGCGCGACCAGGAGCAGATTGTTGACCAGGAAGACGGACTCGCGCGAGACGAGCGAATCGAGCCGCTTCTCGGCGCGCAGGTCGTCGAGGCGGGAGACGATCAGCGCCGTCGAGCCGACCAGGACGACCGCGATCAGGCCGAGGATGTAGGGGCCGACGGTGCTGTCGCCGAAGGCGTGAATCGACTGCAGGACGCCGGAGCGGACGAGAAAGGTGCCGAGCAGCGCCAGCGAGAACGTCGCCACGATCAGGCAGGCATTCCAGACTTTCAGCATCCCCCGCTTTTCCTGCACCATGATCGAGTGCAGGAACGCGGTCCCCATCAGCCACGGCATCAGCGCCGCGTTCTCGACCGGGTCCCAGGCCCAGTAGCCGCCCCAGCCGAGCTCGGTGTAGGACCAGCGGGCGCCGAGCAGCAATCCGAAGCCGAGGAAAGCCCAGGCGATCAAGGCGAAGCGGCGGGTCGAGCGGATCCAGGCGGCGTCGAGGCGACGGGTGATCAGGGCGCCGATCGCGAAGGCGAAGGGGATCGTGAAGGCGACGTACCCCGAGTAGAGCATCGGTGGGTGGATCATCATGCTCGGGTGCTGCAGCAGCGGGTTGAGCCCGATCCCGTCGAGCGGCGCCGGGCTCAGCTTCGCGAACGGGTTGACGCCGCCGGCGAACAGCATCAGGCCGGTGAAAAAGGCGGCGATGCCCGCCATCACCGCGGTCGCGTAGGGGACGATCTCGCGCAGCTTGCTGCGGGTCGCGTACAGCGCCAGCGAGGAGGCGATCGAGAGCACCCAGGCCCAGAGCAGCAGCGAGCCCTCCTGGCTCGACCACATCGCCGCCAGCTTGTAGAAGGTCGGCGTCTCGATCGAGGAGTGCTGCTGGACGATGTTGAAGGAGAAGTCGTCGCCGGCGAAGGCGACCTCGATCATCACCACGCAGAGAGTCAGCAGGACGAAGAGGCCGTAGACGGCACGCCGCGAGATATCGACCCAGCGGCGGTTGCCGTCGCGCCCGATCAGCGCCGCGACGGCGGCGAAGATCGCGGTGAGGAAGGCCAGCGCCAGGACGGCGCTGCCGAGGCTAGCTGGCATTCGCGGTGGTGAACTTCGACGGGCACTTGGTGACCAGGGTGTCTCGTTCGCCGACGAAGACGCCGCTTTCCATCGTGCCCGCCAAGACGATCTCGCGACCGCCGCGGAAGGGGTCGGGGATGGTGCCGGTGTAGGTGACCGGGATGCTCTGGTCGACGTTTTCGCGATCGGCGACCCGGAAGCTCAGGCCCTCGCCGCGATGGCGAACCGAGCCCTTCACCACCCGGCCGGTCAGCTCGTAGCTCCCGCCCGAGGCGGCGCCGATCAGCTGTGAGGGCTCTTTCGCTTCCGAAGATGCGCTGAACGAGGTGTAGACGAGCGCAACGGCAAGCAGCACAGCGACGCTGAGCGCCACCACGAGCCGGATCTTTCGCTTGCGGCTGGGATCCACGAACAGGGGATTATCGCAACTGAGAGAATGGGCAGATGGATGCCAGCGATCCGGTCCTGCTGATCACCGGCGCAAGCAGCGGCATCGGCGCCGCGACGGCGCGAGCCGCGGCCGGAACGCACCGGCTGGTGCTGGCGGCGCGGCGGCTGGAGCCGTTGCAGGAGCTGGTCGAGGAGCTCGGCGGGGCCGAGCGGGCGATCGCGGTGCGCTGCGACGTCACCGAGTGGGAGCAGGTCGAGGCGATGGCGACCGCAGCCCTCGACGCCTTCGGCCGGATCGACGTGGTCTTCGCCAACGCCGGCTTCGGCGCCACCCGGGGCTTCCTCGAGGAGTCGCCAGAGCAGTGGCGCTCGATGGTCCTCACCAACGTCTACGGCCTCGCGCTGACGATCCGCGCCACCCTTCCCCACCTGCTCGAGCGCGGCGACGGCCACTTCCTCGTCACCAGCTCGGTCGCAGGGCGGCAAGCGCTGCCCGGCTCGCTCTACTCGGCGACCAAGTGGGCAGCGACGGCGATCGGCGAGTCGCTGCTGGGCGAGCTGCGCCAGATGCACGAGAACCACGCGATCAAGGTGACCCTGATCGAGCCGGGCATGGTCGACACGCCGTTCTTCGACAACCGGCCCGGCAAATGGGTGCTGCAGGACGACGACATCGCCCGCGCCGTGATCTACGCCCTGGAGCAGCCGGCCAACGTCGACGTCAACGAGATCCTGATTCGGCCTACTGGTACGCCGGCTGAGTAGGGCCTGTCCCGGCAGGGCTTTCACTTAACTTTTTCGGTGAATCGCCGGTGGGCTGAAGCACGCGCCCGACACCGAAAAAGTACAAGACGTTTCAGCCCTACCGGGACAGGCCCCTAGCGCAGCAGTAGGCAGACGAAGCGCCAATAGGTACGTAGAGCCAGACGCACCGGTAACGAGCGAGTGATAGCCGGGATGAAGGGCGAGTCGAGGTCGGGGGTGAGCGAGCTGGCGAATTCTGAGGCGCTGATGGTGCGCGTGGCTTGTACTTGGCGGCGCTCGCGAAGTAGGTGGGGAAGCCAGCGGATTATTTCGCCGATCGCGGCGAATTTTTGCTTGCCCCACCCTGCGGCGATCGAGGCTGGGATGAGGGCCAGCTCGGTGAGGATCAAGGCCGGCACGAGCAGCGCCAGCAGGCTTGCCGGATAGACGCGAATGAGGAAGGCCCAGCGGTTGCGCTCGAGCCAGCGCCACTTGTGCTCGCGGGCGCCGAACTCGTAGTCGTGGTCGACGACAGCCGCCGGTTCGATCCCGAGCGCTCCTCCCGCCAACCGCAGCCGCAGCGAGAGGTCGACGTCCTCGTGGTAGAGGAAGAAGCGCTCGGGGAAGCCCCCCACCTCCTCCCACGTGGTGCGGGGAATTGCCAGACAGGCGCCGGAAAGGGCTGCGACTTCTCCGGCCGGGGGCGCTGTCGCGATCGGGTTGCCGTGTCCGCCGGACCAGACGATGCCGGTGAAGTGAACCGGGTTGCCGGCGGAGTTGATCGTCGTCCCGTCGCCCGCGGCGACAAGCGCTTGCCAGGCGACCCAACCGCGCCCTTCGAGCCAGGGACGCCGGATCGACTCGCCGAAGCCGGGCCGCGGCGCCGCGTCGGGGTTGAGCACGACGAGGAGGTCGCCGCGCGCCTGCGCCGCGCCCTCGTTGCAGCCGCCGGCGAAGCCTGCGTTGCGGCCGCTGCGGATGATCCGCGCCGCCGGCGCGAGCGTTGCCACCGCCTCGGCGGTCCCGTCGGTCGAGTCGTTGTCGACGACGATCAGCTCGTCCCCGTCCTCCAGCTCAGGCAGCAGAGCAGGTAGAGACCACGCCAGCTCCTCGCGGCTGTTCCAGGCGACGATCAGGACGGAAAGCGTCGGGCGCACCGACGCGAGAGGCTATTTGTTCTTCTTGGCGCCCTTGTGCTTCTTGCCGCAGGGTGCCCGCAGCCGCGGCTTCAGGTTGATCTTCTTGCCGTTTTGGGCTTTGAAGCGGACGATCGCGCGCTGCCCTTTGCCTTTTTTGCCCCGCGCCTTGCTCGCCTGCGCCCCCTTGCCCTTGCTCCCATGGGCGTGCTTGCGCGGACACTGGTTGCGAGAGTTGACGAGCAGACCTTTGGTCCCTCCGCGCAGCGTGAGCACGAACTTGGAGACCGGTACGTCGGGGACGAGGTCGAAGGTATTGCGGATGTGGCCGTGGACGCTGTCGGTGCGGCTGTCCAGTTCGATCTCGACCTGACCGCGCAGGTCGGAGACCAAGTCGGGCAGCACGTTGTTGGAAGAGCGGAGGTAGACCGGGCCTTCCAGCGGCTTGTCGAGCAGCGGCGAAAAGGCCCGTGCATGACCGTAGATCGAGTTCTTCGGGCAGTCGTTGGCGGCGAACTGTACCCGGGTGCAGACCTTCGAGAGGTTGCCCTGGTCGAGGATCAGCGAGCGCGGCAGGATGGTCGCGGCGCGAGCGATGTTGGCATCGCCGGCGTGCGCCAGCAGCACGGCGCGCAGCTTCGGGTTCTTGGCGCGCCGGCTCGCCCCGAACAGGCGCAGGAACAGTTTCGGTTTGAAGCCGAGCTTCTCGCAGCCGTCGGCCTTGAACGGCGCCGATACAGCGGTTGGGGCGAAGGCGGCGGGGTCGGTGGGATTCGCCCCGCCGCCGAGCAGCGAACCGCTGAAGGCGAACGGCGAGCAGTTGGTCGGGTTGAGCGAAAAATCCTTGCGGTCGAGCTTGACCGAGACCGAGCGGACGTCGAGCGTGGCACCGCCGTAGACGTGTGGAATCGGGTCGGAGACCGCGTGAACCTGCGCCGTGCGCCGATCGACGAACAACGCCACCCTCACCACGACCGTGCCGAGATCGAACGGCCCGGCCGTGGCAGGGGTGATCACTGCCAGGGAGAGGGGGGCGCCTTCGTAGCGCCCCGAGAGGAAGACCTTGCCGGAGATGTGGATTGGCGAGGGCCCGCTGCCGGCGGCAACGTCGGCATGGCCGATCAGGCTCGAATCCGGGCAGCTGGAGTCTGCGGCCTCGCTGGAGCCACTGTTGGCGGCAGCTGCCGCCAGTACATTGCCAGGGCAGTATTTGACGCCCGCAAGCTTCGCGGACAGCCCCGGTGGCAGCGTCACGTCGACGCCTTTCAGCTCCTGGTTGCCGTCGGAGCGGGCGATGTCCATGTGCAGGGGGCTGAAGTCGCCCGCCGTCTGCTTGTTCGTGCCGGCGGCAAAGCTCGGGGCGAAGGGACGCTCGGCAAGCGTTTTCGCGCATTTGCCGCCGCCGGGCGCCGCACTGAGCGAGAAGTCTCCCGACCGCGTCACGGCTGGATTGCCGCTCCAGGGCGTCATCACCGTCGTGGTTTTGTGCGGGCCGCACGAGCCGGGGCTGGTCAGAGGCGCCTTGGCTCCACTGTTCAGTTTGATCCGGAACGACTTGAACGGCACCTGCGGTAACCCTGGGATCGGGATGCTCCCAAGGGCCTTGTCGTCGAAGGTGGTGGTCAGCTGCCCGGTCTGCGGGTCGGCGCTGATCTTGCCGAGCAGACGGGCGGAGATGTCGTAGCGGGTCGATTCAGGGACGACGAAGATCCGGTACTCCTCCCCGGAGGTCGGATCGCGGCTGAGCTGCTGGCCGACAAATACGGGACCGCTCAGCGAGCCGTCGGGAAGCGGTGGCGTGTCCACTTCGACGGTGCCGATCCGGGAAGCCGCCGGGCAGGCGACCGGATTCCGCGTTCCCTTCCCGAACTGGGCATCGGTGCAGGCGACGAGCCCGTTGGCGGCCGACGGGTTGAGACCCATTCCCGCCGGCAGGGTCACCCGGGCCGATCGGACCTGGGAGCTCCCCTGGCTTTTTTCGTCTTTCAGCGGGTTTTTGACCTCGGGCAGGTTGACGGTGACCGTCGCCCCGGCCGGCGAGTCGGTCTGGGTGGTGTTCGGTTCGACCCCGATCGACGGGTCAAAGGGGATCGAGCCGCAGTTTTTCGGCGACGTTTTCGGTGGGATCTTCGACTCGACGAAGGCGGAGCCGTTGGGGAAGGCAGGATTCGGTTCCTCGTAGGAATCGGCTCGCAGGAGGGTCGAGTAGACGTGCTCGAACAGCGAGCCCGGCGTTGCTTCGCCGAAGCAGGTGGTCGGCGTGGTTATGAAAGTGCCGTCATCGCCGGCGGTTCCGTCGAAGACCAGGCGGTTTTTCGCGATCCGCGCGGCTTCGCCGAGCAGCGGAATCGTGGGCAGGCTGAGTTTGGCGACATGGATCGTGAAGTACTCGTGGTAGTCGTTCTCCCAAGCGATGTCGGCTTCCAGGAAGACGTCGTTGCCCAGGAGGCTGAAGCCGAAGCGGGCGGGTTCGCCTTCGTTCGGGACGACGTTGTACACGTCCGCTTTGGGCAGGGTGAGCGAGAAGCCGGTGGCGGGATTCGTCGCCGTCACCTCGCTGGTGCCCACTTTCGAGCCGGGCGCTTTGGTCGCGCATTCGGCTGGGCTTTCTTTCGGTTTGAGGTCGCATTGTTCGTTGGACGACTGCGGGTTGACGGTGAGGCCAGTCGGCAGGTCCACCCGGACGGTTCGCAGGTTGCCGATCGGGGCCGGGCCGAGCGGCGGGCCGGTTTCGGTATTGACGATGAACTGGGTGAAGCCGACCGGTGGGTGGCCGGAAGCCTGTTCATAGAACTGCAGCGGGGTGGCAACGCTGCATGGCCCGGCATCCGATTTACAGGTGCCCGCTTGCCAGGGGCTGTCGGCGGTCGGTTCGTCCGGATTCTGCGGGCCGATGATGTCCGCCGTTGCGGATGATGGCCAAAAGACCAGCCCTAGAGCCATAAGCGCCGCAAATATGGCGATTCGCATCCTCGCTCCCCTACTCATCCGGAACTCCCTTCCCTCTGGCCATCATAAAGCTAGATTACCCGATTTTGATGATCTGAGCTATTATTTTTAGGTATTCCCCAGTCAACGAAAGTGAGGCAGTTGTGAATTGGGAACGCCTAGCTCGTGCCAATACCCACCCACTCCGCGTGTCAATCCTGGAAGTGCTGAGCATCGACAAAGGCAGGACACTGTCGCCAAAGGACCTCAGCTTGGAGCTGCAGGCGCCGCTGAGCACTGTCAACTACCACGTGACCGAGCTGCGGCGCTCCAACCTGGTCAAGGTCGTCGACGAACGGCAGGTCCGCGGCGCAATCGAGCACTTCTACCGCGTGATCGAACCCAGCGAAAACGGATCGCGCGCGAAACGGGGCCGTAAAGCCGCAGGCAAGGTACGCGCCTGAGGGCGGACCCGCCAACACGACGAGAGAGAAAGCGGACGACGGGTCTCGAACCCGCGACCTCGAGCTTGGGAAGCTCGCGCTCTACCAACTGAGCTACGTCCGCGTAAGCGCCTGATTCTAGGGTGAGTCGGGGAGGCGCGAGGGCTAGTGTTCGCCCTCCTGTGAGCGCTCGCGCCTTCCTCGCCTTCCTCGCCGTCTGCGCCGTGATCGGCCTGCTCGCGTTCGGGCTGCTGAGCAAGGGCGAGGCGAAGATCGCCGTCGGCGCGCCTGTGCCCGACCGCGAGTTGCCGGTTCTTGGCGGTTCGGGCCAGGGGTCGATCGCCGACTACCGCGGTCGCTGGGTGCTGGTCAACCTCTGGGCTTCGTGGTGCATTCCCTGCCGACAGGAGGCGCCTGTGCTGGATCGCTTCGCCCGGCAGTACCGCAAGCGCGGCCTCGGTGTGCTCGGCATCAACGTCCAGGACAACAGCGACGACGCGCTCGCCTTCCTCCACGACTACGACGTTCGTTACCGGCAGCTGCGCTCGATCGGGGACGAGCGCAGCGCCGCCTTCGGCTCGACCGGAGTCCCCGAGAACTTCCTCGTCAACCCGCGGGGACGCCTGGCGCTGATCTGGCGCGGGCCGGTAGATCAGAGCTTCCTCGAACAGCAGGTCGTGCCGATCGTCGAAGGCCACTCGTGAGCCGGGGGGCGGCCGCACTCGCCGCGGTGCTGGCGCTGCTGGTACTCGCCTCTCCCAGCCTGGGCGCGACGCCGCAGACGAACGTCAACGACATCGAAGGCGAAGTGATGTGCCCGATCTGCGGCACCCTGCTGGAGCTGGCCGAATCGCCGCAGGCCCAGCGCGAGCGTGTCCTGGTCAAGCACCTGATCGCCGAAGGCAAGACCAAGGCCGAAGTCAAGGACGCGTTGGTCGCTCAGTACGGCCCGGCGGTGCTCGCCTTACCTGGTGGCTCCGGCTTCGACCTCTCCGCCTACCTGGTGCCGGTGATCGCCTTCGTCGTTGCCGCGCTGGCGCTGGCCTTCGGCGTGCTGCGCTGGCGGCGGGCGGCGAAGCCGCCCGGGTCGGGGGGCGGCCCGGCGAGCGGCCCGCAGGGTGAGGACGCCGAACGGCTGGACGCCGATCTCGCCCGCTACGACCTCTGACCAAGAGCCTCAGCCCTGGACGACGAGGCCGGCGGCCGGGGCCGGAAGGCTCGGCGGTGGAACGCCTCGCTCCGACCAGACGAGGGTGACCTCGACAATCGTCATCGCCGCGAGCAGCTCCGCCTCCCGACCCGGAGGGGGACCGTCGATTACCAGCAGCTCGTAGGCGCCGTTAAGGCCCGCGACGGCATGGCGGAATCGCTCCGAGGCGAGCAAGGCTGCCCCATCGGCCGCCGGCCGGCCCGCGACCACACAGACCAATGGCTCGCTCGCCCCGGCAGAGCCCGGTCCGGCCAGAGCGACCGGTTTCAGGATCGCCCCGGCGTCCGCGGTCCCGCGCAGGTACTCGTGCAGCCCTGGCGCAACGGCGAGGCCGAGCGCCTCGGCAAGCCCCGGCTCGGCAAGCTCGCACTCGAGCAGCGCCGTGCGGGTTCCAATGGCCGCGGCCGCGGCCGCCAACCCAGCTGCGGCCCCTCTCCTGCCCGGCGCCTCTCCCGTGACCAGGACCGAGCGGGCCGGGCGCAGCTCCTCCAGCAGGCTGCCATAGACCGCGAGGTCGGCGCGACGCAGCGTCCCTGTGCGAAGCTCGGACGAGGACCGGGCGGGGATCTCCGCCAGGACTCTCACATCTGCTCGGGGGCGGAGATGCCGAGCAGGCCGAGCGAGGCGGCAATCGTCCGCTGCGTGAGCCGGCAGAGACCGAGGCGCGAGCGCTCGACCCCCTCCCCCTCGGCGCCGACGACCTGGCAGTCACGATAGAAGGCGTGGAAGTCGGCGGCGACGGCGGTCGAGTAAGCGCATATACGGTGGGGGGCGCGCCGCGCCGCCGCCTCCCGGACCTCTTCGGGGAATTCGAGCAGGCGCTTGACCAGGTCCCGCTCCGCCGGCTGCAGCGGCGTACCCGGGGTCGGCACCCCCGCCTCCCCTGCCTCGCCGCCGGCTTTGCGCAGGATGCTGGCAATGCGCGCATGCGCGTACTGCACGTAGTAGACGGGGTTCTCGCTGGACTCTCGCCGCGCCAGCTCGAGGTCGAGGTCGACCGTGGTGTCGTGGCTGCGCCAGAGCATGAACCAGCGCGCCGCGTCGACGCCGATGTCGTCGACCAGCTCGTCGAGCGAGACGAAGTCGCCGCTGCGCTTCGACATCTGCGCCCGCTCGCCCGATTCGACGATGTGGACGAGGCGCATGATCAGCGCCTCCAGCGTCTCCGGCTCGGCGCCGAGCGCGGCGATCGCGGCACGCAGCCGCGGCGCGTAGCCGTGGTGGTCGGCGCCGAGCACGTCGATCAGATGCTCGAAGCCGCGCTCCAGCTTGTCGCGGTGGTAGGCGACGTCGGCAGCTAGGTAGGTCGGTTCGCCGTCGGCCCTGACCAGCACGCGATCCTTGTCGTCGCCGAAGTCGGTGCTGCGCAGCCACAAAGCGCCATCGGTCTTGTAGGTATGGCCGCGCTGCTCCAAGCGCTCGAGCGCAGCCTCGACCTCGCCCTTCGAGTAGAGGTCGCGCTCGGAGAACCAGCTGTCGAAGCCGACGCCGAAGCGGTCGAGAGTGGCGCGCACGCCATCCAGGATCAGCTCGATACCGCGGTGACCGACCGACTCGGTGTCGGCGGGATCGACTCCCTCCTTTTGCATCTGCTCGGCGAGATCGGCGACGTAGGCACCTTCATAGCCGTCCTCGGGCACCTCGGCACCGGTCATCGCCGCGGCGATCGAGGCGGCGAAGCGCTGCACCTGGCCGCCGGCGTCGTTGACGTAGTACTCGCTCTCGACCTCGTGCCCGACCGCGCGCAGCAGGCGGACGAGCGCGTCGCCGTATGCGGCGTGACGACCGCCGCCGACGTGGAGCGGACCGGTCGGGTTGGCGGAGACGTACTCGACCAGAATCCGCTGTGGGCTGGAAACCGGAGTCGGGCCGAGGCCCCGGTCGCCCGCGGCGAGCCGCGCCATCGCCTGCCGGTACCACTCGTCGGCAAGAAAGAGGTTGACGAAGCCGGGCCCGGCCACCTCGACCCGGTCGAGATGGTGCTCGGCGCCCAGCTCGCGCTCAAGCTCGGCGCCGAGACGTGTCGCAACGTCACGCGGAGCTTCGCCCAGTGGGGCCGCCAGGAGCATCGCCGCGTTCGAGCTGTAGTCGCCCAGCTCGGGCTTCGGCGGACGATCGAGGGTTGGCTCCGGGCCGGTCGGCTCGCCGTCGCGCAGGGCTCGCGCTGCTCGCTGGACGGCGGCGCGCAGCTCGGCTATCGAGTCGGTTGCACTCACCGGGCCATCGTATGAGCCAGGAGCGGACCGGGGTACGCTGGCCGGTGTCCGGTCTCGTAACGTTGGCCGAGAAATGACGAGAACCAGACGCCGACAGACAAGGACGCAGGGAGCCCGAATAGCAACGCTATTCGGGGGACCGAGGACGCAGTATGGCAGTGCCCTGAGGCCGTCATTTCCGGTCGAACGTTGCGAGACAGGACACCAGTGCGCGTAGCCGTGATCAGCGATATCCACGCCAACCTGCCCGCCCTCGAGGCGGTCCTCCGGGCGATCGACGGGGCCGGGATCGAGGAGATCTGGTGCCTTGGCGACGTGCTCGGCTACGGCGCCGAGCCCGACGAGTGCGCCGACTTGGTACGCGAGCGCTGTGCCATCTGCCTGGTCGGCAACCACGACCTCGCGGTGCTTGGCGCCCTCGACATCTCCGCCTTCTCCGAGGCTGCCGCCGAGGCGGTCGCCTGGACGCAGGAGAACGTCTCCGAGCGCAGCCTGGCGCCGTTACGTGAGCTGGAGCCTGCCGACGAGCGGGAGGGGATCGGCCTCTTCCATGCCTCCCCACGCGACCCGGTCTGGGAGTACGTGCTCTCCCCCGAGCAGGCCAATGCCTGCCTCGACGCGCAACCGACCCGGATCGCCCTGATCGGCCATTCGCATGTCTCGCTCTACTTCGCCCGCCCCACAGCAGAGGAGGAAGGTGAGGAAATCCGTGGCTCCCAGGCGAGCGACGGCACGCTGCTCGATCTCGGCGCCGGACAGTGGCTGATCAATCCCGGCAGCGTCGGCCAGCCACGCGACGGGGACCCGCGCGCCGCCTGGATCGAGCTCGACACGGGTGAACCGGCGGCCCGCTTCCACCGCGCCCGCTACGACGTCGATCGGGCCGCTGCGTCAATCACCGCCGCCGGGCTGCCGCGGCGCCTGGCCGACCGCCTCCAGGTCGGCTCGTGAGGGGTAGAGTCATGCTCAGATGCAGGGAAATTCTGCGCTTAAGACTGTTCTCTAGACTCGCCCGGATGCCTCGCCTTTCCCTACCGTTGCTCGCCATCGGGTTTACCGCCACAGCCGCCCTCGCTCTCGTCGCCTGCGGCGGCGAAGACGCCAAACTGCTTCCCGGCGAGACCGCGCGGGAGATCACCGCGAACCTCGACACCGTTCAGCAGCTCTCCGACGAAGGAGACTGCCTTGGCGCCGAAAGCGCCGCCCAGCAGGTCGGTGAACAGATCGAAGTGCTGGAAGGCGTGGATATCAAGCTGAAGCGGGCGCTCGAGGAAGGGGCGGTGCGACTCGAAGAAGTGATCGCGACCTGCGAAGAGTCGACCACCGAAGCGATCGCCCCCGCGGAGATCCCGACCGAACCGGAAGAAGACGAAGAAAAGACGCCAAAGGAAAAGCCGGACAAGGAAAAAAAAGAGAAGCCCAAGGAGGAAAAGGAAGCGGGTCCGGAAAGCTCTCCGTCACTGCCGCCGCAGGCCAAAGGCGAAGGCAAAGGCCTGGAAAACGGCCATGGTCCGCCGCCCGAGGAAGAAGAAGGGTCTGAAGAAAGCTCGTCTGGCGGAGTGGGGCCAGGCACCCCGGCGGAAGAAGGCGAATGATGGAGGCCGGGACCCTCTCAGGCCGCTACGAGCTCGGCGACCGCCTTGGCTCCGGCGGGATGTCGAACGTCTACCTTGCCACGGACCTGACCCTCGAGCGCACCGTCGCAGTCAAGATCCTCGCCGAGCATCTCTCCGACGACGAGCGCTTCGTCGCCCGCTTCCGCCGCGAGGCGCTGGCCGTGGCCAAGCTGATTCACCCCAACATCGTCCAAGTCTACGACACCGGAATCGACGACGGGCGCCACTACATCGTGATGGAGTACGTCGAGGGACGCTCCGGGGCGCAGATCCTGCAACGGCAGGGGGCGATCGGCCCCGAGACGGCGGCGGAGGCCGGCATCCAGGCCTGCGCCGGCCTCGACTACGCCCACCGTCGCGGGATCATCCATCGCGATGTCAAGCCCGGCAACCTGATGGTCGTCGGCGGCCCGGTCGGTGGCGGCGCGATGACGGTCAAGCTGACCGACTTCGGCATTGCACGGGCACTCGCCCAGACTCGGATCACCCAGGTCGGCTCTGTGGTCGGCACGGCCGCCTACCTCGCCCCCGAGCAGGTGCGCGGCGAGGAGGCGACGCCGGCTACCGACGTCTATGCGCTCGGCGTCGTCCTCTACCAGTTCCTCACCGGGCGCCTGCCTTATGAGGGATCGACCCTGGCCGAGCTGGCAGTGCGCCAACAGAACGAGCGACCGCTGACGCCCAGCACGTACAACGACGCGGTTCCCGAGCCTCTTGGCGGGGCCGTGCTGCGGGCGCTCGAAGGCGACCCGGCGCGGCGCTACGCCAGCGCCGACGAGCTGGCCGGCGGCCTGCAACTGGGCCTGCAGGGCGAGGACGTGACCCTGCCCTTCGACGAGGGCACGGCAACGACCGGAGTCCTTGGCGGAGAGACGACGACGCGCCGCCTCGACCAGACCGAGCGCACCGAGCTGCGCCCGCCCTCGCCGAGCCGCCGCCCGGTCGCGCGGGCCCCACAGCAAGCTCCCTACTCGCCACCCCCGGCGGCCACCCCCCCAGCCGCCAAGAAGCGCGGCGCCTTCTCCCGCTTCGCCCGCTTTGTCATGGCAGCTGTAGCCCTTGTTCTAATCGCCGCCGCCGTCGCCGCGGCAGTGATTCTCGCCACGGACAAGGCAACCGGCGTTCATGCCACCGAAGTGGCAGGCGACTCGGTGCACAAGGTCGTAGAAGAGTTCAAAGAACTCGTCAAAAAGAACACTGAATAAGCCGTCGCCGGAGAGGACGGGGTATCCCTCCGTCGGAACTTGTGAGCCGGCGAGAAAAGGACCCTCGCAAAGGATTTCGACGCGGGTTCCGCCGGGGGGATACCCCGTCCTCTCATTCGACAGCCCAAGGAGCGGTCCCGTTTAGGACTGCACTCGAATAGGAGCTGAAGGTGCCGGCGCTTATGGCGGTTCGAGCGTGGGTCACCAGCTCGTTCATGTAGGTCAGGTTGTGCAGGCAGAGGAGGCGGACGGCGGTCAGCTCCTCGGCGCGGGAGAGGTAGCTGAGGTAGTCGCGGTCGTGGTGCCGGCAGGCGGGGCAGGGGCAACCGTCGGCGATCGGGCGGCGGTTGCCCTCCCAGCCCGCCTTGCGCAGATCGAGGCGGAAGCGATTGGCGGGGTCGGGGACGAGGGCGGTGCCGTGGCGGGCGAGACGGGTCGGGATCGCGCAGTCGAAGACGTCGAGGCCGAGGGCGATGCCGCTGAGCAGGTCGTCGACGTCACCGATGCCGAGCAGGTGCTTTGGCGCCTCCTCGGGGAGGAGCGGCGCGGTCATCTCGAGCACCCCGCGCATCTCCTCCTTGTCGCGACCAAGCGTCCCGCCGATCGCGATCCCGTCGACTCCGGCCGCGGAGACCGCTTGTGCCGACTCCAGCCGCAGATCCTCGTGGACCCCGCCCTGGACGATGCCGAAGACCGCCTGCCGCGCCGGACCGTGCTCTCCGTGCCACGCCAGGCAACGGTCGAGCCAGCGATGCGTCCGCTCCATCGACCGTGCCGTGTACTCCCGATCCGCGTGGTAAGGCGTGCACTCGTCGAAGACCAAGGCAATGTCAGACCCCAGCTTCGCCTGCACCTCCATCGAGACTTCGGGCGAGATGAACAGCGATCGCCCGTCCTTGTAGGAGCGGAACCGAACCCCCTCCTCGCCGATCGAGACCACCGACCCATGGTCTCCTCCGGGCCGCCCCTTCCCCTTCACCTCGTCAGCCACCCCCCCATGCGCCAACGAGAAAACCTGAAACCCACCCGAGCCGGTGATCAGGGCCCTGTCCCAGCCCATGAACCCATGCAGCCCCCCAGCAGCGGCAATCCGATCCGGCCCGGGCGAGACGAACAAGTGGTACGTGTTACCTAACACCAGCTGGTACCCCATCTCAGCGACCTCGCGAGACTCCAACCCGCGCACCGTTCCCTTCGTGGCCAGCGGAATGAAAGCCGGCGTCTGCACCTCACCGTGCGGCGTATGAAGCACCCCGGCTCGTGCAGCCCCGTCTTTGGCCACGATCTCGAATTTCAGCCTCTCGGGCGCGTTCCTCATCTCTCGGCGACTGTCGATATGGGTGCCGGTGATCGCTCTGACGGTCCCTCCGCCCGGCACCGCGGAGTGATTCTGCGCCGAAGGCGCACTAGTTTCCACCAGCCGAAGGCTGGTGGTGGGGACTGGCAGAGTGGTCACCGGCACCCTCAATCAGCGACTGCCCAGTCATGGCGCGGGGCTGTGGGATGCCCAGAAGCTGCAGCGCGGTAGGCGCGACGTCGGCAAGGATGCCGTGGTCCCTTAGCTGGAGACCCTCGGCGGTGACGACCAGCGGCACCGGATTCAACGAGTGTGCCGTGTTGGGCGAGCCGTCGGGCTCGAGCATGTGATCGCAGTTGCCGTGGTCGGCGGTGACGATGCAGACGCCACCGGTCGCCTCCACCGCGGCGGCGACGTCGCCAAGGCAACCGTCGACCTCCTCGACGGCCTTGACGGCGGCCGGAATGACACCGGTGTGGCCGACCATGTCGGGGTTGGCGAAGTTGATGATGCCGAAGCGGTAGCCGCCCTGGGACCAATGCGAGACGAAGGTGTCGGCGGCGGCGCGGGCGCTCATCTCCGGCTTATGGTCGTAGGTGGGGACATCGCGGGGCGAGTCGACCAGCCGGCGCTCCTCCCCCTCCCACTCCTCCTCGCGGCCGCCGTTGAAGAAGTAGGTGACGTGCGCGTACTTCTCGGTCTCGGCGACGTGCAGCTGGCGTCCGCCGGCCTCGGAGACGACCTCGGCCAGCGTCGTCGTCGGGCGCGCCTCGGAGAAGGCGATCGGGTACGGCCAGCCTTTGCGGTACACGGTCATCGTCGTCAGGTCGAGCACAGGACCGCCGGCGCGGGAGAACTCGTCGAAGTCCGGATCCGCCAGGGCACGCGTCATCTGCCGGGCGCGGTCAGGGCGGAAGTTGATGAAGATCGCCACGTCGCCCTCCACGGCGCCGTCGTAATCGCCGATTACGGTCGGCACGACGAACTCATCGGTGGCGTCGCGCTCGTAGGAAGCGTCGATCGCCTCGGCCGAGTTGGCCGCATGCTGGCCGCGGGCGTGGACGATCGCGTCGTAGGCGAGCTTGGTCCGCTCCCAGCGCGTGTCGCGGTCCATCGCGTAGTAGCGGCCGCTGACCGTAGCGACGCGGCCGGCCTGGCGCAGCCAGCGCTCCAGCTCGGCGAGATAGCCACGGCCGCCGTGGGGCAGCGTGTCGCGACCGTCGGTGAAGGCGTGGAAGACGACGTCAGGGACGCCCTCCTGCGAGGCGAGCTCGATCGTCGCCTCGATGTGCTCCCAGCCGGAGTGAACGCCGCCGTCGGAGACGAGGCCGAGCAGGTGCAGGCGCCCGCGCGGGCTGCGGCGTGCACGCTCGCAGGCGGCCAGCAACGCCTCGTTCTCGAAGAAGCTCCCGTCGGCGATCGCGTCGTCGATCCGGGCGAGATCCTGCTTGACGATCGCGCCGGCGCCGAGGTTGAGATGTCCCACCTCCGAGTTGCCCATCTGCCCATCCGGGAGGCCGACGTCGCGGCCCTTGGCCGAAAGCTGGGTATGGGGGAATCGCGTCCAGAGGCTGTCAAAAACCGGCGTCTCAGCCTGAGATATCGCGTTGCCGGGCCCAGCCGGGGCCAAACCCCAGCCGTCGAGGATCACCAGTGCCAGCGAGGGAGCCGGCAGATCCGTCACCCGGCCGCCTCGACGATGGCAGCAAAATCCTCAGGATCCAGGCTGGCGCCGCCAACCAGGGCGCCATCGATGTCGGGTTGCGACATCAGCTCAGCGGCGTTGGCGGGCTTTACCGAGCCGCCGTAGAGGATCCGCACCGCGTCGGCGACGGCACCGCGCTCGCGCAGCACGTCGCGGATGAAGGCGCACGCCTCCTGGGCCTGCTCGGGGGTGGCCGTGCGGCCGGTGCCGATCGCCCAGATCGGCTCGTAGGCGACGACGAGCTCGGCGAGCTTGCCCGACTCGACCGCTGCCAGATCGGCCTGCAGCTGGCGCTCGAGCACGCCCTTCGTCTGATCCGCGTCGCGCGCCTCCTCGCTCTCGCCGACGCAGAGGATCGGCTCGAGGCCGGCGGCAAGAGCTGCCGGTACCTTGCGCGCCAGCGCCTCGTCGGTCTCGTTGAAGTACTGGCGCCGCTCGGAGTGGCCGAGGACGACCGCCTCGACATCAAGCTCTACCAGCATCGGCGCCGAGACCTCGCCGGTGAACGCTCCCGAGTCCTGCTCGTGCATATTCTGCGCCGCGACCTTTACCGCGGTGCCGTAACGCCGCTCCACCACCGCGGTCAGGGCGGTGAACGGTGGGCAGATGACGACGTCGTTCTGGGTCGCCGCGATCCGCGGCAGCAGCGCATCGACGAAGGCGGCCGCCTCGGCGACGGTCTTGTGCATCTTCCAGTTGGCAGCGACGTAGGGGGTGCGCTCAGGCATCTCTCAATGCCTCCACTCCGGGCAGCTTCTTTCCCTCCAGCAGCTCCAAGGACGCTCCTCCTCCGGTCGACACCCAATCCACTTTCTCAGCCAAGCCGAACTGGTGCAGCGCGGCGACCGAGTCGCCTCCGCCGACGACGGTGGTCCCCGGCGCGGCAGCGACCGCGTCGGCGACGGTCCGCGTCCCAGCAGCAAACGGCTCCAGCTCGAAGGCGCCCATCGGCCCGTTCCAGAGCACGGTCCCGGCGCCGGCGATCGTCTCGGCGTAGGCGGAGGCGGTGCGTGGGCCGATGTCGAGACCCATCCAGCCAGCCGGCACCTCGACCCCGTCGCTCTCGCGCCGCTCGGTCGCCGCGTCGAAGCTCTCACCCAGCACCAGATCGACCGGCAGCATCAGCTCGCAGTTGGATCCCTCCGCCTGCCGCAGAGCCTCCTCGGCGAGCTTCACACCCTCCTCCTCGACCAGCGAGTTGCCGGTGGCGATGCCCTGAGCGCGGAAGAAGCTGAAGCACATCGCGCCGCCGATCAGGATACGGTCGGCGACTTCGAGGAAGCGGTCGATGACACCGACCTTGTCGCTCACCTTGGCGCCACCGAGGACGATGACCAGCGGCCGCTCGGGCGACTCGACGACGCCAGTCAGCTCGTTGACCTCGCTCTCCAGCAGCAGGCCGGCGTAGCCGGGCAGGCGGTGGGCGACCCCCTCGGTGCTGGCGTGAGCGCGGTGAGCGGCGCCGAAGGCATCGTTGACATAGAGGTCGGCAAGCCCGGCCAGCGCTTCGGCCAATGCCGGATCGTTGTCCGTCTCACCCGGCTCGAAGCGGGCGTTCTCGAGCAGCAGCACGTCGCCCGGGCTCGACCCGGCGGCCATCGTCTCGACGTCCTCGCCGACTATGCCGGGCGCCTGCTTCACGTCGGCGCCGAGCAGCTCGGCCAGGCATTCACCGACCGGCTTCATCGAGAGCGCCGGATCGACCTTGCCCTTCGGACGGCCCAAGTGGGAGACGAGGACCAGGGCGGCCCCGCGCTCGCGCAGCAGCTCGATCGTCGGCAGCGCCGCCCGGATCCGCGTGTCGTCGGCGACGCGACCGCCGTCGAGCGGCACGTTGAAGTCGACCCGGACCAGCACTCGCTTACCGGCAACCTCGGCGTCACGGACGCTCTGCTTGGCGAAGCCATCGTTCGCCCTCCGGACGGCGCTCAGAGGACCTTGCCCGCCAGCTCGACGCAGCGGTTCGAGTAGCCCCACTCGTTGTCGTACCAGGAGACGGCCTTGATCATCTTGCCGTCGCCAATCGCCATCGTCTGGCCGGCGTCGAAGATCGACGAGTGCGGATCGCCGACGATGTCGGTCGAGACGATCTCATCCTCGGTGTAGGAGAGGATCCCCTTCAGCGCGCCCTCGGCGGCCTCCTTCATCGCCGCGTTGACCGCCTCGGCGTCGGTCGGCTGGGACGGGGTGAAGACGAGGTCGACGACCGAGCCGGTGATCACCGGCGCCCGGATCGCGAGCCCGTTCAGCTTGCCGTTCAGCTCCGGCAGGACGAGGCCGACGGCCTTGGCGGCACCGGTCGTCGTCGGGATCAGGTTGACGGCGGCGGCACGCGCCCGCCGCAGGTCCTTGTGCGGCATGTCCTGCAGGCGCTGGTCGGCGGTGTAGGCGTGGATCGTCGTCATCAGCCCATACTCGATCCCGAACGAATCGTTCAGCACCTTGGCCACCGGCGCCAGGCAGTTCGTCGTGCAGGAAGCGTTGGAGATGATGTTGTGGTTCTCACGGTCGTAGTCGCTGTCGAAGTTGACGCCGAGCGCGACGGTCACGTCCGGTTCCTTGGCGGGAGCGGAGATGATCACCTTCTTGGCGCCCGCGGCGAGGTGCTTGGCGGCGTCCTCGCGACCGGTGAAGAGCCCGGTCGACTCGATCACGACATCGACGCCGATATCGCCCCAGGGCAGCGCTGCCGGATCGCGCTCGGAGAGCACCTTCAGCTCCTTGCCGTCGATTGTCAGCGACCCCTCCCCCGCCTCGACCTCGCCGGGGAAGCGCCCCAGGATCGAGTCGTACTTGAGCAGGTGGGCGAGCGTGCCGGTGTCGGTGATGTCGTTGACGGCGACGAACTCGAGGTCCGCACCCGCCGCGTAGGCGGCGCGGAAGAGATTGCGCCCGATGCGGCCGAAGCCGTTGATGCCGACCTTCACTGCCATGAAGTCATGCCCTCCTGAATTCGATGCGTTTGTCTTACGAGGCTAGTCACTGCCGATCGTCACCTCTATTTCGTACCCATCCGGGTCCTGAAGGAACGCGGAGTAGGAGCCGGAGCCGTGCGAGCGTCGCTCGCCGGGCTCGCCGACGGGGTTGCCGCCGGCTTTCACGCCCTGCTCCCAGGCAGCCTTGACGGCGACGATCCCGAGTCCCGAGAAGCTGAGCAGGCCAAAGCCCGGTTTGGCCGGGTGGTGCGCGGCGATGAAGAAGACCGGCTTGGCGATGCCCCAGCCGATCGTCTCGTCCTCCTCGAAATGGCGCCGCCAGCCAAGCGGCGCGAGCAGCGCGTCGTAGAAGGACGCGCTCCGCTCGAGGTCGGAAACCTCTAGAAGAACATGGTGCAACATCGGGCTGGGGAGGCTATAGGGGCGAGTGGTCAGCCGCTGCGCGGGGTCCAGCGGAAGTAGCGAATGGAGAGCAGCAGCCCGACCACGCCCCAGATCGCGACCGCCGCGAGGTTGTCCCAGGAGACGGTGGTGCTGCCGGGGACGTAGGCATCGAAGAAAGCCTCGAAGAAATGGCGGATCGGGAAGGCATCCGCAAAGTGGATGACGCCGCTCGGCAGCTGGTCGTCGGGGATGAAGACGCCGGAGAGGAAGTAGAGCGGCAGGAGCAGGGCGTTGACGATCGGCGCGGCCGCGTCCTGGGTGGGAATCGCCGCGGTCAGCGCGATTCCGAGGCAGCAGAAGGATGCGGCACCGACGACGAGGGTGAGGACGATGGCGGGCAGGCGATCCCAGGGAATGTCGACGCCGTAGGCGAGGCGGCCGATTGCCGCCAGGAGCACCAGCATCATCAACGCGACGACGATCGAGTTGCCGATGCGGCCGGCGATGAAGACCCAGGGGGGCATCGGCGTGCCGCGGCCGCGCTTCAACCGGCCGTCCTCACGCGCGATCACCAGCGACATCGCCAGCGACTGCATCGTCGCCGAGATCACCGAGAGGGTGATTATCGCCGGCACGTAGTAGGTGGTCGTCTTGATCCCGCCCCGCACGTCGACCGTCTGGTCGCCGAAGACGGTGGCAAAAATCAGCAGCAGGACGACCGGGAAGGCGACGGTGAAGAAGACCGAGGCGGGATTGCGCCAGAACGCTTTCTGGTCGTAGTGAAACTGATGCAGGACGAGGTTCATGTCTGGTCGGTCAGCTCCAGATAGACGTCCTCGAGGCTGGGCCTGGCGACCTCCAGCCCTTCGAGGTCCCTTCCCTCCGCCAGCGCCCTGCCGGTCAGCTCGTTCAGGGTCTGGACCGGCGTCGTCGTCTCCAGCTCGACCTCACGCCCCCCCTCGCGGTAGGTGATCCGCGCCGGGCGGTTCTCACGGTCGCCGAGGTCCTCGGGGGTGCCCCTGGCGACCACCTGGCCGGCGGAGATGACCGTCACCCGGTCGGCGAGCCGCTGCGCCTCGTCCATGTAATGGGTGGTGAGGAAGACGGTCTTGCCTAGGTCGCGCAGGCCGGCGATCGTCTCCCAGGCCTGGCGCCGCGCCGAGGGGTCGAAACCGGTCGTCGGCTCGTCGAGGAAGAGCAGCTCCGGATCACCGATCAGCGCCATGCCGACGTCGAGCCGGCGCTGCTGGCCGCCGGAAAGCGAGCTGGCGCGAGCATCGGCCTTGCCGCCGAGGCCGACCAGCTCGATCGTCTCCTCGATCGGCCGGGGCGCGTCGTAATAGCCGGCGTAGAGGGCAAGTGACTCACGCACCGTCAAGTAAGGATCGAGACGGCAGCTCTGCAGGACGATGCCGATCCGCTCGCGCCAGGCACGGCCGGCGTGCTCTGGGTCTTCGCCGAGCACCGACACTTCCCCGGCGCTGCGCTTGCGGTAGCCCTCGAGGATCTCCACCGTGGTCGTCTTGCCCGCCCCGTTGGGGCCGAGAAAGGCAAAGACTTCCCCCCGCTGCACCTCGAGATCGATGCCGCGCACCGCCTCGACGTCGCCGTAGCTCTTGCGCAGGCCGCGAATGGAGATGACGGGCTGGGAATCCTCGGACAAAGCCGACGCAGTCTATGAGGCTTAGGACTCCAGATCGCGGTGCTTGACCCGGACCACCACACCGTCACGCCCCTCCAGCGCCCGGCGGATGCGGTCGGCGACGGTTACCGAGCGGTGCCGACCGCCGGTGCAGCCGACCGCGATCGTCAAATGGCTCTTGCCCTCGGCAACGTAGGCCGGGACGAGGAACTCGAGCAGCGGCAGCAGCCGGCCGTAGAACTCGCCCGCCTGCGTCCCCGACTCGACGTAGGCCCGCACCGGCTCGTCGAGGCCCGTCTGCGGCCGCAGCTCGTCGATGTAGTGCGGGTTTGGCAGGAAGCGAACGTCGAGGGTGAGGTCGGCGTCGCGCGGCGGCCCGTTCTTGAAGCCGAAGGTGAGCAGGGTCAGTGCCAGCTTGCCGCCGTCCTGGCCGCCCAGCATCTCCTCGGCGATCCGCCGCCGCAGCTGTCCGCCGGTCAGGTTGCTGGTGTCCATCACCATGTCGGCGCGCGCCCGCAGCGGCGAGAGCAGCTCGCGCTCGGCTCGAATCCCGTCGACGATCCTGCCCTCCGGGGCGAGTGGGTGACGGCGGCGGGTCTCCTTGTAGCGGTCGAGCAGCGCCTCCTCGTCAGCCTCGAGGAAGAGCAGCTTCGGCTTCAGCCCGTCGGTGCCGAGCTCGTCGAGCACCTGGATCAGCCCCTCGAAGTACTCGCCACCGCGCACGTCGGAGACGACGGCGGCCTTCTCCACCCCGCTGCCCTCATGACGAAAAAGCTCGCCCAGGCTGCCGATCATCCGCGGCGGCAGGTTGTCGACGCAGAAGTAGCCGCCGTCCTCGAAGGCGGCGATCGCCTCCGACTTGCCCGCTCCGGAGTGGCCGGTGATCAGGATCAGCTCGACCTTGTCGCCCACGGCTAGCCGCCCGTCCTGTGCAGCTGCTCGTGAATCGCGCGCGCCAGCTTGCCGGGCACGCCCGGCACCGCCTCCAGCTCCTCGCGACTCGCGCTCAGGAACCGCTCCGGCGTGCCGAAGTGCTTGAGGAAGGCCCGCTTGCGGGCCGGGCCGACGCCCCTGAGGTCGTCGAGCACCGAGCCGGTCATCGCCCGGTCTCGACGCCCGCGGTGGTGGTCGATCGCGAAGCGGTGCGCCTCGTCGCGCACCCGCTGCAACAGCTTCGAGGCCTCCGAGTCGGCGGCCAGGTCGATCGGCGCGGGCCGGCCGGGGATGTAGACCTCCTCCTGCCGCTTGGCGAGGGAGATCACCGTGACGCCGCGCTCGGCGAAAGGCCGCAGCACCCGCATTGCAGCGCCGAGCTGACCCTTGCCACCGTCGACGACGACCAGCGAGGGCAGCGCGGCGAAGCTCTCGTCGCGTTTGCCGTCGTGCGGGGAGAGGTCGATCTGCTCCTCGTAGCGGTTGACACGGCGGCTCAACACCTCCTCCATGGAAGCGAAGTCGTCGGACCCGTTGCTGCGCTCGCCGCGCACGCGGAAGCGGCGGTAGTCCGACTTCTTCGTCGCGCCGCCCTCGAAGACGACCATCGAGGCGACCGTGTGCTCGCCGCCGAGGTTGGAGATGTCGAAGCCCTCGATCCGGATCGGCAGCTCCTCCATCTGCAGGGCCTCGCGCAGATCGGCGAGCGAGTCGACCCGGCGCTGGCGCCGGTGCTCGCGCCGCAGTCGGTCCTGGTCTAGGGCGAGGCGGGCGTTGCGCTCGGCCAGCTCGCGCAGGCGGCGCTTGTCGCCGCGCTCGGCGACCCGCACCTCGACCGGCGAACCCCGCTTCTCCCCCAGCGCCGCCGCCAGCAGCTCGGCGCGCTCGCGCAGATAGGGACCGACGACGATCGTCCGCGGCATCGCCGGTGAGGCCGAGTAGTACTGGCCGATGAACTCCTCGGCGACCTCGGCCAGGTCGCGTTCGGCCTGGTTGTCGAGGTAGAAGCTCTGCCGCTCGGCGAGAATGCCGTCGCGCACTTGGAAGACCTGGGCATTGGCGTCCGCCCCCTCGGCCGCGACCCCGATCATGTCAGCGGTACCGACCGAGCCACCGGCGACCCGCTGGCGCTCGAACAGCGACTGGATCGCCTTCAGCCGGTCGCGGTGCAGCGCGGCCCGCTCGAACTCGCGCGCCGCCGCCGCACTCTCCATCTTCGCCTGCTCGTCGGCCTCGACCTGCCGGTAGCGGCCAGAGAGGAAGTCGACGATCGCCTCGATGTTGCGCCGGTACTCCTCCTGACTGACGTAGCCGACGCAGGGCGCCCCGCAGCGCTTGATGTAGTAGTCGAGACAGGGGCTGCCGGAACGGCGGCCCGGCTCGGCTCCCTCGCAGGTACGGAACTGGAACAGCTTGCCAAGCAGGTCCAACGTCTCACGCACCCGCTTGGCACTGGAGAAGGGCCCGAAGTAAGCGCGGCCGGAGCGGTGCTTCTCACGGGTGAAGTAGACCCGCGGGTAGTCCTCGTCGAGGCTGACGCAGACGTAGGGATAGGACTTGTCGTCGCGCAGGCGGATGTTGAAGCGCGGCCGGTGGCGCTTGATGAAGCTCTGCTCGGCGAGCAGCGCCTCGGCCTCGTTGGCGGTGACGAGGATGTCGATGCGGTCGACCCGTGAGGTGAGCCGGCTCTCGCCGCCGGAGAAGTGCGAGGCGACCCGTTTGCGGATCGAACGGGCCTTGCCGACGTAGAGCAGCTCGCCGTTCTCCTCGTAGAAGAGGTAGACGCCCGGGGAGTCGGGCAGCTCTCGACGCTGCTGCGCCAGGCGTTCCGCCCGCGAGATATCTCGATCGCTTTCGCTCACAGGCCAAAGGGTAGGCTCCTGGCCAGTTGGCCAACCTTCCATATGGATACGGAGATAGCGAGATGACCACCGAGACGATAGGGACCTGCTTGACGATGAGCGTTCGTGGCTGGCGCGCGCCGGACCAAGCGGGGCAAGGACGCAGGGAGGACCAAATAGCAGCGCTATTTGGCCGACTGAGGACGCCGCACCGCGCAGTGTCCGCCGCCGCCAGACGCGGGCGGGCATCGTGAAGCAGGTCCCGAGCCCGCCCGAGCTGAGCACGCTGCGAATCGAGGTCGACGGCCAGATCGGCACCCTCACCCTCGATCGACCCGAGAGCTTCAACGCGATGAGCCCCGAGATGATCCTGGATCTGGGGACCGCCTTCGCCTGGCTCGCCGACCAGGCGCCACTGCGGGCGCTGATCGTCACCGGCGCCGGCAAGGCTTTCTGCTCCGGCGGCGACATCAACGGCTTCAAAGCCGGGGTCGAAGACGACTCGATCGACCTGCCCGCGCAGGTTCGGCGCGGCGCCGAGGCGCTCCACACCGCGATCGTCGACCTGCGGCGCATCCCCTATGCGGTGATTTGCGCACTCAACGGCCCGGCTGCCGGCGCCGGCTTCTCGCTGGCGCTCGCCTGTGACATCAGGATCGCCTCCGAGAGCACCTTTCTAGCCTGCGCCTACGGTCGAATCGGCGCTTCGCCCGACGGCGGCATGACCTACTTCCTGCCACGCGTGGTCGGGCCGAGCCGGGCGCTGGAAATCCTCCTGGAAGATCCCAACCTGAAGGCTCCCGAAGCCCTCGACGAGGGCATTGTCTCCGAAGTCGTCCCGCCGAATGCGCTTATGGACACCGCCCACGCCAAGGCCGAGAAGCTGGCCGCCATGGCGCCGCACTACGTGAAGATGGCGAAACGGCTCTGCGGGGTGAGCGTCGAGAACAGCATCACCGAGCACCTGCAGCTGGAGCGGCACGGGATCGCCGACAGCATGGCGACCGAGGATCTGCGTGAAGGCGCGATCGCCTTCTTCAGCGGCGAGAAGCCTGAGTTCAAGGGCCGCTGAACCGGGCGCAGCCGATTGTCGTATTCGACCTAGAAGCGTTTAGAGTCTGCCTGAGCATCCCCCCAGGAAAGGATCCAGTCCGATGAAGAAGCTTGCTGCTCTGCTCGTCCTCGCACTTGCCTCCACCGCACTCATAGCCTGCGGGGGAAGTAACGACTCGACCACGACGACCGCGACCGAAAGCGGCGGCAAGGCAAACGCCGCCCCGGAAAACGGCAAGGAAGCCACCGGCGGAGGTGGCGGCTCCACGCTCAAATTCGAAGCCGACCCCAACGGCGAACTCGCCTACACGACTACCGAAGCATCGGCCAAGGCCGGCAAGGTGACGGTCGACTTCAACAACCCGCAGAGCCTTACCCACGACGTGACGATCGAAGACTCCAGCGGCAAGGAAGTCGGCAAAACGGATCTGATCGGCAAAGAAGAAACCTCGACCACGGTCGACCTCAAACCGGGCACCTACACCTTCTACTGCTCCGTGCCAGGCCATAGGGAAGCCGGCATGGAAGGGACGCTGACCGTCAAGTAGGGCCGGAGGAGCCCTCGACCCCCGCCGCGCTGGGCGGGGGTCCTCTCAAGGTTTGGCAGATGGCCAAACCTTGACATGCTTTGATGCTCACTTTAAAGTTCTCGACTTCTTAGATGCCCAGGATCGCTGGGCGCGTCTACGTCCAAGGAGGAGAAACTCTTGATGCCAGGAATCAGGCGCTTTGCGCTACTCGCTTGCCTGGTCTCGGCCCTCGTGCCGGCGACTGCCGCAAACGCAACGATCACGACGAAAACCATCGACTACGGCCCGTACACGATCCCGGCCGGCAACGGTGACCCGCATGACCACGAACACATGGGTCACATCGAAAACCAGATCGTCACCAACGTCGCCAAGCCGTGCACCGGCTGCACCCTGATCGGCGTGACGCCGGACCTCGTATACACCGACGGGACCCGGGCCACGATCAGCAACGGTCCGATGCTCCACCACGCGATGTTCGCCGCCCAGTCGAGCGGTAAGTCGGACGTGACCTGTGCCGGCAAAGGCCCCGGACTGCTGGGTGAACGCTTCTTCGCCTCCGGCGACGAGCGCACCGCCGTCGACCTTACCCCTTTGCCCTACGGCTACAAGGTCAACAGCACCGAGACCTGGAACATGGTCTTCGACCTGATGAATTGGGAAACGATCACGAAGACCGTGAAAATCCGCATGACCTATAAGTACGCCACCGGAAGCGATGCCACCAGCCGCGCGCCGCTGCGTCCCGTCTGGCTGGACCAGGCGCAGTGCACCCTTGACTCGCTGATATCCGTCCCGGTCGGATTCAGCGATACGCACTACGACTGGAAAGCCACCTTTTCGGGCAAACTGATTGCCGCGGCCGGACACATCCACGACCACGGCGTCAACGACGAACTCACCAACGAGAGCACGGGCGGCACGCTGCTCTGCAACTCGGTCGCCGGATACGGCGGTCCCGGCTACGAAACGCCCGACGGGCGCAAACACATCTCGTCGATGTCGGTCTGCACCGGCAATCCGATCGCGACGATCAGCAAAAACCAAACTCTGCGCCTGCACACGATCTACAACGTGCCGGAAGGACACCCGGCCATCGATGACGCGATGGGAATCATGATCGCCTACATCAACCCAAACTAGAAGACACCACGATGGCGCCCGTCACTCGGCGGGCGCCATCACACGCGTCACCGAGTCGCCGACGAAACATGGCTTCTCGTTGCCCTCTACCTCGAGGGTGAAGCGGGTCACCACCTGCCACCAGCCGCCGCCCACCTCGTCGACTGAAACGACCTCGGCTTTGCCGCGGACCTTGGAGTCCACTGGGACAGGGGCAGGAAAGCGGATCTTGTTCCAGCCGTAGTTGACGCCGAGGGCGAAGCCGGTTGAAGAAATGAGGTCCTTGCGGAAACCGTCAACCAGCGACAGGGTGAGGTTTCCATGGGCGATCGTCGTGCCGAAAGGGCTCTCGCTCTTCGCCTTCTCGACGTCGACGTGAATCCACTGGTCGTCGCCCGAGAGCTCGGCGAAGGCGTTGATGTCGTCCTGGGTCACGGTGCGCCACTCGCTCGGGCCGATCTCCTGCCCGAGCAGGCCCTGCATCCCCTCGACTCCCTGTACCTCGACGGTGGCCATCGAGCTGCAGTCTAAACCGGAGGCGGGGGCCATTGCTCGACGCGCAACTCCGGCATCGGGAAGTCCTTGACGTTGCCGGTTGCAAGCGGAACGCCACGCACGACTGCGGCTGCCGCGATCGCCAGATCCCGCAGATCGAGGGTGATCCCCCGCTGCCGATACTCGCTCCACCAGCCGCCGGTGAGCCTCGCCTCCTCCGCTCCAAACGGAACCAACTCGAAGCCGGAGAGCATCGTCTCGGTCATCTCCTCCTCGCCGGAACGCATTCCCGCATAGACCTCCTGGACCGTTATCACCGAGACCATCAGCGGATCTCGATCCGGCTCAAGGAGGTGGAGTCCCTGCTCGCGTCCGCGAAGAAGATCGACAAGCACGTTGGTATCGATGAGAAGACTCACGATTCGTCCTCCTCGAGCTTGTCGAGCTTCTCCTGCCTACGCCGGCCTTCTTCCTTGCGGTTCTGGCTGATCCACTCGGGGGTCATCCACAGCGCGAAATCCGGAATCGAGCCAAAGGCGCGACGGCGGGCGGCGAGCCTGGCCTCGACATCGAGCCTGTTTTCGACGGCCTCCCGGATGAACCGGCTCCTGCCCCGTGAGCCCGCAATCTCGTCGATCCGCTTCACGAGATCGTCTCCCAGAGTAATGTGCATACGCATACCCATAAGATAGCCCACATCTTTATCCCACCAGGCGAACTTCGAAGGCCGGGACGACGAGGGCGCCGGTCCCACCGAGCAGGGCGAGTATTCGGCTCACATAGGCCTGTGTCTCCGGATAGTCGGGCACACACTCGCAGGCTTCGACCGGTGCCGAGCCGGCGTTGTATGCGGCCAGGGCGAGCTGGGAGGAGCCGAGTCGGTGGATCAGGTCCGACATCAGGTGGGCCTGAGCGTCGACGGCTTCGTCCGGGTCGAAGGGGTTCCTCAGGCCGTAGGCGGCGGCCGTGCCGGGCATGAACTGGGCTATGCCCTGCGCGCCTGCCGGCGATCCCGCGTATGGGTTGAAGTTCGACTCGGCCATCAGCTGGGCGGCGAGCAGGGCGGCGGAGACGTTCCAGTGTGCGGCCGCCCTCAACAGCAGCGCCCGGAACCGGGTAGGGACAAAGGATGGAAGCCCGCCGCCGGATGCCAGTGAGCCGTCGCCCCCGCTCTTGCCGACCGCGTTGCCGGCCTCCGAGCAGGGCGCCGGAGGGCGCTCGTAACCGTAGTGCCAAGCCTCCCATGAGTAGCGCTGAACGAAGCCGAACCGGGAGGCGTTCGCGGCGAGCCAGCCGTAGGCGGATTCCGGCCCTAGGTCGAGCTCGGTCGCGCAGCGATGCAGCGAGTGCCCCGGCGGCGCCACCCAGGTCGGGTCGGGATGGGCGGCGAAGAGCGCCGCCTGTTCGGCGTCGGAGCGGAAGCCGGAATTGACGACCAGGGTGAGTCTGGCGTGGGATGCAGCGGCAGCCATCCGGTCGAAGGCGGCAGCCACATCGGGCCGCATCCCCTCCCCGGTGCGGTAGACGAGCGGGCCGCTGTAGCCGCCCCCGCTGGCCGTTGCCGGCATCGAGCTTGTGCCGCTGGCCGGTGCGGCTGCTTCGGCCACCGCCGATGCCTCGACGTCGGCACTCCCGCTTTTGCTGCCGGTTCCGTCCAGGACGAGGCTGCCGGTCACGACGGCCTTGACGCGGACCGGCGCGAACGATCCGACGTCGGGGAAGGAGACCTTCAACCGCTCGGTGGCGATGTCGTTCGCTCTGGCCACATCGGACGCGGCGGCCCGGGCACGGGCCAGGTACTCGAGCTTCTCCACGTGGGCTGGGTTCGGCAAGCCGTTGGGAAGCACGGCCGGCGCCAGCAGCCGCGGCAGGTCGTCGCGCATCGAGCGCGCCGCCGAGATCGCGGCGAGGTCGGCCGCTCGCTGGGCCCTGCCCTTTCCGGTCACCGCGCCGGCGATCGCGACCAGTGCCAGGGCACCGACGATCAGCGCGAGGGCGCCTCCGAGCGCCGGCAACAGCACTTGACCGTTCTCTCCGCGAGCGTCCATGAGCGGACCCTGGCGGGCGCCGGCGCGCGTGTGGTGCGCTCAAACGAAAAGATGTGCGATCGAACCGATACGCAATTGCGTCCGTAGACAGGGCGAACCCGGAATTCGACCCGAGGAGCGTTCATGCCGCAGCCGCCGACCAGCCACCGCCCACGTCATCTGAGCATCGCGATCTTCACGACCGTCGCCGTCCTGGCTGTTGCCGGCCTCTTCGGCTCGCTTGCGGCCGCGCAAACGACCAAGCGCGTGGTCAAGGAGACTCACAGCAGCTCGCTCGGCAGCACTGTCCTCACGGCAAACAACGGCCTCACCCTGTACAGCCTCAGCGTCGAGAAGAACGGCAGGTTCATCTGCACCGGCTCATGTCTCAAAGACTGGCACCCACTGGTGGTCGCAGCGGGCGTCAAGCCGGCCGGCCCTGTCGCACTCGGCACCGTCAAGCGTCCCGATGGCCGCCGTCAGGTGACCTTCGAGGGCCGCCCGCTCTACACCTTCGACGACGACAAGAGGAAGGGCGATGCCAACGGCGAGGGCTTCAAGGATGTCGGCACCTGGCACGCCGCCACGCCGTAGGGGAGCGACCGGGCCTCAGCCTACGTCGACGATCTCGATCAAGTCCTCGAGGCCGCGGAGATCCTTCGGATTGAGCGTGTAAAGCGGCAGATCATGGGCGAGCGCAGTCGCCGCAATCATCAGGTCGATAGCGCGTGAGCCCCGCGGCTTCCGGCCAACGCGTTCGACGGCAGCGTAAATCTGAGCCCATGCGCGAGCGCAGGCGAAGTCGAATGGCAACGCTTCGACCCAACCTTCGATCCGAAGCAGATGCGCCCGGCGACGGGCTCGCATGAGGTCATTGCTCGCCGTATGCAATCCGACGAGCAACTCCGCAAACGTCAATGTCGAAATCGCGATCTCTGTGTTGCTCGCAACAGAGGCAAGGGAATCTCGATCGACGGCGACGGAGGTGTCAGCCAGTCCACGGTTGCTAGTCGACCCAGTAGCGAGGCGTAGGGTCTTGGTCGACGACGGCGTCGATATCGGCTCGGAGCTGCTCGTAGTCGATGCCGGGAACCTGGGCGAGGGCCTCGGCGAGCTCCCTGGCAGGTACGAACTGACGGCGTTTGCGAGGCCGCATCTCACGGACGACTCCGCTCTGCCCGAATCTCTTCCTGCTCATCTTTCGACTCATCCTTTCCATCGTAACATCGACGAAACCTTCTGTCTTCGACACGAAGCAGGCGCTCGCACGACCTGTTCAAGAACACTTGACGGCCCAAGGGAATGACCCCGAGTTGTGCCGCGCAGGCGGCCAGCATGCCCGGCGGGCGTTTGGCAATGCCCACCTGCAGTCCTTCGGCCATCAGGTCGCGCACCGCAAGCGCCGTCAAGGCGCGGTCCTCGATGAGATCCGCACGCAGCAGCACACCGGTGGACTGGAGGCGGGCGTCGCCGAGCATCGCCCGCAGCAATGCCGGCGGCAGGTGAACTACGGCGGCTGACTCGCGAGCGAGCGGCAGGGCTGCGGCGAGCGTCTCGATCGCCTCGCGCCCGGGTGAAAGCTTCAGATGGCAGATTCGACCGCGCGAGGCGATTGCGGCGACCGGCAGGTGCGCCGCCAAGCGCTCCTCCAGCCTCCGCGCGCCGACGCTGGCGACCAGCGTGGAGCGAGGAGCCCTGCCCTCTTCCAGGTCGATCAGCAGCGCCGCCCGATCGGGCTCGGATGCGGCGCAGGCCAGAGCCGCAGCCACGGCTCGCGTACCTTTTGCCGCGCCGACCCCGCTGACCAGGACGACCGGGCTCATCTCGGCCTCGCTGCGGCTGACGATGTGACCGCCAGCCGATCGGCAACTGCGGGGATCAGGGAGGGCGGGTACAGGCGCACGGTCACCCGGCCGCCCTCGATCGAGACGTGGACGTCGTCCTCGGCCCACCCCGGAAGAGCGCCCCGTGCCGCCTCTACCGCGGGCCGCCCCGAGGCAAGCGCCAGTGCACCCGCCTCGGCGGCGCCGTCAGCGAGGGTGAGCGCATAGCCCGCGGCGAGCATCTGGAGAGCGAGCAGCCCAGCCAGCAGCAGCGCCGGCAAGACGGCGACGAGCTCTACGGTGGACTGCCCGGCATCCCTGGGGCCTGTCCGAGGACCCCTACCCATCTCCGGACTCCAGCGCCGCCTTTGCGCCGACCGTCACCGTCGGCAGAACCGGCAGCAGGCGCGGTATCGCCACCCTGACAGAGACTGCGTCGGCATCGCTCACATCCGCACCCGACCGCATCGAGGACGGCAACGCCCGCCGGGCCGCAGCCTCGGCATCGCCCCCGACCAGCGCCGCCCGTGCCCCGGCTCGCGCTGCCACACCGGCCGCCCAGAGAGCCTCTCCGGCGAGTCCGATCTGTGCCGCGACCAGGACCGCCAGCAGCAGGAACGGAACTACGGCGACCATCTCGACCGACGCGGTCCCGTCCTCCCTGCGAAGGCTGCTGGCGGCCTGGCGCGACACACACCGACCGTCCCAGGCCCGAACGCGCGTGTGGCGCGCTCAAACGAAAAGTTCTGTGACGGCTTTGGTCTAAATCAGTACGTGCTGGCTTCCGTCCAGACCTTCCAGATCGCCGCCACCGCGGCGCCGAGCAGGAAGATCCAGGCGAGCGTGCCGCCACCGCTGGCAAACATCTCGTCGCTGCCGGCGATGAGCAGCGCGATCAGACCGAGGCCTCCGTAGAGGACCGCGCGGCGCCCGTCGCTCAGCGCCGCCAGGGTCAGCTGGTTCTGACGACTCAGCACGAACACGGTCCAGGCGATCGCCGCGAGGAAGCCCATCGTGATCGCGGTCAGGATTGCGTCCGCCGCGTTGCCGCCATGGGGAGCGAAGGCGACGAGCAGGGCAAGCAGCATCACGATCGCGACGTTCCGCAGTTTCCGCATGAGGAAATTGTACGGGCGAGCGGTTACTTGCTCGTCATTACGACGATGCCGAACGCAACCGCGGCCAGGGTCGCGCCAAGGGCCAGCACGCTGACTGCCACTGCTGCCGCCGCCGCAACTGGCCGGCCATCGCGACTGAAATCGACAAAACGAGCTCCACCCCAGATCGCCACCGAGAAGACCGCGGTCACCCCAACGCCCGCGATCACGGACGCGATCACCGTCTCGACGAGCTCCTTGGTCTCGACGATCGTCGCCACGCCACTCAACTCGCCGGCATCGGCGCACCCTGCTGAGAGCGCCGCGCGAAAGCCGCCACGACGAGGGCCAATGCCATCAGGGTGACCAGGACCGGCCCCAGCGCGCCGGTGCCGAAGATCCGCGTCAGCCCGTAAGCGGCGGCGCCGATCGCCGCCGCCGCCGGCAGCGTCAGCAACCAGGCGACCATGATGTTGCCGGCCACGCCCCAGCGGACCGCCGAGATCCGCTTTCCCGCGCCCGCCCCCATCACCCCCCCGTTGATCACGTGCGTAGTCGAGAGCGGGAAGCCGAAGTGGGTCGAGGCGAGGATCACCGCGGCGCCCGCCCCTTGTGCCGAGAAACCCTGCGCGGCGTCCATCTTGATGATCCGGCTGCCGGTCGTGCGGATGATTCGCCAGCCGCCGATATAGGTGCCGAGGCCGATCGCCGTCGCCGACGAGACGATCACCCAGAGCGGTGGGTCGGCACCGGTACCCAGGGTGCCGTTGGCGATCAGCGCCAGGGTGATCACACCCATCGTCTTCTGCGCGTCGTTGGTGCCATGGGCCAGAGCCAGCAGCCCCCCCGAGATGACCTGGCCGTAGCGGAAGCCGCGTGTGACCGGGCCAGGCCGCTGGCGTCCCGCGATCCGGTAGGCAAGCCCGATGCCCAGGCCAGCGACGACGAAGGCGACCAGGGGGGCTATCACGGCGGGAATCAGCACTTTGCCCACGAGGCCTTCGGCGATCACCGCCTCGAGGCCCGCGGCCGCAACCGCCGACCCGACCACACCGCCGATCAGCGCGTGCGAGGAGCTGGAGGGTAGCCCGAACCACCAGGTGATCAGGTTCCAGGCGATCGCCCCGATCAGGCCGGCAAAGACGATCGTCGGCGTGATCACAGCGGAGTCGACGACGTCGTTGGCGACGGTCGCGGCAACCGAGATCGAGATGAAGGCGCCGACGAAGTTGAGCAGTGAAGCGAACCCGATCGCCACCTGCGGTCGCGCCGCGCCGGTCGAGATCGAGGTGGCGACGACATTGGCCGTGTCGTGGAAGCCGTTGGTGAAGTCGAACGCCAGCGCAGTGCCGACGACGATCACCATGATCGTGTCGGAGCTCACGGGTGACGAGCCCCAATCGTTGCCAGACAAGGACGCAGGGAGCGTGGCGTGCTCCGCACGCGAGCGACCGAGGACGCCGTATGGCGACGATCTGGGGCCGTCACGAGTTCTTGATGACTATGCCCTCGAGAATCTGCGCTGCGGTCTCGGTCGCGTCGATCGCGTTCTCGAGCACCGCGAACATGTCCTTCCAGCGGATCACCACCATCGGATCGATCCCGTTGGAGAAGAGCGAGGCAACCGCATCGCGGGAGATCCGGTCGCCCTCGTTCTCGAGCCGGTGGATCTCGATCCAATAGCGGTCAAGCCCCTTCAGCTCGCGCAGGTGCTCGAGCCCCTCCGAGAGCTGCTCGCAGGCTGCGACGAGAACCTTGGTCAGAGCCTGCGCCTGCGCCATCGGCGCTTCGATCTGGTAGAGGCCGAGCAGATCGGCGGCTTCCTCGGTGTAGTCGACGATGTCGTCCATCTGGGTCGCCAGGCCGTAGATGTCCTCGCGGTCGATCGGCGTGACGAAAGTCGAGTTGAGGCGTTTGACGATGTCGTGGGTGATCCGGTCGCCCTCCTGCTCGGCCTTGAGGATCTCCCGCGAGAGGTCAGTCTCGTCGGGCCAGATGCCCATCATCTCGTCGAGCAGACGAGCCGCATGGAGGGTGTTCTGCCCGGCCTCGATGAAGAGGTCGAAGAAGGCGCTGTCGCGTGGCAGGAGCGAGAGGCGGACCACGCGCCCATCCTAGTGATCGAGGCGGCCCAACCAGGCTCAGCCAGGCGCCGCCGCGAACTGCTCGCCGGCGCGCGCGCTGTGGCGCGAGCGCAGCTCCTCCTGCACGCTGCGCCGCTCCCCGGCGGGCGCCTCGATCCGGGTCCAGACACCGTCGCTGTCGAGCTCCCAGGCATTGGCGTTCTCGGCGAAGCAGAGCTCGAGGACGTCGAGCAGTTCGGCCCGCAGCGCCTCGTCCTCGATCGGGGCGACGAGCTCGACCCGGCTGTCGAGATTGCGCGGCATCAGATCCGCCGAGCCGGTGAGCACGCGTGCCTCCTCACCGCGCAGGAAGGCGTAGATGCGCGAGTGCTCGAGGAAACGGCCGACGATCGAGACGACGCGGATGTTCTCCGAGACTCCCGGCACGCCGGGCCGCAGACAGCAGACGCCACGCACGTTGAGGTCGACCGGGACTCCCGCCCGCGACGCCTCATAGAGGGCTTGGATGCAGCGCGCATCGACCAGGGCGTTCATCTTCAGGGCGATCCGCGCCTTCTCGCCGGCACGGTGCGCCTCGACGGTCGCCTCGATCTCACCGAGGATGCTGTCGCGCATCGTCGTCGGCGAGACCAGCAGCTTGCGGTAACCGGCCGGGCGGCCATAGCCGGTGAGGAAGTTGAACATCTCGGCGACGTCGGCGCCGATCTCCGGATCGGCGGTGAAGAGGCCGAGGTCGGTGTAAAGGCGAGCGGTGGTCGGGTTGTAGTTGCCGGTGCCGATGTGGACGTACTCGCGCACCCGGTCGCCCTCGCGGCGGGCGACGAGGATCGCCTTCACGTGCGTCTTCAGCCCCGGAATGCCGTAGACGACGTGGACCCCCGCCTCCTCCATCGACTTCGCCCAGTGGATGTTCGCCTCCTCGTCGAAGCGGGCTTTCAGCTCGACCATGCAGACCGCCTGCTTGCCGCGTTCGGAGGCGCGGATCAGCGCCGGCACCAGCGGCGAGTCGTCGCTGGTCCGGTACACGGTCTGCTTGATCGCCAGCACGTCGGGGTCGGCGACCGCCTGCACGACGAAGCGCTCGACCGAGCTGGCGAACGAGTCATACGGATGGTGGACGAGGATGTCGCCCTGCCGGATCGCGGCGAACATGTCGGCCGGCTCGCCGTCCTCGCCCTGCAGGCGCGGCTGGGTCACCGGAGTCCAGGGCTCGTAGCGCAGCTCCGGATGGCTGCCGGCGGCGTCGACGACGTCCCCCAGGTCCGCCAGGTCGATCAGGCCGTCGACGTCGTAGACCTCGCGGTCTTCGAGTCCCAACGCGTCGATCAGCTGCCCGCGCAGCTTGGCGTTCATCCCCGCCGCCACCTCCAGCCGCACGACCTCGCCGAAGCGACGGCGGCGCAGCTCGTCCTGGACCGCCTGCAGCAGATCGTCGGCCTCGTCTGAGATCGTGAAGTCGGCATCGCGGGTGACGCGAAAATAGCCGTGATCGATCACCTCGGCACCGGGGAAGAGCGCGTCGAGGTTGGCGGCGATCGCCTCCTCCAGGGGCACGAAGACCTCGTTGCGCTCGCCCACACGCAGGAAGCGGCCGAGCAGCTCCTTCGGCACCTTGACGCGAGCGATGATCTCGGTGCCGCTTTCGGGGTCGCGCAGCAGCACGCCGAGGCTGAGCGAGAGATTGGAGATATAGGGGAAGGGGCGCCCGAGCCCGACCACGAGCGGGGTCAGGGCGGGAAACACCTGCTCGTGGAAGCGCGTGTCGATTTCGCGCCGCTCCTCCTCGCTGGCGGTCTCCAGCGAGACGATCCGGACGCCGTGCTCCTCCAGCGCCGGGCGCAGCGTTCCGTTGAAGCAGCTGTGCAGGCGGGTGTCCAGCTCCAGCACCCGTGGCTGGGTCGCGTCGATCTGCTCTCTCGGCGGCAGCCCGTCGGGCCCGTGGGCGTCGATCCCGGCATCGAGCTGGTCGAACAGTCCCGCGACGCGGACCATGAAGAACTCGTCCAGGTTGGAGGCGTAGATCGCACAGAACCTGACCCTCTCCAGCAGCGGCACCTGCGGATCCTCGGCCAGCTCCAGAACGCGCTGATTGAAGTCGAGCCAGGAGAGCTCGCGGTTGAAATAGAGGGCGGGATCGTCGATCGGCCAATCGTACTGCCGCACCTCTCCCCCTCCCCCGTGCCTCAGGCCGCTCGGGACGAAGCTTGCCTGGCTGCCACGGGCTCGGCGAGAGCCCGCCGGTATCCAGTCGCAAGCTGCTCCATCGCTCGCTCCCAGGAACGGGTCGCGGCGACCCCCCGAGCTGCCTCGCCGAGGCGGCGGCGCAGCGTCGGGGATGCCGTGAGCTGCAGTACCGCCCCGGCGAGGTGATCGGCGTCAGGCTGGCAGAGGATCCCGGTGTGGCGGTTCTCGATCAGGGCCGCCGGCCCCCCTTCGCCGACCGCGACGACCGGCAGGCCGCTGGCGCCCGCCTCCAAAACGACCTGGCCATAGGTGTCGGTGCGCGAGCAGAAGAGGAAGAGGTCGACGCTGGCGTAGGCGCGAGCGAGGTCGTCGCCCTCGAGCCAGCCAAGGAAGGTCGCGTGCTCGCCGAGCCGGGCACGCAGCTCACCCTCCTCGGGACCCCCGCCGGCAAGCAGCAGGTGCAGGCGGGGCTCGACCACGCGCGCCCGCAGGAAGCTCTCCGCGAGCAGATCGACCCCCTTCTCGCGGGTGAGGCGGCCCGCGTAGAGGACCCGCAGCTCGCCCGGGAAGGCGCTCCGCTCGGCCTTCTCGGGGGTGAAGCGGTCGGTGTCGACGCCGCGCTCCCAGCGGTCGATCCGACCCTCCGCGGCGCCGAGGCCGAGCAGCGAGCGGTCGGCGGCCGGACTCGGCGAGAGGACGCGCGAAGGGGTCGTGTAAAAGGCGCCGAGCGCGGCTCTGGAGATCGCCTCCAGGCCGGCGTCGCCGCTGCGCATGCCGGCGTAGGCGGCGAGCTCGGTGTGGTAGCTGGCGAGGAGCGGCGTTGCGGAAATCCGGCTGAGCAGCGAGGCGGCGACGCCGGCCGGACCGGGAGCGGTGACGTGGACCATGTCGTAGCGGCCCTCGGCGAGGGTCTCGGCAAGATCCGGCAGCCCGGGCACCCCGAGGGTCATTCCCTCGTAGAAGGGAACCTGCAGCGAGGTGGCGGCGGGCAGCCGCCGGTCGACCCCGGGATCGGTGCCTACCACCTCAACCTCGAAACCGGGCACGCCGCGCTCGCGGATCTGCTCGATCGTATGGGTGACGCCGTGCATCGCCTCGATCCCGTCGGCGATCAGCGCAACCCGGGGATGCTCGCCTGAGCGCCCGGCCAGCTTCGCCTTCTCGGCGCCGAGGAAGACGGTTGGCGGCGCGTAGGGGATCGCCGGCAGCAGTGCTTCGAAGATGCCGCCCACGGCTGCCTGCACGTCACCGCGGGCGACGGCTCCAGTCCCTGCGGCGATCGCCCCGCGCAGCCGGCGGTCATGGATGCGGCGGGCGCGGCGGTAGAGATCGGCATGGGAGAACTCCTCCGCTTGGAGGTGGTCGATCAGCTCGCGGCCGCGCAGCTCGATGCCGATCGAGCGCAGCCAGGAGTCGAGCAGGGCGCGGGCGTCGTCGGGGCCGATATCGGCGGCAATCGCTCCCTCTCGTGCGGCGCCCTGGCCGACCACACGCTGGGCGATCTTCAGCACCGCGGCCGGATCGGGCACGCGCTCGCCGGCGGTCGTCGCATCGAGCGCCAGCGCTCGGGTAGCCAGAGCCATCGCTGCGTGCGCCCACTTGGCGGCGCTGCCCTGCTCGCCGCGGGCCGTCGCCTCGCCGCGACGCATGCGCGAGAGAAACTCTTCCGGCGTGGAGGCGGCCGGCGCCTCGGTGTAGGTGCGGCCGATGTCCACGCCGGCGTGATCGTCGGAGCCACCGATCCCGGTGCTGCCGTTGGTCTCGACGTAGACCACGGCGGGCAGGTTCAGCTCCGCGGCGCGCGAGCCATTGCGCACCTCCCAGACCGAGAAGAGCTCGGCGAGGCGGCGGCGATGGCGCCGGGTCAGCGGCGCCGCGACGTTGTAGAAGGGATGCGCCAGGGCGCAGGCGATCCCCTGCTCGTGAAGGTACGCGGCGCAGGCCTCGACGTCGCCGGCGTGTGCCTGCAGCCACTCGTGGTCCCCGGGATCGATCCCGTAACAGAGGACGTGTACCGCCTGGGGCTCGCCGGCGAAGCGAGCGGTCAGCTCCTCGGAGACGAAGCAGTCGGGACGGTCGGCCAACTCGAGACAGCCGTCGATCGTGTCGTGGTCGGTGATCGTGACGAAGGCCATCCCCCGTCGCTTGGCCAGCGCGTAGACCTCCTCGGGCGGCGTCGCGCACTCAGGCAGACCGAGGGAACGCTGGACGCCGAGCCGCGAGAGCTGCGAGGCGGTGGAGTGGCAGTGCATGTCTACTCGGGAAGTCATCGGTGCCTTCCTCTCTATCTATCGTTCAGGTCACCTCCAGATTCGCCCCTGAGCAGGGAAAAGGTGTGAAGAGTCGGTGAAACCGTCTGCCAGAGATCGCTGAACTGACGGAAGAGCAGCTCGCGGCGGGTGCGAAGCAGAGTGCACAGCGACTCGATGCCTTCCCCCCGGGCCAGCATCACGTCGCAGTCGTGGATCTCGCCCAGCACGCCCTGCAGCCCCTTGGCGGCGTCGCGGGCGGCCTTCGCCTCCGGTCCGAAGCAGGGCCCGGTGATCTCAAGCACGTAACGCAATCGCTTGGCGGCAATCCGCATGTCGTGTTGGGCCGTAGCCGCGGAGGGCTCGAGCGCGGCCGGCGCCAGCGAGCGCAGCTCCTCCAGCCGCGTGCGTACGATCCGCTCGGCGTTGGGACGCAGCGGCGCTGCCGGTTCGAGGCCCTCCACCTCACGCGCCTTCAAGTCGCCACCGCCTTGACCAGCTTGCGCAAGCGACGGCGCAACTTCTTCAGGCGCTTGCCCTTGAGGAAGGGCTCCAGTTCCTCATTCGCCTGGCGCTGCTCCCGGCGCAGGCGCTCGATCAACGCTTCGATCGCGGCGCCGTCAGCCTCGGGTGCCTCGCCGACGAACCCGACCAGGAACTCGATCGCGACATCGCGATCGCGACGCTCGCCAAGCGCATCGGCCAGCTTCTTCACCCGCTTCAGCGCCTTGCGATGACGCTTCGCCGGAAAGCAAGGCGCGAAGACCTCGAGCGCCGCCCGCAGCCGCCGCGTGGCGACCCGCATGTCATGCAACGCCTCGATGTCCTCGACGTCGAGAACCCCATCCGAGTGCTCGAAAACCTCGGCAGCCCGCACCGCGACCACCCGCTCAGCCGAAGCCGAGAACGTCTCCTCGCAATCGAACCCGGGTACGTCCCGTGCACGCGCCACGCACCCAGGCTAACCACTAGTCGCCAGTCCCGGTAGGGCTGAAACGTCTTGTACTTTTTCGGTGTAGGCCGCGGGCGCCAGCCCACCGGCGATTCACCGAAAAAGTTAAGTGAAAGCCCTACCGGGACTGGCGACTACGCAGCAAGCCTGGCGGGAGAAGAGCCATTGGCATTCCCATTCAGCTGGTCGAGGACAACGCCCTCGCGCAGGCCACCCTTGCCGATCTGCAACGGCTGCCCGAGCAGCTCGGAGAGTTTCTCCAGCAGCAGCACGCCCGTGGCGAGGATGCGAACCCGTTCGGGGTCGAGCTCGAAGCGACGCGCGACGTCGGCAGCCGGATCGCTGCAGAGGACGCGTACCCCACGCTCCAGCGTCTCGTACTCGAGCACGGCCCCGACCAGGCGGCGCAGCGAGGTCGCGCTGCCGCCGACCGCGACGGCCTGAGTGGGCTGCTCGATCTCCACGCCGGCGAAGAGATCGTCGATCCGGTCGCGGATCTTGCGGATCTCGGCCGCCGATGGCGGATCTGAGGCAATCAGCTCGTCGGCCAGCACGCCGGAGCCGACGCGCCAGGAGCGGACCTCCCGCACACCGCCGGGGACGGTGCCGAGGATGACCTCGGTCGAGCCACCGCCGACGTCGACGACGCCGACCAGGCCGTCGACCGGATGGCCGAGCGTTTTGGTGGCGCCGATGAAGGAGAGTCGCCCCTCCTCCTGCTCGGAGAGGATCTCGACGGGAACGCCGGCCCCCTCGCCGATCTGCTTGGCGACGACAGCCCCGTTGCTCGCTTCGCGAACGGCGGCGGTCGCCACCGCGCGAATCGTCTCCGCCCCGAGCTCGCGCGCCAGCCGCACCTGCGTCGCCACGACCTCGCCGACCTCGGAGGCCTTCTCGGCCGGAATCTCGCCCGAATCGCGGATCGCCTTGTTGATCCGCGTATAAGCCCGCTGCTCCATCACCTTCTTCAACTGCCCGTCGACAGGCTCCGCCACGAGCAATCGCGTCGTATTGGACCCAATATCTATGGCGGCGCAGAGCATCCCGGGACTCTCCTCAAAGTGTCCCAGACAGCTCGGATCGTCAACCGCGGACCGGGCAAAGCCAGGGACGGGTGGCTCTGCTGGATGTGCCTCGCGAAGCGGCTCCGCAGAGTAGTTCCACCGCGAAGCGGTCCAACATAGTGAGCGAAGCGAACCCAGGCACATCCCGCAGAGCCACCCGTCCCTGGGTCCCCCTTATGCGCTGGGATGCGAAGCGTCCTCGAACTCCCGAAAGAGCCCGGTAACCACGAAGGCGACCTGCTCGCCGATGTCGACCGCGTTGTCGCCGATGCGCTCGATCGCACGCGCGGCGAGCAGCATCGTCATCGCCCACTCGCGACGGTCGGGATCGTCGCCGATCTCCAGCGCCAGGCCGAAGCATTCGCGGTTGAGGTTGTCGACCACGTCGTCCTGGCGGACGAGGTCGCGCGCCATCTCGACGTTGCGGTCCTCGAAGGCCCGCTTGGATTGGCTGATCAACGTTCTGGTCTGCTTGCCCATGGCGAGGATCAAGCGCACCATCTCCTCGTCGGCGGGCGGCTCGTTGCCGGTCAGCGGGATCACCTTGCAGATGTTCACGCACTGGTCGCCCATCCGCTCGACGTTCTTCAGCACGTGCAGAAGCGCCGAGATCAGGCGCAGGTCGGTGGCGACCGGCGACTGCGTGGCGAGCAGCGTGATCAGCGCCTGGTGCACCTCCAGGTAGCGGCCGTCGATGCGGTCGTCGTCGGCGATCACCAGCTGGGCCAGCTCGACGTCCTGGTGCTCGACCGCCTCCATGGTTCGCCCCAGCGCCGCGCTGACCAGATCGAGGCCGCCAAGGGCGCTCGCCTCGAGCGCCTCCAGGTCCTCTTGGTACTGGGTGCGGGTTTCGGGCGCCATCAACCGAACTTCCCGGTCACGTACTGCTCGGTGCGATCGTCGTCGGGATTGGTGAAGAGCTTGTCGGTTGGGCCGACCTCTACCAGCTCGCCGTCGAGCATGAAGACCGTGGTATCGGCGACGCGAGCCGCCTGCTGCATGTTGTGAGTGACGATGAGGATGGTCACCCTCTGCTTGAGCTCGGCGATCAGCTCCTCGATCCTCAGCGTCGCAACCGGATCGAGCGCCGAGCAGGGCTCGTCCATGAGCAACACCTCGGGGTCGACGGCAAGCGCCCGGGCGATGCAGAGGCGCTGCTGCTGGCCGCCCGAGAGTCCGACGCCCGGGCCCTTGAGCCGGTCCTTGACCTCCTCCCAGAGACCCGCTCCGACCAGGGCTTCGCGGCCCCGGTCCTCGAGCTCGCCGCGCGAGGCGCCGGTCAGGCGCAGCCCTGCGGTCACGTTGTCGATCACCGACATCGTCGGGAACGGATTGGGCTTCTGGAAGACCATCCCGACCGAGCGCCGCACGGCGACGATGTCGATGCGGGGGTCATAGAGGTCGAGACCGTCGAGCAAGACCTTGCCCTCGGATCGAGCACTGGCGATCTCCTCGTGCATGCGGTTGATGCAGCGCACCATCGTCGACTTGCCGCAGCCGGAGGGACCGATGATCGCCGTCACCTTTGCCGAGTCGAAGGCAAGGCTGACGCCACGCACCGCGTGGTTGGAGCCGTAGTAGGCGCTGAGTCCCTGCAGCGCGACGTTGCCGACCTCGCGGCTGCGCTTCGCAGGCTTTGCCTCGGGTTCTCCGGCCACCGAGACCATCGGGCGCGGATCGCCGAGGCCGGTTCTGGGGTCTGCCTGAGGCTCTGGATTCTGCTCGGTCACGGTGGGGCTCTCAATCGGGTGTCTGATGTCCATCCTAGGACTCCTCGGGTGGGGGGTCAGGCTCCCATGCGCTTGCGGGAGCGGGCATAGAAGGCGCGGGCGACGATGTTGAGGAGGAGCACGAAGGCGATCAGGATCAACGCCGCGGCCCAGGCCTGGGTGTGCGCCTCCGGGCTGGGGGACTCGGAGGCCTGGAAGATGAAGATCGGGATCGAGGCAAGGGCTTCACCGGGTTCGGTTAGGACACCGGGGGCGAAGATCGAAGAGAGCAGGATCAGCGGCGCGGTCTCGCCCGCCACCCGGGCGACGGCAAGCAGAGCGCCGGTCAAGAGACCGCCGGCAGCGGTCGGCAGCGTGACCCTCACGGTGGCGCGCCAGGGAGCTATGCCGAGCGCATGGGCGGCCTCCTTGAGCGTGGCCGGGACCAGGCTCAGCACCTCCTGCGCCGTGCGAGCGACGATCGGCAGCATGACTATCGCCAGCGCCACCGACGCGGCGAAACCGCTCTGATGCTTGCCGGCCACCAGGAGCCCGTAGACGAAGATGCCGGTGATGATCGTCGGCACGCCGTTGAGGACGTCGAGCACGAAGCGGATCGGGTGGGCGGTCCGGGGCGAGGCGAACTCGGTGGTGTAGATCGCGACCAGCAGGCCGACGGGGATGGCCATCAGCGCGGCGAGCCCGACCATGATCCCGCTGCCGACGATCGCGTTGGAGATGCCGCCCCCCGATTCGCCGAACAACGCCGTCGGCGTGGTCAGGAAGTGGAGGCTCAGCGCCCCGAGGCCTTTGAGCAGCACCGAGCCGACCACGACGACCAGCACGCCCACCGCGAGCAGGGCGGCGACGGTCGAGGCGCCGCCGACGGTCGCGCTGACCCGCCTCCGCCGCTTCAGATTGCCGCGATCGAGCAGCAGCGAGTGACCCTCCGGCGCGTAAAAAGG
>Ga0193699_10000053_pt1 | contig 61634 bp, 31 predicted proteins | sample L3c2metaG_FD_160095 | JGI IMG/M metagenome (GOLD analysis project Ga0193699, IMG submission 160095) | Soil microbial communities from a riparian zone of the East river system, Colorado, United States - L3c2 | ecosystem: Environmental > Terrestrial > Soil > Riparian zone | place: USA: East...
AAAAATATAATAGAAGATAATATAAGATAATAATAATAGAGTATTCTATAAGAATATAATATATGAGAGTATAATAAATTATATAATAGAAGATAAGATAATAGAAGATAATATACTATAATAATAATAGAGTATTCTATAAGACTATAATATAGAAGATTATAATTAATTATATAATAGAAGATAATACAAGATAATAGAATATAATAGAATATAATATAATAATATAATATAGAAGATTATAATTAATGATGTAATAGAAGATAATATATTATAATAGAATATTATAGAATATAAGATAATAGAAGATTACTATAGATAGATTAATTATATAATAGAAGATAATATAATAGAAGATAATATAATATAAGATAATATAATAGAATATAATATTATAGAATATTTATATAGATACATTAATTATATAATAGAAGATAATATACTACAATAGAATAGAATAGAATAGAATAGAATAGAATAGAATAGAATAGAATAGAATAGAATAGAATATAATAGAAGATTTATATAGATACATAATTCTACATATACAATATACATCTATTACCGGTTGCTAAATTTGTTAATTTTAATTCTTTTTTTTAATTGTTAATTGTTAATTGTTAATTGTTAATTGTTAATTGTTAATTTTAAGTTATAAAATATAAATAGCTATACATTTATAATTATTATAATTACTGTTACTGTCCTTGGACAAGATTTTTCTTTAAATTACTACTGTTAAAATAAAATAAAATAATTAAATTACTACTGTTATTTTGACTGTTAATCTATTAAGGCGGTTCTTTGAGCGTGAAAATAAGGTAAATTAAATAGGAATATATTATATTTATTATATATTTATAATTATCAATATTTAAATATATAAATATTATTAACATTAATAACTTATTATTAGTTAATAGTTAATAAATGGACTCTTACTCTTTAATTAAAAAGTAATTAGTAATTATTATTATTATTATTATTATTATTATTATTATTATTATTATTATTTAAAAAGATTTAATTAGTTATATATATATTATTTTTATTATTAATTATTAGTAATTATTATTATTATTCTGATTATTATTATTATTCTTATTCTGATTCTGATTCTGATTCTTTATATTGTTATTATTATTATGCTTATTTATATTATGATTATTTTTATTATTATATTAATTATTTATATTATGATTATAATTCTTAGTATTATTAATATTATTTATTATTATTATTATTATTATTATTGTTATTCTGATTATTAGGCTTATTAATCTTATTTATTATTCTGTTTATTATTGTTATTATTATTATTAATCTTATTTATTATTATTATTATTATTAGGCTTATTAATCTTAATCTTATTTATTATTATTATTATTATTGGTATTATTTTTATTATAATTTTTATTATTAGTAATTATTATTTTTATTATTATTTTTATTATTGTTATTATTGTTATTATTTTTATTATTTTTATTATTATTATTTATTTATATTTTCTAAACCTTTCAAAAACTTACCAGTTTATATAATTTATTAGGCCTGCATATACATGTTGTCTTGGAAAACTAATTTATTCCAAAACTAATCCTAAATGGTAAAAATTGTCTTGTGTATATGAACTATTCATAATATTAATATTATTATTATCATTATTATTATTATTATCATTATCATTATCATTATCTGACTTGATTTTATGAGTTTCTAAATCTAAACATCCAATTTTATTATCAAACATTTGTTCTATACTTTTTTCAACAAAATTTGCAAAATTATAATAAGTTTCAGTATAATTTAATTTTCCTTCTTTATAAACAAATCCATCCTAGGATTCTTATTATTATTCTTATGCTTGCTATTTTAAATAGCAATAATCCTAGGAGAGTACATCTATATCTTATAAAATTATTTATTCCTTTTTGTACATCTAAATAAACTTTAACATCAATTCTAAATAACCCTTGGATGATATAAAATCACCATTTTCATTTATTATATTGTTATCAATATCTACATTTTTTTCGGTTACAAAATATTTTAATAATTTATTATTTTTATCATCTTTACCATAAGCTTTATTAACATCAAAATAATGATCAACACCTTTAATAGATAATTTAAATAATTCTTTATTTCCAATCATAACTTTTTCTCCATATTCTCCCATCAGAACATCAACATATTTACCTTGATAATTTATTGATATTCTTTTTGTTATATCTGTTAATTCTTTTTTACCTGATAGTTTATTTACTTTATTACTATCTTTAATAATTTCATTAATTACTTCTTCAACCTCAACAAAAGATACAAAAAAATCATCATCAGTTAATCATTCTTTAAACATTAATGAAAATTCACAATAAATACTATCAAATCCATATTTATGAATACAACTATTTATATCAAATTTTAATTTTTCTAAAGACACATATGTTAAGAACATCAGTATTTTTACTTACATTTATACCAGTTGTTATTGTTTTAACTTCCTAGGAGTAATTCACCATCTGATTGTTTTTCTTTAATACATGGTATAATTTTATATACTTTATTATCTTCTAAACTTACTAAAAATGATCTAATATGGTTTACAAAATCTTTAAAACTATTATCAATAGTACAGTTTTCTTGTTGATTATTGCTATTAATATTATTTTTATCATCTTCACTAATATTATTTTTATCATCTTCATTATGATTATTAAAAAATTCACTTAATAAAGGAATTGTTACTTGTGATTCAAATTTAAAATACTTATAATCTAGTTCCTCTAATATTTTATTTTTGGTATGTCGACTTGTACCTGATTTTCCAAATGCAACTAACATTTTATCTTGAAAATTTAATTTTTTAAATTCATCAGATTTTATAATATTTGCATATATTACTCTATTAGATATTATTCCTTTTTCACCATATAATTCAACTAAAGATGTTTCTTTAATATTATTGTTATTGTTATTGTTATTGTTATTATTATTGTTATTGTTATTGTTATTGTTATTTAATACACCACCTAAAGAATTAAAATTTGTATTCATTAAAGTTCTAATATTATCTCTATTTATTTTATTCCCCATAACATGATTAATATCATTAATATCATTAATATTAGGTCGAATAATACTACAGAAATTATTATATCCTGACCAAGTATATAAATCTCTCTTTAGTTGCACCAATAAATCCTAATCTCATACTTCAATTACTAAAGTTATTATTATTATTATTAATTCTAAATTTCTTAAATCCACTTACTGATAATCTATTTGGTTCTTTTAATTTAGTAATCCCAGTAGCTAATAATAAATCAAATAATTCCTAGGAGTGTATTATCAATATTAAATATATTTTTAATAATATTAGTAAAACCTATAACATCTAATTGTTTATTATCAATTCTTAAAACTATTTCATTTAAAAATTTAAATATTATTTTGTTATCAAATCCTAATTTATCAAATTTATCTTTATTATTCAAAACTTCATTAATCCCACCTAATCTCTCAATTAAAATAAAGAAATTATACAATACAGAAAATTGGTTTAATTCCTGGATTGAAATTTAGAACGGTAATAATCCTAGGATTCTTGCTATTAATAACCCTAGGAGAGAGATTACTAGAATAGTAATGTTATCAGTTATTATATACTATAACAGAATTAAATTAGTTAAGAAATACAAGATAATAGATTATATTAGAATAAGATAATATACAAGAGGATTATATATTATATAATAGAAGATAAGGATAAGAGAATAGATTATATTAGAATAAGATAATATACAAGAGGATAATTAATTATATAATAGAAGATAAGATAATAGAAGATAATATAATATAATAGATTAGGATATAAGAAGATACTATACAAGAGGATAATATATTTTATAATAGAAGATAAGATACTTTAAGATAATATAATATAATAGATTAGGATATCAGAATATACTATATTAGAGGATAATTAATTATATAATAGAACAGAATAGAAGATTATAGATTATTATAGAAGATAATATCAGAATATAAGATATTAGAGGATAATTAATGATATACTAGTACTAGAACAGAATATTAGATATATAGAATATTATAGAAGATTAGATAATAGAAGATTAATATACATACATATATTATATAATAGAAGATAAGATACTATAAGATAATTTAATAGAAGATAAGATTATAGAATATTTATATAGATACATTAATTATATATATATAATAGAAGATAAGATAATAGAATATAATATAATATAATAGAATATAATAGAAGATAAGATAATAGAAGATTTATATACATACATAAATATACATATAAATATAAATATACAGAGACATATACAGAGACATAGACATATACAGATATATATACATATACAGATAAATATTAATATAAATATATATATACAGATAAAGATTAATATAAATATATATATACAGATAAATATTAATATAAATATATATATACATCTATTACCGGTTGCTAAATTTGTTAATTTTAATTGTAATTTTTATTGTTATTTTTATTGTTAATTTTTATTATTATTATTATTTAACAAGATTTAATTAGTTATATATATATTATTTTTATTATTTTTTTGTAATAGTAATTTATTAGCAGCATTGTAAACATCTATATCAAATGAAACAGATCTTATACCAAATATAACTATTCTTAAACCTCCTAGGAGAATCCATATCTAAATTATTTTTAGCAACAGGACTTTTACTTTTAATTTCACCACTATTTAAAGATAAACTTTTAATATCAATATACCCTTGAATTTTAGTAATTATTGCATCAATATTGGAATCATTATTAATTAAGAAATGTTTCCCATAAGTAATATATTCTTCATTTAAAACATCTCTACCTAGAACTGCAAGATCATAAGTGACTCCGATCTCTAAATGAGTTGTAATAAGTTCTTTAATTCTAAATTCTCAATCAGCAATATTTTCATATTTATTATAATCATAAGATTTAGGTAGTATCTGTAATTTTCCAAATTTATATTTAGAATCTTCTTTATCTCTAAGTAGACCAATATATGGATTATTTAACTGTTGTTGCAGATTATTTTTAAAATCTTGGATATCTTTAAGACTAATAATAGCTTGATCAGAATGATGATTTGAATTTGTTGATAAAATATCATCTTTAATAATAATATTTTTATCTTTATTTTTATCATTATCTTTAGAATTAGAGTTAAGAATTATATCTTTATGATTTAAATTAATATTAGATGTAGAAAAATCTCTTCCTCCTAGGAAATTTCATAATAGATAATTTATAATTTATAATATATAACATTTAACATTTAAAATTTATTATTTAAAATAACATCTTACTGGATTCGAACCAATAATCTCTCACTTCGAAGGCAAACGCTTTACCAATTTAGCTAAAGATGTATATACTCTTTTTATTTTAGTTTATTTTAGTTTATTTTAGTTTTTTTTAGTTTTTTTATGTTTTGTTAAGTTTTTGTAAGTTTTTTTTAGCTTTTTGTAAGTTTATTTAAGTTTTTTTAAGTTTTAACAACACTAACACTACGTTAGGATTATTATTATTATTATTTTTATTTTTATTTTTATTTTTATTTTTATTATTCTTATTATTATTATTGCTCTTATTTTTATTATTATTATTATTATTATTATTATTAGTGCTATTATTATTTTTATTGCTATTGCTCTTATTATTATTCTTATTATTGATATTCATATTAAGATTCATATTCATATTCAAATTCATATTGCTATTCATATTTAGAGTTTAGAGTTTAGAGTTTAGAGTTGAGAGATCATAGGATTATTATTATTATTATTATTATTATTATTATTCTTAATATTACTCTTATTAATGTTACTCTTGCTATTTTCCTAGGACTCTTATTATTGCTACTTTAAATAGCCCTAGGAGAGAAAAAGTTTATTTATTTAATTTTATTTTATTTTTATTTATATTTATATTTATATTTTGTTTTTTTAAAAGAACAAGAACAAGAACAAGAAAAGAATTTTATACAAGAACAAGAAAAGTACAGAATTTTCTACAAGAAAAGTAAAGAAAAAGTTTATTTATTTAATATTTATTTTAATTTATATTTATTTTAATTTATATTTGTTTTTAACAAGAAAAAGTTTATTTATATTTATTTATTTTAATTTATATTTATATTTATATTTTTTGTTAACAAGAACAAGAAAAAGAACAGAAAAGAATTTTCTACAAGAAAAGAACAAGTTTATTTATTTTTATTTATATTTTGTTTTTTTAAAGAACAAGAAAAGTAAAGAAAAAGTATATATTAGAAAAAGTTTACTTATATTTATTTAAATTTATATTTATTTTTATATTTATATTTATATTTTGTTTTTAACAAGAAAAAGAACTAGAAAAGAAAAGTATATATTAGAAAAAGTTTACTTATATTTATTTTTATTTATCTGAATATTTATATTTTGTTTTTTACAAGAACAAGAAAAAGAAAAAGTTGACTTATATTTATATTTATTTATATTTATCTGAATATTTATATTTATCTGAATATTTATATTTATATTTTGTTTTTTTAAAGAACAAGAAAAGAACAAGAAAAGAACTAGAAAAGAAAAGAAAAAAAAAGAAAAATTTTATTTATTTAATTTTATTTCTATTTTTATTTAAAGCTTTATTTATTTTTATAGTTTATTAATAAGTATATTACGAATAAAGAGACTCGAACTCTTATGAGTGTAAAATCATCAAAACCTAAGCTTGACCCGGCTACCAATTTCGGCATATTCGTATGATAGATTAAAAAGTTACAAGTTACAAAGTTACAAAGACAATTTTTATTTGTTTATTTGTTTATTTGTTTATTTGTTTATTTGTTTATTTGTTTATTTGTTTGTTGTTTATTTTTAATAACTATAAATATCAATAATTTGTTATTATTAGTATTTGTATTAGTATTACTATTACTATTAATGACTTTTATTATTATTATAACTATTACTATAACTATAAATATTAAATAAGTAATAACTATAACTATTAAATAAATAATAACTATAACTATTAAATAACTAATAACTATTACTTGTAATATAAATATAACTATTACTATTAATATAAATATAAATATAACTATAACTATAAATATTAATATTATTATTCTTATAACTATGATTAACTACTTTTAAGACTGGAAATATACATATAAACTAAAGTTAGTATTTTATATATAATAAAATAAAAATATAAAAATAACTATAAATATAAATATCTTTATAACGTTAAGAAATTAATAATAAATAAATATATAAATATAAAATATAAAATATATAATATGTAAGATTAAAATGTATTCTCCAGCGGTAATCGGAACTTCTTAAATTTATCAGAAATCTAAGTCAGGAATATAAGCTAGTTAAAAACTATTTTTAAAATATAAAATAAATAATAATTTATAAACTTTATTGCTTGCCCACTCAATAACTATAACTATTAATAATTGCCAATAAGTATTAATATTGTCTTATTAAAATTAAATAACTATTTATACAAATACTAATACTAATATTAAAAATAATACTAATAACTAATTACTAATTACTAATTACTAATTACTAATGTACTAATGTACTAATGTACTAATGTACTAATGTACTAATTTACTAATTTAAGTAAGAAACAGATGTATTAGTTTAAGTTCATTTAGTAATAATGTTTATTTAAATTATCTATGATTACAAATATTAAATATTTAATATAAAGTTATTTATTTTATATTTTATATTTTATTAAACGAATGAGATTATAAAAAATTATTAAATGCGTAAAACAAAATAAACCAAAATTGGAATAAAACATTTTATGCTGATATTAATAATAAATTTAAAAATGCTATTATTATAAATTCTAAAAAATAATGTTAGATATAATTATTTAGTTATTTAATTCTGTTATTATTGACTTTAATTATTTAATTATTTAATTTTTTAATTATTTAAGATATTAGTTATATTTAGTTATTTAGATATTTAGATATTTAGATATTTACTTACTTTATTTATTTAGTTTTATATTTCTTTAATTATTTAGTTAGTTAATTATTTAATTCTTTAATTCTTTAATTCTTTAATTCTTTAATTCTTTAATTATTAATTATTTAATTCTTTAATAGCTGATAAAATTAATATTAAAAATATACTTAGATTAATATAAAAGTTTATAATTTATTTACTTATTTTATGACTATTACTATAAATATTACTATTACTATAACTATAACTATTACTATTACTATAAATATAAATATCAGCATAAGTATAACTATAACTATTAATATATATAATATAATTAATTTAACAGTATGACATTTAAATGTGAAAGTCAATATTTGACCTTTTTACCTTTTTACCTTTTTACCTGTAACCGTACATAAAAAAATGATTATATCCACTAAGAATCCTAATCACCCATAATTAGAATATTAAGAATAAAAATTAAAATAATCAAATTATAAATAATAATAATAATAATAATAATAATCCTAACATAATAATAAGAATATAACATAATAAATGGACAGGGGTTAGAATGTGTTTTTTTTTTAATTAAGTTAATTAACTATTAACTTTGAACAGATTTTACTGCTTCCAGTACTTGATAAACGGCATAAGCTGAGCCTGAATGAAATATTAATACACAAAATAATAAATAATAAATTCATAAGTTTGTAGATCCCCGTCAAATATTAAGATATTTATTAATACCTCAGTATAGATATTTACCAAATATATAATTTTTAAGGAATTCTAAATTAATATTATTGTCAAGAATAATTTTGCAAGTGAAAATGATTATTATCATTGTAAGAAGATATATATTAATGAAGTGAAGATTGAAGCTATTTGGCAAAGTTTCTAAAATATAATTAAGCAATGGATTATCTCCTGATTCTATAGGAGAGTTAATAAATAAGTCTCTGAATCTTCAATTAAGGTCATTATTGTTTAATGCTTGAATAACATCTGATGTTTGTTGTAACACTTCTGGTATTTTTGTTTCAATTTTAAGTCCACCAAAAAATTTAGTTAATATAGTTAATATACTATTTAAACCATCTGAACTAGTATTCGTATCTATAGATTTAGGTTGTCCTAGTCCTAGTAATAAAGTTATTGATTTAGCTGATGAATTTGCAAATGCACAAAAATTAATATGACTTACTGCATTATATATAATAGTAAATCCAGCACCGGTTCCTAATATTGCCCCTATTTTAGGTATAGCGGATATTTTATATTTTGACAGAATTGAAGCTGCTATGTGAACACCCGCCTGGAATGCTATTGCAGATCCTAAGGATTTAATTAAATTGTTTAATACTTGTCCAGTTAAAGTTACTTCTACGTTTTGTATAACTGTTGTAATTGTATAATCTTCACAGTATATTGTTTTAAAAGTCCCAGTCAATCTAATATATAAAAACAGTAATAAAATAAATCCAAAATATGATAAATAAATTGATATAGGTTGTTTTATTAAAAATCTTTTTGTAGTTTTTCTGATATTTTTACCGAATAAACCTAATTTAAATGCAACTAGCATAATAAAATTGAAAATAAGAGAGAAAATAAATAAAAAAAGTAAATCGAATGTCATAGTTTATATTATATGTATTTTAATCTAATTAAATTAATAAAAAATTAGATTTGTTAAATAATGCTTTTGCTTTTTTAAAAAGAGGTTAAGTTTTGAAACCTTACTAATAGTTTAATTATAATTAATATTTATATTTAAATTTAAAATTTAGTACTGCTTTTAATTAGTCTTAGTCTTAGTCTTGGTCTTAGTCTTAGTCTTAGTCTTAGTATTAATATTCGTATTAGTCTTAGTCTTAGTATGAGTATGAGTATGAGTATGAGGATTAGGATGAGGGTGAGGCTTAAAATTTCCAAACATGATTAAGATTATTAAAATTCAGATTAAGATTAACACATAAGATGGTGATCCTCCAGTTTTTTACTTATGATTTATATATTAGCAGGGTAATAAAAATTAAGTTTTATATTAGCAAGGTAATAGGAATGAAGAAATTTGACTTTTTAGATATGATTAATATTAATAGATAGACTCATTAGACATTGAATTAAGCCTTTTTTACAAGAGTTCATAAATAAATATAAAGGCAATAATCCTAATAAAATAACAATAACAATAACAATAACAATAATAATAAATTAACTCTCCCATAGGAAATTTCCCATAGGATTCGGCAAGTAGATTTGGATCTTTAATTTGAAGTGGGAATTTAAATAATCGTAGGACTCTTGATGAGTGTACCGCCTATTTTTAATTTTAATTTTAATTTAAATTTTAATTTTAATTTGAATTTTAATTTATAATTTATAATAAAAGTATCGATGACAATATTGTTTAAACATCAAAAAAAATATATAAAAACAAACATATGATTTCATAATACATAAAATTTAATGTCTTGTAAAATAAAATATAGCAGAATAGTATTCAAAGGGGTTATTAAGGATTACAAAAGCAAATTTATTAAAAAGGAGGGTATTTACCCAAAAGTTATTCATACTATTTAATTATAAATAGATTAACTTAACGAATAACGTTCCTAAGGGAAACCTTCATATTATTACTTCCCGAAGTAAAACATTTCATTAGGGAAAGGAAAAGGAAATCAACCGAGACTCCGAAAGTAATGGTGAGTGAAATCGGATTAGCCTAAAATTATTTATTAACTTGATGGTCTCTAGGGTGATTCAAGTTGAGTAGGAAGTAGAATTCCTATTCTAATGAGTTGTAATTTCGATGAACTTGGAGACAGCATTATCTATTAAGTTATTTAATGTGTAAAAATCCTAATATTGGGGACAAAGAGGGTAGACCAAATTCCCGTAGAGTAATAAATAAAAAAGTTTACATTGTTTATATTAATTATTTATATTTATATTTATATTTATATTTATATTTATATTTAAATTGTAAATTAAAAAAGATTAAACATCTTTGGTTATCTTATTCACGTTAAGATATACCGTAAAAAGTACAACGAGTGTTAACTTGTTGGAATATAGGGGATCCATCCTCTAAGGCTAAGTATAATAAATTTAGCGATAGCGAATAGTACTGTAAAGGAAAGTTTGAAACGAGTGCACTCTAAGTAGAGGCGTTGAAATAGTCAAGAATTAGTAACCCTATAAGCAGCTGAAAATTTTAAACACAATATTGTCGTTTTAAGAATAACAGTGTACCTTTTGCATAGTCCGACATGAAAGCTGATATTGATAATGAGACGTGATTGTCTCCAGATGTGTCCCTATCTGAGCCTAATATTACATGCGTAGATACAAAATCTGGGTGTGAAGGTAATATGACAATGGCCTTAATCAAAAAAACAAACATTTTGATGGCTTAGGCTTAAAGATAAAAGGTTAAATGAAAGTAAAGATATGTAAATTAAGGTCGGTAACAGATGTTTTAGTATGATAAACTTTTTTAGTTTAACTGATACTGATAAAATTCTGGAAGGGAGTGAGTCGTTTATGCAGGCGAAGCCGGGACCCTAAAAATCCAGCCGATCATAGTATCTAACCAAAATCTTAATCATATAAAGTATCAATATCGGAACTTGGTAAGCCCAATGATTTCCTAACCGAAAGGAAGGAGATAGTTTATAACCACATTAATTATTAATTATTAATTATTAATTATTAATTTTTTTTTTGTGTGAAATTTCTACATCGATCAGTGGGTATGGGAAGATAGAAAAAGCGAATGCCACTTCTGTAATGGAATGGATAAGGAGATTCTCCTACACCAAAAGGTGGCTAACTTCTATTAGGTGTTCGATATCATAAATCAAATCTTTAAAGTTCAAGATAAGATTAAGACAAATGAGAGGTAAGTAAATCTTAAATTAAAAAAGGAAATTGAAAAGCCCCTACAAACATTCTGCGAAATCGGAATAATTTGTGGTTCGAATGCTTGAGCCGTGTGCGGGGGAACTCGCACGCACGGTTCTTAGAGGGGGAAAGCCTGAAAGGGCCTACCTATCTCAACAGTGCGACAAGATGCTCTTTAAAACAATATGGTGAGATTCCATTATCCCAGACCATAGGGATATCTCTACCTTGACATGCGTTGAAAGTAATTTTAAGGTGTGAAGCTCAAGGGACAATGTAACGTAAAGTGCTAGAGAAAAATACTGAACGTGGTTAACGAAAGTGAACATATGTAAATTTAGGCTTCGTAAAAAGTCATATTAAGTCTTTAAACTTAATGGATGTAGTTAGGGTTTGTTTCTTATGCTGGCAATAACTCTATGGTCTATATAACTACCGAAGTAAAGTATGAACCTCTGTTCGCCTTTCTAATTCTGATTAATTGTTTTAATTCTTTTTAATTCTGATTAATTTTTTTTAATTCTGATTAATTTGTTTTTAATTCTTTTTAATTCTAGAAAGGTAAAGTATTAAACGGTGTTTAATTGGGAACTTGGTAAGCCTCATTTTTACTGATTATATTTTATTATTATTAATTTTTATTTATTTTAGTTAATTTAATCAGAGGTATATTATAAAGCTATGATGATTATTCTTGCCGAAATGTATATAACGAAAAGGAGGTAGAAGAGGATTCAAAAAGCGAATGAAGGATACACAATAAGTAACCTTATAAGCTCTAAATGAGCTAATCTTAAAGGATGCTAACTTGAATCTGGTGGTCATCATTACATTACAAAAACAAAAAATTAAGAGTCCAAAACAAATTAAAAAACATTGTAAGAATAATTATAATTATAATTCAAAAAGCTTTAATCATGTTTTAGATATTATAAAACTCTATAACTTGTTAAGTTAATCTACTTAATCACGATTATCCAGTATCAACTTATTAAATTTTAATTTTAATATTAATTTTACAGTAACGGCTTTCAATATGCTAACCAAAAATTATCATATACTTTATTGTTTATTGTTTATTGTGCGTAACTTTAAAGTAAGAAAGTTCGAGATCTACAAAATCAAATTGTAAGGGCAAAATTAAAAAATAACATTAACTTAGTATACAAATTACAAATTACAAATTACAAATTATAAATTACTCCTTTTTAGGTTGGAAATTACAAAATAAAAATAACAAATTACTCCTAGGAAAATCAATATAACAAAACTTTGTTCCATATTATACCAGTTATGTTTTTTGTGAGTTTGAGAGAAGGTAAAATTTATTCTGTATCTAATATTAAAATTAAACTTTTACATAAAAATAAAATATTTCATCTTAATTATTAATTATAGCGTAACATATAGAACTGATAACTACGAACAAAAGGAAAATGTAAAATGTAAAATGTAAAATGTAGAATATCAAGTAAATAGTTAATTATTTAATAGCCAGATAAAAGGAAATTCTAATCTTTTTTGTCTGAATGACTGCTTGAGCCGTATGCGGTGAAAGTCGCACGTACGGTTCTTAGGAGGGGAAAGCCCGTGAGGGCCTACCTATTCCAATTGGGTCAGCAAGTTAATAGGAGTAGCAAGGTTAAAAGCCCTAGCGAAAGCGACTGGATTATAATTATAATAACGGGATAAGTTACTTCTATTAGACCCGACGGTAGGTGATCTTTCGAGGTCCAGATTATAATTGATCGAACGGGTGAATGTTGCATTATTCTCCGATGAGGTCTCGAAAGCGGTAAGCGTTTTGCCCGATTAGAGAGTAATCTCTTTTTATGAACCAGCTCATTACGGTGGAACTTTTTTATTTGTTATTATTTATTATTTATTATTAATTATTAATTATTTATTATTTATTATTTATTATTTATTATTTATTAACAAAAAGATATAAAAAAAAATACCGTGGGAAGTTTTATTATTTTAGAAAACAACTTAAAATTTTTAAGTTATATTTCGGTTTATTTAAATTTAAATTAAAAAATCAAATTAATAATCGAAGACTTAATATTACCCCGTAACGACTTTATTTGAAAAAATAAGGCTTTCAAAATATTTTATATTAATTTTATATTAATACATTAAAAAATAGAATGATTGAAGGCAACACGCTGGCACTCTAAATGTTTTCATTTACTATGGTAAGATCATTATATATATATATATATATTTAGAATTTCATTTATATTTAATATTTAATATTTAATATTAACAGTAAGTTTAATAATAATAATAATAGTAATAGTAATAATTATAGTAATAGTAATACTACATAATTATAATATTGATATTATTTCAAATATAGATAGAAATTAAATAGTTTTAATATATAATCATTTTAACCTAAGGTAAAATAGAGTTGAAGGTATAGTCTAAACTGTAATGTAAATTACAGAATAATTTAAATTGGAAATGCCAATCTAACCTACTTCTAGCTGGTTTTCTATGAAATATATTTAAGTATAGAGTCTATTTAAGATTTATGGAGGTACAGCACGGCAATTCCCAACAAGTATTATGTTTTGAATATTTAATATTCATTTTTATTAATAGGCGTTCAGGTTGCGGGGGCCTCGAAAACCTTACCATTGGAAGCGAATCTCGGAATTACATACAATTTTATAATAGATATTCAGACTGTTCAAGCTAAGTTGGGCAGTCAAGACGGAAACAGCCGTTAACACTGATCTAGGTCCCCCATGATTATTAAGTGAAATTAAGGATGTGGCAACAAGAATACAGCTGACTAGTGGGCTTGGCGGTAGCCACAATGATATTAAAGAACGTATAACAACGCATCAGCCTTAGGATTGTGCGCACTGAAAATTTAACGGGTCTAAATAATCAACCGATATCGTGTTGGTTTTGAATAGAATAACAATATAATAAAAATAATCATAATTATAATATATTTATTCTTAACTAAGGTAATAGAACATTCAGTCCATACTATAATTAAACAGTGTTTCATTGTTTATAGTTAACTGAAGCGATAATGCTGACATGAGTAACGAAAAGAAGTTACAATACTTCTCGCCGAATACGAAAGGGTTGTAAGAGAGAAAGTTTATATACCTTGCATTTTAGAGCGGTCTCTAAGGACCAAAACCAATGTTTTGGCTGATGAGTATAAGTCAGAAAGTCCAGTGTAAGAAAATTATACATTTTTAATTAAACAGTATAATTAATGGAACTTGAAATTAATGATTTAACGATATTTCTTATTTAAAGATTTTTTATTATTTTGATTATTAAATACAAACTATTGCCCTGTTTAATTCTGTTTTTTATATTTATATAAATTAACATTATTTAATGATTACCTTTATCGCTTAAAAAAATTAGCTATATGAACTATAAGTAATATTATAGCAATCTATTAAGTTCGAGTTTGGTAACTTATTAAACTCCTTGATAAAGGGAGGCTAATCCTTTATGCTGTATTTATTATTAATAATCTGATCTTTTTATATTATTTATATTTATATATTTATATAATAAGATTTAAACCTAAATGAGATAAGCAGTCAAAAAAAATAATATTTAATCTTTAATAAGATGTCAGAGTTTGAGAAATCGTAAATAAGTTTTACTTATTAATATAAAATTAACTAAACTAAGCTTATTGTTTTAATCTAATTTTTAAATTATATTTTTATTTTTTAATTAGTTTTCGTTAAAATTTAATAAGTATCAAAAATTGAAACTTTACGAAGTTTTATCTTATGAAAAATTATAGGAATCACGTGAATAATGGTTTTAAATAATTTTATATTCTAAAAAATATCGTTTTCTACCGTACCCAATCCGACACAGGTTCGTTAGTAGAGAATACTAAGGCGTTGAGCTAAAAGTTGTTAAGGAACTCGGCAAAAACTCTTCCTACGTTAGACAACAAGAAGAACCTATTTGATACAGATTTTTTTTTACGAATTTGTAAAACTGATAGAGGGTCACAAAATCGGAAGCCCCAACTGTTTACTAAAAAGTGCGAGCTGGAAAGATTTAATAAATAATGTGGTGGAAACCCACTATGAGTTTAGATCCTCATAAGTCTACTAATAAGAGCATAATTGGTAACAAATATGTTTTAAGCTATTAGGACAATGTAATTATATTTTATATTTGCAGTAAAATAATTTTGCTAGACTAAATAACTAAGGTTAAATTAATTGAATTCATGTTATAGGCGTCGTTAGAACAGTCACCTGATGTGCAATTATACCAGGTTAAAATTAAAGAATTAAATATTAAATATTATTATGTTTTTATATTTTAAAATATTAACAGATTTAAAAAAACTATTTTTTTTCTTTATTTGAGATAGAGTTATTTTTCTTTTTATAAAATAACTGATCTAACACATTATCTCCGGCGTAGAATGAAAACCTAAAGTTATTATTAAAGTATTTATTAAGTAACAGTGTAAACCCAATAATTACTAATCTATAATTTAGATCTAATTTAAGATCTATTTAAGAAAAGAGGATAAACAGTAATGTTAATTATCAATTAGTGGGTAGAGGACAAGCAAAAAGCTAATGCATAATTGTAATGATTATGATAGGTAAGATTACTAATCTGAAAAGATGCTGACTTGCTTTTGGGTATTTTTATTCTCTTCGTATGGAGCCGTATGGCAACGTTAAGCATATAAAAAAATTTTTATTTTGTTACTTTGTTAATTTTGTACTTTTACTCCCAGTTCTTTGATCTTTGATTGGAAACCGAGGAGAGATACAACTTTTATTTCTGGTTTTACTTCTGGTTAAGGTTGTTTTTCTGTTTATGGTTATTTAGGTATAGATATTTCTTTAAACTTTAAACTTTAAAATCCTAGGATTATTGTTATGGTTATGTATAACTTTACACAAATCTTTTTAGTTTTCTATTACTCAAAATACAGGTGATTTAAATCTATTACAAGTATTTAGATAATTTTTTAAATCAAAGAGAGTTAACTCAATCAGTAGGTAAAGTTTATGATAAAAAAGAAACAGTCAAATAATAAATACAAATATAAATTAAAAAGTTATAAAGTCAAATAATAAATACAAAATATAAATTCAAGAGTTATAAAATTGCTTGAGCCGTGTGCGATGAAAGTTGCACGCACGGTTCTTAGAGGGGGAAAGCTAGAATTGGCCTACCTATCTCGACCACAAATCGCTGCAATCATGTAAATGGTAGTATAGCGATTGAAATTTGCCCAATGCCATCAACGAAAGAAAGGTGATAGGAAACTGTTACTGATCAAAAGTCTGGTTAATAGCGGTCTTAACACTGAGGATCCAAAGGTAGCAAAATAAATTGGCCGTTAAATGCGGTCTGGTATGAATAATAAAATGATGGCTTCACTGTCTCTACAACTTGCTCAGTGAAATTGAATTACACGTGCAGATGCGTGGTGTGCCTGATGGGGGACGGGAAAATTAAAAATACATCCATCATGGAGTTTGAAGAAACAAAAATGTATATAAATAGCGACTAGAAAAGTTTACAAAAATAATGAGGTGTAAACCCTCCTGATAATCCATTATCTGAGCTCAAACAGTATGCGTTGAAAGTAATTTTAAAGCATAAAGCCTGTAAATTAAAAAAAAAAATTAAATTTAAATTTCAATTTAGAGCTAGAATCATAAGGACAACTTTACTGTGAATTCGTGTTCGATGCATAAATATAGATGTAGAAAAATATCCCGTATTGTTCTTAATGGGTCAAATATCTATTTATGTATAGCGAAGTCCTAAGTGAATTCATTAATGTATTTTTGTAAAAACTAGGTAAACCTAATAACAACCAAACTATTTATTCGTTTGGCGGTATCATTGCGAAATGATATAACCGTTAGTAGGCAGAGGATATTTAAAAAAGCAAATGTCTTATTGTAATGATAAGAATAAGTTAATATTTAACTGATCTGAAAAGATGCTGACTTTAAATTGGTGTTATATTTTATTAAAAATAGTTTTTTAAAATTGAAAAAAAATTGTGGAAATTATAATTTATCGAAAACTAAAAAGAATTTAATAAAAATTAATGCTTGAGCTGTATGCCATGAAAGTGGCACGTACAGTTCTTAGAGGATTTAATGTTGTAAAGCATTATATGGCCTCAACAGACCCTAGCAACTTCTACTGTAGTTAGTCACCACGTCGATCTAGAACAATCTTTGCTAATAGTAATTAGGGATGTCGAGTGACGAAAATTGGAAGACCTTAAAGCTTTTATTGGGTTGATGTTAACCTTAATTCATAAATAGAAAAAGGGACAGCTGACTAATTGGCAGTTTGACTGGGGCGGTCGTCTTTAAAATAGTAGCAAAGTACATCCAAAGAGATTAAAAAATTTATATCACGCGCTTATTTTTTTAATATTTTTATTTTTATTTTTATTTTTATTTTTATTTATATTAATATTTATATTTCTATTTATATTGATTATTATAGGTTAAACATTATTTGCTTAGCAGTAATTAATGTCGAGATTCTACAAATTATTTTTACGGACTAAAGATATTTTCTTTTGTTAACAAATAAATATTAAAATATTCACACTAAAGGTATGCTAGAAATTGAAAGGAAATCAATTAACCAGTTTAAGGTTATGTAGGCCGTAATGGGGAAAGCATGCTTAACTGAGAGTGCCAATCAGCCAATCAGATGGGTAACCAGGGCATAGTGACCCCTTATCTTTGTATGGATTAGGTAGGGATCAATAGATAAAAGTTACGCTAGGGATAACAGGGTAATATCCGGAGAGAGTACACATTGTCTTGGATGCTTGCCACCTCGATGTCGACTCGTCCTCTCCTCGAGGAGTAAGAGCTTTGAAGGGTTCGGCTGTTCGCCGATTAAAAGGGCACGCGAGTTGGGTTTAATACGACGTAGGGTTAATCACTCTTATTTTATATTTGATATTTTATATTTTATATTTTATATTTTATATTTTATATATTATATTTTATATTTTTTATTTTAATTTTAATTTTAATTTTATTAATTTATATTTTCAAATTCATTTTAGTTTATAAAATCACCTTTTATTTTAAATAATTTTCTTATTATAGATTTTTATTTCTATTTCCATTTTTTATTTTACATTTTCTTTTTAATATTTTCATTTTTATTATACATTCTACATTATACATTATACATTATACATTTTACATTTTACATATACATTATCCCTTATACATTATATATTATACATTTTCTTTTTTATAAAGATACCCTCAATATCTCATTATAAATGTAGTTTTTAAACGTTTAATTTTATTTTAAACAGTTTTTAGCAGTTTATTACCTATATGGTAGAGATAGTTCTTCAATTAAAAATAATATTTATTATTATGTTTTATATAAGAGCCTTAATACATTTAATATTACTATGGAATTAAATAAACAACAAAGACAAATTCTGCACGGTTTAACGCTCAGGAGACGGTCATATAAAAAAAGTCAGTTTACAAAGTTCTCTATATACACAAACTTTTGGGCAACATGGTGAAGCATTTGCAACATATGTTTTTAATACTTTAAAAGATTTCTGTACTCCTAAAGGTCTTTATTCTTATAAAGTGCAAAGTGGAAAAGATTCACCTTTTTATCAGCGATGGATTGTTAGAACTAAAAGTTTATCAATTTTCGATGAATTTTTTTTTATTTATTATGCTATGAATAATTTAGGTAAAAATGTCAAAATTATACCTTTAAATATTGAACAATTATTATGTCCAATTTTATTAGCTAATTTCATTATGAGTGATGGGAATTATCATAAATTACACGGATATATTAGATTGTATACAAATTCTTTTACTTTAGTTGAAGTACAATTATTATCTACAGCTATATTTAATAAATATGGTATTCAAAGTAGAGTACAACATGATAGAAGAGAACAATACATTTTACTTTTTCCGAGAACTCAAGTAGCACAATTACAAGAATTAGTTAAAGCCCACATGATACCAAGTATGCTGTATAGAATAGGATTATAACTTCTATTTTTATATTTTTTTTTTATTCCTCTAAACAACAAGAATGAATAAACCTAGGAATTTATTAATCAAATATCAAATATCAAATATCAAATATCAAATATCAAATATCAAATATCAAATATCAAATATCAAATATCAAATATCAAATATCATTCATAACATTACTACTCTTGACATTGACATTAATTTTCTTTAAATTTATATTTTTTCTAAGTATATTTTACCTTTGTTTACATTTCAACAAGTAACAAGAGTTTTAACAAGTAACAAGTAATAAGAATGTATATTTCTAAGCCTAAGATTTTACAAATCAACTAACCCCTGCACTTCTTTAAATTTAAATTTATCGTTTGTATTATTAATTATTTAATTTTTTAATTCTTTAATTCTTTAATTATTAAAATTAAAATTCTTCATAAGGATTTAAAACCTAAAGGACTGGGGTAAATTGGTAAATTAACATCAATTCTATCTTTTTATTTTAAGTAGTTACAAATATTGATTAATGTTTTGATAGTTTTAAATATCTTTTTAATAGATCAAAAATTTAATATTAGTTATAATATTTTTATAGTAAACAAACAAAATGAATTTTATTAAAGCTTCTTTTTAAGTATTTAGTTCAAGAATTCAATGTAATAAAAAATAAAAAATAAAAATTAAAAAATAAAGATAAAATAAAAACAAAAATATAAAATATAAAATAAAAATGGAAAAAAAAAATTCTCGCTTTCGCACTCTTATTAAATAACAGTAACAATAAAAAAAAATATTTTAAATATAAATATAAATATAAATATTAATATATATATAAATATAAATATAAATATCAAATATAAAAATCAAGATGTTTCTCAAAAAAGAGAAAAAGAACAAAAGACTTGCGTCGGCAAAATTTACTGTAAGCTGGAAGGACATATAATATATCAAACAGTACTTAATAATTATAGTTAAAATTTATAAGTCAGAATCTGTTTGTTAACAAGAACAATAATAATAAAGTAAGTGTATAACCAGCTGGTAATTTTATAGAATAATTTTTATTTTTAATCTTTAATTACCTCAGAGACTATACGTATAATCTTTATAAATTAATTTAAGAAACCTTTTTTTAATATAATTTAGTGTAATATAATTCGCATTCTTTTCAAACTTTAAAAATTTTACTTTAATTAGTATTAAAAAATTTAAAGAGTGATTTAATTACCCGCGGTTCTTATGCTTATGCTTATGTTTATTCTTATGATTATGCTTATGCTTATGCTTATGTTTCTCCCAAAAAACTTAAACTTTCGCAAATACAAAAATAGTTTGGAATGGAAGACATACCGAAGAGATAATTTAAAATTATAATTTATTTTAAAAATAAAGAAAGAAATAGTTCGAAATTTTGACTTAATTACTATGGAATAAATAATTCAGATATTTGAATTTTTAATTCAAAGTGAGATGGGTCATCAATCTAAAGTCAGTATGGTAACGACTCATTTCAGAATTGCACTATAATTAAAGGGTGTTCGCTAAAAACATCATACAGAATAATTATACAATTTAGACTTATCTATTAATTTACAATAACTTATTAATGATTAACAATTATATGTTTTAAAATTTAATAAAAAAAAAATTCTTTAATAGGGGCCATACTAAAAAAACACTAAATGCTGAAAACTAATATAATAATATTTTAGTACTAATATGCTAATAAAGCTATAAAGTTATAATCTTAATAATATAAAATATTTATGATCAGCAAAAAAAATAATAATTTTTCAGAGACTATACGTGTTTAGTTATATAAATGAGAAATTTAAATAATGAAAATATAGTTCCAATTAGTTATATAATATTAAAATAGAAATTAATATTTAAAGATAATATTATTAATACTAAATAAAGCCCTATCTTCATTAGGGAAGAATAGTAAAAGGAGGCAGACCTTCTAGTACGAAAGGATCAATAGGCTGTGTTTCACTAGTGTACCAATTGTGGGATTATACAGAAGAATTGTTTATATTGATAAGATTAATTAAAACTTTGATTAGAAAGCAAATTAGTTGGAAGAGTAGTTGAATCAGGTTTCAGTGATTAATCATATAATTAAGTAAATACTAAATCGGTGTTATAGTTAAATATTAAATATATGGTTCCTACTCATTTGATATAATATAATGCTTTCTTTGCTAGCGTGAAAAACGCGAAACATTAGGAGGTGGAAGATTTGGAGTATAACCTGCATAGTTGGGTAGCCACAAACATAATAGATAAATGCTGATGGTATATAAAGCGTGAATCTAACCTCTAGATACTAATAAATCCTCTTTGCCGTTAGAGAGGAGAGAGAATTTAATTTCTATCTTTTTTTATATAAGGATTTTTTGGAAAATTGATACCTGTATTTTTTGTTAATTCTACTTTAATTTGTTATGAAAGATACTTTAAACTTTAATCAAGTAACTTTAGTTTATTTCTTTCAAATTACTGACATTTAATTTTAAGTTATTTACTTACTCTTGATTTGACTCTTGACTTTAGTAAATGATAGTTGTTAAATAGTTAAGATTGACATATATAAAATATATTAATGCATCTACTTTCGAATTATTTAAGGATAAGAAGAGCTCGCCCCCCCCCAAAATAGAGATTAAATTCTGTAAAAAGGAAATAGACTATTTCTTAATAGGAAGCGAATGTAGTTTAGCTTTACTAATTTTTTTAATTGACTTGATGTTTAATATTGACACAATAATTTATAATAATAAATAATAAATAATAAATAATAAATAATAAATAATAATTAATAATTAATAATTATAATAATAATAATAATAAATAAATAGATATAAATACATTAGATAAGGTTTTGGTTATTGTTATTTATAGGATATTTAGATTTATTCTAATATTTAATATTTAATTCTTTTTTTACTTTATATTTAGATTTAGATTTTAGATTTAGATTTAGATTTAGAATTAGATTAAGATTTATATTTAGATTTATATTTAGATTTAGATTTAGATTATCTTTTTTTTTATTTTAATTTTAATTTTAATTTTTATTTTAATTTAAATTTTTTTAAATGAGATATACTAATTTTATATTTAATGTCTTCCTTTTTCTGACTATTACTATGAATATTCCTATTACTATTACTATTACTATTAATATAACTATTACTATTACTATTACTATTAATATTAATATTACTATTACTCTTACTTAAAAGATACAAAGTATAAACAGTATCAAAGTATCAAAGTATCAAAGTATGAAATTTATTTATATCTTGTAAACTTATCCAAACTTATCCAAACTATTACAATTACAATTACAATTAAAAAATAACATAACATAACATAATTTATAATTCATAATTCATAATTCATAATTCATAATTCATAATTCATAATTAATAATTTATAATTTATAATTAAGGCTTATAATAACAATATAAGAAGTATTATTTCAAATGGTAGAATACAAATTGGTGCGTTGCTTCCTTTGGGTGGGAGAGATAGCGTGTTCGATCCGCGCCTACCATATACTATATACTATATACTAAATTTAATTTATATATTTACCAATTATTTCAGTTATATTTATATTTATATTTATATTTATATTTATATTTATATTTATATTTATATTTTAGTTAAATAATATATCTTTAATTTTAAATTTCATAAACATAATTTGTCTATTTTATGGTGCTGTGGCAGAGTGGTAATGCGGAGTACTGTTAATACTTTTATAGATGTTCAATTCCTCTCAGCGCCTTACTTATTATTTATTATTTATTATTAATTCTTGATTCTTGATTCTTGATTCTTGATTCTTTACTATTTATTACTTATTATTAATAAGTCTAAAAGTAGTAAAATTTATATTTTTATTTATTGAATATATTTAAACTGTATTTTAAAAAATAAAATAACAAAATAAAATAAAATAACAGAAAATTAAATTAAATTAAATTAAATTAAAATAAAATAACATAAAATAAAATAACATAAAATTAAAAAAAATAATTAGCGAACATGTTGGAATTGGTAAACAATCACCTCTTAAGATGGTGTGCCTATGGCTTGACCGTTCGACTCGGTCTGTTCGTATCTTGTTCCCCTGATAGTGTCAAACTAAATTTTTTAGTCACAGCCTTGCTTTACATATTTCATATTACATATTACATATTACATATTTATATAATAAATTTTCTTCAGCCTTACCGACTTTACTAGTCTTACTAATCTGACTAATCTTACGGAACTTACGAAACTTAGGGTACTTATGGAACTTCTGGAACTTATGGAACTTTCTTAAAACTTACTAAGATTAAGGATTGTGGTATTAGTATTTTTTATATGTATTTTTAATAGTTCTTAAATCAATACTTTATTTCTTAAACTTCCTAGGATTATTATTATTATTATTATTCTTGTTATTCATTCTTAGAACTTTAATTTTAAATTTTACTTTAACTTCCTAGGATTATTATTCTTGTTATTCATTCTTAGAACTTTAATTTTTAAACTTTGTTTACTTTTACTTTTAACTTTTAACTTTTACTTTTATTTTTATTTTTACTTTTACTTAACTTAACTTATTTTTTATATTTATATTTTATATTTTATATTTTATATATTATATATATTATTTTATATTTTATATTAATAAACAAGAGTAATCTAAAACAAATTATACGTTTCTAAATTTCCAAATTCATAATTTCAAATTATAACAAAACTTTAAATTTAAATATAACAACATTTTATTATTAAAAACTAATAATTCATAATTAATAATTAATAATTAATAACGAATCTAATAACTAATAACTAATAACTAATAACTAAAAATTAATAATGGGGAAATCCGATAATGGTTAATCATCGGTATTTGCACTACCGCCATGATAGTTCGAATCTATCTTTCTCCAAATTTAAAACTGAAATAAAAGATTAATTAGATTTTTTGTTTCATTCGAAGAACAAACATTGTATTAAATATATACTTTTTTTAATATAATATAATATAATATAATATAATATATAATAATTTATTGTATTATAATAACACAACACATAAATAAACTAACTAATAAAAAATATAATAATATATGTTTTTTTTTTAATAGTCAAATACTAAAAGAGTAAAATAGTAAAATAGTCAAATACTAAAATAGTCAAATAGTCAAATAGTCAAATAGTAAAATAGTAAAATAGTCAAATAGTAAAATAGAATTGTTACGATTTAGAGTTAAGATGGAATTGAACCATAAATTGATAGACTTTGCAGGTCTACTACAGAACCATCTGTAAACTTAACCCTTAATTTATAAAAATTTACTAGTTAATGTAATAATTTATTAAATTTATATTAACTTTGTATTGTCAACTAATTATTTATTATTTAATATTTATTATTTATTCTTTATTCTTTATTCTTTATTCTTTATTCTTTATTTTATATTCTCTATTACTATGTACTTATCTTAATAATAAACTAATGTTAACTAATAAAATTTATTTAAAGTTAAGTTTAAGAAACGTTACTACTTTTATATTTATACTGTTTAAAAACTAAGGTAATTTTCTCCTAGGACCTAACTAAAAACTATCAACTATCAACTATCAACTATCAACTATCAACTATCAACTAGAAACTAGAAACTAGAAACTAGAAACTAGAAACTAAAAACTAAAATGAATATCTCCAGCTCCAATTTTGTTTTTTTAATTAAAATTAAAATTAAAATTATTATTATTATTATTATTCTTATAATTTAAGCGCGGCCTATTATTCTGATATTCCTATATTCCTCTATTCCTAAATTCCTCTATTCCTATATTTCTATAAAAGTTATACTTAGCTAACCTTTTCTTTATCCATTTGACATAGGTATTCGTCTCTTTAGCTATTTAGAAAACTCTTTTAAGTTTCTATTTGGATTTGGATTTGGATTATTAAGAGAGAAAATTGAATTTTGCTAACTTTTTTAACTTTTTAAACTTGTTTAACCATTCCACTGATCTTATATCTTATATCTGATATCTTATATCTTATGTAAAACCTAATGGACTAGTGGATTAAGTAATAATAGTATAATTAAAATTAGAATTAGAATTAGAATTAGAATTAGAATTAGAATAAGCTCACAATAACTTTTCGTATCTTCATGTTTTTTATTATTATCTTCATGTTTTTTATTATTTTATAATTATCTTCATGTTTTTAATTATTATTTTATATTTTTGTATTTTAAAAGTCCTGGGATTCTTAGTGAACTGATTTTTTCTTTTTAATTTCTTATTTATTATATATTGTATACATGTAAAAGTAGTTTAGTTCAACATATGTTTTCTATTATTAAAATAATAAATATTAATAGTAAATATTTATAATAAGTTATATTCTTAATACAAAAAGTTTATTAACAAAGCCTATGATTTAATGGTAGAATAATTTCTTGATAAGGAATTTGTAGGAGTTCAAATCTTCTTGGGCTTATTAAATTTTATAAGTTCCAGTACAATTACAATTAATCTGCACAATTAATCTGCAACTACAATACAAAAACAATTATAATTATAATTATAAATAAAAATACAAATACAAGTACAAATAATATTTTAATCTGTTAATCGATTAATATTTTAATCTGTTAATCTGTTAATATTTTAATATTTTAATCTGTTAATCTGTTAATCTGTTAATTTGTTAATATGTTAATATGTTAATATGTTAAGTTGTGGTAAATTTTTATCTAGTTATTTATTTATTTCTTTATTTAGTTATTTATTTAATTATTTACTTTAATTATTTAATTAACTTAAAAAATCGTTTTTTAATTGTTCCAAGAATTATTATAATTATACTGTTAAATATTATATATTATAATTACATTAATTACTATTAATTTAGAAAACTCTTAAATAGAAACTTTTTTTTTAATAGTAAAGTAAAGTAAAAGTAAGGTAACAGTAAAGTCCTAATACTTTAATAATATAAAATATAAGTATATTTGTACTGTAAATTGTTAATTTATACCTTTTTTATAGATTAATAATTATGATAAATTTATTATCTATATCTATATCTATATCTATATGTATATCTATATCTATATATAGTTTATAAAAGTTCAATATAAATATAAACAAAAGAATAATTCATTAATTAAAAAACCTTTTTTGATATTTTATCAAAGTCTAGTAAAATTATAATCTAGCTTATTATATTTCAATTATCTATATATTTAAATTATATATATATATATATTCTTATTAAACATTATACTTCAATATGTATATTTTTTATAATTATAATTAATATAAATATAACTAATATAACATTAAAAGTCCAAGTTTAAAATTAAAGTTAAAGTTAAAGTTAAAATTAAAATTAAAATTAAAGTTAAAACAAAAATACTTTAATCCTACTATCATAATATACTAATATACAACTCTTCTTTTTCAAATTAAAATTAAAATTTAAAATAAAATTAAAATTATTCACAATAACAAATAATTTATGTTAAGTTATAGTTTAGATTTTATAGTATATTCTATATATAATTATTAAGTAGACACATTTTATATTTATATTTATATTTATATTTATATTTATATTTATATTTATATTTATATTTATAGTTATATTTATAGTTATATTTATAGTAATATTAATATTATCTACAAAAGAAAGATGTAAAAAAACTAATAAAAAAGGTTATAAGTTATATTAGTAATTTAACGTTTTATAATAAGATATATAATATACAATATAAGATCTAAGATATAAGATCTACAATATTAGATATCAGATATAAGTTCTAAGATATAAGATCTAAGATAATCAAATATAAGTTCTAAGATATAAGATCTAAGATATAAGTTCTAATAAATTATATATCAGTTATAAAAAAATAATATAATATATATTCTTTATAAGATTAAGATCTAAATTAAAATATCTAATATTAGCTAAATATCTAAAATGAATATATTTAAAATATGCATATAATAAAAAATTAATAACAGTAAAACAATTGAGTTTTTAAAGTTAAATGAGGATTTTAAAATCAAATTCTTTATTAAGACTTTATAATTCTTATGTTGTTGATTCCCCTCAACCAGCTAATATTTCTTATATGTGAAATTTTGGTTCTTTATTAGCACTTTGTTTAATAATTCAAATACTGAGTGGAGTATTCTTAGCAATGCATTATTCTCCTAATGTTGATTTAGCTTTTAATAGTGTAGAACATATCATGAGATCAGTAAATAATGGTTGAGTTATAAGATATACACATGCTAATGTAGCATCTTTTTTCTTTATTTGTGTTTATGCTCATGTTGCTAGAGGTATATACTATGGATCATTTAAATCTCCAAGAGTATTAGTATGAAGTATCGGTTGTATTATACTTATTTTAATGATGGCAATTGGATTTCTTGGTTACGTATTACCATATGGTCAAATGAGTTTCTGAGGTGCCACAGTTATTACTAATTTATTAAGTGCTATTCCAGTTTTTGGACAAGATATAGTAGAATTGATCTGAACCTTAAAATTATGTAGTACATAACCATTGGACAATTAAAAAAATTACCTTTATGCTTAAACACCTTAATTATATATTAGTACTTACTAATTATCAAGTTACCATTTCTTCCTTAATTAATATAAATATAAATATAAATATAAATATAAATATAAATATAAATATAAATATAAATATAATAATAAATATAAATATAAATATAAATATAAATATAAAAAAGGGAAGATAATCCTGCCCTAAACCCGGCCTAGGTATTTCCAATTTGGAGCCGAGGACAGAAATTGACATCTAGCAAGTAAAAATCTTTATGTATCAGGTAATAAGCAGTAGAACTTAAACTATTCAACGATTTTAAGGTAAACTAATTTAATTAGAAGATAAAATCTATATTTTTCTTTCGCGAATGCTTTGCATTAGTTCCCTTTTTTCTAAAGTTATTTGATAAAGCTTTTTTTTCTAAAGACTGCTCCAGATTCTGCAAAAAAACTTAAATTTTCAATTTTCAATTTGGAGCCAAGGTTAATAGTGCTAGTTGAAAACGCTCTCTACCTAGTTTAGCATCGTTTTTATTAGTTCCATTCTATGGACTATGGACCGTCTGACCTAAAAACAAAATACGGAGTCCAAGGACCAAGGAGAGTAGTTTCTATTTATTTAACGTTAACCTAAGGGATTTTCTAAGTTCTAAGAAAGATTTAACATGGAGGTGGTTTTTCTGTTTCAAATGCCACACTAAATAGATTCTTTTCTTTACATTTCTTATTACCCTTTTTATTAGCTGCATTAGCATTAGCCCATCTTATTGCTCTACATATGCATGGAAGTAATAATCCTAATGGTATAGGAGCCAATGGAGATAGATATCCTATGCATCCTTATTTTACATTTAAAGATTTAGTAACAATATTTTTCTTTTTACTTTCTTTATCTGTTATTGTATTTTATTATCCAAATTTATTAGGTCATTCTGATAATTATATTCCGGCTAATCCTATGAGTACACCTGCATCAATTGTACCTGAATGGTATTTTTAATTTTAATTTTAATTTATATTATTTATTTTTATATTTATATTTATATTTATATTTATATTTATATTTATTTAGATGCCATTTAAAAATTATGCTCTAAGCTGAAAAGTTTATTTAAATTATTGTAAACTACTTAATTATAATTATAAGTTCTAATGTCTACAATACTTAATTATCAGCTACACTAAATACTAAATAATAGTGTTCAGAGGCTACAACATAAAACGTTATACGTAAAGATATAGTCCAAAAATCAATTTATTCTTATAAATATTTAATATTTATTATTATTATTATTATTATTATTATTATTATTATTTTTATTATTATTATTATTATTATTATTATTATTATCATATTCTCAAGTAAACTTTTGTTTATATAGTATTATTATTATAATTATAATTATAATTATTTGCACAAATTATCAATTAAAGATTCAAAAAAGGAAGTTTTTTCTATTTTCTAACACAATAATCAGAATTTATAATTTATAATCCTAACACAAGATGATATAAAACTAATATAATCGTTTAAAATGTTATGCTTATGCTTATGCTTATGCTTATGATTATGCTTATGCTTATGAAATGTTAGTAACAAATTGAAATTTAAATTTAGACAAATAACGTTTCGATCTATTACAGTTATAAATAAAAATAACAGTTACAAATTAGGTATTAAATAATTAAATAATTAAAAAATTAAATAATTAAATAATTAAATAATTAAATAATAAAATAATAACAGAATTAAATAATTAAATAATTAAAGAATAACAGAATAAATTTCTTTTTGATTTATTACCATTTTATGCAATTTTAAGATCAATCCCTAACAAATTAATTGGTGTGATTGCTATGTTTGGTAGTTTACTGATATTATTAATTTTACCTTTGGTAGATCTTTCTAGAGTAAGAGGAAATCAATTTAGACCAATAATGAAAATAGCTTTCTGATTTTTTGTTGTTAACTTCTTCATTTTATTCTGAATTGGACAAGAACACCCAGAATCACCTTACATAGAAATAGGTCAAATATCAACAGCTTTTTATTTTGTTTGGTTCCTATTTTTAGTTCCTGTTATCGGTTTATCAGAAAATTCATTAATGGATGCAGCAACAGAATAATATATATCTAACAATTATCAATTATCAATTTTCAATTATAAATTATAAATTTTAAATTATCAATTATCAATTATAAATTATCAATTATAAATTATCAATTATCAATTATCAATTGTAATACCTTTTTTTTATACATAATAACCCCTATCTCATTCTTTAATTCTCTAATTCTATAATTCTCTAATTATTTAATTCTCTAATTCTCTTTACAAAACTGAGTTATAATATTATTATATTATTATATTAACCTTAATAGTTTGATTAGGTGATTAGGTCTATAGGACTGTTTTTTAAATTGTTGTTATTGTTTTATTTTTATAACTTTATAACTTTATATTTAAAAGTTCAGATTTAAGAATTAACATTTTAGATTTAAGATTTAAGAAAAAAGAAATAATCAGCTATTAAAAACCTTTTAAAAGAAGATATTAATGAATTAAATTATTTGAATTATAATTATAATTAGCCTCGGTTGCTTAGTGGTCAAAGCGCTAATCTGAAGAATTAGAGATGGGAGTTCAATTCTCTCTCAAGGCAATGTATTAAATGATTTTCTTTTTAACATTTTATTTCTGAATACTGAATACTGAATACTGAATACTGAATACTTAATACTTAATACTGAATACTGAATACTGAATATTATTTTTATTATTATTCTTACTATTACTATTACTATTACTATTACTATAAATATTACTATTACTATTACTATAACTATTATTGTTATTGTTATTGTTATTGTTATTGTTACTGTTACTGTTACTTTCTCAAATTATTTTAAAGTTAAACCTTTTTTAAATAACTATAAAATATAATAAGTGGATAATCAAATATTTATTTTAATAATTTTAAATCTATTTTTGAATAAGGATTAAGTAAGATAATAAGATAATTTTTACAAATGATTTGTTAAATTAAAACATAGTATAATAGTTTTTTATTAATTTAAATTTAAATAAGAGAGAGCCGAAATAGTTTAATTGGTTAAAATCAATTCCTTGTAAGATTTAGATAGAGGATCGTTCCCTCTTTTCGGCAAATCACAAAATAGAATATATTTATTATAAATTCTAAATTCTAAATTCTAAATTCTAAATTCTAAATTATAAATTCTAATTTCTAAATTCTAAATTCTAAATTCTAATAACAATATCAAATATAAAATAAATTATTTATTCATGTTCATTTTTATTTTTATTATTCTTTTTATTCTTTTTATTATTGTGAACTGATTTTGTGAACTGATTTTGTGAACTGATTTTTATCACGCGATTCTTTATTCTTTCGCTAACAATTATATTATTTTTAATAATTTTAATACTAACACAAACACAAATACAAACACAAACACACATTTTACAGAAATAGAAATAGAAATAGAAATAGTTTTTTTATAATAATAATCAAATATCTTACAACAGCTCTTAAAAATTAAAAATAAAATTCCCAAATAGAAGTAATATAGAAGTAATATCGTAAATCCGGGTTTGGTGGACTAATCTTAACTGCTTAACTATATTTCTTTAAAAATAAGAATCCAAGTGTACTCATTAGTCTAAACTATTACTGATTGATTAAACTAAAATTTTATTTTCTCCTTACGTAAAGTATTCTTATATTATTTAATTCTTTAATTCTTTAATTCTTTAATTATTTAATTCTGTTATTATTTAATTCTTTAATTCTTTAATTCTTTAATTCTTTAATTCTTTAATTCTTTAATATAAAAAAAGGATTTACAAATATGTCAAAGTCTATTTAAATTATTAAAAGTTTCTTTTTGTATTTACCATTTGGATTAATTTTAATTTTAATTTTAATTTTAATTTTAATTTTAAGAAAGAAGTAATATAACAATTTTATTATAAAAATAAAAAAATAATTAGCTCTTACATTTTCATTTTCTAAATAACAAGAATGAATAACAAGAATGAATAACAAGAATAATAAGCCTAGGATTTTCATTTTCATTTATATTTTAAACCACTTTAAAAGTAGCTAAATAGTAATAGATAATGTATTTGATTTGGCAATAATAATAATAATAATATTACTAAAATAAATCACCTTAATTTTAACAACTTTACTTTATATAATGTATATATGTTATAAATATAAGACTGAAGACTGAAGACTGTAGCATAATTTGGTAATGCATTCTGCTCATAATAGAAGGGTTTTGGGTTCGATTCCCAACGGTCTTAACTATCATTAAAAAGTAAAATATATAATCTAAAATAAGCACTTATGTTTTAACATTATTTATATTATTGTTAGTTATATTTATATTTATATTTATATTTATATTTATATTTATATTTATATTCATATAAGATTAATTTCTAAAAAAAACTGTAAATTTAAGCTAATTAGAGTATAACATATTTGTTTCAATATCCAGAGCGAAAAGGAAAATATTCCTATAAAAATAACGTCCAACATATCTTAAATTATAAAATCTAATATTAAGTTAATATGCCAAGGTTAATCTATTTCTTAGAGGATATTAATATGAAAATGTGACTATTACTAATTAATAGATTCATTACTAATTACGAACTTAATTACTAAGACTTGTAGTTGGAGTTGTAGTTGGAGATTTAAAAGAGATATTTCATTATTTATAAAAATCAAAATCAAATCAAAATAATAATAATAATTATAATAATAATAATAATAAAAATAATAATAATAATAATAATTTCAAAGGGCATTTGGTCGAGTCTGGTTTAAGGCGCCTATCTTGAAAATAGGTACTCCAAAAGAGTCGTGAGTTCGAATCTCACAGTGCCTGTATAAAATACTAATTTTTAATAAATTCTAGTTCTAGTTCTAGTTCTAGTTTTAGTTCTAGTTCTAGTTCTAGTGCTAGTTATAGTAGTAGTTCTAGATTAAATAAAATCATTTAGATAGTACAGTTTAATATACAATTTTTAAATACTTTTTTTTTTCTTTTTCTGATTCTGATTCTGATAGTAATAAAAAATATATATATACATAAATTATAAATTATAAATAATAAATAATCAAATTATAAATTATAAAGTGAAGTAATGAGATAGTTAAAATTACTAAATATTAAATTAAATTAATATATTAATAATATTTGTAGTTATATTATTTTTAATTATAAATCCCTATTATGTTCTGGTTTATTTACTTATATTACTAACTAAATATATTTTTCTTCTTAGTTCTTAGTTCTTAGTTCTTATTTCTTAGATTATAAGTAGTTCAGTTTAACATATATATATGTATATTTCATTAACCATTAACAAATATTTGTGTAAGTTTAACATATATAATATAATATATTATAATAATAATAATAGTTTAGTTTAATATATATTTAATTCAAATTAACAATTAACAATTAACAATTAACAATTAACAATTAACAATTAACAATTAAATAAAATGTATTACATAAAATAGTGAATATAGAATATAATATAATATGACAATTTAATTTATCTAAATTTATATAACATAACTTAATAAACATACTGGATTAGTATATTAGTATTAGTATATTAGTATCTTAGTATCTGAATATCTTAGTATCTTAGTATATTAATATATTAGTATCTTAGTATCTGAGTATATGAGTATATTAGTATCTGAGTATATTATTATATTATTATATTATTATATTATTATATTATTATATTATTATATTAGTATATGAGTATATGAGTATGATAGTTGTACTATAATTATAAATATAACTATAACTATCAGTATAACTATAACTATAACTATAACTATAACTATTACTATAACTATATTATTGCAAACAAAAGTCTTTTATATTATTATTCTTATTTTTATTCTTATTCTTATTTTTATTCTTCTTATTCTTATTGTTATTCTTATGTTATTCTTATTCTTTAACTATGGTTCCAAGGTTATTTTAGTTAATAAGTTTAATAAATTCTAATTATTAAATTTTTAATATTCATTCTTATTCTAAATATTTTACATTCTTTAATTAAATTTAGGATATTATTCATAAAACAATTATTATCTTAATATCTGAATATCTGAATATCTTAATATCTTAATATCTGAATATCTTAATATCTTAATATCTTAATATCTTAATATCTGAATATCTTAATATCTTAATATCTTAATATCTTAATATCTGAATACTACCTAATTTGTTATTTATCTTGACAAATAATAAATAATAAAATAAATAACACATAAAGAGTAGTTCGTTTATATTTATATTTCTGTTAATGTTTATGATTATGATTATGATAAATAGTATTTCGTTTATGATATATGATAAAGAGTATTTCGTTTATGTTTATGATATATGATAAAGAGTATTTCGTTTATGTTTATGTTTATGTTTATGATTATGATAAAGAGTCAGAAGTAAGAGTAAGAGTAATTCTGTTATGATAAAGGCTTACTATTTAAAATTTAAAAATAAATGTACACTGTAACCAATTTTCACAATAAAATTCAATACTATTTAATAACATCTACAAAAATATCAGTCTATATTAAAATAATAAAATAAAATCTAATCTTAATCTTAATCTTAATCTGAATCTTAATGTTAATCTTATTCTTATTATTATTCTTATTCTTATTCTTATTCTTAATCTTAATCTTATTATTATTAATCGATTTATTATTGGTTAATTGATTATAATAATTATTGTTTAGAACAATTAAATATTTAAATTTACTTCATATACGTTAGAAATTTAGATTTAATAATTAATTAATATTTATGAATTACTTAATCCACAAAAAGGATTTAAAGAATTTAAAGAATTTAAAGAATTAACAGAATTAACAGAATTAAAAGAATTAATTGTTCACTTTTTATTAGTTATTAATTATTAGTTATTAGTTATTATTTATTAGTTATTAGTTATTAGTCAGTTATTAGAAAATATGAAATTAAACTTGTTTTTGAACTTTAACTTTAATTTTAACTTTAACTTTTACTTTAATTTTAACTTTTACTTTAAATTTTACTTTTTTGTTTACGATTCCGATTAACAGTCGTATACTAAAGTTTCCTAACTAATCTAACCAAATTTCGATCAATTATTGACAATTATTTATAATTATTTATAATTATTGATATAAGTCATATATATTATTTATTAACTAAATTATCTTCAGTAGATCTTAATATTATTTATATATTTTTATAATCTTTTTATAATAATCAATATCAATATCAATATCAATATCAATATCAATAAATACATTACTACGACCTTTAAAAAAGTAACAAGGTTAAGAGTAACAAAAATAATCTATATATATATCTATATCTCTATCTATATCTATATCTGTATCTATATCTATATCTATATCTATAAAAAATAACAAGAAAGTTAATAAATTAATTATATTTATATTTATATTTTATATTTATATTTATATTTATATTTATAGTTATATTTATATTTATATTTATAGTTATATTTATATTTAGTTTAGATTATTCTTATTACAATTACAATTATAATTACAATTACAATTACAATTAAAGAAACAGTACTTGTATCTTATATCTTATATCTTATATCTTATATCTTATATCTTATATGTTATATATTATATGTTATATGTTATATGTTATATCTTATATCTGATATCTGATATCTTAAATCTTATATCTTATAAATTATAAATTATAAATTATAAATAAAAACTTACATCTTCTAAATTATTTATTAAGATTGATTATTAACTGATAGCAAATTTATTCGTTTCTAAATTTTAAATAATAGTATAAATTACTGTTTTTTAATATACTTAATTTTTAATTCTTGATATTTTATCTTGACTGTATAAATTTATAAGTATACAGTGTTCATAAATATACTATATCTTATTTAAAATAAATGGATATTTTATCTTATGAATTAATTTAATAAAAAAAAATAAATAATAACAAATAAAAAAAAGTGATAAACAATAATTTGATGTTAAATATTTCAGAATTACTTCTGGGATTAGTAGATGTTTTGACTATTTTATTACCTATACTATTATCTGTTGCATTTATGACAATTATAGAAAGAAAAGCTTTGAGTTCATTTCAAAGACGAAGGGGGCCAAATACAGTAGGATGATATGGAGTATTATAACAATTTAATAATAAAATAAATTCAATTATAACATGAGAGTGGCACATTATGTTCTTTATCCTTTAAACCAATAACCAATAACCAATAACCAATAACCAATAACCAATAAACAATAACTAATAAACAATAAACAATAACCAATAACCAATAACCAATAACCAATAACTTTAGCGTAGTCTAGCGAATTCTATCTTACTGTTAGTGTAAGTTTAAGTTAAGTTTAAGTTAAGTTTAAGTTTAATTTTAAGTTTAAGTTTAAGTTTAAGTTTCAGTTTTAGTTTAAGAAAACTTTTATATTTATATTTATATTTAATATATTTATATTTATATTTATATTTATATTTATATTTATATTTAAATTTAGATTTATAAAGGAAAGAAATAAAAGTGAGAAAATAAGATTATATGCTGGAAAAAAACTATTAATATTAATATTTATATTACCATTTATAAATTAATATTGCTTTAAATTGAAAAAACCTTCGCTAGGATTATTTAGTATTTAGAAAAAACCTTCGCTAGGACATATTTTTAAACAAGTAATAAAGTTAAGTTAACATAATTACATTTAACCAGCAGACCTTCACATTTAGGTCTCAAAGATCAGTTAATCTTACGTATATTATTATCATTTTACTTTAATATTTTACTTTAATATTTTACTTTAATATGTACCATTTAACATATTACGTATTTATTTATTAAAATTAAGTATAATAAACAAATAATAGCGATTATATGATCTAGTAGTTAGATTAAACATTAAACATTCTGTTATTTAATAATTATAATAATCTTTCCTATTTCTAAATTCTAAACCATTTAATTAATAAAAAAACTAATATTAAATCTTCAACAATATGTAAACTATAATTTATGTTTAATTTGCTAATAGTCGCTGATGCATTAAAATTAATTCTTAAAGAAACAGTAATTCCATCACAAGCGAATAAAGTTTTATTTTATTTAGCACCTGTATCTACTTTAGTATTTAGCTTATTAGGTTGATATTAAAATAAAAGGATTTTAATTTGAATTTTCCCAGTCACAATCAAAGTAACAATCCTGGCCTAATTAAACTCTCACTATATGCTAGAAAATATTCATTTTATTATTCTTATTCTTATTCTTATTCTTATTCTTATTCTTTTTAAATTATCTTTAAGTTTAAATTATCGATGCAACTAGCAGGCTAACTTTTAGCCTCAGAGACTATACGTGATTTTGCATTTTATGTTTTTATAAGATTTATAAGATTTATAAGATTTATAAGATTTATAAGATTTATAAGACATAGTCCCTACTTACAATTAATGTTTATCAATTTTTAAATAAATTTAATTTCTCTTATGCTTATGCTTATAATTATGCTTTATGCTTTATGCTTTATGCTAATATTTATGCTTATGCTTATGCTTATGCTTATGAATTAATTAACTATAAAATAAATAGTAAAGGTGATTTAACATATCTGATCTAGCATCAGAATCATAATCAGAATAAATACAAAATTTTTAGCTACTTTAATTTTTAATTTTTGATTTTAGATTTTATAATTTATATTTTAGATTTTAGAATTTAGATTTAGATTTTAGATTTAAAAAAAAATATTAGAAAATTGATAAGAAATTAAAAAAGTTGTTGTGGGGTATTATACCTTTTGGTCAAGGTTTAGCTATTACAGATTTTTCAATGGGAATTTTATATACTGTAGCATTATCATCTTTAGGTGTTTATGGAATATTATTTGCAGGTTGATCTTCAAATTCTAAATATTCTTTATTAGGTTCTTTAAGATCTAGTGCTGCTATGATTAGTTATGAATTAATTTTAAGTGCAGCAATTCTAATAATTATTTTATTAACTGGAACATTTAATTTTACATTAATAATAGAAAGTCAACAATCTATATGATTTATAATACCATTATTACCGGTATTTATATTTTTTTTTATTTCTATTTTAGCTGAAACATCTAGAACACCTTTTGATCTTCAAGAAGCTGAATCAGAATTAGTATCAGGATTTATGACTGAACATAGTGCTGTACCTTTTGTATTTTTCTTCTTAGGTGAATATAGTTCAATTGTATTATTTAGTTGTATTTCTGCAATATTATTCTTAGGTGGTTATAATATGCCTGAATTATTTGTTAATAATAGTTTTTTAAATATTCAATCAATAATTTTAGGACTAAAAACTTGTATATTCTGTTTTTTATTTGTATTATTTAGAGCTACTTTACCAAGATTAAGATGAGATCAACTTATGGATTTATGTTGATTGTATTTATTGCCAGTCGCAGTAGCTTTCATTATTTTAGTTCCAAGTATTTTAGTAGCATTTGATATAGCACCTTATTAATTTTTATTTTAACACATTAACGCTCTTCTAAATAAAAAAAAGATAAGAATATGATTTTTAAACTGAATATTACTAATTACTATTACTATGACTATTACTATTACTATTAATATTACTATTAATATGAATATTACTCTAAATAGCAAGAATAATAATAAGAATAATAATCCTAGGAATGTTACTCTCAATTGAACTCTTATTATTCACTCTTAGATTATTTCTCTAAGTCTAAGACTTAATCTAACTCTAACTAATTTACAATACAAAATTTAAATAAAAAAAAACATTTCCAATTTGAAGCTCCTGGGAGAAACTTATTGAATTACTCCAAGGAGTGTTATTTGCAACAACATAAAAAACAAATAAAATTAACAAAAACAAAAATAAATATAAATCTAAATATAAATATAAATATAAATATAAAATATAAATCTAAATTATAAATCTAAAATATAAATCTAAAATATAAATCTAAATCTAAAATAAATAAATCTCTCCAAAAACAATAGCAAGAATAATAATAAGAATCCTATGCTTAACCTTAACCTTAACCTTAACAATTCTAAATTTCTATTACAATTTCAGCTAAGCTCTATGCTTAAAGAAATAAATTAAATTAAATTAAATTAAATTAAATTAAATTAAATTAAATAAAGTTAAATTCAATTAAATAAAAAAAAATTATTCAAATATAACTATTAAGTTTTAATTATATTATTATTATTTACATAATATTTACTTTTTATCTATTATCTATAATCTATTATCTATAATTAGAATAAGAATTAAATTAATTATACTAAATAAATTATAATTTTTTATATACATATCACTTCTCTTAACTTTATCTTTATCCTTATACTTATCCTTATCTTTATCATTATACTTATCCTAATCTTTATGCTTATCTTTATCTTTATCTTTATCTTTATCTTATCTTTATCTTTATCTTTTATATTTATCTTTATCTGAATCTGAATCTGAATATGAATCTTAATCTTAATCTTAATATTTATGCTTATCTTTATCCTTAATTTCTTAATTTATTCATTTATTAATTTATGAATTTATTAATTTATTAATTTATTAATTTATTAATTTATTAATTTTCCATTATTATTTTTAACAGTTCCAACTTACAACATACAACAATAAACGAAAAAAAAAGATTTATTAAAATCTATATGTATATTAGTTTAAATTTATAATTAACGGTGATTCAGTCCTTTATCTTCTTTAAATTAATTACTATCTAAATATATAAATCTATAAATATATAAATATATAAATATAAAAATATATAAATATATACAAAATCCTCCCACAAGATAAGTGTAGTTTAGTGTAGTTTTCTTATTCTGATAACTTAAAACTGATAACTGATAACTGATAACTGATAACTTAAAACTTAAAACTGATAACTAATAACTGATAACTGATAACTGATAATTGATAATAGATAACAGATAATTGATAACAGAAAATTGATAATTGATAATAGATAACAAAAAGGTTTATATAGTATAAAAATAAAATAAGGAAATAAAAAAGGATATAAGTATTATTAGCAATAATAAAAATATTAAGCTTAGATATAACAAAAATAGAATAAGAAATATTACAAAAATAAAATACAAAACAAAGATAAACTATGTTGATATTATTACTCCTTGTTCCTATTTTAGGTTGTTGTTTATTAATACCGATTAATGAAGAATCTTCTGAAAATAAAATAAAAATAAAAAATATAGGAATAAGCACGTCTCTAATAAATTTTATACTTTCAATTTATTTATGATTAAATTTTGATTCTAGTTCTACTCATTATCAATTTGTTTATGAATTTAATAACTTAAGTTTTTTAGATTTTAATATTGGAGTTGATGGTATATCCTTATATTTTGTTTTATTAACAACATTTATAACTCCTGTAGCTCTATTATCTAATTATACAAATATAGATAAGAATATAAAATATTATTTAATATCTTTTTTATTATTAGAAACATTACAAATATTTACTTTTGTTTCATTAGATTTATTATTATTTTATATATTTTTTGAAAGTGTTTTACCTATTTTATTTATTATAATAATTATTTATGGATCAGGTAAAGATAAAACGAGATCTGCTTTATTATTATTTTTATATACTTTATTTGGAAGTTTACCAATGTTATTATCAATATTAAGTATTCAAAGTATAATAGGATCTACTGATTATTTATTATTAAGTTTAGTAGATATCAATTTAGAATCACAAAAATTACTGTGATTAGGATTTTTTATAGCTTTTGCAATTAAAACACCACTATGACCATTATCTATATGATTACCTAAAGCACATGCAGATTCACCTCTTGCTGGTTCTATAATCTTAGCAGGAACAATACTTAAATTAGCTTCTTATGGGATGTTAAGAATTTTATTAACTTATTTACCAGATGCTTCTAATTATTTTTCACCTATGGTACAAATGATAGCAGTTACAAGTTTGATATATGCTAGCTTATCTACTATTTTACAACAAGATACTAAAAAATTAATTGCTTATTCATCAATTACACATATGGCTATCGTTGTATTAGGTATATTCTCTAATAATATCATAGGTATTGAAGGTGCTATATTATTATCTATAGCCCATGGATTTGTTAGTCCAGCACTATTTATATGTGTAGGAGGTATTATATATGATAGAACGGGTACAAGACTTATTAAACAACTTAAAGGTTTAGTACTATATATGCCTATGTTTACTATATTATTTTTTATTTTTAGTTTAGCAAATATGGCGACACCATTAACATTGAATTTCTTAGGGGAACAAATGAGTTTAATTGGAATTTGAGCAATAAATCCTATAATCTCTATCCTTGGAGGTACAGGAATTGTTTTAAGTGCTTGCTATACAATATTTTTATATAATAGAATTTCTTATGGTGCTTATTCTCCTCATTTAAAACCATTAACAGATATTTCAAGAATAGAATTTATAAGTTTAATTACTTTATTAATACCTACTTTACTATTTGGTATATATCCCAATTTAATATTAGATACATTACATGCTTCTGTAACACAATTATTATATACAATCAGTTTAACCCCCATACAATTTAGTCCAGATTCGGATTTTATAAATTTATTAACTATCTTTATGCCAATTTTAGTTCCTAAGACTAAGATTAAATATAAATATATAATACAACAAAATACATCAATTACAAAATCTAATTCTAAAAATAATCAATATAATAATAAGCTTAAAACTTCGACGGGTTATTTGAAGCCTGTAAAACCTAATACAGCAATTGTAGCTTGAGGATTAAATTTAAGTTTAACAATAGGTTATCCTTTCTTTAATAATATTGTAAGAAATATGATTAAATTACCTTATTATCAATTTTCTGTAATGATTGGTATATTATTAGCAGATGCGAAATTACAAATATCAGGTAAAAATTTAATAGATTTTACAAGTTCAAAGAGAAATGCATTATTAACTTTTTCTCAATCTTATAAAAAATTTGAGTATTTTATGTTTATATTTAATAGCTTATCACATTATTGTTCAAGATTTCCTATTTTTGAAAAAAATAAATTCTTTAAAACTAATTATAACAGTTTTGAGTCTTTAAGATTTAATACGAGAACTTTACCTTGTTTAACAGAATTATATAAATTATTTTATGTTACTTCTAGTTTTAATCCTACAGGAATGAAAGGAGTTCCGACTAATATATTTCATTTACTTACTCCTATTGCATTAGCCCATTGAATCATGGGAGCAGGTTTAAGAAGAGGTAATGGTTTAATTTTATGTACAGATGATTTTTCTATTCAAGATGTTGTATTATTAATTAATATTTTAATTATTAGATATAATTTAAAATGTACTATTCATAAATATAGACCAGGTAAATACAGAATTTATATATCAAGTAAATCTATGACTAACTTAGTTTCTATTGTTAAACCCCACATGATGCCTAGTACTAGTATGTTAAATAAACTTAATATAAAGAATTAAACTTATACTTTTTATACTTTAACTTTAAATAAATTTATTTTTATGTTTATTTTTATTTTTATTTTTATTTTTATATACAATCAATTTAACAATAACCCCTATATTACTAGTTTATATTATAATTATTACTAGTTTATATTATAATTATTACTAGTTTATATTATTTTTATATACAATCAATTTAACAATAACAATAACAAGAACAAGAACAAGAACAAGAACAAGAACAAAAACAAGCAAAAAAACAATAACAATAACAATAACCCCTATCTTAATAGTTTATATAATAATTATAAGTATTTTATATTTAGATTATAATAACTTGTTAGTTTATTTTTAATTTTAATTGTTAATTTTTAATTGTTAATTTTAATTTTAATTGTTAATTGTTAATTTTAATTTTTATGTACAATCAATTTAACAATAACCCCTATCTTAATAGTTTATATTATAATAACTTGTTAGTTTATTTTTAATTGTTAATTTTGTAATTTTTAATTTTTTAAATAACAAGAATCCTAGGAATTTTTAATTTTTAATTTTTAATTTTAGTTTATAATATATTAATTTTAATTTTAATCTAATCTAATGATCAACATAAAAAAAGAAAACTAAGAATCCATTAATAGTAGAAATAAAGAATACTTTTAAACTAAATCTATATCTATATCTATATCTATATCTCTATCTATATCTCTATCTCTATCTCTATCTATATCTATATCTATATTTAACCTATATTTCAGTTCAGTATAGTATAGCTTTAAATTTTAAATTTATATTTATTTTTATATTTATATTTATATTTATATTTATATTTATATTTATTTATTTTTAATAATATCTAATATTTTATATATAATATTTAATATATAGATTTTATAAACTAAAACTATAAATATTAGTTGTATGTATTGTATTTAGTATTTAGTATTTAGTATTGAGTATTTAGTATTTAGTACTTAGTTGTTAGTATTTAGTATTTACTACTTAGTATTTAGTTTTTAGTATTTAGTACTTAGTATTTAGTATTTTTGTTTTTTATTATTATAATGAATTATATTGTTTATACTTAATATAAAGTGTTATTCCTGATTACTTATTAATTATTAATTATTAATTATTACTTATTACTTATTACTTATTAATTATTACTTATTACTTATTACTTATTAATTATTATTTATTACTTATTACTTAAAAAGTATTACTTATTACTTATTAATTATTATTTATTACTTATTACTTATTACTTATTAGTTATTATAAATAAGTGTGCAAACCTACAAGATTATATATAAAAAATACAAATTTTAAAAATAAAGAATTTTAATGATGGTATGTTATTATCTATTATCTATTATCTATTAGCTATTAGCTATTAGCTATTATCTATTAGCTATACAATATTACAATTACAATTACAATATAACAGAAAAGTATTATTTAAATCTTAAACTTACAACTTACAACTTACAACTTAAAACTTACAAACTTAAACTGAATCTGAATATGAATCTCCTGGGGTTATTTACCTTTAGAAAATGATTTAAAAGTATGTAATAAATAACTTGAGATAATTTTATTGATTTTAAGTATTAATCGCTTTACTAAACTAATTTTAAACTAATATAAAAATAGTAGTATAAATAAAAGCACAAAGACTCCTAGACCTTATAAAAAAAAAATAATGAACACATTTAACATTCTTTACATTTTAGAGATGATGTGATATTTTTATCCGTTAGTATTATTGTTTCATCTGATATCTATTTATTTTTTTAAAGTGTTAACAAAATTAATAATAAGAATCAAACTATGAAATAACCCTGGTTTACAATTTACTTCTACTCCTTGAGAACGAGTACCTAATATATTTTTTAATTTTATTGAGAATGAGAATAAATTCACTATCTTATTTTGATTAAGGTTTATATCATTTATTCTAGGATTAATAGGGTTTATTATTATAATGATCAATTATGAATATGTAATCCCATATCATATTTTGATTTGTGCTAGAATTGCTGCCGTGACCTATTATTTTTTATTTATAGGTATTACATATAGAAAGATGGAATATTTAAGAAAAGAATATTCTTTACGAGTGAAGTGATGATGACGATGATGATAATATAATATAATATAACCCCTGCACATTTAAATTTAAATGGGGGCCGTTTTGTACACTTATTACGCTTATTACGCTTATTACGCTTATTAGATCAAAGAAAAAAAAAGAAAACAAACAAGAACAAGAACAAGAACAATAAGTCAATTGAAGCAATAAAATAGGTATAAAAACAAACGGATTCTTATTCGGATTAGGATTCTTATTTTAATTATTATTATTATTTTCTGCCTTGATTATTATTTTTATAATTTCTTTTTAAATAACAGAAGTTAGAATAATAACAAGAATGAATTTTCCTAGGGTTATTTAGAATAAGAAACAATGAATAACAAGCATGAATAACAAGCATGAATAACAAGCATCCTAGGATTATTATTATTATTCTTATTATTAATATTTACTCTAACTCTTATTATTCACTCTTAATGTTACTCTGATTATTATTATTATTCTTAGTTTTATAAATTGCTTTCTCTTTCTATTTCTAAATTGCTTTCTAAATTGCTTTCTAAATTGCTTTCTAAATAACCAACGGTTTCTAAACAAAAATTAATTTAAGATTAAGAATAAGAACACTTTTGGAAATCTTTTTTGTGAATTAGAATTAACACTGGTATTCCAGGATTATTATTATTAAAGTAATATTATAGTTTAATTTAATCATATGATAATAAATAAATAGATAAATTAAATAATTAAAAGCAGTATTGCTAATTTCATAAACTAATCAAGTAATAAATAAACCTTCAAAATACTTATATGAAAATTAAAATTCTCCTAGGAAATTCAAATTAAAATTCAAATTAAAATTAAAGAGCGTAGTATAATTGGTTAGTATAAGGATCTCCAAAATCTTCAGTAGGTGTTCGAGTCACCTCGCTCTTGCTATGATATTTTTTATTTTAATAATAATAATAATCCTAGTATATCAAGATTTTTTTTTATTTTAATGCTATTATTTTTTTTATTTTTATTCTTATTCTTATTCTTATTCTTATTCTTATTCTTATTCTTATTATTATTGTTATTCTAAACCTCTTTTTATTCTTATTCCTTATTCTTATTGTTATTGCAAGAATCCCTTGATTGTTATTATTATTATAATTGTTATTGCTATTGCTATTCTTAACACTTAACACTTAACACTTAACACTTAACAGAGAAAAATAATCATAATCCTAACAGATAAATATTGCTATTCTTAACCTAACAGATAAATATTCATATTGAAAAAACATATAACATAAATAGTTTATATAATCTAATTTTGTAATAATATTAAATTAAATTAATATATATATAAATCTTATAATTATTTATATTTATATTTAGACAAGTTTAATATATGAATAGATGTCTCTTTAGTCTTTAGAGGGCCCTTAGCTTAAATGGTAGAGTACCTAATTGTCAATTAGGGTGGTCCCAGTTCGAATCTGGCAGGGCTCGATAATTACTTATTAATTTTAATTTTAATTTTAATTTTAATTGTTATTTGTTAATTATTAATTGTTAATTGTTAATTGTTAATTCTTTCCTAGGACTCTGACTCTTATTATTAATTGTTAATTTTAATTCAATTTAAACTAAATTATCAAGTACAGTTTTAAAATATACATTTAATATTTTTATCTTATTTATATTTAATATTTTATATTTATATTTTTATATTTATATTTATAATTATATTTATATTGTTTTTATATTAATATTTATAGTTATAGTTATAGTTATAGTTATAGTTATATTTATATTTATATTTAATATTTTAATATTTATATTTATAATTTATTAAAGGTATTTAAAGGTAAGATGATAATTAATTATTATTATTAGTATTATTATTATTATGATTCTAAAACTAAAAATGCTGTTAAATTCTTAATCTAAAAATAAAAATAAAAATCATTTTAAAAGAGGTTAATTGATTTATGATAATTTATATCAACAGTTTAATTAGTTAAAGTAAAAGCAAAATCAAATTTCTATATTTAATAAATATCTCATTTTAAAGCGAGATAGTGTAACGGCGGCACAATAGTCTCATGAACTGTTAGTTGTGGTTCAATTCCCCAACTCGCTAATATTTAAATAAATAAATAAATAAATAAATAGTATAAATAAATAAATAAATAAATAAATAAATAAATAAATAAATAAATAAATAAATAAATAAATATAAATATATATAAGTATTACAAAAGGGAGTTAGTTAATGGTATAATAACAATAGTTAATTAAGTAATTATAAAAGATAACTTAATTTAATTGATAATATAAAGGTTCGAATCCTTTACTCTCTAAGATTTTATTAAACAATAATAATAAACAAATAATAATATAATAATATTAAGAATACTAAAAATAAATAATTAATATAATATAATATAAAATAATATAATATAATAATAATATAATATAATATAATATAATATAATATAATATAATATAAATTATTCAAATAATATTTTTATAGTTTACTATATAATAAAATAATAAAAGAATTGCAAACCAAATTAAAAGATTAATCTTAGGATGCCTTTGATAGCGTTATACATATAATCAATATTTAATTCTACAAATCTAATTAAAATAAAAATAAAAATAAAAATTAATTAAATAGTTCTAAATATTTTATATTAAAAATAAGGCTAAAGAGTAATAATTTATAATTTATGATTTATTATTGATTATTTATTATTACCAGGTGTTTTTCTCTATTTCTTAATAATAGATATCAAAAGATATTAAATTAAATTAAATTAAATTCAATTCAATTTATACATATACATATCTTACCTTACCTACTGTGGTTATATAACATCACTTAATAGTTAATAGTATATAGTATTAATAACCAAATATATATAAATATAAATATAAAAATAAAAATATATTTGTCTTTACTTTCAATTATATCTGTCTTTACTTTAAAAAGTTCTTTCAACTTTAAACTTTAAATTTAAAACTTTTAACTTTTAACTTTCAATTGAAATGCTACAACTAATTTAAAACTAATTTAAAACTGTAAATTCACATAAACATAAAATATTCCAAAAATACAATACTAATCCAAAAAAACAATACTAAGTGCTATGTTTAAGGTGTTAAAAATAATAATTATAATTATAATAATAATAAAAATAATCATAATTAATAAAAAAACTATTAAGAAAACAACAATAGAGGATCAAGTAAAACTAAGACTGAATATATTTAAAATAAAATAAACAAAAGTAACAATGTTCCAATTATTTTCTATCTTTAATACTATATTTAATGATGCTCCCGAAAATTGACAATTAGGTTTTCAAGATTCTGCTACACCAGGTTTTACAGGTATAACTGATTTACATGATACTATTTTTTTTTATTTAATTATTATTTGTGTTGGTGTATTCTGAATTTTATTTAATATTATCTACGTTTATAGTAGCTCTAGATCATCTTTAATTCATAAATATTTGAACCACGGAACTCTATTAGAATTTATATGAACTTGTTTACCTGCTTTAGTATTAATTGCTATTGCTTTCCCAAGTTTTAGATTACTTTACCTTCTTGATGAAGTTATTAGTCCTACAATTACAATTAAAGTAACTGCTTCACAATGATTTTGGTCATATTCAAATCTATATTGATAGTTGATAGAATACTTATTTTGTTAATTATATTTATTTTTATATTTATTTTTATATTTATATTTATATTTATTTTTATATTATATTTATATTTATATTTATATTTATATTAATATTTATATTTATTAGTTACCCTTACCCTTAACCAAATACCAAATAAAATATATCTCCGTTAATTTTATACTACTTATTATTCTATATTCTATATGTTAAACAATTTATATATATATAATCTATGTTAATTATTAATTATTAATTATTAATATTAAATAATATTTAGCTTTGAATATATTATATAATTATTTAAATTTGTGTATCAACTTAAACTAACAAAATTAGATTTACGGCCCAGCGGATTCGCTGTTATTCTACTATATTCTGGAATGAGTTTTTAAGTAGCACTACTTTTTAAATATTAATATTAATTTTATATTTTATATTTTATATTTTATATTTTATATTTTATAATTTATATTTTATATTTTATATTATATATTTTATCTAAGTAATAATGTGTTTACTATTAAACTAAAATCAGTAGGTTAAAACCTCAGAGACTAAACGTAATTATGATTCTAATACTTATTAATTTTTGTTATAATTTAATAACCCTAGGATTATTCACTCTTAATAATTTATAATTTATAAATATTAAACAAGTAAAGTGCATGATTAATAAAGTTATAGTCCTTTTTATTCATTCTTAATCTTAATACTTAATACTTAATACTTTAAATTTAATACTTAATACTTAATAATTAATAACATTAATAACATTAATAACATTAAGAAAATTAAGAACATTAAGAACATTAAGAACATGAAACTAAGCATATGAATATTCAGATTATATAACAGATAGTGGTGATGCTATTTCTTTTGATTCATATATGATACCTGAATCAGACTTAGAATTAGGACAATTCAGATTATTAGATGTGGATAACAAAATGGTAGTTCCAGTTGATACTCATATTAGATTAATTGTTACAGCTAACGACGTTCTTCACTCATTTGCAGTTCCTTCTCTTGGTATGAAATTAGATTGTACTCCAGGTAGATTAAATCAAGCTTCATTTTTAATAGATAGAACAGGAATATTTTACGGACAATGCTCTGAAATTTGCGGAGTATGACACGGATTTATGCCAATTAACGTAGAAGCTGTTTCTATGCCAGATTATTTAAGTTGGTTAGCAAGTACTGCTGAATAATTTAACCATCTTTCTATCTATATCTATTACTAGTACTATAAATATTTATTTAGTTATAAATCTAAATAATAGATCATATTAATCATTATTTTTAATCATTCCAGACCCAGACAATAATATTAAATATTAAATAATTCATCTTCATCTAATCATCTAATCATCTAATCATCTAATCATCTAATCATATAATCATATAATCATCTAATCATCTAATAGCGCAGTCCATCCTGAATCATGAATCATTAATCATGAATAATAAACCTAATGGGTTCTAATTGAGAATTTCTAATTTATAATTTATAATTTATAATTTCTAATTTATAATTTTTAATTTCTAATTTAACCTAAACAATATAATTATATAGTTCTAAAGTGGATAGTGCTTAGGATAAACATTAAATCATTAAATCATTAAATCATTAAATCATTAAATCATTAAATCATTAAATCATTAAATCATTAAATCATTAAATCATTAAATCATTAAATATTAAAAATGAGTATTACATATATACAATTTTATTTTTATTTTAAATACTTAAACCAAACAACACTAAAATGCTTCTAATTTAAAACTCAAACTCAAACTCAAACTAAAACTCAAACTAAAACTCACCTAGGAAACTAAAAATAATACTAATTACTAATTACTAATTAATAATAACTAATAACTTATAAATAATAAATAATAACTAAAAGTAAAACTAATACTAAAACTCTCCCAGGAAAGTAAATTTTTAAATTACTGTTACTGTTATTAAATATTAACAAAAACCCAACTCAAACTAAAAATAAAAATAAAAATAAAACTAAAACTAAAACTCAACTCCAACTAAAACTAATAATTTAGAACTTTTAAATAATAAACTAAAACTAAAACTAAAACTAAAACTAAAACTAAAACTAAAAGTAAAACTAAACTAAAAGTCTCCTAGGACTATTTAAAGTAGCAAGAATCCCAGGATTACTCACTCTTATTATTAAACTAAAAGTTTTATACAACTACGACTAAAACTCCTCTTTTTAGAAAGTTAAATAAAGTCACATAAAGTTTCATAAAGTTTCATAAAGTCACATAAAGTTTCATAAAGTTTCATAAAGTTTCATAAATTTGAATACAGTTTCATAAAGTTTCATAAAGTTGAATACAGTTTCATAAAGTTTAAAGGTGATTTAATTTTATAATTACATCTTTTTAAGTATATCGAATTTATATTTTGATATTCACAAATTTAACATAAAAATAATACCTATTAACCCCCTATACATTTTTTCTTTTTCCTTATTTATATCTTTTATATTATTTCAATTATGATATTTAAAATGTTAAATCTTATATATCTTGTATATTTAATATTTTATATTTGATCTTATATATTTCATATATTATCTATTAATATTATATATTGAATGATTAAAAAAATAAATTGTAGCCCCTATTTAGAATAATAATTATATATTATACAATATTACTAAATATTATTATATTAAAATATCTTTTTATTTATTATTTATTAAAGTTTCTTAAATTGCATTTAACTTAACTTAACTTAATTTAAAAAACCTTGCACTTAAAAAAAGCTTCCAATAACAAGAGTCCTAGGATTCTTATTATTATTCTTGTTATTTAGGAAGGTTAATAAATGATATAAAATAAATGTGATTACTTAATCTTAATCTTAATCTTAATCTTAATGTTAATGTTAATTTTAATTTTAATCTTAATCTTAATAAATTTATATAATAAAGTATAATTACTTCCTTCTATATTTCCTTTAGTTTATCTTTTTCAACTTAAAATTCTAAATTCTAAATTCTAAATTATAAATTCTAAATTCTAAATTATAACTTAAAACTTATAACTTATAACTTACAAATTACCAATTACAAAATACTCCTAGAATTATTAAAATACAAATCATAAAAAACCGCAAGAATAATAATAAGAATCAAAGCGTTTACTTTGTTTTGTTTTACATAAAGCAAGAATAATAATAAAAATCAAAGCGTTTACTGTGTTTTATTTATTTTGTCTTATTTTAATTTAGTTTAATAATAAGAGTGAGTAATCCTGGGATTCTTGCTACTTTAAATAGCCCTAGGAGAGTTGTAGTTTGTTTTATTTACTTTGTTTTAAGATAAAATATTTAATATTTAATATTTAATTTTTAATTTAATTTGTTTCAATTTAGTCTTAAGTCTTAAGTCTTCAGTCTTCAGTCTTCAGTCTTCATAATACTTTATTTGATTTTATTTTTCTCTTTATTTTTCTCTTTATTTTTCTCTTTATTTTTATGTTTATGTTTATGTTTCTGTTTCTGTTTCTGTTTCTGTTTCTGTTTCTTTTTATGTTTCTGTTTCTGTTTCTTTTTCTGTTATTTTAATTTTTATTATAATTTTAATTTTAATTTTAATTTTATTCCATCTTTCAATTTAGTTAATTTCATATTTAAGATATTTAACATATTTAAGATATTTAAGATATTTAAGATATTTAACATATTTAAGATATTTAACATATTTAAATTTAGTTTGTTTTAATTTTAATTTACAATAATAGGAATAGGAATAGGAATAGGAATAGGAATAAGAATAGTCAAATAAATAGGAATAGAAATAAGAAATATTAATAGTAATAGGAATAGTAATATTAATCTGAATAGGAATAGTAATATTAATCTTAATATGAATATTAATATGAAATCTGGAATATGATAAAGGATAAATGATAAATGATAAATGATAAATGATAAATGATAAATGAAAAATGATAAATGATAAATGATAAATGATAAATTATAAAGGATAAACAAAAAAAGTTTGGTAGTTTAAATATAATAAAAATTCTCCAGAAAACAAGTAATGATCTTTTTAAGTATCTTAATTCTAATAGTGGCAATTGCCCTACCTTCATTAAAAAATGAAATATCTTCTCTATTAATAACTAGAATAACTGCTATAATATTTATCTATTCCGGAGCATTAGCTTTAAATGCTTTATATATTCAGTCAATTGGATCAGGTATAGGTATATATAGTGGATTATTCCATGTGACTATCATCTCTCAATTATTAGATGTCTTTTTATTATTTTTGGCAGCTTTAATCTTAATAGCTTGACCTTTAATAACTGCATCTTATCATAATAAAGTATTAAATTTAAAAACTTTATTAACAGATGGTAACACATCATTATCTCCTGCTTTATTTTCTTTAAATACTTTAGAAAAAGTAATGGCTTCTTCTTCTTCTTCTAACTTAACTACATTAGCACCTTTAAATAAGAATAAGAACAATTATATAGGTTTATATGTCCCTAGAACCGAATATTGTTTAATAGTATTATTTAGTGGTTTAGGTTCATCTTTATTATTATCTTGTTCAGATTTATTATCTATGTATTTAAGTATTGAATTACAATCATTTGGCCTATATCTCTTAGCTACATTATATAGAGATTATGAATCCGCTACTGCATCAGGTTTAAAATATTTTTTATTAGGAGCATTATCTTCTTGTTTTATTTTATTAGGTGCTGGTTTAATTTATACTTTCACAGGATTAACAAATTTTGAATCTATTTATAGTTTAATTTCTTCATCAGTGCCTTTAGGATTATTATTAACAAATGGTTCATATCCTATAATAAATGGAGTAAGTTTAGGTATAATCTTTATTTTTATTGGATTTTTATTTAAAATAGCAGCAGCGCCTTTACATTCATGATCACCAGATGTATATGATGAAACTCCTACTCAAGTAACTATATGATTAACAATTATTCCCAAAATAGCTATTTTAGTTTTATTATTAGAATTATATAGTGGATTATCTATAAATTCAATAACAGATTTAAATGTTTATGAAAGTCTATTAACCTTAACGCACATAAATCCAAGCTCTCATCTTATTGGAATTGGTTATAATACAAGTTATCTGTTAAAAATGTTATTATTAATCATTTCATTATTTTCTTTAATAATTGGTACAATAGTAGGTTTAGCTCAAACAAGAATTAAACGACTATTAGCTTATAGTACAATTTCTCATATAGGATTTATTTTATTAGCCTTAGCCATTAATACTGAACAATCTATAGAAGCATTTATATTTTATATAATTCAATATTCTATAACAAATTTAAATGTCTTTTTAATAATATTAGCTTTAGGTTTCATTTTAAATAAAGCAGGTATAAAAATGTATTCTAATTCTAAAAATATTTACTTTTTTGATTTTGATATAAAATATTTAACAAACTTTAAAGGATTATTTGTATCTAATATGATACTTAGTCTAAGTTTAGTGATTTGTTTTTTCTCTATGGCTGGTATTCCACCATTATTAGGTTTCTTTTCTAAACAATTTGTTTTATTATCAGCTATACAAAATGGTTACGTATTTATGGCTTTTGCCGCTATTTTAACAAGTGTAATAAGTGCATCTTATTATTTAAGAGTAGTTGTCTTATTAGTAAATAGTAGTGATACAAATGCAGCAGGAATTACTATTATTCACAGTCACAGTACAAGTATGACAAAAACTAAATTACTTAGTGTATTCAATAGTGAATCAATTTTAACAAATTTCCATAGTTTTTTAATTTCTACTATTACTTTATCAATTGTATTGTTTATTCTTAAACCAACTATATTACTTAACAGTACACAGTTACTATCTTTATCAATGTTTTATAGTTAATGAATATTACTTTATTAGTATTAATTATTTTTGTACCTATTTTAGCCTTAATATTATTAGGTTTAAATACTTTATTAGCACCACATAAAGCTTATGAAGAAAAACTGTCTGCTTATGAAGCTGGTATGCCTGTAATCCCTGGCCAAACAAGAGAATCTTTTCAAATCCATTATTGATTAGTAGCTATGCTCTTTTTAGTCTTTGATATTGAACTAGTTCTATTATTACCTATTAGTGTATCATTATATGCTATAAGTACATTCGGTTTTGTTGTAGCTATTATATTTTTTATAATATTAACAATCGGATTTATTTTTGAAATTGGAAATGAAGTAATTAGTCTTAAATCTTCTTCCATTACAAATACAAACAACTCAAATTTAAACTATAACAACAACAACAACAACAACAACAACAACACAAATGAAAATAACAACAATTTAACCCCTATCCATATAAAAAATTTTATATATATAAATATAAAAACTTTAATACATATAAAAACTTTAATAAATAAGTTTATAAGTTTAGGAAGATCATTAATTAAACAATTACAATTACAAACATTACAATTACAACAACTGAAATTTAATTTTAATTTTAATTTTAATTTTAATTTTAATTTTTCTTTCATCTTATCTTTATTGTCTTTATTATTTTTATTATGTTTATTCTTATTATTTTGTTTATTATTAATATTGTTCTTATTATCTTTATGACATTTATTAACTTTATTAAGTTTATTAACTTTATTAACTTTATTAACTTTATTCAGTTTATTAACTTTATTAACTTTATTAACAATTAACCTTAAACAAATAACTAAAATATTATTAACTGTTTATAAGTATAAGTTCTCATATATTAGCAATTTTATTCTATTAATTTCTTATCTGATAATAACAATAATTAAATTCATTTATAATAATAGAAATATAAGACTAATATTAAGATATAGTAATAATAGTAATAATAGTAATAATAGTAATAACAGTAATAATAGTAATAATAGTAATAATTTTAAAATTAAATATAATAAAGAATTCTTTAATAATTTATTTATATTCTTTAATGCTTGTCTTAATGGTAATGGTAATGATAATAGTAATGGTAATGGTAATGATAATAGAATTTATCTTTTATGTGTTATTTTATTTTTATTTTTATTTTTATTTTTATTTTTATTTTTATTACAAAAAACTCCTGATATTAGTATATCATATTTTATTATTATTTTAATTCTGTTATTTTTATTTATATTTATATTAATATTTAATTTTATGTTATTTATGTCAAGTGATACTTCTACTTCTATTAATTATTTAATTAACATGTATAATAAGTTCCAAGAAGTTATAAATGTTATTATTGTTAAAATTTATAATCTATTTCAATTAAATTATTATAAAAATAAATTTACTTTAAAAATGTTTATGCTTATGCTAAAGCTAATACTTACAAAAATATATCTATATCTCTATATAAATATACAAATACTTATAAATACATATCCAATAACAAATCAATTAAAGTTTTTAGATCCAAATATAATGAATACTAGTATTTTAAATTTAAATTTAAATATAAATATTTATAAAAAAGATGCTAATACTTTAATAAATCAACCTAAAAATTCAACTAATAATTTATTAAGATTCAAATTACAAAATTCTGTTATTAGAAATAATCCAGTATCGGGCTTAATATCTACAAATTTTCAAGGACTTTTAATTAATCGATTAATTAAGAATAATTTATCTAATTCATATAAATACTCAAACTTAAGAAATTTAAGTAGATCTTTTTCCAAAAACTCTTCGATTATTGTGCGAAATAATAGTCCTCTTATTTTAAATAATGTAAAAAATGTAAATAATATAAATAATGAAAATAATGAAAATAATGGTCTACAATTGCAACAATCAAATAAAAATTCAGCTAATGTAATAGATAATATAAATACTAAGTATGAATCTTATAAAAAACTATTAAATGAAAAATCTTTAATGTTAAAAAAAAAATTAGAAAGTAGAAAATATATATTAACAAACTTAGATTTAAGAATATTTCAAGTTTTATTTGAAGATAATAAACATATTGTTTTAAGACATGAAGATGTTAACAACGCTTACAAAGTTGAAGTTTCAATTCTAAAACTAAATCCTCAAGTTAGAGGGCCTTATTTAAATTATATATTAACTTTTATTGAATTAAATTTAAATGCTGATAATTTAATTGAAGAAGATATTAAATATAAGGTTAATTGGAGTAAGAAAATAGAATCCGGATTTATAGGAATAGGTTCTCATCCTTTAGAATTATTTCTTGATAACTATCATTCAGATCTGTTAAATTTAAATTTTATAAATAGATTATTATTAATAGAAGATGATTGTATTAAGAATAATAAATTAGATATAGATATAGATATAGATATTTCCAAAATAACTAATGATTTAATTAGAACTATTACTATTAATAACGATGGTATATTTATAATTAATAAAAAATTAGTGCATATAAACAAAAATTTATTAATTAAAATTAAAAATAATAGCTTTAATGATAACATAGATAACTGTATAAGCTTAACAATTAATTATAATGAAGAAAACATTCTTTTAGATAATAAAGTCTATTTAATAAAAATTATTAAAAATAAGTTAAAATTAAATAGTATAATAGATTTAGATAAAAAAGGGAAAATACTAACAGTTCATAATATATTAAAATTTAAAAAATTGAAAATTAAATCCAAAGCTAAACTAGAAATTAATAATTATAATAAAAATAATAATAATAATAATAATAATAAACAATCAATACATATAAAGATTAAAGAAATTAATAATATTACAAAGTTCTTTGAAGATAAAATATTAAATAAATTTCCTCTTGTTTTCTTTTATAAACATATCTATCAAGATTTTGATAATTATATTGAAATTAATAATAATCATATAAAAAATAAATTAGCTGTATTTTTAAGATCTAAAAACAAAGATTTAATATCAACATTCGCTTACTTGTTAACAAAAAATAAAACTGGTAAAAATATTTTTAATGTGTTACATTTTGATCATGTAAGTGGATATATTGTGAATAATTTGAATATTAAAAGATCTTTAAATAATGCTGATCGGATAACTGATAGAAAAAAATTTATAAATACGAAATTAGATGAAAATTTTATATTATGTAATTTTATTAGCAATGAGCTTAATTTAGTTAAAGAAAAATATAATAATAATAACATAAATCAAAGTAAAAAATTAATTCAAGTTTCTTTAAACATTTTGGGATTTTTAGAATTAAATAAATTTAATAAATTTAAAGGTGTAAATCTTAGTGTCAGTGTAAGTAATTCAAGAAAAAAGAAACTTTTTAAATTGTTAGATAAAATAGAAGAAAGTATTAATATTAAATTTGAAATAATTGATCTTGCAAAATATAGACAACAAGAATGTCTTCAACTGTTTTATATAATTTATAATAATAATCCTAATACTAATATAGAAATAATAATAAAAAATTATAACTCTTTAATTGAAAAAAGAATAAAAACTATTAAAAATGAATATATTTAGACTGATTTTTATATAATTTAAATTCTCCTAGGGTTATTCAAATTAAAATTAAAATGCTAATTCTAAATAACAAGAATAATAATAAGAATCCTAGGATGCTTGTTATTCAAATTAACAAAAGAACTTGTTACCATCAGAATAATAATAATCCATCGATTATAACTAGGATAACATATTTTATTAAATTTCTTAAGTTTAGATACTAGAACATTATAATATTTTTAGTTTTACTGTTAGAAAACTTTTAGAAAAAGTCTGTTTTATGATTACATGATAACAGGAAATAACAGATAACAGAAATAAAATAACTAGAATATATTGATTGGATATTTATTATTAATTATTAATTATTAATTATTAATACAACTGTTTAATTCTAATTCTAATTCTAATTCTAATTCTAATTCTCTAATTGAAAAGGTTTCGACGAAGAATAACTATAATTCATCTATAACTATAACTATAACTATAACTATAACTATAATTATAACTATAACTATAACTATAAATATAAATATAAATATTAAAAAGGTTGCGTTGTTATACGTTCTTTAATAATGTTTAATGTTTTATGTTTTATGTTTTATGTTTAATGTTTAATAATGAAGCCAAGGAGTTAAAATATTATTGGGATTATTAAATTTTACAAGATCCACAACCCCTGACAATATTAAAGTGTCCTAGTTATACTAATAAGAGTTGTAATAGTAATAGTAAACGTGTGCAATTATAATAAGAAATAAGAAATAAGAAATAAGAAATAAGTAATAATAAATAATAAATAAAACAAAATGGTTAACCCTTAGTAAAGTTAGTAAAGTTAGTAAAGTTAGTTAGTAAAGTTAGTACAGTTAGTACAGTTAGTACAGTTAGTAAATAAGTCAATTATAGTATAGTTTCTAAATGTTTTAACAAATTTAAATTTATAACTATAAATATTAATAATTTAATCGTAATAATAATAATAATTACTTATGTGTATTATAGATTATAGATTATAGATTATAGATTATAGATTATAGATTATCTTTATAGATTATATATTATAGATTATAGATTATCTTTAATAGATTATAGTTTAAAGATTATAGTTTATATATTATAGATTATAGATTAAAGTTTATAGATTATAGAATATAGATTGTGATTATATAATAATAATAAATCTACCCTCTACCCTACACCCTATTTAAATATAAATATAGAATCTAAAAGAAAAGAAAATAAAAGTAACAGTAAAAGTAGCAATAAATAACTTGAGATAATTTTATTGATTTGAAGTATTAATCGCTTTACTAATATTTAATATTTAATATTAAATTTATCATTATAATAATAGCTTTAGTATAAATAAAAGTACACAGATATTTATATACTAATTCTTAAAAAAGCGATGTTAACTGATATATACCAATCTAAATTATTTATAAGTTCTCCTTTAGAACAATTTGATATTACTTCTTTATTAAGTTTTAATGCTCCTTTATTTGGTTATATCAATTTAAGTTTAACAAATTTAGCTTTATATACATTATTATTATTCTCATTAATTATTAGTTTACATATAGTAGCAAATAACAATACAAAATTATTACCATCTAAATGATCTTTATTATTAGAAAGTATTTTTGCAAGTATAAATTCAATGGTTAGAGAACAATTAGGAAAAGAAATATATGTACCTTTTATTTATTCAATATTTTTATTTATATTAATTGCTAATTTAATTGGTAATATCCCTTATTCTTATGCAATAACTTCTTCTATTATAGTATCTATTGGTTTATCTTTTACTATTGTAATAGGAGTTACAATCTTAGGATTATCTATTCATAAAATTCATTTCTTTTCATTTTTTATACCATCAGGTACACCTTTGGCTTTAGTTCCTTTATTAGTTTTAATTGAATTAATAAGTTATATTGCTAGAGCATTCTCATTAGGAATTAGACTTTTTAGTAATATTACAGCTGGTCATACATTATTGAAAATTTTATCGACTTTTTTATATCAAATGTTTACAGGAGGAGTTTTAATAGCAATTATTACTTTAATTCCTTTTGCTTTATTTTTAGCTATAATTGGACTAGAATTAGCTGTATCTTTTATTCAAGCATATGTTTTTACTTTATTATTACTAAGCTATATCAAAGATGCAATCGATTTACATTAATTTTTATAGTGACTCTAAAATATGAATTTTAATTTTAAGTAGGTAATAACCCCTTTATTATTTAATATTTAATATTTAATATTTGATATTTTATATTTAAACCACGATCTTATTTAATTATTTAAATATTTTAAAAAACACTCTAAATTTAAATTTGTAACTTTTAAGATACTTGTTACTATTTTACTTTTTTACGCTGTTATCCCATGATAATTTTTATTTTTATTTTTATTTTTATTTTTATTTTTATTTTTATTATTATTTTTATTTAAAAACTCTAAAGATAAAAAAATTTATTATTAATATTTAATTATTTATACCTTTTTCTCATATTAGAACCTTAAAGATGGTGGAAATTTAATTTTAATTTTAATTTTTATTTTAATTTTTATTTTATTTTTAATTTTAATTAATTTATTTCTCCAGTAACATTTTATCATTTGAACATTTTATCATTTGATCATTTTATCATTTTATCATTTTATCATTTTATCATTTGATCATTTGATCATTTTAAGTTAGATGTAATAACAATTCTTTAATATCAATAATAAGAGTAATAATAAGAGTTCAATTCCTAGGACTCTTGCTATTTAGAGAGTAACATTAAATAACAAGAATGAATTTTTAATAGTTTTAGCCTAGGATTATTATGATTATTATTATGAAGTAAAGTTTTTTATATGGACTATTTGAAGCAGTTTTGTAAAGGATGTTTTTATTAATATTATATATTATATATTCGATATTCGATATTAGATATTAGATATTAGATATTAGATATTAGATATTAGATATTAGATATTAGATATTAGATACTAGATACAATTTTAAGCTATGATTTGCAAATAGCTGTAATCAGGTTAACTTTATATAAATATAATAACTTTTGTATGTTTGTATATTTAAGAAA